>Ga0315912_10000831_pt1 | contig 45422 bp, 42 predicted proteins | sample VfabasoilMG_FD_204469 | JGI IMG/M metagenome (GOLD analysis project Ga0315912, IMG submission 204469) | Garden soil microbial communities collected in Santa Monica, California, United States - V. faba soil | ecosystem: Environmental > Terrestrial > Soil > Garden | place: USA: California... | reverse complement strand
GCTTGCTGCCGGGCGCATTACCGACTACCACTTCAAGCGGTGGCTCACCTTCCACGGTTTCTTCGCTGCCTGCCGGCATAATCCTGTCAAAAATCATTTTCTTGTTGCGATCCGTGACATTTACCCAGCTGATTTGACTAAAACTGAGTTTGAGCTTTGCTGCTGCTTTTACAGCTGTCTTTGCTTCTGTTGCTTTCACATCTGTAGTTTTTGTATCGGTGGGTAAAGGCTGATTGGTACTAATTGCGGTTGCTATCTCATTTACCGGGCTGGCAGCAGTTGAGGTCACATTGGCTGCCTGAATCTCCTTATCTGCCACTCGCTCTGCAGTAGGCAAAGCTATGAGTGGTAGCGGTTCCGTGACTGTATGACCTGGAATTACTTCTGCGCTTGTGCTTACATCTGCCCGGGTATCAGTACTTTCTGCAGGCAGAACGGCTTGCTGTACAGACGGCTTGGGGGTGTAATCCATATAAAGCTGCCATACCCCCAAAAACAAAACAATGAATAGGCTAGCCACAATATATTTCAATCGGGGCCGCTTGTCTTTGCCTGTAATCAGAATATTTTCAGATTTAAGAGTAAGTGCGCGTGGCGCTACAGAAGGCATAAAGGCGCGATAAGCTTGCAGTAGTGGCTCGGCATCAATTTCCAGTAAACGTGCATAATTTCGAATGAAACCGCGGGTAATCATAGCTTCGGGCAAGGCGGCAAAATCATCGGCTTCGAGTGCCTTTACTTGATGCGGACTAATACGCAATTGAGCACAGACATCTTCCACTGTCATCTTGCGCTGCTCGCGAGCACCTTTGAGTGCGGCACCCATCAGCATCTGGCCATTGTTTGGCGTACTATCAGTTTCAACCAAATCAGTTTCCAATGAATCGCTCATCTTTACTGCCCTGATAGTAGCGCTTTTGTTTGTTCAGAATCTGGATACTTTCGCCTGAGTTGCAAGGCATAGCTCGACTCAGCATCTTTATTGCCCAGTTGCCGCTCAATCCTGACACCCAGCCACAACACGTCAGCTGAGGGGTTGCTAACTAGCGCATTTACCAAGGATTTGCGTGCCTGCATATACTCGCCGCGATTGAATTGAATGAGCGCAAGCTGGTATGCCGCTTGATGCATCAGGGGTTGAATTTGCAGCGCCTTTTGTAAATAAATCTCTGCATTTTTCTCATCTTTCTTTTTTAGCGCGCAAATGCCGGCATTGGTGTAAGCTAATTCTGGCGTTGTATAAAGTGGGTCTCTTACTGCATCGTTGAATTGAACAATAGATTCATCTATACGATTACGCGAACATAAAAAAACACCGTAATTGTTGTGAGACTCAGAATTGTTTGGCTCCAGTTGTAAAGATTTCTTATAGCTGGCATCGGCCTTTGCATCTTCACCTAGCTTGGCATAGACCAATCCAAGGCCGTTATAAGCCGACGCATAGCCAGGATCAATTTTTGTTGCCTCGGTAAATTCATCCAGGGCGACACTCACCTGATCGCGCTGGAAATAGCCAGCACCCAGCTCAGTGTGCACTTTGGCCTTCTCACGGATACTAGCCGCCTCGCGGGCTTGCTGAGCCGCGCAAGCCGTCAGCAACATTGCTGCCAATACAATCAGCTTCCTCATGCCGCTACCTCTAAATGAATTTTGTGTATCGCTTTGTTACGCTCGGCACGTTTAGTCTTATCTTGCACCTTGCCAGCTAATTGACCACAGGCCGCGTCAATATCATCGCCGCGTGTTTTGCGCGTAGTCACTACATAGTCAGCCTGCATCAGCACATCACGAAAACGGCGGATGTTTTCAGGCCTGGAAGTACCATAGCCACTGTTAGGGAAAGGATTAAACGGTATCAGGTTGAATTTACAAGGCACACCCTTCACCGTTTTCAGTAACTGTTTGGCCTGTTCCAGACTGTCGTTCACGCCATCCAGCATCACATACTCAAACGTTACAAAATCACGCGGCGCTTTTTCCAGATAACGCTGGCAGGCCGCCATCAGCTGTTTCAATGGATATTTTTTGTTAATCGGTACGATTTCATCGCGCAACTCATCATTCGGGGCGTGTAGCGAAACTGCCAGTGCCACCGGGCATTCATCACGTAGCCTGTCCATCGCCGGAACCAGGCCGGAGGTTGATACCGTCACACGTCGGCGACTCAAGCCATAAGCCGAATCATCCAACATGATTTTTAACGCGGTCACGACATTATCAAAATTAGCCAGCGGCTCACCCATGCCCATCATCACAACATTGCTTATAATTCGGTCGTCCTTGGCTAACAAGCCATAATCGGCGTCCTGCCGCAGTGACTTATTCGCCACCCAAAGCTGACCGATGATTTCAGCTACTGTGAGATTGCGATTAAACCCTTGGCGGCCGGTCGAGCAAAACGTGCATTCCAGCGCGCAACCTACCTGCGATGATATGCACAAAGTCCCGCGCTCGTCCTCTGGAATAAACACTGTCTCAATACTGTTTCCTGCCCCAGTATCGATCAGCCATTTGCGCGTGCCATCTTGGGAAACCTGCTCCAGGCTTACTGTTGGCGGTACTATGCAAGCTTCCTTGGCAAGCTTTTCACGCAAGGATTTGGCAATATCCGTCATTTGCTCAAAATCATTCACGCCAAAATGATGTATCCAGCGCATCAACTGCTTGGCGCGAAAAGGTTTCTCGCCAAGCCCCTGAAAGTATTCGGCGAGTTGCTCCTGATTGAAATCGAGCAGATTAACGGTCATTTAGCGGCCATAGACCTGCAAAGTCGGGAAGAAATAAGCAATTTCAATGGCGGCATTTTCAGCTGAATCGCTGCCGTGCACGGCGTTTGCGTCGATACTCTCGGCAAAATCTGCGCGTATGGTTCCAGCGGCAGCTTCCTTGGGGTTGGTGGCACCCATCAAATCACGATTCTTGAGTACAGCACCTTCGCCCTCAAGCGCTTGTATCATCACTGGGCCCGAGGTCATAAATTTGACCAGATCGGCAAAGAAAGGCCGTGCGCGGTGAACCGCGTAAAAACCTTCAGCTTCAGCCTGAGACAGATGCGCCATCCTGGCTGCGACAATTTTCAAGCCATTAGTTTCAAAGCGGGAATAGATTTTACCGATGACATTCTTGGCGACAGCATCGGGTTTAATGATAGAAAGGGTACGTTCAACAGCCATAATTACTCCAAAAGTTAGACTACAAAAATTACTGGTAAAGAAATTCTGAAAACATTCCTGAAAGAACTCATAGAAAAGACTATTAAAATAACACGTTAGCGGCTTAAAATAAAGGCTGACAGCTGAATTTAAGCAAGGCTGCGTTGCCTTCTCGCCTCGTAAAGACATATTCCGCTCGCAACCGACACATTCAAGCTTTCTACCGTGCCAAACATGGGGATGCTGACCAGAGCATCACAGGTTTCAGCGGTCAGGCGGCGCAGGCCTGTGCCTTCTGCGCCTAATACCAAGGCAATTGCCCCAGTTAGGTTGCTGGAAAACAAGTCGCCATCCGCTTCGGCCACTGCACCCACCAGGGTTACACCTGCATCTTTCAACTCACGCATGGTGCGCGCCAGATTGGTCACCGCGATAAAAGGCACGGTCTCGGCTGCGCCGCACGCTACCTTACGCACGGTAGCGTTCAAGCCGACAGCACGGTCTTTGGGCGCGATGACTGCGTGCACGCCCATGGCATCAGCCACGCGCAGGCAGGCGCCCAGATTGTGCGGGTCTTCTACGCCATCCAGTACCAGGAAAAATGCTGGCTCATCTAAATCCGATTCAAGAATATCGTGGATATCCATGTAAGGGATAGGCGCATCAATCACCCGCGCAATAACACCCTGGTGCCGACCTCTGTTGGCTAGGCCATCCAGGCGCTGTTTATCCATCTGCATGATGCGCACGCCTTTTTGCTCCACCACTTTAAGCATCTCCAGCATGCGTGCGTCATTTCTAGTCTTGTCGTAACACACTTCCTGTACACTTTCAGGATGCTGGCGAATGCGGCCTAATACGGAGTGGAAGCCGAACAGAATGCGGGTTTCGCTCATTTACGTTTGCCGCCCGACAATTTAGAGGTTCGAGACTGAGTGGCGGGCTTGGTTCGCCCTATCGTCTCAGTCAGCACAAAATCAATCTTGCTGGTCTCCAGATCCACCCGGCTGACTTTTACCCGCAAACGGTCGCCCAGACGATAACGCACGCCAGTACGCTCTCCGGCCATCTCGTGGCGCGTCTTGTCATAATTAAAGTAATCGTTGCCCAGCTCAGTCACATGCAACAAGCCCTCGACATAAATACCGTCCAGCGCTACGAACAGGCCAAAACTGGTAACACCAGCCACCGTGCCGTCAAACTCCTCGCCAATCTTATCCTGCATATAAAAACATTTGAGCCAAGCCTGTACATCGCGCGTAGCATCATCTGCGCGGCGCTCTGTCATTGAGCAATGCTGACCTAGCGCATGCCAATCACCCGCCCCTTCGACTTTGCTCAGGGCAGGCTTGTATTTTTCGCCATCAAGAACGGCTTTAATAGCACGGTGCACCAGCAGATCAGGATAACGGCGAATAGGTGAGGTAAAGTGCGTGTAAGACTCATATGCCAAGCCGAAATGCCCTACGTTATCCGGGCTATACACCGCTTGCTGCATGGAGCGTAGAAGTACTGTTTGCAATAGCTGTTCATCCGGGCGGCCTTTGATGCGCGCCAATAATTTACCGTAATCCTTAGCATGCGGCGTATCACCGCCGCCCACGCCAAAACCAAATTCGCCCATAAATGTGCGTAGCGCTTCCAGCTTTTCAGGTGTAGGACCCTCATGTATGCGATAAAGTGCCGGATGCTCGTGTTTCTTCAAAAAGTCCGAGGCACAAACATTTGCAGCCAGCATACATTCTTCAATCAAACGGTGTGCGTCGTTGCGCGTAGTGGCTTCAATCCGCTCAATTTTGCCGTCTTCATTGAATATCATCAGCGTTTCTGTAGTTTCAAACTCAATAGCCCCACGTTTTTCTCGTGCCGCCTGCAAGATTTTATACAAGGCATAAAGATGTTGCAGGTGCGGCATTAGCCAGACACGTTCTTTCGCCAGCTGCCCTTGCGGGTGGCTCAGCATGTCGTAAACCTGGGTATACGTCATGCGCGCTTTGGAACGCATGACTGATGGATAGAATTTGTAATGTTTTACTGTGCCATTAGCATCTACCTGCATGTCGCACACCATGCACAAACGCTCTACATCGGGGTTGAGCGAGCACAAACCATTAGAAAGCGCCTCTGGCAGCATAGGGATCACGCGACGCGGAAAATATACTGAATTACCGCGGTCAAACGCATCCTTATCCAGCGCATCGCCAGGTCTCACGTAAAAACTCACATCAGCAATCGCCACCACCAGACGCCAGCCTTTGCCCTGTGGTTCACAATACACGGCATCATCAAAATCACGTGCAGTTTCGCCATCAATGGTAATAAGCGGCAATTCGCGCAGATCAATGCGGCCGCGCCAGTCACTTTCCTGCACCAGACGCGGATAATGTTCCGCTTGCGCTTCAGCGGCTGGTGAAAATTCATGCGGCAATCGGTGTTTGCGTAAGGCAATCTCGATCTCCATGCCGGAGTCTGCATAATTGCCCAGAATCTCGACGACCTTACCTATGGCTTTGGAGTAGGCCGAAGGTTGATGGGTAAGCTCCACCATCACCACTTGGCCAGCCCTGGCTTGCATATCTTGTCCGGGCGGCACCAGAATATCCTGGTTGATGCGCTTGTCTTCGGCCGCTACCAGCGTGACGCCTTGCTCACGAATAAGCCGCCCCACCAGATTTTTATTGGTGCGCTCCAACACCTCGACAATCTTGCCTTCCGGCCGTCCGCGCCTGTCGAAACCGCTCTGACGCACCATCGCACGGTCGCCGTGCATCACTTGCGACATTTCCTTGGGCGAAAGAAATAAGTCATCGTCACCGTGATCTGGAATCAGAAAACCAAAACCATCGGCATGGCCTTGCACCTTGCCTGAAATCAAATGCAGTTTTTCAGCGATACACAGCGCACCTTTGCGGTTGCGCATAATCTGGCCTTCGCGTTCCATGGCGCTTAAGCGACGATTAAAGATTTCGCGTTCTGCTTCGTGAATCTCCAGCAGTTCATATAACTTTTCCACGCTGAGTGGCACACCCTGCTGCGTCATGGTTGCCAGGATAAATTCCCGGCTGGGTAACGGATTAGCGTAGTTCTCTGATTCGCGCTTGGTGTGCGGATCAGTGTGACGCTGTTTCTTCTTCATCGACAAAATGTGTTGTTCCTATAAATTTCTTAGAGTAAAATTCGCGGCTCAAATTGCAGTTAAATTTGCCCAGATGGCGGAATTGGTAGACGCGCATGGTTCAGGTCCATGTGCCTTCGGGTGTGGAGGTTCGAGTCCTCTTCTGGGCACCATCAAATACCGCGAAAGCCGCACCTTATGCTGCTAGGCGCTCAATCTTAAGCACTTCACGTTTAAGTGATTTCTCCGCGTGCCACAGGTCATAATTTGCCTGCATATGCAGCCATGATTCGGCGCTGCCACCCAACGCAGCGGCAAATCTGATTGCCATATTGGCGCTGATGCCAGCCTTGCCGTTCAGCACGTTGGATAAAGCCACACGGGTAACGCCCAAGCGCTTGGCAAATTCCAATACCGTAATACCGGAATCGGTAAACACACCATCGCGCAATACTTCTCCTGGGTGTGGCGGGTTGTACATTCTGCTCATAATAAAATTCCTTTCAGTGATAATCCTGATAGTTCACTAGAATTGCATCGCCGTTATCAAACGTGAAAGTTAGGCGCCAATTACCATTCACCCATACCGAATAATGCCCGGCACGATCTCCAGATAACTGGTGCAATTTCCATCCAGACAAGCGCATATCCTCTTGGTCTTTTGCCGTGTCCAGCTTTGCCAGTTGTAAACGCAAGCGATTCGCGTGTGCTGGCTGTATTCCAGCCTTGCTGCCAGTGTAAAAAAACGTCTCAAGACCCTTGTTCTGGAATGATTTAATCACGACAAATAGTGTAAAGCGTATATTGTCACTTGTCAAACTTTTATGCGTTCATTGCGCGAGCCATCATGGCACTCACTGCAATTCACAGACGAAGGGATAGGCTGGATGATGCGGAATTGGTAGACGCGCACGGTTCAGTTCCATGTGCCTTCGAGTGGTCAAAAAAATGTTGGGCATGGCCAGTCTCAGGCGCAGCTTGTAATACGGATGTGCTGTAATGTACCGTAATGTCCGGCATAATCCAAATAATCGATTCCGCCTACTAACCTATGTCTACACAATCTATCGAATTCAATTTACGCGGCGAATACGTCAAATTGAGTGACCTGCTCAAACTGACAGGCTTGGCAGACAGCGGAGGTCGCGGCAAGGCCATGGTAGAGCAAGGTTTGGTTAAGGTGGATGGTAAAGTTGAAAGCCGTAAAACAGCAAAAATTCGTGCAGGCCAGACAGTAGAATGCGGACAAACGCGCATCACAGTCAGCGGCTAAGCTACAAAGCTATCCAGGTTTAAGACTTGGTGTTAAGTGCGTAAATTGCCGGCAGATTGCGCCACCAGCCATAAACATCCATACCGCAGCCAAACACATAACGATTGGGCACTTTAAGTCCTACAAAATCGGCCACGACTGGCTTTGCATGACCCAGTTCTTTTTCCGCAAGTACTGCTATCACCACACTTTTTGCGCCCTGCTCAAGACATTCCTGCTTGATAGCAGCCAAAGTATGGCCTTCGTCCAGAATATCATCCAGCACCAGCACCGTACGGCCACGCACGTTGTCCTTTGGCATTACTTTCCACACCAGTTGCTGGCCCTGAGTCTGATTGTGATAGCGACTGACCTGCACGTAATCAAACATCATTGGAAAGTTGAGTTTGGGTAATAACTGACCCGCAAATACCACCGCCCCGCCCATTACGCATAGCACAATGGGATTACTGTCACCCAAACCTGCACAAATCTGGCTTGCCAGCTGATCTATCGCTGCCTCAACCGCTTGTGCGTTATGAATGAGCTCGGATTGCTCAAGATACTGCTTGGGATTAGCCGTGGGATTCATCGGACTAAAATTTGACTGTACGAAGATAGGCTAAAAACTCTCCGCTAATTTCCGGGTGGCACATGGCATGTTCGACGTTTGCCTTCATGTAGCCCAACTTGCTGCCACAATCGTAGCGCTTGCCTTTAAAGCGGTATGCCAAAACTTTCTCCAGTTTCAGTAATGCGGCAATCCCATCGGTCAATTGAATTTCACCACCCTTACCCGGCTTGATATTCTCCAGGCAATCAAAAATCCTGGGGGTCAGGATATAGCGCCCCACCACCGCCAATGTGGAAGGCGCATCTGCGGGTAGCGGTTTTTCAACGATGCTATTTAGCCGTAAAACATCAGGCGAAACCGTCTCCGCATCCACGATACCGTAATTTGCAGTCTCGCTTGGCAATACATCTTCCACACCCAAAATAGAGCAGGATTCCCGGTCAAAAAGGTCTACCATCTGTTTAAGCGCTGGAGGACTTGCGTCAATTAAATCATCTGCCAGGATCACGGAGAATGGCTGATTGCCCACCACCGGTTTGGCGCAGAGCACGGCATGACCAAGCCCCAGCGCTTCCGGCTGACGAATATAAACGCAGGAAACGCCCTTGGGTAAAATACCGCGTATGGATTCCAGTATCGCTGTTTTCCCATGGGCTTCCAGCTCGGCTTCAAGCTCATAGGCCTTATCGAAGTGGTCTGCAATCGAACGTTTGTTGCGTCCAGTGATAAAGATAAGTTCGGTAGCGCCAGCTGCCACTGCCTCCTCAACCGCATATTGAATCAATGGCTTGTCAACAACCGGTAGCATTTCCTTGGGGCTGGCTTTAGTAGCCGGCAGGAAGCGCGTACCGAGGCCGGCAACGGGAAATACTGCTTTATTAATTTTATTCAAATTGTTCGGTTTATTTAGTGAATAGTTGATGACCTGGGCGCTAGCGGCTTGCCAGACTTGGCTTGGTCGGCATCGCCCGTGTATTCTTCAACCCACATTTTAAGCTCTCGCTTGATGACATCTTCATCCAATATCGATGAGGCTTCTATCCACTTGAGCAGCGCCTTCACCCAAGCTTTGTCGGTGGTTCTTGCCACTGCAATGCGAAGTTTTTCATGAGGCGTTGGCAGCGTAAGTTCGTCATCCGCCAGTAATTCTTCATACAGTTTTTCGCCCGGCCTTAAACCGGTGAATATGACCTCGATGTCATCCTCTTGCAGCCCCGAGAGACGAATCATATCTTTTGCCAGGTCAGCAATCCGCACCGGGTCGCCCATATCCAATACAAAAATCTCCGCGCCTGTGCCCATCTGGCCAGCCTGTATCACCAGTTGCGCTGCCTCAGGGATAGACATGAAATAACGCGTAATATCAGGGTGCGTTACGGTTACCGGACCGCCCTTTGAAATTTGCTCGCGAAACTTTGGAATCACGCTACCGCTGCTACCCAACACGTTGCCAAAGCGCACAATCACAAACCTAGTTCCCTTGGTTTTGCTGGCATCGCCCTCTTGCAAGCCCTGGCATACCATTTCAGCCAGTCGTTTACTGGCTCCCATCACATTGGTAGGATTCACGGCTTTGTCGGTGGAGACAAGCACAAACTTTTCCACCTCCGCCTCTTTGCATACCTTGGCCAGCGTATAGGTACCAATCACGTTATTGGATAAAGCTTCGGCCACGTTTTCGCTTTCCATCAATGGCACATGTTTATAGGCAGCTGCATGAAAAACAATGGCTGGCTGATAGCGTTTTAGCAGAGCTTTCAGGCGTTTCTCATTTTTTACGTCGCCCATGACATAGGCAACTTTGGTTTGCGGAGAATATTTGGCAAATTCCTGCTCAAGCTGGTACAACGCGAATTCTGAAAGCTCCAGACAAACCAGCCGGCTGGGCTGATATTTGGCAATTTGCCGACAAAGTTCAGAGCCGATTGAGCCGCCAGCGCCACTGACCAGAACTGCGCGACCCCCTATCAGGCCATGCAAACTCTCGTCATCGAGTTTGACCGGTTCGCGCCCGAGCAAATCTTCTACCTCGACCTGCCTGATCTGGGAAACACTGACTTTGCCACTGATGAGATCATCAAAAGCCGGCACAGTCAACACAGTCAAGCCGCTTTGATTGGCAATCTCCACCGCGCGGCGGCGCGTTTGATGTGCGGCAGACGGCATCGCAATAATGGCATGGCGCACCCCTAGCGCATTGGCAAATATTGATAGCTGTGAGATATCTCCTAACACTTTAACCCCCAGCAACTCGCGACCACGGATTGCCTGATCGTCATCCAGCAGGCCGATCACACGCCATTCTTCACTACGCGCCAAATCCTTCAATAGTGCTATGGCAGCTTCTCCTGCACCCATGACCAATACAGGTTTGCCTTGCATTTGAGTAAGCCCGTAAAGCTTGTACTCTTTTCGGGCGCGGTAGGCAAAACGGCTGCCTCCCATCATCATCATCAGCAAAATGGGGTCTAGTATTAAAACCGACCTCGGTACCGTGCCAATAGGCTTAAACATAAACAGCAAAGCAGTCATAGCCAAAGATGCAACCAAAACTGCCGTTAGAATACGCTGCAAATCCGGGATGCTGGCAAAACGCCACACGCCGCGATACAGACCAAATCCGATGAATATAAACGCTTGAAGTGGAATCACCCATAGCGCCGTTTGCCATAAACTAGGCACATATTCTAAAGGTATCGCAAAGTTGAATCGCAATAAATACGCCATGATCCAGGCCAGTAATGCAACACAGACATCATGAGATAGCGCCAGCGAAGCTCGCCAGCTTGGCATATAGCTACCTAAAGCAGCTTTTATTGTTTTTTTGAAAAGCATCATGCCTGATTTCATATAATGGGTTTAAGGCATTCTACCTAAAAAGCATCGCCAGGGCGCTTACTGACGGACCATCTTTTATCAATTATCCACATCAGCACGAAATACAATAGAGTCCAGAATGCCAGTACCTCCAAAACTATCGGCATGGTTTGATTGAGCAGTAAAACCGCGGAGCTACCTGTGGCAAGCATTAAGACATACTCGGCAATTGCCGTCTTGCGATGTCCCCCCATCTGCACCAAGCGCTGATAGTAATGGCTTTTGTGCGCTTGCCAGATTTTTTCCTTACGCAGCAACCGCTTGAATAAAGTCACCGTTGCATCGACAACAAAGGGTGAAAAAACCAATGCAGGAAACCATACCGGCCATAACCCGCGTTGCCAGCCATATAAGCCCATTGAGCCTACCAAGAAGCCGAGTGGCACCGAGCCTGCATCGCCCATAAAAATACGTGCGGGATGAAAATTAAACAGCAAAAAAGCTGCCGCTGCAGCGGCAATACAGGCGCTCATCACAGCAAAATGACTATCGCCAGCTAAATATGCGGCCAGGGCATAAAAACCAAATCCAAACAACGCCATGCCGCCTGCCAGCCCATCGGCACCATCCATGAAGTTATAGAGATTCACCATCCATGTCATGGCGATGATCGCCAGAACCAAACCCCACCATGTGGGTATCTGTGCATATGTGAGTACAAATAAAGTGCAAGCGAGCAATTGTGCCAGCAACCTCCATACTACGGATAAACCACGCATGTCATCCAGAAAGGATATGGATACAAGAAAGAATAGCGCTCCAATCCAACCCCAATCGGGTGTCGCCAGCAACCAGCCAACCAGTATTCCTGCTATCAGGCCTAGTCCGCCTGTTCGCGGCGTAATTTGAGTATGTAAAGACCTCTGATTAGGATGATCCAAAACCAGATTGGCCAAGCTGGATTGAAGCAAAAAATGGAGTGCGACGAAGCTGATACCTAATGATATAAGTGGTGATATGTACGCAATCATTATTTAAAAAAATTCTGATGGTAGCAATGAATATAAGTCACGATTTTCCTGCAGTAGAAATCTTTTAAAATTTTCTTTACTTAAATTTTGATTGAGACCGAAACTCCAACGGCCCACACTGTCGGCAAGAACATAGTTTATCACAGGGAAATGCGGTAACTAACGCTCCGGGCCCGCTTGTTATCCCGCGTCAGAACCTCAACATGTGACTTGCATGCCTGGCATATGGTACGCGACCACCAAGTTAATCACCCATGATCTCTAGCCCTGCAAATCAAGTACCTCATCCATCCAACCAGCCAAACTGTATTTATGGTATATCTCGGGTACAGGTGGTTGATAACATGTATTCCAAAATGCTGCAGATATTTTTGGTTTCTTTCGATCAATTACGCAGATGTTTTCTTCTTTGAAAAAATCATATTGCCGCACATTCAAATTAGTGGTTATAAGTTTTTTATTAGCCCCCATAGTTTCAAAGGTGCGCATAGTAAGGCCGCGCTGGCCTGGATGTTCTATATCTACAATGGCTTGTGATCTTGTAAGTATCTCTTGCACTTTGGTTTTTTCAATCGGCTTGAATTGAAAATCTTTTTTTGGCACATGCCACATTGCAGGTTTTACGGCACGATAAGCCCAGTAAACCCATGGAGCTTGGAGATAGAGATACCAATAGGCCTTGATATCCGCCTCTAGCTGGCTTTGCAACAGACTAATTACCTCGTATCTATCTGAGTGCATTGTGCCCACAAAGCTCAAATGGTAATCAAATATTGGTTCGAAAGGCTTTTCGAAACCGCAGGTAAAAAATAATGGCCGCAACGTCATGCCATATTGACTTGCACTTTCAGGATCAAAACTAAAAGCCGCATCATAATATTGCAACACTTGCACTATGCCGGGTCGATTATCCATGGAATCCCACATATAAAGCACAGTTTGCGCCTTGGGGAAAGACGTTCTGAGTTCGGCCAGCACTTCAGGTGCTAGTGTTTGCCCGTTTATCACCAAAATTACGTCATAATGGGTAGCAGCCAATTGCTCAAGTTGGTTGCGGTACAAGCGATTTACCCATGGCTGCATTAACACCGGTGCTGTGCGAGCTAATGCAGATTGCCAAGGTTTATCAAATGGGCGGTCCGCTAACCAGTCTACCTGCGCGCCACGACGTTCAATCTCATTGCGAATATCAGTTTCGTAACCAAAAAAACGAGGTGCAATTAACAGCAACTTTTTACCATGCAGATCTTTCATGCATTTTCATCTGTAACGATCTTCACCACTTTGGCAGGCACCCCCACCGCCACAGCACCATCAGGCAAAGACTGTAAAACTACTGAATTAGCGCCAACTTTCACATTATTGCCTATATCAATACCGCCTAATAATTTTGCGCCCGTCCCTACAATCACGTTATCACCCAATCTGGGGCGTAAACTCTCGACGTACTGCAAATCTGCCGTTAACGCACCCAATGTTACCCCGTGGAAAATCGTCACGTTTGCGCCAATTTTAGTCGCGCCCACGACAGTGCCAACGGTATGCGGGAACATTAATCCTGACCCCACATCACACCGTGCCGTGAACTCAATACCAAAGATGAAGACATTAAGCCAAGTAAACAGGGGGCTCAAAAATCTGAGCCAACGACTAAGGTAAAAATATCGGGCGAGGCGAACAAATAACACAGGGATAAAGCGTGGATGCAGTACCTTCGACCAACTAGGTTTTATGGGTGCAAGCCCATTTATAGGCAGTGTAAGGCGTAACAAATCTGCCCTTAGCAGCGTGACTAATTCTCGCAAATTCATCTAGGTTCTGCTCCGTTAGTGCTGTTCCCCATCAACCCTTTAGCTGCAAGTTCATTTACAGAGCGCTTGTACGCTGCTTTATCTTCGGCAGGCTGCTTTGAGGCCCAACTTAGAAAGCTAGATAGTCCTTGTCTAAATGGTACACTAGGCACAAAGCCTAACACCTGCTTAGTCAAGGACACATCTGCTATATTGTGCCGGATATCCCCAACGCGGAACGCGCCCGTAACACCGATAGCGCTTTTACTGTTAAAAAATGTTTTAACCTCTTGTGCCACCATCATCACGCTAGTCGCCTGACCTGAGCCTACGTTCAGCGCGCCAACAAAATTGCCATGGTAATTGACACTCCGCATGGTCGCCTCAACCACGTCATCAATATACACAAAATCGCGAGATTCTTCTCCATCCTCATAAATCTCGATAGGCTGATCTTGCCGCGCAAGATTCGAGAACACAGCCAAAATACCTGTATAGGGGTTTCTTAACGATTGGCCGGGGCCATACACATTCTGGTAACGCAAACCAAAACCACTAATCCCTCGTGTGTGGGCAAACATCAGCACAGCTTGTTCCTGCACTTGCTTAGTCAAGCCATATATTGACATAGGCTTAAACGGCGCCTGCTCAGACGTTGGTAACAGTGATACTTGAGCTCCACACTGCGGGCAAGCTGGCTCAAACTGCCCGCCGGACATCCGCTCACGCTCGCGTTGAGCTGGATAAACCGTACCGTGAATTGCGCATTGATACGCACCCTCGCCATAAATAGCACGGCTGGATGCCACAATGATTGAACGCACTTTTTCACCGCAAGGATCATTCTGCAGCAAATCAAGTAATGTCGCCGTACCCTGTACATTCACACTAAAGTAGCGGTCAATCTCATACATCGATTGTCCGGTGCCAGTCTCAGCTGCCAGATGGACCACTGTATCCACTTCAGTCAAAGCAAGCTTCATTGCTTCACAATCTCGCACGTCTGCCTTGATGAGTTCAACTTTGTCCGCTAAAGACTCAGGCAAAGAATCATTTACGTGAATTTGCGGGCTGAAGTTATCTAGGATGCGCACATTTGCACCTTGTGCAAGTAGTGCATGTGACAAGCGCTGCCCAATAAAACCTGCTCCACCTGTGACAAGAACAGACTTTGGTTTGTGAGATATATTGATATCCATACCTATCTAAATATACTAGTTTAAAAGGGGATTAGTCAGGCTGACCTAAGCCGTCAATAGGAAATTGAGCGTGCTCATGTCGTCACATCCTCCGCCGTAAGTATGAACGCCCTTGGTTTGAATGCTAAATCGCGTTCAGCCTCACTGTGATCGAACACCAAATCGCGGTTCATGCGCTCAGCCATAGCAGTCGTCCAGTGCCGGTAGCGTGGCAGAAAATGAAGCAAGCGTACAGCCATACGAAAGGCAATTAATGGTACCGGCACTAAGCGCAGGGGCCGTTCCATGGCATTGAAAACGCTAACAACCATGTCGCGGTAAGGGAGCGTATTCCCACCGGATAGATTATAGGCGCGGTCGGTTGCTACGCTAGACGCTTGTAACGCCACCACGCAAGCGTCCGCTACATCTTGCGCATGGATAGGCTGACGCAAACCATTCGCCTTGCCAAATAAAGGGAAGAAACCAAAACGCCGGATGAAGCGGGCGATCTCACCAATATTTTTATCCCGCCCCATGCCATAAATCAGCGTTGGGCGCAGGATGACCCATTCCACACCAACGCTTTCTGCCCACGCTTCCACTCGGGCCTCAGCTTCCGCCAAGCGGCGGGCAACTGTTCGCTCCTCCGAGTCCGATGAATCATCCTTGGTGAAGCGGCTAGTGGAAGACAACACAACAACGCGCTGGGCTCCATGCGCCTCTAGCAAAGAAAAATACTCTGGCAATACCCAGATTGATGCGGCACAGACCCAAAATGGTAAGTCCCTCTCACCCCCTAAGAAAGGGGCTGGATGTAAGCCTGATGTCGGCAAGCGCCTCCACACCACACCATCAACTGCCTGTCCAAATTCTTGCCGAGAAAACGCCGTCACCCGCCAACCAGCGCGGGTCAATAAGGACAACAAACATGCCCCTACCAAACTGGTCGCTCCAATGACACCCACCTGGCTTGGTTTTAAACCATCTACATCATTCCCCACGCCCAATCTCCCTATGATTTACGACCAGGTTCTTAATTTACTCAAGTCGAAATTTGCCGTATTTTTTGAATAGTTTGCAACTGCATTCTCAAATTCTGCAGACTTTTCACTTGGAACAGAAAAGATTTGGCTAAAGTTACCCAGATCACTATTCTCAATATCATCAAGTTTGAGAATTTCAATATTTGCTCCAAAAACCAGTGCTTTTATCATTCCAGGAATACTTCTTGATAGTGCACCGCCATTTTCTAAGAAGTCAAATCGAGCACAATAGAAAACATACTCATTAAATATTCGCGAGCATTTTAGTGCCGCTTCATTGGATAGTGCCTCAAAGCCAACAATTGGCCTCTGCCTGTTAATCAAATCCTTTGCAGATTCAATAATATTAGCCTCAAATCCTTCAACATCGATTTTAATGTATGCATTATTCATGGAAAAACCTTCAACTTCTGCTGCCAGTGTCGAAGCTTTGACGTTGTATGTATGCACCTGGTCATGCTGCTTACTTAAATCCGTGCCACCAAGAGTGGCCAAACCGGAGCTGTCGTCTGGCACGGTTAGCATCAGGCTACCAACAGATGCCTCATCTACAATCGCACACTCCCGGATGGCGATGTGCGCTTGATTTCTAAATATTTCTCGTAGCAACATTGCCAATTTTGGATTAGGCTCGAACAAAAGCACATGCGCGTAATCATTCATTATAGATGCCGCCACATGACCACAGTTTGCACCTATATCCATGAAAGTATTTGCCAAGCCAGCATTGGCAATTGCACGGTAAACAATTAGATTTTCAGGCTCTCTGACGCAATCTGCAGCCAGATATTTCTGCTCAAGATCCATTAAATCTAGAGTAACCTTATGGCCAAAAATAATTACGGTTTTACTGGAAGAATCATTATTGGCCTTATCTAAAAAACGTAATTTTGTGCGTTTGATTAAATAGGACAAAAGTCCATTGAGCCTAAATTTAGCTAATTTATTATTCATAACTCAGAATCCAATATTTTCCAAGGATATGTAACACGAAGAACCTGCGCAAGCTATCAGAAACATTTTCCCATCCGCAAATCATATATTCTAATTCCGCCACTTTCATATACCGAGCAATTCAGGAGATTCTGTGACCAACCAGGCATATCCCTTGGATATTTAAGAAACCATTGAATGTTGTTTTTTGTTCCAAATGCCCGTAGCTCCTCATAGTTAGAAATGTTTTTCAAGCGCTCAAACTCAGTTTTCCGTAGCGCAAAAACTCGCCCTGATTCACCCTTTAAAGCACGGTACAGAGCTTCACGAGATAAAAATGCTTGCCTTTCTGTAAGCGTTACAACCAGCGCCAGAGGATCAAGGTTGGAACTGAGTACCTTGTCCTGAAGGGATGAGTGTTGCTGTATATAGCTTGCTGCTTTGAATAAATCGCTAAGGATCGGGGTAATGGTTATATTATGTGCCCAGTCCGGCCTCAAATCTGGCTGCTGTATATTTTTCCCGTATACCCAAGGCACAGTAACACCGCCTAAAATCAAAAGAAAAACTACAGCAAAACCGACGTGTTTACTTAATCCATATCTTGTAGCCATCTGCGCATACGCAACTCTTGTCCAGGCTATAAGGATAGTTAGAAAAACTGCGTACAGCAGTACAAACAGTCTATGTCCAAAATTAGTAAAATCACCATCTGCCGGAACGGGCAAACAAACAATTATCATGAAACACGATAAAAGTAACACTAAGGGAATGATGCTAATTTGCCATTCTTCCCTTACGCTCAACTTTTTAATAATCCAAACCAACGCGATAGGAAATATCAGGCCTAAAGCTGCAATCAGCAATAGACCGTATCCAATTGTCCATTTCCATAATACCGGCAAGTGATCTGTCAAATGACTATATAGCCCCCCATAAGATGTTGTTGCCATCATATGGACAGCATCAAAGAAAAGAGAGATCTTGTATTTGCCGCTCAGGAAATGAGGCGCCAGCTCTATTGATTCAGATAAGATAATAACGGATGCAGCAACGGCCAATAGGCCATAAAAAACCGCTTTTCGGTGCCATCTTTCGGCGGATTTCCAGCTAATCATGGCAAGTATCGTGAACATAATTGCTGCTGGCGCAGCTATTTGCACCCTGAAAGCCGCTGAGAACAATCCAATCGGTACGCTCCATAATATTAAGCCGAATCGGCCTTCCTGCACGCCTCGTATAAATACTGCAAGGGCAATCAGTACAAGCGCCATCGCGTAGCCCGAACCGGGGCTTGCTTGTAATAACCAATAAAAACCAAAAAAACCATTTTTAAGGCCATACATTGACGCATCTGGAAGCAGAAAAATTGCTGCAGTTGCAAGAAAACCAGTCAGTCTTCCTGCTAACGCACAGCCTAATCCATAGACACTAACCCCCATCAGGATGATCCCAACTGGGACCCAAAAATAAGTGGCAACACTTAGCGTTAACTCATTATTCATGCTTGCATAAAAAGATGAAATCGCATAACTCGCAACATGGTAAAGAGACTGCTCCGTACCTGCGAGATAAGGCGATTGATTTGATAAAACTGAATAATTTTGAAGAGATGCAATTTGATTGGCATGAAGAAAAATATCAGGCCATGCATGAAATACGCCTATTGCTTTGGCTTCAGGAACTGAAACTATCAGCTCTCGACACCAGAGCGTGGTTAAAAGAGAAATAAAGATTAATACACCGACATCAAACGCAAGAAATTTTATATTAAATTCCAGTGGGTCATTTTTTTCAGCCGGTAATAGCTTCAAGTTAATTAAAGATAAGCCCCCTATCAGTAACACAGCGGTAGAAAAAGCTTGAGTAGGGCTTAATTTAAAAATAAGAGTGAGTATCAACTGCAAAAGGCTTAATACAGAAAAGCCCATCACTATTTCAAACGTGGCAGAAAAGCTCGCTGATTCACTTACACTCAGTCTGTAAGCTAATTGACGGCCCAAGAAAACCGATACCACCGAGATAGATAAAACACTAAATACATGCATCCATGTAATGGCACCATTACCTAACGCAACCGGAATTAAAAGCGCAATTGCAAAACCGATGGATCTTGCCATTGCAGTCAGTGCTCTTGGATTTTTAAGCACGGCTAAAAATAGCTTGCTCAAGAGTTTGTACTACAGCTTCCTGTTGTAGATCAGAAAGACCTATCCATAAAGGCAGTCGAATTAATCGCTCAGACAATGAGTTTGTTGCTGTCAGATTACCTTCAGTCCTGCCATATTGCTGCCCGGCTGGCGAAGAATGCAGTGGTACATAATGGAAAACGGCTGTGATATCGTTATGTTTGAATTCTTCGAGAACAGCTTGGCGCTCGATATTCTGGGACAGCAGTACATAGTACATGTGGCCATTTTGCTGACAACCTTTAGGTATGATCGGACGTCGCAGCATGCCTTTGGCTTCGATAGGTGCTAAAAGGTCATGATAAATCTGCCAAATCGCGAGACGTTGCGCAGTAATTCTTTCCGCTTCTTCGAGCTGTGCCCAAAGAAAAGCAGCGATTAATTCTCCTGGTAAAAATGAAGATCCCACTTCTTGCCAAGTGTATTTATCAATCTGTCCACGGAAAAATTGGCTTCGATTCGTACCTTTTTCTCGAATAATTTCTGCGCGTTCTACAAATCGCTCATCGTTTACCAGCAATGCTCCCCCTTCGCCGGAAATAACATTCTTGGTCTCGTGAAACGAATAAGCACCAAGGTGACCAATTGAACCGAGAGATTTACCATTGTAAGTGGACATTACCCCTTGCGCAGCATCCTCAATCACAAGCAGGCCATGCCGCTTGGCAATCTCCATGATGGCATCCATCTCACAGGCTACACCTGCATAGTGCACGGGAACAATCGCCTTGGTACGAGGAGTGATGGCAGCCTCAATCAAATTTTCATCAATATTGAGCGTGTCAGGGCAAATATCGACAAACACAGGCACTCCGCCACGAAGAACAAAAGCATTGGCTGTAGACACAAAGGTGTATGACGGCATAATCACCTCATCACCCGGCTGAATATCAGCTAGAATTGCTGCCATTTCTAGCGCAGCAGTACATGAATGAGTTAGAAGCGCCTTCTTGGTACCAGTATTATTCTCTAGCCATTGATGACAGAGTTTAGTAAAAGGGCCGTCACCCGCTAGACTTCCATTAGAATGGGCTTCAGCAATATAGGAAAGTTCCTTGCCCGTCATATGAGGCAGATTGAATGCAATATGATTTTTCATGTGGACTACATCTCTGCTATGGGAAATTTATATATTGCATCCTGCCAACTAACACGCATTCCCAAAATCAGTTATCTTTTTTTGACAGGCTGCGAATATGACTTCTAAAACCAAAACCTGCAAATTTAAGGGTAATGGCTAGGGACTGTTAGCTAATCCTAGGCGCTAAACAATTATCTATGATTAGATTATAAAACAAACCCAAACAATTTGGGACTATTGAGGGCTAGCAAAAGTGATGGCTCCCAGCATGTAGTAAGCCTCTAGCCTAATGTAGTGACCTTGCCCTTAAAAACATGAATTCCTAATGCTAATTTTGTTAACATGTTTGCAATAAATCAATTAAGACAACTATAAAGCTCACAATAGATATTATTGCCTGAAGAAATTAACCGGAATAGTTGAGTTGAATTTTAATCTGAAAATATAAAGTAATAGGAAAATTATGCAGTTTTCTTTCTCAGATACAAATGTTTATCACGAATATGCTGTATTTATATTTCTTCTGATGATCGCTTTTCTTGGGTTTCAGTTTTCGATTCTAAATAAATTTTTCCAGCATTCAGTAGAGTTTTTGGTGAAGTTCTGCAGGGAAAAATGCGCCTTCAAAGTCTATGACATCACGAACGAATATAAGCGTATAGATGTTGTCAGAATTCTCGTTGGTTTCATAGCAACTTCACGATACTGGGAAATATTTCAGTCCAATTTAATTCTAGGCGGAACATCACCTTATATATCAGGCTTTGCCCTGATTTGTTCGATATGCATCATGATTGGGCTATATACTCCTGTCGTATCATTTCTGTTGATGTCTACAGCAAATATATTAATAGACAACATTCTTGGCACATCAACATTAGGGACCATGATTTTATCCATGATCCTCTTTGCATTTGTGCTTTTTCCTGCCGGATATTCGTATTCACTTGACTCCATACTTATAAAACACTCAAATTTTGGAGGTGTTTGGGTGCAAAAATTGTATGACTGGGTAGGTAAGCCATCTACTGATAGGGCGCTAGTAACAAAATTTTTCACTCTTTTTTCTTACTGGCTCTTATGTCTTTATTCGGTAACGTTGCATTTTAACGATCCTGCGTGGATATCAGGTCACACTTTAACTTGGATATTGTTGTCCCCAACACACAACCCTCTGACCCAACAGTTCTTTTATTCTGTTTACAGTGAATTTCCAACTACACTTATCCTTTTTAATCAATTAGTAATGTATTTGATGCTACTTTGGTATTTTATTTTCCTTCCGGGCCTTTTTATGGGGAGATATATTCAATCATGGATAATTTATTGGTCTCTGGCATTTTGGGCGATAAGTGCGTTCATCTTGCCTTTAAGCTATCTTGGCTGGTATGAATTGTGCCTGTGGTTGCTAATATTCCTCGCCTCTCCATTTATTGCCAATTTCAACAAAAGTAAGTTGATAATTTTTTACGATGACCGATGCAATCTTTGTGATAGCACAGTCCGTTTTTTATCAAAAATAGATTTGGCAAAAACACTTTCTTTCAAGTCGATCAGACAATTTGAGCTTGAAGCTGAATCTTATGGAATCAGTCTCAGAGAAGGATTAGCTGATATGTACGCAATAAATCCAGATACTAGAAAAAAATATATAGGTTATGACCTATATAATCATTTGTCAGGAAAGTTATTTTTACTTCTACCCTTCAAGTTAATTTTCTTTATTGGAAAAATTACCAGACTTGGCCCTATTTCTTATCGTTATATTGCTGATCGTCGAACAAAACTGTTTGGAATTTGTGAGCCCTCTCAATTGTCATACGACCTCTTAAAGAATAGTGCTCAGGAATCGATAACTGCAAATTATCCAGCATATTTCAAAGCACTTATTTTAGTCTTACTTATTTTGAGTATCGCTTTTATTGTAAAAATACCGTTTTTGGGCGAAGGTTCTGACAATCATCCAATAGCCAAAGCCTCGAAAAATATTTTTGGCGCTGCCAGTCTTGCTTATGGTGTCGGGGAAATTAATGTTTTCAATATGCAGGACATGGAGCTGATGTATGTCAATACAGAAATTATTGTTCAAGGGCAGGAACTAAATGGAATTGCTAAGCTAGGTGGAAATGCCTTTACGAGTGAAGACTCCAAAGGATTCTACGAGAGTGATAGAGAGCGATACACAATAGCGGCTTTTGGCAGAAAAAACTCTAGAATGAATTTGCGCTGTAATACAGAATATTTTGAAGTAATTCTTTCCGAGCTTAGTAAATACAAACAGATACCATTTTTAAAAAATGGCTTAATTGTTAATTTATTTTATGTATCCATTCCAACATTACATGACTTAAGTAATTATAAATTTACCCCAATATCAAAAGTGCCTTTATGCAGCGCTACAATTAACATTATTGACAAGAAAATTCAGAAAATTGAATATTTTCAGGAGGGCATTGATGCTGTGATGAAAAGTAAAGGCTATCAGCCAATATTAAACCCTCAAGGGGCCGGATCGCTTAATTCGTTTCCATGTACAAAGGAACGTCAATATCTTGGAAAGATATATGATGCATTAGCTCCAGCCTTGGATAAAGAATCATTAGGTAAACTATCCGCTGCAGTAGCGTCAATGAACGAACAAGCTTACGGCGAATTCGAATTGGAATGTTTAATTAAGGTACACAAAGTAGATAAAATAATAAATGAACTTACTTCTCGACAGATTATTAACCTACCGGAACTATCGGTTTGTAAGCCAGAAATGATGGGCACGGCAAACTACTACATTGGTATATTACATAAAAAACGATCAACTCAACTCAATAATCTAGACTTCAAACAAGATGATTTAAACTGTGCGGAAAAATTCCAGGAAATACGCAGGTTATATTGGTCAAGCATTTTAAAGAAATGAACGGGTGCTAATCAATATGATATTTTGGACTGACCTTACCCTCATTTAATGGAGTCCATAGCATCTAGCTATTATGCTCAACTAATTTAAACCACTAAACTTTATAACTATAATTTCTCGCTTAATTCTTATTAACTAATTACTCAAATTAGAATCCTACTTATTTAGTTCTAAAACGCTAGCATACCAACCAAATTGGTGCTCGGTATAGGAGAAAGAGCGTTGCTTGGATATATTGTAACCACGCTGTTTGAGTTTATTAATTATGCTTTGAACTTCCGTGTCATCTTTGCCCAGTACTACTAAAGGTAATGGCAATTTATGAGGTAACAAATCAGGATGAGGAACATCATCAGGCTCAGCAAACAGTAAAGATTGATTCCACAAATATAAGCTTACTAGTGAATCATAGTAATTTAGATCTAACTGATTATTTCCGAAACGGATTTGATATATTCCTTTATCACCTAACCTATTATTCAAGCTTTTTCTGCTAAACAAAAATTTAGGTTCTAGTTCTGCGATACCTGAAGTTTCTAGCTTTCTGGATAGCTGGCACATACCCAGATAAGCTTCACTATAATCCAGATTGGTATAATTCTTATAGGTTTTTTTTGAATCCTGATTTACTGCAAAAGCCACAGAACACAATATTAAAGTAGTAACAAAGCCAAGTGATCCAAGATTCTTAAAATAGCGGTTGTTAAAACATAAAACCACAGGCACTGCTATTCCACATACAAGCAATACAATGAAAATTTCTCTCATCCTAGAGGACTCTAGAAAAGCCCACATGCTATCCCCTGCTATTCCAAGCAATATACTAGGCAATCCAATTAAAATAATTGAAGTAATATAAAAAGAATTGCTTGTCCTTGGCAGTGTATCTGCAACTAAAATTACAGCCATTATTAGCGCTGGCAGCAACATATCAAAATAAGATCGTGTTTGAATAGTCACCCCACCAATAAAGAAATCCCAGAACATATAGGTAAAAAACGCAACCCCTAAAATAATTAAAGCCGTATTTATTTGTTTCTGATTTCTATCATTTGCATCAACCAGCTTTAAGCAAATAATCCAGGTAAAAATTAAAATCGGGACCAATACTCGGCTAGCACCAAATATCCAATCCTTAAGATCTAATCGGTAATTTACTCCAAACCCTGAGAGGAAAGAACCTTTGGCCATGTCGAATGAGGGGCGGAGAAAGAAAAAATCATACCCAATAAACTTACCTATTACAGCCAATATAAACAATACGCTGACAAACCCGATAAATGACCAGAACCAGTTCACTAGAAAAGTATTTTTGAATGCTCCTGTCAAATAGAAATGCCCAAGGAATAGGGCCACAATTCCAATCATCGAGAAAGGATGGGAAGTGAAAGACAATGCGGCAAAGCAACCCGCAAGAAACAGCTCGGGCTTTCCATTACGAATGCCTGAACTTGAGAAAAGACATGTAGCAAGCAGTGTTTCATAAGCTATTACAAAACCATCAACACCCCCAAATGTTATGGCTGAAACAAAAAGTGGGTTAAACGCCAAAAAAGTGGCTGCTAAAATGGCAATATATTCGGAACGGCGCCAACCTATGGCAATCGTTCCAAAAATCGCAATTACATATAAAAAACCAACTTTGATAAATTGAGCAGTTAGTGGCTCAAATAATTGGTAAAAAATTGATAGGGGGAAAACACTTCCTAACCGGGTTCCTTGATAAGCGTTCCAGGTAAAGCCATATCGGTGCACCATTTCGGGCAAGTTCAAGCCGTAACCTAAGTAGATTCCTGCATCTACCCACCCAGGGATTGGAAATAACTGATAGATTCCAGAGTAAAGGTAAAACAGCGAAAGAGTTAGGAAAATTCGAACTGCTATCGATTTAAATGGAGTATCTTGTTCATCCGTGTAGTTACTTGCTGGAGGCATAATGATAAGAGAGCAATTCAGAAATAATTAGGTAATGCCTAGAGGTCCGGAACGACCCAATTGGTGACATTGATTGAATGCCACTAATAGCCATCCAGTGATTATGTGCGCGTACCTTCCATGTAGCAGTGCGTATAAGGAATCCATGCCTTGTTCCGGACATCAATACGATGCTCCGAAAACGCACTTGAAATTAGTGAAGCATATTCGCTACGAGTTCGAACGTTCTGCCCTCTGTCTTTCATTATAAGATAGCGTGCAATAGGATTCTGGTCAATTTCAAGGCATGGATCCACTGTTATTAAGCGCCCTCCGGGTTTAAGTGCACGGTGAGCAAGATTAAGCATTGCCATCGCTGAGTTGTCATCGAGGTGGTGCAGCAAACCAATTGCCAAAACAAGATCAAAAGATGGCAGATTACTCAAATCTTCCAAGCTGATTAATTTACAAAAAAAATTTCCTTTAGACCCATATCTGGAATTTGCCTGAGCAATATAGGAATTGCTAATATCAAACCCCCAATAATTTACTTTTGGCAAATAGTCTATAATTTCAGCTGGCCCACAGCCAATATCTAGCACATTCATGCCTAGCTGCGGGCGCAAAAAGTCCTCTACCAGTAACTTTCTCCCACTATGTGCACCCATAATTCTTTGGAGCGCGTTGTAAATAATTGGGCTGGAGAGTATCGCCCTAACCCCGGTTGTTATTTGCGTCATTGATGCGACCTATATCTTGCTGGCTTTAGTCATAGTACAGTCAATTATTGGCTGTACTTCTGCCGGAATCAAACCGACAAGATGATGAACACGCAATTTAAGCGATTTTAGAATTAAAAATCTCACCCATGGCGGGCGACGCGACGCGAATCTCTTGTCAGTCTCCATTCTTTGAAGCGTTGAAGCCAACAATTTTCTACTAAATCTAACCTCCAACTCTGGCATCTGGCTCACAATCTTTTTTATCTGCGCCACGGTGATCCAATTTAGTGATTTCCATGTGCCTTTTGGATCTGGCAACTCATTGTTACGTGATATTTTATTGCTAAACAACTTTTCAGTAATTTTTTTTGAATATACTGTAGGTATATTAAAGTGTGGTTCATAGGGAAATAAATAGTTTGGGCAAGTAAAACGATAACTGCTTCCAACGCGAAGACTGGTAGCAACATTAATCATCGCTGCTTTTACGTCATCTACGTGTTCCATCACATTGATAGAAAAAACAAAATCGAAGCAATCTTTCTCTGAAAATTCTTCGACTCGCTGATCAAGCAATTCAGGCATACAATTAGATATCTTTGCTCTTTCCAAAATAAGACATCTTAGTTTCTCAAAGTGTGTAAATCCGTTACCTAAGGGTTCCAATGCAACAACACTAAAACCCTCTCTTACTAATTGGCAGCTAAGCAAAAGTGAGCCGGCACCAACCTCCAGAACCGTGGCTCCTTTTGCCAGCGCTGCCAAATTGTTTGCTATATATCTCCGCCCGAATCTGGCCTCGTCCAAATAAACATCTAGTAAAGGTAGCAATTCTGGAGATTTTTCTTCCACATGTTGGCGAATATCAGCTAGCCATGTTTCCATTGATGGCGGATTAAAAGTCTCAGACACTAGCTTTTCATTCCAAGAACAATTCCGCATAAAATCAGCAGAATCGCAAAGCTTTTCATTATCGTCATAACTTCTGATAGAAAAAACCACCCCCCTAAAATCACCATACCAAATGTAACCCCAATATAAACAGGAAATGCGATATTCAAAGGTAGCTTTGTAACAACAAATAGCCACGCAAAAGAAGCCAAGAGTGCGGCGACATATGCAGACATAATCATAGGATCTGAAAGAAACTTAAGCAGGTGCTCCAAAAGACCTAATTTCTTAGCGCTTTCAAATACATCGCTATTTGTTCGCCATTTCACAATAATCTGGCTATAGGCTACCAAAAGCGCAATTGGCAGTATAAGCAAATAAGTTCTCATGTCACACTATTCAAGAGTTGAATTTTATCTATCTAAAACCGCAAGACCAAAGCCTGTTCGTCCATTTCCGTTTCCGTTATAAAGCATGTACTGCTGCTCTTCGTGCTTAAAAACGAAGGGGTATTCAACCATTTCAGAATCCCATCCAAGCTGGGATACATCTATCCCAGCCTCTTTCAGGCGGAGATCCCATTTCTCTCCATCCTGGCTGTAAGCATAACCAATCCGATATTTTACACCCGAACCGCTACGGTATGAGAACCACATATGATAACCATTATTCGTATCTTGGATTACAGACGGACGAGAAAAAGCTTGAGCTACACCAAGACGATACGGAACAGCAAGGCCTTTTCGTTGCCATTGGTACCCATCACCCGAGACCGCATAATTAATCACATGCAGCATTTCACCATTACCAGCGTCCCATGTTACCGTCGAACCATACCACATGCGGTATTTCACACTACTTTCCTGAATCACCCAAGGATAAGAAAGGCTTACTGGATCTACTGTGTCGAGGGTCATAAATGGTTTATTGCTATCTAACCGCAAGGAGAGGTCCCCCTCTAACAATAGCCGTCCTATATTACCCCGCCAATGGCCCCCTTCAGGACACTGCCACCCCATAAACAGCATATATTTTTTTCCGTCAGCCTCGTAGCAATTGCCTATACTGACGCCATGTGAATAAAAGCTGTCAGCTAGCCCGTGCTCGAAGAAAGGAGAGGTGTACTCTCGCGTAATTTTACGTTTAACAATATCAATATCCACCGCACCTACCGAAGATCGATTATCTATATCTCTGCCACTAAAGAAGATGCGATATACGTCCCCCTCAATCAGTATTGGCAAAGGATTTGCTGCATGGGATAAGAGCTTGGGATGCTGATTGGGGACTGGGCAGTAAAGTAATCCGAGCTTGCGCCATTTCCAATTAACACTCATATCCCTCTCAATTTCGTACTTGGCACTCTGGAGCGTTCCGTCATGGCACCCATATAAACACCTTCAGCTTCTGCGTCTGCAAGCAATAAAGCTCCGGCTCCGATTACACATCTTTCACCGATTTTTATATGATCTCGCAATGTTGCATTCACCCCGATAAAGCACTGCTCTCCAATCTCAACCCCTCCTGAAACCACGACATGTGAAGCAATAAAACAATGATCCTTGATAGTGGAATGATGACCGATATGGTTGCCACTCCAAAGGGTAATGTTATTTCCGATAGTGGCAAATGGTTGGATAGTATTATCTTCAAAAATGAAACAGTTATCACCAATTTGACCGTCATTCAGTACGGTTGCTCGAGAGCTGATGAAAGTTGCGAGACGATACCCGAGCGCCTTGGCTGCAAAATATTTTTCTTTCCGAATTGCATTGAGCTTTGAGTAACTGAGCGCAATAAAAATTTCAAACTCTCCTGGTGCGTAATGATTAGAAATGCCTTCAAACGCGACAACAGGTAATCCGCAAAAAGTCTTGTCTGTCAAATAAGCCGAGTCAACTGTAAATGCAACAACCTCGTACTGGGAATCGGTACTAAAATAGAAATTTGCTAGTTGTGCTATGTCGCCAATTCCAAAGATAACTAGAGGTTTCTTCATGCCGCATAACTCACGTTAAAATCAACCACACATCTAATAGTCGTCCCTTGCTCAATATATTGGCCATTGACAATACCTTCGCTGTCAGGGAGGGGTTGGTAATATTGGGTATAATGAAACTTATAGACACCAGCAGGAAATCTTTTTTGATGTAAGTAAATTTTACTTAAATATTCCATCGAACTTTTGTGGGTTTCAAACCCACAATCATTTTTTTCAATGGTGGCGCGTCGGAATATAACAGTATTACCAAAATATACCCTATCCGATTTATGCATACTTAAGCGTGTACCGGCTTCCGTAAAAACTGGCACCAATTCATTAGTATTAGCGTTTCTTAGAGTAAACCAGTTTTCTGCCATTTTAAGATCCATTTTATTAAAAACATTAATTGGAGTAATGCCATAATAATGTGCTGCCCGGCTGGCAATATTATCTGAACCTGTCATTCCAATATATGGCGCTGGTAGTGAAATCAAATAGCAAGTCGCAAGAAAAATCACATGCATTAAAATCGCCGGACGCAAAAAACTGTTTTTATTTATCTCTTTTGGAGCTTCTCTAATTACTTTTTTGCTGGGCAATATGCACACGCCGAAAATTCTTGTTCTATTATCAGCTATCATCCGATAAGCCCAAGGTCCGACCCGCAACGCCTTTCCAAAATACAGAACGACGGCTAATGGCCACAATAAAACCAAGCTCTTGGAAAGTAATAGATAAAAATCGTAACCGTACTTTACTTCCCTCGTATCTTCAATTATTCCATAAAGATCTGCGAGAGCTCTGTCGGTACTAATGCCAAATTTTTGCAGCCCCTCATTGTTGAGAGAGACTGGCATTAGTTGGATGCGTCCAAATATATCCAAAAAAGTAATTGCCTGAATCGTTCTGTCACACAAATTACATTTATCATCAAAGAAAATTAACAATTTTTTTCTTGAATCTAGCCCAGGTCTAGCCCAAAAAATTGCTGCCCAAAATACAAACTCAATAGGCGCGAGTGCTGATAAATTAAGAACTACCAGAGATAGAGTAAAAAATAAAACTCCCCAAATAATTACATACTTTCTCCAAAATCCGCCGGCTAAAGTCAGTGGTAAAACAGTTATATACCAGCACATCATTAGCCATATCGAAATCCTGGCCAAACGGATCGCCAATTCGCTAGATGCAAATAAATGTCCGAAGAATTGATACCAGGCCGACATAAAATTACTGGTAAGCAGTAAAGGGCCTGCTACGCCCGTTGTCCACGCCGGTTCGTTTAAATGCATTGCAAGCGAATATAGACAAACTGCCCAGTAAGCCAAAAGAGCAACAAATTTTGATAACGCAATATTTCCTGGGATAGAAGCGTCTTCAAAATAAAGGAGGGCTTTTTTTACGGAAGGACACCGCTTCAGGATAATTGCATCCAAGGATAGGTACCTCCCCCCATTTGTGAGAAGCAACAATAGGCTCAGAATTGCCGCTACGTCATTACCAAGGGTGTGTGAGCCCAAAACACTGTCTCCCGAATAAACTCCCAGATGCCACATTACCAGCATCAGGAAAAGCAGCGTCCACTGGGCAAACAACCCCGCCATTAATGTAAAAGCGGCAATCACGCTCAGCAGACTGCATATACCAACCGGAGAGAAAAGCTCTTCTGGAATCAGTAGTTCATGAAGATTAATCGCCCTTACCAGAATAATCAGTCCAAAAAATATCCGTAGAAGGCCAAATTTGTATTGCTCGTATCCTGAATAACTGGGAAAAGCCTTTTGCAGGAGAAATTCACCCCACCTAGAAACAACAGGCCGAACAGGTCTGTAATATTTAACCAAAAGATAACTAAAAAACAGGGTCACAAAGAAAAAATAGAGCGGCTTCATAACATCTTTCTCACATGGACGGTAAATTCGTAAAGCCCGTAATCGTGGAGTAAAGCAACATTTTTAGAATAACGCTTTTTGCAAAAGTCGAATAATTTACATGGATTAGCGTAATACAAATAATCTCGTATCTTATCGGGATCCGAGTAGGAAGTGAGGCAATTGAACGTAAAGCCAAGCCGACTGGTGCGGTCGAGCGCATCGAGAGTGATTTCTACATAATCCCACCACTCATCATCTGAGCGACCTAAACGTACATTAAAAATTCCGCTAGCAATACCGTAATCTGCGATATCACTTGGCTCACTCCCTACTAAAAATCTCACATTATTTTTACCAAAATAGCGCTGCTGTGAGGCTCTTATCATGCCTGCTGATACATCAATTCCACAGTAAGAAAATGATGAGGAGTTAAGATTCAAAAAATCATAAAGTGCGCCATACCCACAACCCAGGTCATTAAGCGAGAAAGTTCCGACGGGGTTAATAATTTTGCTCAACTGCTCAAAACGTAGGTTTTGACTTTCTTGGGTATTCCAATCTACGCCTTTGGGCGACTCCCCGTGTTCGGCAAGTTTTGCCGAATAATAGTCTGCGATCTCAGCCAGTAACTCTTTCACCTCTCTAGGCATTATTAATTTCCGAGTCATATTCTAATTCAGCGTAAATCACAAGGGAGTTCTCGTTCTTTGTATTCAATAACTGCAATATATAAAAAGGGAACATAACGCAATTATTTAGTACAAGCCTCAAGATTCTTGGAAAATTGGTTTTATATTGCACGTTTCTCAACCCAGACTCGCTCGTTCTGGCGCTCATCGACAATTTCTCTTTGTTGGATTCTGACTTTTTCACCAAGTAATTAGAAATAGGGAGAAGAATATTTGAAAGAGGATAAGTTAACCCCACCACATGGGTTGGTAACCAGCCATATTTCCGGGCCATTTCATGAATCGAAATAAAGCTGTAACGCCTGTAATGCCCAGCGACTATATCTTCTATTCCCCAATACTTCATCGCAGCAGGCACTAAAATAATTGCCTGCCCCCCCTTATTTAATAATTTTGCACATTGATCGAAATATCTCTTTTCGTCGTTCTCCTTTAGATGTTCAATCACCATACAGGAAATCACTAAATCAACTTGCTTTGTATCCGAATCATCTAACCAATTAGTATTTCTCAATTGATAATCACCCCGCGCAATTGCCATGGCATTAAGGCCGGTAGCAAATTCTATAGCTTGCGAGTTAAGTTCATAGCCAATACCTTTCCATCCCAGATCAAGCAATAGTTTTGATATATATCCACGGCCAAGACCAATCTCTACAAAGTAGCCGGGGGTAAGCTTCTCAAGACGCTTTTTCAAGTATCTATGCTGAAGTAGAGTGCCGGGTGTCTGGGTAATTACGTACTTATCCATTGATTATCTTATCGATTACGAACAAAGGCCGTTGCCTCACCTGATTAAAAACTCGACCAATATAAAGAGCGGTTATCCCAAGACTGGTAATAATGAATCCGCTCATCAGAAGAATCAAAACCACAAGGCTTGTCCAGCCTGGCTGGATATTATAAACAAAGTATTGAATAACGTAATAAACGGCTAGTGTGAGCCCTGTAAAAGAAATAAGGAATCCGGAATAAACAATCCATTTAAGCAATACGGTTGTCTGGAAAAATAGGCCATCCAAGGCATGGCCGACAAGCAATTTAATATTATACGAACTCTGCCCCGCAAAACGATCGGCGTGCTCATAATCAATTATCGAATGAGAAAAACCAAGCCAATTCAATATATGAAGATAATGGCGATCTTCATCCTTAAACAGCAGAAAAGCATCTATGACCTTTCTCGAAATAATGCTAAAACTACCAAAGTCGCCATCGATCCGGGCATTAGTAAAGGTATGCAATATCAGAGAATAAACCTTTGCCGATAAACGACGAAATTTAGAATGTTTTTTCTGCAAACGACGAGCATAAACGATATCGCAGCCTTTATCGGCCTCTGCCAAAAGTTGCAATATAACTTCTGGAGGATCCTGCAGGTCGCAATCCATCACAACCGCCCGCCTTCCATTAGATTTAAAAAGGCCCGCAGTGATCGCGGCATGCTGCCCAAAATTCCGACTTAACCGCATTGCAATAACATTACGATCATTCTCAGCCATGTCTTGCAAGATATGCCAGGAATTGTCTCTTGCGCAGTCATCGATGAATATCAATTCATAATCAGCATATTCCAAAGTCTTAATTAATCTTGAATATAGCGCACGTAAGCATTCTGCGCAGCCATATACCGGAATGATGACACTTAATTCTTTCATAATATCTGGTTTAACCTTGATCTTTCCTGTAAAGCCGATCGGCTTCGGGGCGATAATACTCATCCAAGCATGTAACTACCCTAGCATACCAACCGAGCAATTGCTGGGTTCGCGAAGGCTGTAAAAGGACTGTATCGTCGCCGAGTGCGCGAACATAATCCAATTGCTGCTTGATATATGACCGGGTGAATTGATGGTTAATGCCATGCCAATCTTGCCCGGAATAATTTGGCCCACCACAATGCCATATCGTAGAGTCAAAAACCAATATCGAACCCGCACTACATGCCACGGGTATAGCATTTGCTCTGCAATAATCCTGACCAAGCGCTAAAGGTTTCTGGTGACTTCCGGGAACGACATAAAAGCCTTCACATTCTTCTGTAAGATTATCCAATGTAAAAAGAATATTAATCGATGCCATATAGCCATTTAGCACCCGCGTAAAGTCTGGGTGAAAAATATATTGAGATTGATCAAGGGCCTCCCCTCGTAGGTGAGACGGAAAAATAAAACCGTTCTGCAGATGGAGTGTAGCGGTTGATGAAACCGTGTGATCTACAATTTCCAGAACCTCTGGAATTTGCATAAACTTGAAAAACAGAGGGTCGAATTTCATTGGTAGACGAAAAACGCCTTCTTCATTTGCACGCTTCAGTCTTTCCAATCCCACCTCTTCAGTGATCATCGGACGTATGCGATGTAATGCACTCTTTGCAGCTTTTATTTCATCATCGCCTAGGACATCGCCAACTAACGCATACCCTACACAGCGCAAAGAGTCTAGTGTAAGAGCTAACCAATCGGCATCATATTTACAACTTACTGAAATCAATTAATCCCCATATCTAATGAAAAATCAGGCTATATTATTTTGAGTTACAAATTTCGTATAATTATGAGAACCCTTGCCGCAGTTAAACAACAAATCAAGAATAGTTACTCCATGAGTAAATTCGCCCCAAAGCTGAGGATATTCAGGATATCCAGAGTAGTCAAACCAAGTAAGCTTGATTCCTCGGTCAGCAAAAACTTTCTCCTCAATATAATCTTTGGCAGCTGGGCCAGAGATATATTCTGTGCCACCTGCTTGCAAAGAAATATCAGCGAGACGCTCACTCTTACCATCAATCAATATGTAATCCCAGGAGTGACTAATTTTCGTAGCGATACCTAAATAACAACAAACTGCCTTAATCAATTCATGATTGAGTTTGGAGATATATGTATGCTGACTCTGTAAATATATCGGCTCAAGCAGGGCGGCAATTTCAGAAAAATAAGGTGTACGCCGATAGTTTTGAGTTAATGCTTTCCAATGAGCCTGTTGCCAATCAATTCCATCAATCTCGGTTTCTCGAATCGTCTGAAAATACTTACCTTTGACCTTTACCGGTACGGTAAGCCATTGCAAGCCCTGTGGCGTTTTAATCTGATTACGGTTACGCCAATCTCTGCGAGTATATTGCATATCATCATAGATAATAAATTCATCGACAGCGGCAATCATGTCAAAATAACCCTTCCAAGGGATGTAGTTCGATTGAACAATTGCGATTTTTTTAGTCAGAATAAATTCTTTCAAGAAAATTGATGTAGCTCAATCAAACAACTAAAATATAGCTTTCTATTATCTCACCCTAGAAATGCTATCTTCCTGACCTTGTGAATTAAGACTACTCAGTAAAATCCCCCACAAGAAGAAAGCAATAATTCCAGGATACGGCTGACGCAGCGTTACCTTAAGACTGCTATCAATTACTACAAAATACAAAACTATCGCCAATAACCAGATGACAGAATGATCATTTACTCTCTGTTTATTGCATCGAACAATCGTATATAAAAGTAATAGCAATAAAGGCGAGCAGGCAATAATCCCAAAGTTATATGTAAAATCCAGATAATAATTGTGTGCACTTGCAGCCACAGTCCTTGGGGGCGGGGATGAATGTCCATATAAGACGGTGAGCGGATGCTCGATGATCTTATTGAGATAGATCATTGCAAAATTTTCCCTGTCCCCCATATTGACTGGCATGTTCGTATTCCCAGCATTCAGAGAATATATCCAGTGGCCATTTCTATCAAATAGCTTGTTTACGAATATTCCATGTTTACAGAGCTGGTTTTCTGAACTATCCTGGATGCCACCTTTACAAAGTCCATGGCTCCTATTTTGCACATCTATTTCAGCCGCCACCTGTGAATTAAGATAAAAATACCCCCCGATCGAGACCAGCATAATGACAGGAATGAGTAAATCCAGCTTACGTTTTCTGGCAGGTAAAGCAAAGGTACAAACAAAGGCAAGCAACCCTAACAATGCCAGAATTGAATTACCTGCAGCCACATACATGGCCATCCATGGGGCAAGAAAGTATATCCATTTTATATGCGTATCACGCAGCTCTACCCAAGCCCAGGCATAGAGGGCAGCCATTACCAATGGCACATATTGATAGTGTGAATAAACACTAAATAAATACATGTAATGTGTTAAAGCCAGTTGGCCTTGAATCCAAGTCATCACAAGTTGGGCCGGAACGAAAACGGCCAAAAAATAAAGGATTGCTTTTGCTATCAGCTCGCGGTTGAAATCCGCCAATGCAATACCCAGCAGTAAACCCACAGTGGGTACAATGTACTGCACCAAAAGTATAAGCTTGCTCGTTCCCTGACCCGTAAGCATTGTTGACATGGTTAGCAACAGAAACATTGCGGATATTGTCAAAATAACCGGTTTTGACCGATGATATCTAACGCCAAAAAGAAGCACCCCTAGATAACAAACGAATAAGGACAATGGCAATGGCACGGCTTTCATATCCCCGTAGGAATTTGTCATGGCTCTAATTTCGTTGTTATACACATGTCCGCTTAACTGAAAAAATATAGGAAAAATCAAACCCAGCACTATCAGGATAAAAAACCTGGTACGCCACACATGATCAAACGCCATCGTTAGCCTGCTTCCTCTGTAAAAAACCCATGCAATTATAGAGCCAATCAAATAGTTAGACGATAGCCAATGCATGCCCCCAGCGTAATAAATAGCAGGAATCGCAAAAACCAACATAAGGTGAAGTAGTAAATCCAATTCCAATGTGTGGTTATCTTTTAATAGGGACAAGCGTGATTGCTGGGCTACTATCATTACCGCTCCCCCTATGATTGATAAACCCGTTGTTTTGTATAAGACTGTTTCTGACAAAACAAATAGCAAGACACCCGCCAGCGACCAAACTATTAAGCCAATAGTAAAGCCAATTGAATTTAGCAAACCTTTGCGAAATAAGGTTGGGCCGGCCACATTGGCAGCCATGGTGCCAACAAAACTTCCAATTGCAAACCCTGGGAAAAGCATACCGGAGAAAGCTTTTCCGGCCAAACTAACAATGAGAACTCTTTGGATATAGCCGGCAAATCCCATTACTGCTGTCGAAGTGATATTTTCCCAACCAAAATTGAAGAAGTTGTGCGGCTTGGCTTGCGTAATAAACTTTAAACTAAATATTAGTGGTGAAATCGCCCATATCCATATTAGCCATAGATGATCAGTAAAAATAATCTGGCCGACAAATAGCAAGAAAAAGATCGGCTGCATATACCAACCCGGCCATTCCCCATTTTGCCTTTCAATTTCTGTTACATGAGCCTCCGCCAACCACTCTGCACTTCTCCTAAAAATCAATCCATATGCGATTATGGCATCAACTTGACCAGCAATTACGCTCATGAAATAAGATAGGATGGCGAGCGGCACAATCCAGATCAATCGGAAAAAAACAACATTGCTGGCGTGAACTTGGTCTGTCAATATCAGATGCCGCGCATCGCCGGATAACACATAAAAAGTTGCTAATACGGCACCTTGTACAATTGCCACATCGGCGGCCATTAGATGCTTTCCGGCAATACCAAGAACAATCAGCAGACCAGTAATGGAGTAAGTAAGCGACGTGTATCCAGCAAGATTTTTTGAAGTGGGGCTAAGAATCTTTAGCAACACAACGGACGCCATTTGCTTCACCGCTTGTAGCTTAAAGTGGTTATTTATTACCTTCATTATCAGGCTAGATTTCACTAACGGCGACATCTTGGCACAGGCTAATACTCAAGGGAAAGTCTCGCCATTGCCAATAGCTGTCCAAATTTATCTTTCTCGGATATTAGTGGTTCCGTTTCAACAGGCCACACAATACCAATTTCTGGGTCGTTCCAAAGAATGCTACGCTCATATTCTGGGGCATAATAATCGGTTGTTTTGTAAAGCACGTCAGCTCTGTCCGAAAGCGCCAGAAAACCATGGGCAAATCCTGCCGGCACCCACATTTGACGATAATTTTCTTCCGATAGCTCCGTACCTGTCCATAATCCGAATGTAGGCGATGATTTACGCAGATCCACTGCCACATCGAATACCGCACCTCTTGTCACACGCAGCAATTTTCCTTGTGGTTGCTGAATCTGGTAATGCAAGCCGCGAAGCACGCCTTTTACAGAGCGGGAATGGTTATCTTGCACAAAACTCACATTCAAACCGGTGGCTTTATTAAAGGCCTTTTGATTAAAGCTTTCATAAAAAAAACCGCGGCTATCCCCAAATACCTTGGGTTCAATAATAAGTACGTCAGGAATACTGGACTTGATGACGTTCATAGGCTGTTTATTCTTTCAGCAAGTGCAGCATATATTGGCCATAGCCATTTTTAAGCAGTGGCTGCGCTAATTTCTCAAATTGCTCGCGAGTAATAAAGCCACTTCGCCAGGCAATTTCTTCCGGACAGGCTATTTTAAGGCCTTGGCGATGCTCAAGTGTGGCAATGAACTGGCTAGCTTCCAGCAGGCTTTCATGCGTGCCGGTATCCAGCCATGCATACCCGCGTTTTAAAATCTGAACCTTGAGCTCGCCTTGTTTGAGATATTGTTGATTGACTTCCGTGATCTCAAGCTCACCGCGTGCGCTGGGCTTGACTGATTTTGCGATATCGACTACCTGATTGTCATAGAAATACAATCCAGTCACCGCATAATTACTCTTGGGTTGGCCAGGTTTTTCTTCAATGCTGGTAGCCTTGCCTTGCACATCGAACGCAACTACACCATAGCGTTCCGGGTCTTGCACGTGATACGCAAAAACCGTGGCCCCTGATGTCTCGGCATCAGCCTCACTGACCATGCTGGCAAAATCATGGCCATGAAAAATATTGTCTCCCAGCACCAAAGCACTCGGTGCATCACCGATAAATTTATCGCCTATGATGAAGGCCTGGGCCAAACCATCAGGATTGGGTTGAACTGCGTATTGCAGATTGATTCCCCACTGCGAACCATCTCCCAGCAAATGCTGAAAACTCGGGACATCGCGCGGCGTGCTGATGATTAAAATATCGCGTATACCCGCAAGCAGCAGGCTACAAAGCGGGTAATAAATCATGGGTTTGTCATATACCGGCAGCAATTGTTTGCTGATTGCCAACGTGGCCGGATGCAACCTGGTACCGGAACCACCGGCGAGGATAATGCCTTTGCGTTTAGTCATTATTAAGCTCTCATATAATTTCATTCAGCATGCGCGCAACGCCCTGCTGCCAATCGGACAAGTTTAAGCCAAAGACCGATTTTAATTTACTCGTATCAAGACGCGAGTTATGCGGGCGCTTTGCTGCGGTAGGAAAAGCACTGGTCGGCACCGGGGCAATCGCCCCCAGCGACGTTTTTAGCGGTACCCCTGCGCGCAGCGCGTGTTCGATCACAAATCTGGCATACCCATGCCATGAGGTCTGCCCGCTCGCCACTAGGTGATATAAGCCAACATGCTGCGGATTCGTCAAAACGCTGCAAATAGCATGCGCGGTCACATCAGCCAGCAAATCCGCACCGGTAGGCGCGCCAATCTGGTCGTCAATCACGATCAGGCGTTCACGCTCTTCCGCCAAACGCAGCATGGTTTTGGCAAAGTTATTGCCGCGCGCAGCGTAAACCCAACTCGTCCTGAATATCAGATAATTGGAGCAATTTTCAGCAATAAGTTGCTCGCCTTCCAGCTTGGTTTTACCATACACGCTGAGCGGCCCGGTTGTATCATTTTCTTTCCATGGCTGGCTACCGCTTCCATCAAAAACATAATCCGTAGAATAATGTACCAGCAAAGCGCCGAGCTTTTTAGCTTCCTGCGCCAAGACACCCGGTGCAAGTGCATTGACGATTCTGGCCAGCTCGGGCTCGCTTTCCGCCTTGTCTACCGCCGTATAAGCGGCAGCATTCACAATGACATTCGGCTGTAGTGTTTGGATAGTCTTGGCCAAACCTTGCAAATCAGCAAAGTTACCGCACAAATCCGTGTCATCATAATCAACAGCGACCAACTCACCCAGCGGTGCTAGGCTGCGTTGCAGCTCCCAGCCCACCTGGCCGCTTTTACCGAAAAGAAGAATCTTATTCTGCCTGACCATCAGGCACAATCCGCATAATTGGTTTTTATCCACTCACGATATGCGCCACTCTGCACATTCGCTACCCACTTGGGGTTGGCCAGATACCATTTCACCGTTTTGCGGATGCCCGTTTCAAAGGTTTCCGCAGGTTTCCAGCCCAGTTCGCGCTCTACCTTGCTGGCGTCTATGGCATAGCGCCTGTCGTGGCCCGGACGGTCTTTGACATAAGTGATTTGTTCGGCGTAATTCTTGCCGTCTTTACGCGGCTTTAATTCATCCAGCAGGCCACAAATATTACGTACGATATCGATATTGGCCTTCTCGTTCCAGCCGCCCACATTATAGGTCTCACCGAGTTTTCCGGCTTCAAGCGCGCGGCGTATGGCGGTACAGTGATCCTTTACATACAGCCAATCGCGAATCTGCAAGCCATCGCCATATACCGGCAACGGTTTATCCGCCAGTGCATTTGCGATTACGAGCGGAATGAGTTTTTCCGGGAAATGATAAGGACCATAATTATTGGAGCAGTTGGTGGTTACCACCGGCAACCCATAGGTATGGTGATAGGCGCGCACCAGATGGTCAGATGCAGCCTTGGAAGCTGAATATGGGCTGTTAGGCAAGTAAGGATTGGTCTCCTTGAATGCAGGGTCGGTCGGCCCCAGTGAGCCATACACTTCATCGGTAGAAACATGTAAAAAGCGGAAACTCTGCTTATCCGCCTCGGGCAAATTCTTCCAACACGCCCTGGTTGATTCAAGCAGGTTGAATGTGCCAACGATATTGGTTTGTATAAAATCCTGGGGGCCGGTAATCGAGCGGTCAACGTGCGACTCTGCGGCAAAATTGATAATGGCACGGGGGTTATGCTGCTTGAGCAACCCCGCAACCAGGGCGGTATCACCTATGTCGCCATGAATAAAAGTATGTAGCGGATTAGCCTGAATCTCGGCCAGATTCTCCAGGTTTCCTGCATAGGTCAGTTTGTCCAGGTTAAGTACCGGCTCGGAAACTGCTTTGAGCCACTCAATGACAAAATTTGAGCCGATAAAACCTGCGCCGCCGGTAACGAGAATCATTGAGCTGAACCTTTAAAACCTCTGATTAGTCTTCCATTATTATATATTGATATTAGTTGGTAGCATTGCTTATGCCCTCCAGAAAGGAATTGCCATGTCATACAGTGTGTTGATTACTGGTGTCAGCCGCGGTATCGGTTTGGAATTTGCCCGCCAATATGCCGAAGCTGGTTGGCGCGTACACGCCTGTTGCCGCAACCCGCAGAAAGCTGAAAAATTACAGCGGGTAGCGGATAAATATAAAAATATGGTGAGTGTACATGCTCTGGATGTCGGCGATTCTCGTCAAATCAAGCGGCTGGCGAATGCGTTATCGAACGAAGCAATAGATTTGCTTATCAATAATGCCGGTATTTACCTGCACGACTATGAAAATGGCCAGATTAGTGAACGGGCATTGATGGAATCATTCCGCATTAATAGTATCGCTCCCTTGATAATAGCTGAAGCTTTTGCCGACAATCTGGATAAAAGCAGTCACAAAAAAATCGCCAATATCACCAGCAAAATGGGTAGTATCGACGATAATACCAGTGGCGGTCGTTACGCATACCGTTCCAGCAAAGCCGCACTTAACATGGTGACGAAAAGCCTGGCGGTTGATTTGGCTCCACGCGGAATCTCGGCCATAGTATTGCATCCTGGCTGGGTGCAAACCGATATGGGTGGGTCGAATGCGTCAACATCAGTAGAAAAAAGTGTTGCTGGTATGCGCGAGGTTATCGAGCGTGTCAAATTAAAAGATAGCGGTAAGTTTTACGCCTATGACGGACAGGAAGTGCTTTGGTAGTCAGTAAAATTACCAGTTCTCGGTAAACCCCTTGATCTCGCGGCGCTGGCGTTTGGTCGGCCGTCCGGCGCCATGTTCGCGTTTGGCATGCTGGTCCGTCTGAGTAACCTTAAGCTCTGCACGATGGGTTCGGCTGGCTTCGGTTTCCTCATAAAGCAGCGTCGCTTCCGGCGCACCTTTACGCTGGTTCGACAGGCCGCGCACTACTACCTCAATCTCAAAATCCTTGTTACCAAGATGGATCACCGCGCCCAATTTAACTTCCCGCGCAGGCTTTACCCTGCCACCGTCTACGCGCACTTTGCCGCTGTCCACCGCGTCAGAAGCCAAACTGCGCGTCTTGAAGAAACGCGCAGCCCATAGCCATTTATCCAGGCGGCATTTGGTTTCAGTATCGGTGCTCATGGGTGGATAAATTTGAACCAGATATAGGCGACTGCAAGCGCGGCATAGGCCACAAAACTCAAGCCAAGCAATACTGCGGACAATTTTGAAGGACGCGCCCACTCAGGCAATTCTGCAGCTAACAGTCGATGGTTCAATAGGTACAAAGCTATTGGGAAGACCGTCGTACCCACGAACCCTATCACCGCACTGATCAATATCAATGCACCCGGCGTGTCTATGGTCATAGTAAAGCCAGTGATTACTGTCAGTAGCGCCAGGAATAAAAAATACCATTGGCGCATGGCGTATTTCCTGGCTTTTGGAAACAAGATATGTACCACATCCGCCTGTGTCCGGCTAACGGCATCGGCAGTGACCAGCCAGGTATCTGCAAGGAAAGCTGCGGCAATGAGCAAGAATAATATGCGGCCGAATGCGCCCCAGCTGACCTCGAAAAAGCGGCTTTGTACGACTGCAATCTCATACTCCTCTGGAATCAAGCCATGCGGAAACAGCAACGCCCACGCCAGCAAGCACATCATGAGCGTTGTAAGCAGGTTGCCCAGAATACCTACTGATACATCCGCGCTGAGAAAGCGCTTCCATGTACGCCACTCTGCCTGGTTGGCAGCGTCATTTTGTGGGAGCGCGCCTTCACTACTTATCACCTCCGGTTTCTCGGCCATGGGCCCAGAAATGCGTCCCATATGTATCGCCATGCCGCTACCCTTGTCACGCAGCCAATAAGAGTAAAACAATATCCAGAACCCGCCCAGGCCGGCGAATGTAACCGCGGTTAGCAGTTTGGTGGCATCCGCCGGATCCCATGCGCGCGGCATGTCACCGACTGAACCAAATAAACCTTGGGTAAAACTGGGGATCGCTGCTACAACCTCTGGCTGGCTACAGGCCCAGAGCAGACCAAATATCGTCACCAGCGCCACGACTTTCATAAAGTTTTCGATCAGGCGGTAAATGACTTTACTGAACAGGATTGCCAGTATAAAGATTGCAATGGTGGCATAACCCCAGAACAGGCTCTGCTCCCTTTGCGACCAACCTTCCGGGAAGTGACTGAGCGCCGCCAGGGCCGTACCGCCAGCTGAGGCAAAAGCGCCAAACCACAAGAAAGACAGTGTCATCAATAACCAAAGGAAAATACCGAAGTTTCGGTTCAGGCGGATAAACCCATGAAAAATACTCTCGCCTGTGAGCAAGGTATAGCGGCCGATCTCAGCTGAAATCGGATACTGCAGTAAGCACGCGGGGATTAATAAACAAAGGAAAGTAAGGCCATATTTGGCGATGATATAAGGCCACCAGATCAGCTCACCACTACCTTGCGCCAGCGCCATCCAGATAATGCCGGGGCCTAGCGCCACCCACCACCCAGGGAATTTCGGCAAGGCCTTACGCGGCAGGGAGGGAAACGGTGGCCTCAAATGAATCGGCTTTCGGGGCTACTTCTTGAGCCAGCGCTCGCGTGCCACATCATCGGAAACCTTGGCGTCCAACCAGCGCTCACCATCTGAGGTTTGCTCTTTTTTCCAGAACGGCGCATCGGTCTTGAGGTAATCCATGATGAATTGACAGGCAGCCAGCGCGTCGCCACGATGTGCCCCACCCACGACCACCAGCACTATCTGGTCTGTTGGCTTAAGCGTGCCTACCCGATGAACAATCAGCGCGTCAAAAACATCCCAGCGTTGCTTGGCTTCTTCAACAATCTTCTCTAGCGCCTTTTCTGTCATGCCGGGGTAATGTTCCAGCGTCAGTGACGAAACGCTTGAGCCGTCATTAAGGTCGCGCACTTGCCCGATAAAAGTCGCAACGGCGCCAGTATCAGTGCGACTTAATCGCATACGGTTAATCTCTAAACCGGCATCAAAATCTTCTGTTTGTACGCGAACCGCCACGCTAGCCTCCGGTGACCGGCGGGAAGAATGCCACTTCGTCGCCATCTTTAATAGCAGCACTATTTTTAACCAGAGTTTGATTCACCGCTGCCCTGATGCGACCACCGGTGAATTCCTGTTGCCATGCACCGCCACGCGCGGCTAGTTGTGTCATTAATTCTGCTACAGTTACACCCTGCGCATCCATCTCCTCGCCAGTTTTTCCCAGCGATTCGCGTAACCTTGCAAAATAAAGCACTTTGATCATTGCTCTGCCTCATCGTCAGGCAATTCGAGAGGCGCGACCTGGCTATTTTCCAGCTCTACGCGCTCGATTTTGGCGAACCCTGCGGTAATCTTTTTGCTGCTGGTGTGCACCTCATCGACATCCTTGCTGGCCTGCCGGATGTGATCGGCAAGGCTCTTCATGCGCTTGTCGAACAGCGCAAAATCCTTGCCCAGTTTGCCTAACTCAGCCTGAATGATGTGCACTTGCTTGCGCATCTCGGTATCCTTCAGCACAGCACGCGCAGTATTCAGCACCGCCATCAATGTGGTTGGCGAAACCAGCCAGACACGCTTACCCATTGCATAAGTAATAATTTCAGGATGATAAGCATGTATCTCGGCAAACACGGCTTCTGCCGGGATAAACATCACCGCGCCATCAGACGTGACATTGGGAATGATGTATTTTTTGGCAATGTCGTCCACATGTTTTCTCACGTCAGCCTTGAATTGCCGCTTTGCAACCAGCCGGTCAGCCTCTGCCACACCCACCTCAAACATGCGATGGTAATTCTCCAGCGGGAACTTGGAATCCACTGCGACATTGCCCGTTGGCTCGGGCAAGAACAACATGCAATCCACGCGCTTATTTTCGCCCAGGCTATATTGGAATTCGTAGGAATTTGGTGGGAGCGCATTTTTCACCAAACCTTCCAGTTGTACCTCGCCAAATGCGCCGCGGGAACGTTTGTCACTCAGTAAGTCCTGCAAGCTGACCATATTGGTAGTCAGGCCATCAATCTTCTTCTGCGCCTCATCAATGGTAGCCAGGCGCGCCATCACATTGGTAAAGGTCTCGTTGGTTTTCTTGAAACCCTCATCCAGGCGCTCAGAAACCTTGCCGCTGATTAAATCCAGGCGACCTTCCACTGTTTTATTGAGTGTTTCAAAAGTGCTGTTAAGTTTTTCCAGCAGCGCTTCACGATTTTTTGCAAGATTGTCCGTCTGTGCAACTTGCAAGGCCTGCATGGCCTCGCGCGTCTGATTCAGCTCCAGCGCAACTCCCTGTTTCAAGCGCTCACTGCTATCTGCCAAAACCGTATTCAGGCGATCGCCCAATTTATTCAGGCCATCATGCAAATCCAGCAGCATGGCACGGTGTTTTTCTTCCAGCTGCGCATTGAGCGATGAAGCCTCCGGCCTGAAGAAAATACGCCACGCAAGCCCGAGTAGCAGCACAAAAGACAAGGCGGTCAAAACGACTAAAGTAAGTTCCATATGTGCTCAAATTATACCCGATAGGGCATATGTCTTAGCTTCTAAACTTGGTCATTTTATGCCACACTCAAATCCTGATTCGCATCATAAAAGGATGTTTGTGACAAAACTAAAATTCCTGCTTGGCCGGTGGCTGGCCAACCTGACCCGCAAGCTGCGCAATAACTTTTACCTCTACCTCGCCGCCCTCCTCACAGTGGGTGTACTGCTGGATGCCGGTGTGTTTCATATCGGTGAAAACATGCGTGACAAGGCCTTTGATTTTATGGTGCGCCACCGCGTCATCGTGCCAGCCCCGGATAAAGATATTGTCATTGTCGATGTCAATGAAAAGAGTCTTGCCGCCATGGCCAGGGAATATGGCCGCTGGCCCTGGCCACGCCAGGTATTCGGCGAATTTTTGGAGAACATCGAAGCGCAAAAACCCAAAGCCATCGTGTTTGATATTTTGTTCAGTGATGCGGACGTATTTAATCCGGATAGCGATACTTATTTCAACGACACCATCGCCGCTACTG
>Ga0315912_10000830_pt1 | contig 45434 bp, 37 predicted proteins | sample VfabasoilMG_FD_204469 | JGI IMG/M metagenome (GOLD analysis project Ga0315912, IMG submission 204469) | Garden soil microbial communities collected in Santa Monica, California, United States - V. faba soil | ecosystem: Environmental > Terrestrial > Soil > Garden | place: USA: California... | reverse complement strand
GCCAGGCACTTCTTCACCCTATGAACGCCGCGGGGCGCGTTGCGCGCTCCGCGGCGTTCATAGGGTGAAGAAGTGCCTGGCACCGTACCGGTCGGCTTGACCGATTCGGGGCGCGGCCCCAGGCTGATGCACGCGCCGCGTGCACTTCCCGCCCCGCGGCGCGCTCACAACTCGGTCGGAGGTGTCGCTCCATGCACGTCCTCGCCCTCCTGTTCTGTCTCCAGGCCACGACCCCGAGTCCCGCGCCCGAGCCCGCGCTCGCGTCCGCGTCGCCGCTCGCACAGCGGCGGGTGACGAGCGTCGAGCTGACGTTGCGCGGCGGCGACGCGCCGCTCGCGGGCCACGGCCCGGCGATGCACACCGACTGGGTCAGCGACGTCGAAGGCTGGCTCTACCTCTGGACCGAGTCGCCCGGCCACGACCTGTGCCTGCGCGCGGAGGACTCGACCGGCAAGCTGCTGCTCGCCGACAGCAACCACGGCGGCGACGGCGTGCCGTGGATCGAGCTCGCGGTCCACCCCGGCGACCGGCTGCGCGTGCACGTCGCGTACGAGACGGCGCCCGCCGCGCCGCCGGACGAGCTGAAGCTGCGCCTGTTCATCGGACGCGCGCCCGAGACCGAAGCGACGCGCGCCATGGCGCGCCAGGTGCTCGCGGCCGCCGCGACGGCGGGCGAGCAGCTCGCGCGCGGCGAGGCAGCGGCGGCGCGCGAACTCCTGGCCCGCACGCAAGCGGCGATCGAGGCGACGACCGGCTGGGACCAGAGCACCGACGTGGTCAAGTCGCAGATCCGCTTCACGCGCCTGGCGGCGGAGAGCGGCGCCCTGGCGGTCGCGCTGCGCAGCGCCGAGTCGGTCGACAGGCACTGGAGCGCCTTGCTGACGGAGGAGCACTCCTGGCTGCTGATGACGCGCTCGAACCTGGGCTTCGTGGCCATGGCCGCCGGCCAGCTGGCGCGCGCGCGCGACCTCTACGAGCCGGTGGTCGCCGCCTACGTCAAGCGGTTCGGCCCGGCCCACCAGAACACGGTCAGCATGCGCGGCAATCTCGCGGGGCTCCTGTCCAAGCTCGGCGACCCGCGTCGCGCGCGCGACCTCTTCCAGGCCAACGTCACCGCGCTCGAAGGCCGGCTGGCCGACGGCGATCCGTCCCTCGCGCACGAGCGCACCGGCCTCGCGACCTGTCTCGACGCGCTCGGCCAGCGCGCCGAGGCCCGCGCGCTGCTGGAGCGCGTGTGCGCGGCCCTGGAAGCCGCCGGGGCGAAGGACGACGACCTGCGCACGGCGCGCTTCAACCTCGCCAACCACCTGCGCCGCGACGGGGAGTTGCAGCGCGCGCTCGAGATGCAGGAGAGGATCCTCGAGCAGGACCTGCAGCGCTATCCCGCCGAGCACCCCGAGGTGCAGGCCTCGCGCCTGAACCTGGCTTCCACGTACAGGGAGCTCGGTCAGTCCGACCGCGCCGAGGTGCTGCAGCGCCAGGCGGTCGAGGGCTACCTGAGCCAGGTGGATCCCGACCACCCCGACCTGCAGACCGCGCGTCTCAACCTGGCGGGCACGCTGGCCGAGCGCGGCGCCTTCGACGAGGCGCGCGCGCTGCAGGAGGCGGCGCTGGCGGTGCGCGAGAAACAGCTCGCCCCCGACGATCCGGAGCTGCAGCTGGCGCGCTCGGGCCTGGCGATCACGCTCAAGGAGCTGGGCGACGTGTCGGCGGCGGCGGCGCTGGAGCAGCAGGTCGTCGAAGCGCTCGAGAACAGCCTGCCGCCCGAGGACGAGCAGCTGGTGACGGCGCGCTACAACCTCGCCAAGACGATCTGGCTGCAGGGCGACCTGCCCCGCGCGCGTGAGATGATGGAGGCCGGGCTCGAGGAGGTCTTGCGCACCAAGGGACCCGATTCCAACGACGTGCTGATCTCGCGCCTGAGCCTCGCCGGCCTGCTGATCGCGCAGGACGAGCTCGGACCGGCGCGCGAGCTGCTCGAGGCCGCGATCGAAGCCGGCCAGAAGACGCTGCCGCCCGACCACGTCACGCTGCTCCAGGCGCGCGGCAACCTGGCGGCCGTGCTGGCCAGGACCGATCAGAACGAGCTCGCGGCGGCGCAGTACCGCGAGGTGCTGGCCGGTTTCGCCGGCCGCTCGGAGCCCGACCAGCGCGACCTGCTCTCGGCGCGCCTCAACCTGTGCACGATCCTGATCGGGTTGCGGGCGCGCAACGAGCTGGTGTCCGAGCTGCGCGCGCTGCAGGGCAGCCTGGTCGAGGGCCTGCTCGCCCAGGCGCGCGTGCTCGCGCCGCGCGCGATCGACGAGTACGCGGCCCAGCGCGTCGAGATCGTCGAGCAGTGGCTCTCGATGGCCGGCGGCGAGGGCCTGTTCCCGCCCTTCGCCGAGTTCCAGGGGCGCGATTTCGAGCTGGTCGAGACGCTGCGCGGCGCGGGCATGCTCAGCGCGCGGCTGCTGCGCATCTCGGCCGCGGACCCGGCCGCGCGCGAGCTGGCGGAGCGCGTGCGCGCGCTGGCGCGCGACGTCGCGCGGCTCGACCAGCGCGGCGCGCCCGCGGCGCAGGTCGTGGCGGCGGTGCAGGCCAAGGAGGCGGCCGAGCGCGAGCTGTTGGAGCGGCTGGAGCAGGGTCGCGCGGGCGGCAGCCTCAAGGCTGCCGTGCGCGCGCCGACGGTCGCGGCCGGGTTGGCGGGGGACGAGGCGGCGATCAGCTTCTGGCGCTTCGCGCGCAACCTGCGCAGCGAGGCCACGCCGTTCCTGGTGACGAGAGAGGAACGCTTCCTGGCCTTCGTCGTGCGCTCGAAGGGCAGCTGCACGCGCGTCGAGCTCGGGAGCGCCGCGGCGATCGAGAGCGCGGTCGACGACTGGCTGGCCGCCGTGCATGGCGCCGGCCGCGGACCGGTGCGCGGCGCGCCGGTGGCGCCGGCCCCGACGCTGTCCGCCGCCGAAGCCGCAACGCGCGAGCGCGCGGCGGGCGAGCGGCTGCGCGCGCTGGTCTTCGACCCGCTGCAGCCGCACCTCGAAGGCGCGCGCGCGCTGACGCTCGTGCCGGACGACGTGCTGCACCAGGTCGCCTTCGACGCCCTGCCGCTGGCGGGACCGGCCGAGGCGCCGCCCACGCTGCTCGGCGAGCGCTGCTCGGTGCGCGTGCGGACCAGCTTGTGGGAGCTCGCCGGCCACGCGCCCTCGCGCACGCAGCTGTCGAGCTTCGTCGGCTTCGGCGGGATCGACTTCGACGCGCCGGGTGAGGCCCCTGGCGCGGCGAGCGTCGCGACACCCGGAGCCACGCCCGCGGCCGCACCCGCAGCTGCACCCGGCGCCCCGCCCGCTCCGGTCCTGGCCCAGGCCTCGCGCGCGCCCGCGCAGCCCGGCGTCTTCCCCGCCCTGCCCGGCACGCGCGCGGAGCTCGAAGCGGTCGCGGACCTGTGGCGCAGCGAGCGCCGCGGTCCCTTCGACCTGCGCGCCGACCGGGCCGCCTGCGCCAGCGAGCTCGTGCGCCTCGCGCCGCGCGCGCGTGTGCTCCACATCGCGACCCACGGCTTTGCCGAAGCGCCCGCGAACGCCGACGCCTCGCGGCGCCTGACGCCGCTGGCGGGCTGCGGCCTGGCGCTGGCCGGCGCGAACGTGGCTCCCGCGAACGGTTCCGGCGGCGAGCGCGGCGTCTTGACCGCCGAGGAACTGGCGACACTCGACCTCTCCGGCTGCGAGCTGGCCGTGCTGTCCGCCTGTCAGACCACCGCCGGCACGCTGCGCCCGGGCCTGGTCGTCGCCTCGCTGCGCAAGGCGCTCGAGATGGCGGGCGCGCGCAGCGTCGTCAGCTCGCTGTGGAACGTGCCCGACCAGGCGACGCAGGAACTGATGGTCGCCTACTACCAGCGCCTGTGGAGCGACGGGAAGAGCAAGGCCACCGCGCTGTGGGAGGCCAAGCAGACGCTGCGCGAGCGGCGCGACGCCGCGGGCCGGCCGCTGTACGCCACGCGCGACTGGGCCGCCTGGGTCCTGTCGGGCGACGCGCGCTGAGCGGCGCGCACCGGGATTCTCGCGATTCCTGGTCAGGATCCGGAGCGCACGGCGTGTCCTGGAAGTGATGAACGAGCGACCGGACAGCGCGCTGCTCCTGGCCGAGGGCCGCTGGCTCAGCGCCCTGGCGCGGCGGCTGGTCCGCGACGGCATCGAGGCCGAGGAGCTGGCGCAGGACACGCTGGCGCACTCCCTCGAGCACCGGCCGGACAGCTCCCTGCCGCTGCGCGGCTGGCTGGCGACGGTGCTGCGGCGGCGTCTGGGCGACCGCCGGCGGCGCGCCCGGGCGCGCGCGGTGCGCGAGCAGCTCGCGGCGCGCGAGGAGGCCCAGCCCTCGACGCTCGACGTCGTCGCCAAGGCCGAGCAACAGCGCCTGCTGGTCGAGACGCTGCTGCGCCTCGACGAGCCCTACCGCACGACCGTGCTGCTGCGCTTCTTCGAGGACCTGCCGCCGCGCGCGATCGCCGCGCGCCTGCGCGTGCCCGTCGGCACGGTCCACAGCCGGCTGCAGCGCGCGCTGGCCGAGCTGCGCGCGACGCTCGACCGCGGTCAGGGCCGCCAGCGCTGGTTGAGCGCGCTCGTGCCGCTGACCGGCAGCTCGCCGTGGACCGCACCCTGGACGATCGGAGTCTCGCTCATGCACGGAGCCTTGAAAGTCGCTGCGGCGGTCGTGGTCGCCGCCGGCGTGTACCTGTGGTGGACCCAGCCCGGCGCCGAGCGCGTGCCGCAACCCGAGCTCGTCACGGCCGCGGCCAACGCGAACGCGGCCGAGCCGAGCGAGGTTCCGATCCGACCGAAGCTGGCCAGCGAGTCGAGTGCCGCGCGCGTCGCGCAGCCCGGCGGTGCGGGCATGGCCGCGCCGTCCGAGCAGCCGGTCGGCGAGCCCTCGCCGCGCGCCCTGCGCGGCCGCGTGCTCGAGCTCTCGGGCCGCGGTGTCGCCGGTGTGCAGCTCGCTGGATGCGCGGGAGGCGCGCCCGAGACGCGCACCGCGCTCGGTGTCAGCGGCGTCGGCGGCGCCTTCGAGTTCGTGCTGCCGCAGCAAGTGGTCGGCGTCTGCAGCGACGACCCGCGCTGGTCGACGGTCCTCGCCGGCTCGGCGCGCACGCACGCCGACAACGAGACGCAGGTGCTGGTCGCGCCGCGGCTCGAGCTCGGCGGGCGCGTGGTCGACGAGGACGGCGCGGCGCTGGCCGGCGTCGAGCTCGGCGTGCACCTGCCGCGCGGCCTGGGTGCCGACCTCGGCGTGCTGCTCGACTACTCGCTGGCGCGCGTGTGGCATGCGCGCAGCGACGAGCAGGGGCTCTTCGCGCTGTCCGACGTGCCCTTCGTCGAGCGCGGCACGCTCCACGCGTCGCTGGCGGGCTACACGACGCACGTCGAGCCGCTGCCGAGCACGCCGCTGGGTGCCCTGCGCCTGACGCTCGCGCGCCAGCGCGCGGCCGAGGGCTTCGTGCGCGGCGTGGTCCTCGATCCCGCCGGCGGCGTGGTCGCGGGCGCGCGCGTCAGCGCCGGGGCCGGCGTGGCGCTCAGCGACGCGCGCGGCGAGTTCGCGCTCCCTATCGGGGAGCCCGAACTGCTGCCGCGCCTGATGGCGGTCGCGGCGGGCTACCAGGCGGCGCGCTTCGAGCCCGAGCGCGGTCCGGACGGCCCGCTGTGGCCGGCGCGCGTCGTGCTCGAGCTCGGCCCGCCGCCGCTGGCGATCGCAGGGCGCGTCCTGGGTCCCGACCGCGCGCCCCGCGCCGGCGTGCGGGTGTGGCTGGTCGATCCCGCGTGCCTGGGCCACGAGGACAACGACGTCGTTCTGGCGGAGAGTTTCCTGTCCGGGCGGAGCGGCGTGTTCTGGGCCTACGTCAGCAGCGACGCCGACGGACGCTTCGAGCTCGGCGGGTTGAGCGCGCGGGCCTACGCGGTGGCGGCGCTCGACGCGCGCACGCTGGTGCGCGCCGACGCCACCGAGGTGGCGGCCGGGACGCGCGACCTCGAGCTGGTGCTCGACGACCTCGTGCACGAGCGCGTGCGCGGCCGGATCGTCGCGCGCGACGGCGCGGGCCTGGCGGGCGTGTCGGTCAAGTTCCAGCGGCCGGTTCTGGAGGTCGCCGTGCCCGGCGGCACGCGCGACGAGTGGCACGACAGCGAGACGGTGCAGACCGACGCCGAGGGCCGCTACGAGCTGCGCGACGTGCCGCGCACGGGGGTCGAGATCTTCACCTGGGGCGACGCGATCCTGTTCGCCGGCCGCTGGCTGACGGCCGAGGCCGACGTCGAGCGCTTCGACGTCACGGCCGAGCGGCGCTTGCACCTGCAGGTCGAGCTCGACCCGCCCTACGACCGCGCCGACGACGTGCGCGTGCTCGACGAGGCCGGGAAGCCGCTGATCCTGCGCGTGATGCGCGGCGAGTCGTCGTACACCAGCCGCAACGCGCGCCTCGAGCAGGGCCGGACGCAGATCCTGTCGCTGGGCGAGTCGGCGCGCGAGGTGCTGCTCTTGCGCGACGGCCGCGAGGTCGGCCGCGTCCCGGTGCGGCTCGCGCCGGGCGCAGTGCAGCGCGTGCGCTGGTGAGCCTCAGGGTCGCAGGGCGTCCGTCACCAGCGAGGCACGCGCGCCGCCGGGCTCGAGCACCTCGACGCGCACGAGCCCGGCACCCGCGGCGAACCACCAGCTGATGCGCGTTCCATCGGTGTGCTGCGCGTCGATTCGCACGGTGCGCACCGCGCGCCGGGTCCCGACGCGCGCCGGGAGCTCCTCCTCGGCAGCGACGGTCAGCTGCGCGGACCCGAGCGTGCGCCCGTCGAGCTCCGCGCGCCCCGTCCAGCTCCAGCGCGCGCCGACCGCCAGTTCGCGCGGCACGAGCGCGAGCGGCGGGTCGAAGGCCAGCTTCCACAACCAGGCGTCGAGGAAGGCCAGGCGCGGCCCGTCCGGAGCGCGCGCCCAGATCGACTTGCAGGTCGGATGCTCGAAGCCCGCCGGGGTGCCGTAGACGAAGGCGAACTCGACGCCCTCGACGCCGTCGAGCGTGCGCCGGTCGCCGCCGCTGCGCACGCAGTCGATCTCGACCGTCGCGCCGCCGCGCTCCACCGCCTCGCTCCAGCGCCGTCCCTCCGTCAGCAGCGCGAGCTCCTCGGCCCGCAGCGCGGGGGGCGTGCGGCAGCCCGCGGCGAGCAGCACGATGCCGGCCGCGACCAGCAGCGCCGCGACGACGCGCCGCACGCCGAAGCCCTCGCCGAGCCACAGCCAACCCGCGAGCGCCGCCAGCACGACGCTGCACTCGCGCGCGGCGCCGATGTAGGCCAGCGGCGCGAGCGCGAAGGCGGCGACGACCAGGGCGTAGGCGCCGACCATGCCGACGCCCGTGAGCACCAGGCGCAGACCTTGGACGCGCAGCAGCTGCGTGGCGGCACCGCGCGCGCGCGAAGGCAAGACCACGAGCAGCAGCCCGAGCGAGGTCAGCGCCAGCACCGCGACCGTGTAGGCCCAGGGGTCGGCGCGGCGCGCGGCGACGCCGTCGACCAGCGAGTAGGCGGAGATCAAGAGCGCGACGAGCAGTGCCGCGCCGAGAGCTGCGAACCCGGCGCGCCCCGCGCCGCGCGACGTCAGGCCGAGCAGCACGAGGCCGGCGACGATCACGCCCAGGCCGAGGGCGCCCAGCGCGCTCGGCCGCTCGCCGAGCGCGATCCAGGCCCACAGCGCGAGCAGCGGCGGTGCGGCCCCGCGCGCGACGGGGTAGGCGAGCGAGAAGTCCGCCAGACGGTACGAGCGCGCCAACGCCGCGAAGTAGGCGACCTCGAGCGCCGCGCTGAGCACGGCGAGGCCCCAGGCGGGTGCGTCGAGCGCCGGGCGCAGCCAGAGCACGGGCAGGCCGAGCAGCGCGCCGCTCGAGAGCGCCAGCGCGGCGAAGAGCATGCGGTCGGCCGCGTTGCGCAGCGCGAGGTTCCAAGCGGTGTGGACCAGCGCGGCGGCGAAGACGAAGGCGAGCGCGACGAGCGGCACGGCCGCGGATGCTACGGCAAGGGGCCGGCGCTGAGCGCACCGCGAAGTGCACGGACTGTGTGCCTTGTGTGACCGGAGACCTCCAGCACGTGCGCGAACGCGGTTGGCACGGCCGCCCGCATCCGCCACCATGCCGCCCCATGACCCGCTCGCTGCGCACCGTGTTTCCTTCGCTCGCGCTGACCGCGCTCCTCGCCGCTTGCGCCTCGACGCCGTCCGAGCCCGGGCTCGCATCCGCGCCCGCACGCGCGGACAGCGCTCGCTGGGACGCGATCCTCGCCGCCGATGCAGCCGTGCCGGCGGGCAGCTCGGCCTTCGAGCTCCTGCTCGAGCTCGAACCCGCGCTGGGTTCGCCCGACGCGCACCTGCGCGACGACTGCGCCTACGGCCTCGCAGCGGCCTGGATCGTGCGCCAGAAGCTGCTGACCCCCGACGAACTGCGCGAGCTCGCGGGCCGCTGGAGCGCCAACCTCTCGATCGGCCCCGGCGAGCACAGCGGCGAGCGCGGCGACGAGCGCGTGCTGCGCCGCTCCTTCTCCGCCCTGTGCCTCTCGCTGATCGCCGCGCGCGACGTGGCCACGCCCTTCCTCGACGAGGCCGAACTGCAGCGCCTGCTCGAGCGCGCGATCGCCTACAGCGACGCCGAGCGCGATCTGCGCGACCACGACCCCGCGCTCGGCTGGATCCACGCCACCGCCCACACCGCCGACCTGTTCAAGTTCCTGGCGCGCAACCCCAAACTCGCCCCGCCCGACCTGCAACGCCTGCTCGACGCCCTCGGTCGCAAGCTCGCGACGCCGATGCCGCGCGCCTTCTCGATGGGCGAGGACGAGCGCATCGCGCGCGCCATCGTCGCCGTGCTGCTGCGCGACGACCACGACCCGGCCGGCTACGACGCGTTCCTCGAAGCGCAGCGCGAGCTCCACCAGCGCACCGCCGAAGCCCAACCCTTCGCGCCCGAGAACTTCGCCATCCAGCAGAACATCCTCCACACCCTGCGCGCCGTGCACCTGCTCCTCGCCGCCCGCCGCGACGCCCCCGCACACGTCGAGCGCGCCCGCGCCCAGACCCTCGACGCGCTGGTGCGGCCGTAGGCGCGAGCGAGTGGACCTGAACGGCCCGGCGCGGTCATGATGTCCGCGGAGGTGCTCCCATCCGCTCGTGGCTCGTCGTGTTGGTCCTCGTGATCGTGGGCTTCACCTGTTGGGTGTGGCGCGCGGCCGAGCTCCCGCCCGCAGTGGCCACGGTCGAGCCGACGATCGAACAGGTCGCGGCCCAGCCCGCGCCAGTCGCGCGCGTCTCGCTGGCCGACCCGAGGTCGTGCGAAATCCGCGGCACCTTCGTGCTGCCCGGTGGCGCGCCTGCTAGCGGCGTTCAGCTCTGGCTGCTCGGAGCGGAGGGAAACCCTGAGCTCGTGAGGCAGTACGGGCTCCCGAAGGACTGGGAGCATGTCGAGGGCGCCACGGCCGAGGACGGGTCCTTCAGGTTGCGCTTCGTGCCTCCGCGAGCCTTCCAGTTCTTCCTCGAGGGCCATCTCGCCGGGTACTGCTCGCCGCGCTGGCGTTGGAGTCGGATCGAGTACAACCAGGTCGTCGACGTGGGCACGATCGCGCTCGTCCGCGGCGGAAGCGTGCGCGCCCGCGTCGTGAACGCCGAGGGCCGCAGGTTGAAGGGCTGGATCGTCTACGCGAAGGAGGCGCGCGAGCCCGAATTCGATGGTCGCGACCTGACGCGCGTCATCGACGGTCGGTGCGATTCGAATGGCGAGTACTTGCTCGAAAACTTGCCGCCAGGTCCAGTCGCCGTCAGTGCAGAGACTGCGCTGACTGACTCGATCACCTGCCCGACCGTCGAGGTTCGCGCCGGCGAGGTGACCGAGGTCGAACTCCGCTACCTCGGGCCCGACACCAAGTCGCGCATCGTGGTGGAGATCATCACGCCCCTCTTTCACGGTCTGAGCGTCCAGATCGACGAGGTCCTGCTCCGGGCCCCGGGCGTCGAGCCGCGCACCTCAGGCCGCCTCGCCCGAGGCGCGTCCGCCACCTTCGACGGCGTCGCACCAGGCCGCTACACGGTCGAGGTACGCGACCGGAAGTTCCAACCCTGGTCCTCGGACAAGGTGTGGCCCGCACAGCGGATCCGCGCGAAGCTCAAGGGCAACGCAGCGGCCAGCCTGCAGGTGCTCGACGAGAAAGGAGCGGCGTTGAAGGGCTACGCCCTCGGTGTCCGCTTCGACAACCTTCAGTCGATGCCGAACGTCTTCTGGGTGCTCGAGCCCGGCCGCGAGCTCCCGACCCCGGGCTTGCTCGACGGCCTCGTGCCCGGCGATCTGACGCTGATCATCGAATGCCCCGGCTACCTGCGCCTCGAAGTGCCGCTGCCGAACCTGCGCCCCGAGGAAACGCGTCCGCTCGTGGCGCGGCTGGCGCGCAGTTGATTGGACCGAAATGGCCCGCGGGGGGCATGATGTCCGCGGAGGCGCTCCCATGCGCTCGCTGCTCGCTGCGCTGATCCTCGTGATCCTCGGGCTCGTCTGGTGGACCTGGCGCGCGAACGAGGAGCCGCCTGCGCCGGTCGCGCCGGCGTCGACGCCCGAGTCGGCGGTCGAGCCGGTCGCGGCGGCCGCGTTGCACGCCGAACCTGACGCAGGGACGGGAGCGGTGCGTGTGGAACCTCCGGCCGAGGTCGCGCCTCCGTCGGTGCCGGTCGTGGAAGCCGCGGCGACCGGCTCGAAGGACTGCGAGATCCGCGGCACCTTCCTGCTGCCCGGTGGCGCACCCGCCGCGGGCGTGCAGCTCGTCCTCCACAGTTGGCAGGCCAACGAGGAGCGCGTGCGCCGCCACGGCGTGCCGGAGAACTGGGTGAACCCCGAGGGCTGGACGGCTGCGGACGGCAGCTTCAGCCTGCGCTTCGAACCGCCGCAGGCCTTCCAGTTCGTGCTCGAGGGCCGGCTGCAGGGGCATTGCGAGCCGAGCTGGCGCTGGAGCGGGATCGAGCACGGACAGATCGTCGACGTCGGCACGGTCACGCTCGTGCGCGGCGGTTCCGTGCGTGCACGCATCGTCGACGCCGCTGGGCGCAGGTTGAAGAGCGGCTGGACGGTGTACGGCGACGGGGCCAGCGTGGCCTCCGGTGAGGGACGCGACCGTACGAGGGTCCGCTCGGGGATCTGCGATGCGGACGGCGAGTACCTGCTCGAGAACCTCCCGCCCGGGCGCGTCGAGCTCAAGGCCTACTCGGCGATCGCCAACTGGATCGACGGCCCGACGGTCGACGTCCGCGCGGGCGAGAGCACCGAGGCCGAGATCCCTTACACCGGCCCCGACATCGAGTCGCGCATCACGGTGGTGATCTTCACGCAGCCCTTCTACATCTTCAGCCACGAAGCCGAGGAGATCCTGCTCAGCGCGCCCGGCTTCGAGACGCGCAAGGCCCAGAAGATCAAGAACTCGTCGCAGAGCTTCTCGTTCGACGACGTCCCGCCCGGGACCTACACCGTCGAGGTGCGCGATCCGAAGTTCCATCCCTGGTCCCAGTCCGACGTCCGTCCGGGCCAGCGGGTCAGTGCGCGGCTCGAGGGCAACGCCGCGGTCGTGCTGCAGGTGCTCGACGAGCTGGGCGAGCCCGCGAAGGGCTTCGCGCTCGACGTGCGCTTCGACAACTCGAGGTGGCATCCCAACCGCTTCCGCGTGCTCGAGCCCAACCGCGAGCTGCCGAGTTCGGGCCGGCTCGCCGGACTGGTGCCCGGCGACCTGACGCTGATCTTCGAGTGCCCTGGCTACGCGGTACTGGAGTTGCCTTTGCCGGGCCTGCGGGCCAACGAGACACGCGCGCTGATGGCGCAGCTGACACGCGGTGCGCACATCGCTGGCCGCGTCGTCCAGGGCGCGAAGAAGGAGCGTGTGGTCGGTGCGCGCATCGAGCTCGAGCCGCGCCGCCCCGCCGACAAGCCGCGGGTTTTCGAGGTGGACGGCGACCACGAGCGCCTCGTGACGAGCGACAGGGAAGGCCGATTCCGATTCGAGAACGTGGCGAATGGCACGTGGATCCTGCAGGTCCGTGCCGGCCCGCGACTCTCGGTCGCGCACGAGGTGACGATCGCGGGCGATGTCTCGCGCTTCGACGAGGAGATCCAGCTGCCGGCCTTCTGCCACCTCGCCGGCCGCGTGCTCGGCCCGGCGGGCGCTTCGTTCGCAGGCCTGATGGTCGATCTGCGACCCGTGCGGGAGGTCGCGCAGGGTGAGGAGCCGGACGACTTCGACTTCGACCTCTTCAGCGCCGCGCCGCAGCCCGACGAGCTGGGCGCGGACGGTTCCTTCCGCGTCGGTCCTTGCCCGCCCGGCAACTACGAAGTCCTGCTGCGCCTCCCCGACGTGGAGACGCAGAGGGATGGTGGGTCGATGAGCATGTCGGGGCCCGAGCTCCTGCTCGGACGCGCCACGCTCGCGCCCGAGACCGATACGCGGCAGGAGTTCGACCTCCGCGAGGGCTTCCCGGGTGCGCTGGAGGTGCGCGCGCGCGTCGGCGGTGCGCCGGCGAGCTCGTACCAGGTCGAGATCTCGAGCGTGGGGCAGGAGCGCTTTCACGTCGCCAGCGCGCTGGAGCTCGATGCCGATGGCTTCGGGCGCAGCGGAGCGCTGTTGCCGGGTGTCTACAAGGTGGGCCTGCGCTCGCGCGAGGACGTGCTGGCCGCGGACTCCGGCCAGCGTGTCACCATCGCCGCCGGCGCGGTCGCGAGCGTCGAGATCGACGTCGTGATCCCGCGCGGGACGCTGCGCATCCTCGACTCGATCAGCGGGGCCGCGCTGGCCGCGACGCAGGTCCAGCTGTGCGTCGACGACGAGTCCCTGAGGGGAACTCGGCAGCTGCAGACCGACGCACAGGGCGCCTTGACTCTGCGTCTGCCGCTCGGGCGCTACCGCGTCGGTCGCGGAGATGCCTGGCAAGCAGCCGATCGCCTCGACTGGCCGGTGGTCGAGTGGACCGTGTCGGGGCCCGTGCCCGACAGCGTGCGCGTGCTGCCGCCGAAACAAGACTAGGCGCGCCTCACCTCCGCGCGCGGATCAGGTGCGCGGCCGTGAAGCGCGAGGTGGCGATGCCCGTCGCGCGCACGATCTCGGCCTCGCGGAAGCCGGCCTCCGTCAGCAGCGCCAGGTACGACCGTCCTGGCAGGGCGCCGGAGATTCAGGTCGACCAGGCGTCGAGGTCGGCGAGCACGTGGGCCGGGACGCTCTCGATCACCAGCAGGTCGGCGATCGCCAGCGTGCCGCCGGGGCGCAGCACGCGCGCCAGCTCGCGCAGGGCGCGCGGCTTGTCGAGGACCAGGTTGAGGGCGCCGTTGGAGAGCACTTGGTCGAAGCTCGCGTCGGCGAAGGGCAGGGCCTCGGCCGAGCCGGCGTGGAAGCGCAGGTGGGTGCGGCGCGAGGCGTGCGCGGCGCTGCGGGCGAGCTCGAGCAGCTCGGGGGAGAGGTCGAGGCCGGCGACCTCGCCCGTCGCGCCGACGAGCTGTGCGGCGACGAAGGCGTCGGTGCCGGCGCCGCAGCCGACGTCGAGGACGCACTCGCCCGCTCGCGGGACGCGCACTTCGAAGGGACAGCCGACGCCGGCGAAGCGCTCGAGCAGCTCCGGCGGCACGCGGTCGAGCCACTCGGCGCGGTAGCCGAGCGCCTCGGCACCCGCGCGGCCGGTCGGATAGGTGAAGAGGCCCGGCTCGTTCTGCGCCAGGCGCCGGTACTTCTCGCGCACGGCGGCTTCGAGGTGCGCGCGGTCAGGCGGGTTCGCCACGCCGGCAGGGTAGCGCGGCGCGTCCGCAGCGGCACGCCGCCGTCGATCGCGCGCGCGCCGGGAGCTATGCTCGCGCCGCGCCAGACCTACGACCCCAGAGAGATCCGAACATGAAGCTCGCGCTCCTGCCCCCGCCCGCGCTCCTGGCCCTGCTCGCCCTCGCACTGCTGCCCGCCTGCCAGTCGACGGCCTGCTGTGAACCGCACACCTGCGCCACGCGCCTGACCGAGACCGACCGCGCCGGGATCGCGAAGAACTCCGAGGCCTGGCTCGCCGCCGTGCGCGCCAGGGATTGGGCGGCGGTCGCGGCGACCTATGTGGACGACGCGATGCTGCTGCCGCCCAACATGCCGGCGGTCTCGGGCCGCGCGGCGATCCGCGGCTTCTTCGAGGGCTTCCCGCCGATCGTGTCGATGGACCTGACCGACGCCGAGGTCGAGGGATGCTGCGACGTCGCCTACGTGCGCGGGAACTACCGCATGTCCTTCGCGCCGCCGGGCGCGGGCGGCACGGTCCAGGAGAGCGGGAAGTACATCGAGATCCGCTGGCGCCAGGCGGACGGGAGCTGGCTCAAGAAGCACGACATGTTCAGCTCCGACGCGCCGCCGCAGTAGCTCCGGCGCGATTCAGCTCGCGAGCAGCGGCTGCAGTTCCTCGCGCAGGCGCGCCAGCTCCGTCTCGCGCAGCGCGAGGTGTCCGCCGCGGCGCGGGCCGCCGGGCTTGCCGGCCGCCGGCGCGGGGTCGGGGGCGCCGAGCAGGCGGTTGAAGAGCAGCTCCTCGTCGATCACCTCGCCCGGCAGCTCGCGGCAGGCCTCGATCACGCGCCGCACGGCGGCGACGACCGCGGTCTGGGCCTCGACCGCCTTGCGCGCGCAGTGCTGGCGCTCCGCGAGGGCCGCGGGGCTCAGCGCCGCGGCGCGCCAGAAGGCGGCTTCCATCAGCTGCGTGTAGTGCTCGCCCGTGCCGACCGCGACGCGCGCGCTGGCGCGCAGGAGCGCGAGCTCGGCCCGCGCGGCCGCGGGGACCTTCGGGGCCAGCTCGTCGAGCGCCTTCGAGCCGCGGCGCGCGCGCTCGGTCGCGGCGGCGAGGTGCTCGATCGGGTCGGTCCCGCTGCCCGTCAGCTCCTTGCGCAGCGTGCGCGTCCAGGCGTGGGTCTTCAGGTGCGTCAGGTACGTGCGCAGCGTGACGATCTCGCGCGCGGCCCAGGCCGGCGGCGTCGACGACTCCAGCGTGCCCGGGAAGCCCGGCTCGACGCCGCCGATCGCCGCGAGGTGCGGCGCCTGGTACCAGGTGAAGCCCTCGGTCGGGTTGAAGATCACGCGCGTGATCTGCCAGGCCGGTTCGCTGAGGTCGCGCGCGGCGTCGAGCGCCGCCGCGGCGTGCTCGCCGAAGAGCGCCCGGTAGTGCGCCAGCGCCGCCGCGCGGCCGGTGCCCGTGCGCTTCCCGAAGGCGTTGGCGAAGAGCACGGTGTGGAGGTCCTGCACGTGCGAGCGCTCGTAGGTCAGGCCGTGCTCGCAGTTGACCATGCCGATCATGTTCGTGACGCCCGCCGCCAGGCTGCGCTCGGCGACCGTGTCGCAGGCCTCGGGCACGGTCATCACCAGCGGGCCGGCGTTCTCGTTGCCCGTGTGCTCCAAGAGGAACCACGTGTCGTGGCCCGCCGCCTTCCAAGCCTCGATCTCCGCGTCGGGCCCGCCGTCGGTCAGGTCGAAGACCGAGTACTTCGTCACGTACGTCACGTTCTTCGGCAGCTCGGCGATCCAGCCGGGGTTGAGCCCCGCGATCCAGCCGCGCACCAAGGGCTTGCGCCCCGCGGCGCGCACCGTCTTGTCGAAGGTCTCGACGAAGCTGGCGAAGGTCTTGCGCCGCTCGGGCCGATCCTGGAAGCGCGCGGCCTTGGCGTGGGCGGCGTCGGGCTGCTCGCCGATACAGTGCACGCACTGGCAGCGCGCGCGCTCGCCGGGCGTCACCAGGATGCCGGCGGCGGCGGGGAAGAGCGCCAGGTACTCGCTGAGGCACGCGGTCAGGAACTCGCGGTAGACCGGCACGTTCCAGCACACGTCCTGCGCCAGGTTGCGGCGCAGGTCCCAGACCGGCGGCTTGATCTCGATGAACTTCCCGCGCTGGCCCATCTCGAGCCGCGCCAGCTCGGGGTGCGCACGCACGAAGGGCAGCGGGCAGAAGAAGTTGTAGTGGTGCGTGAAGACCTCGACGCCCCGCTCGCGGCCGTGCTCGGTGATCGCGCGCACGACGTCCTGGTTGCGGCGGATCACGTCGCGCTCGAACACGCGCGCCTCGGGGAAGCGCTCGAAGTCGAGGACGTAGTGGTAGCCCCAGCCGAAGCGGATCGAGTCGGCGCCGACCACCGGGCTGGGCGCGTCCGTGCCGAAATTCGGGCCGAGCTGGATCACGATCAGGTTCAGCCCGTGGTCGGCGAACCAGTCGATCGCGCGCTTCCAGGTCGCGACCACGTCGGCGCCCGCGGGCGCGCGCGGTTGCCAGGGCCCGGTGCAGTGGTCGAAGAAGCTCGGGCCGAACCAGAAGATGCCCGAGCGCTCGAAGCGGCGCTCGTCTTCCGACCCGGTCGCCACCGGCCAGGCGGGCAGCCGCGGGCCGAAGGAGCCGAGCGCGACGGCCGCGCTCGCGCCCAGGAACTTGCGGCGCGCCAGGCCCCCCGGCGGGCTGCCCGGCAGGCCATTCGGGAAGCGGCGATCAGGTGAGGTCGGTGTCGGCATGCTCGTCCTAGGGCTGGCCCAGTATCCACGCCGACGCTGCGGCCGGGAGCGCCGGGCTGCCCGGCTAGCCGGACGCCGCGAGGCCCTCGATCTTCCGCTGCAAGTAGCAGCGTTCCGCCAGGTTGTCAGCGCGCGCCGCGGCGGAACGGAACTCACGCAGCGCGCCGGCCCGATCGCCCGCGCGCTCCAGCAAGTGCGCGCGCACCGCGTGCAGGCGCAGGTGGCCCGCCAGGCGTGCATCGCGCTCCAGCTGCTCGAGCAGCTCCAACCCGCGCGCCGGCCCGTGCACCATCGCAGTCGCGACGGCGTGGTTGAGCTCGACGAAGGGGTTGTCCTCGAGGCGGCGCAGCACGCCGTAGAGCGCCAGGATCTGCGCCCAGTCCGTGGCCGCCGTGCTCGGCGCGGCGCCGTGCAGCGCGGCGATCGCGGCCTGGAGCTGGTAGCGGCCGACGGCGCCGCGCGCCAAGGCGGCCTCGACCAGCGCCGTGCCCTCCGCGATCGCGGCGCGGTTCCAGAGCCCGCGGTCCTGCTCGTCGAGCGGGATCAGCTCGCCCAGCGGCCCCGTGCGCGCCGCGCGCCGCGCGTCGGTCAGGAGCATCAGCGCCAGGAGGCCGTCGACCTCGGGTTGCGCCGGCTCGCCGCGCCGCAGCGCGCGCGTCAGGCGCAGGGCCTCGGTCGCCAGATCGACGCGCATCAGACCCGGGCCGGCGCTCGAGGTGTGGCCCTCGTTGAAGATCAGGTAGAGCACCTGCATCACGACCGCCAGGCGCGCCGTGCGCTCGGCGGGTGCGGGCAGGCTCAGCGGCGTCGCGGAGTGGCGGATCGCCTGCTTGGCGCGGCTGATGCGCTGCGCCATCGTCGCCTCGGGAACGCCGTAGGCGCTGGCGATCTCGGCCGTCAGCAGGCCGCCGACGGCGCGCAGCGTCAGCGCGACGGCCGAGCTGCTGCTCAGCTCGGGGTGACAGCAGGCGAAGTACAAGGCCAGCGTGTCCTGGTCGGCGTCGGCGCTGTCGGGGAGCTCTTCCATCGCGGTCGGCGTGTCGCGCGCGACCGACAGCTCGCGCGCGGTGCGCGCGGCCTCGGAGCGCTCGTGGTCGGTCAAGCTGCGGCAGGCGACGTGGTACAGCCAGCCGCCCGGGTTGCCCGGCCGGCCCTCGGCCGGCCACTGCGCCACCGCGGCGAGCAGCGCTTCCTGCACGGCGTCCTCGGCGCTGGCGAAGTCGCCCGCGCGGCGCAGCAGCGCCCCGAGCACGCGCGGCGCCAGCTCGCGCAGCAGTCGCTCGTCCTCGGGGCGCAGGCCGTCCACGCTCAGCCGTCGATCTTCGGCGCGCTCATCACCTGGCGCAGCTCGATCGGGATGCCCAGCGGCTGGCCGCCCGGGCCCGGCGCGGTCGAGGCCCGCGCGGCGATCGCGATCGCGCGCTCGGGCGTCTCGACGTCGACGATCCAGAAGCCGGCCAGGAACTCCTTGGACTCGGCGAAGGGGCCGTCGCTGACGGTCGGTGCGCTCTCCTTCTTGGCGATGACCAGCTTGGCCTTGTCGGGCATGTCGAGGCCCTCGGCCAACACCAGCTCGCCCGAGCGCTCGAGCTCCTTGGCGAAGCCGAGCATGAACTGGATGTGGGATTTGAAGTCGGCCTGGGTCCAGGTCGCCAGCACGGCGCTGACGTTCCGGGGGGCGGACATGAGCAGCATGAACTTCATGATCGTGGATCCTCGGTCAGGGGTCAGCGGCCGGCGTGCGCGTCCTTGAGGCGCTGCACGTCGATCTTGTCCATCTGCATCAGGGCGGCGCCGACGCGCCGGGCGCGCGCGGGGTCGGGGTCGTTGAGCAGCTCGGCGAGCTGCGTCGGGACGATCTGCCACGAGAGGCCGTACTTGTCCTTGAGCCAGCCGCAGCGCTGCGCCTGGCCGCCGGCGCCGAGCTTGCTCCAGAGCTCGTCGATCTCGGCCTGCGTGTCGCAGCGCACGAAGAGCGAGATCGCTTCGCTGAAGCGGAACATCGGGCCGCCGTTGAGCGCCATGAACTCCTGGCCCGCGAGGCGGAAGGTCGAGGTCATCAGGGTGCCCTTGGGGAGCGGGCCGCCGTCGCCCCAGCGCGACTCGGAGAGGACCTTCGAGTCCTTGAAGATCGAGGCGTAGAAGCGCACGGCCTCCTCGGCCTGGCTGTCGAACCAGAGGAAGGTGGCGATCTTCTGTTGAGTGGGCATGGGCTTGGGGGTCGGGTCGCCGCCGCGGTCGGGGTCGGTGGGGGCGCCCAGGAACAGGCCGGAGGCGCACAGGATGAGGAAGGAGAGGGTCAGTTTCATGGTTTGGCTCCGTGGTCGGGCCCGGGCGCCGGAGTGGGCCTGGGGGGGTGGACAGGCAGCAGTCGGAGCCGCGGGCGGGCGCTCGACATCGGGGGCGAGAAAATCCGCGCGGTCTCGGCGCGCCTTCGGCCCGACCGGGCGCCGCTGACGGAACGCGGACCCCGGCGCTACAGTCGGCCGCGCGCGGGCTCGCGCGTCCCGATGAGCACCGAGATCCCGGAACCGATCGAGGCAGGGCCGCCGGCTCGACACGGCCGGAAGTGGATCGTGCTCGGCCTCGTGCTGCTGGTCGCGGGCGGGCTGGTGGCCGTGCTCGGCACCTACCTGGGCATGACGCACTCGTTCCGACTGATCGAGGAGGATCAGGCGTCGACCCCGGACAGCCTGAAGGTCGGGGTCGACGCGACCAAGTGGTCCTTCGGCATCGGGGCGCTGTTCGGCCTGTTCGGCCTCGCCTTCTTCGTCGTGGGCATCTCCCAGATGCTGAACCGCAGGGAAGAGGCGCCGGCCGAGTGGGGCAGCGACAGCCCCTGACGCGAGAAGCGCCGCGCGCGCGGAAGAAGCGGCGCAGCGGGACGTCGAGGGCGGGCATGAAGCCGATCCTGCCGCTCTTGATCGTGCTCGGCGCGTGCAGCGCGCCGGGCGCCACGGATCCCGAGGCTGCGAACCGACCGATCGGGGCTGCGGAGCCGGTCGAGATGGAGGCGATCCAGCTGCAGCACGCGTCGGCTGTGGAGGTGGCCGAGCGCCTGCAGGGCGAGCTCGGCCCCGGGGCGCGGATCGTCGCGGACCCGCGCACGAACTCGATCGTCTTCGAGGGCTCGGCGGGCGCGCTGGCGCGCGTGCGCGAGCGGATCGCGCAGCTCGACCGTCCGCTGGGGGGCGCGCGCTGACCGCGGGTCGGCACGCGATCGCGCCATGCGCTCCATCCAGTTGCCTCGCTCGACACGCCGCGGCTTCACGCTGGCGGAGATGATGGTCGTGATCGTGATCATCGGCCTGCTGGCGACGATCGTCGTGCCCAACGTGCTCGGCAAGTGGCGCGAAGCGGCGATCGCCAAGGCGCGCGCGGACATCGCGACGCTCGCCAACGCTCTGACGGAGTACGCGGTCAAGCACGCCGGCCAGTACCCCGACTCGCTCACGGTGCTCGTCACGCCCGACGCGGAGGGCCACACGGAGCTGAGCTCGCGCGAGCTGCCGCGCGACCCCTGGGGCTCCGAGTACGTCTACGAAGCGCCGGTGCCCGCCGCAGGCGAGCCGCGGCCGCACGTCGTGTCCTGGGGCCCGGACAAGCAGCCCGGGACGGCGGACGACCTCGACAACTGGACGCCGGCCCCGCGCTAGCCGCGTGCGCACGCGGCGCTATCTTCTCGGCATGGGCGGGCCGTCCTGGTCGGTCGGGTTGGTCGCTGCGATCGCCGGGGCGCGCGTGGAGCCGCCGCGTGAGGCGAGCGCGGCGTTCTTCGAGCGCGGGACGGTGGCGGAGCTGCGGCTGCAGGTCGGCGCGGAGGAGTTGCAGAAGTTGCGCGAGGAGCCGCGCGCGTACGTGCGGGCGGCGCTGTTCGAGGACGGGAAGCTCGCGACCGACAGCCTCGGGATCAAGCTCAAGGGCGCGGCGGGGAGCTTTCGCGAGGTCGACGACCGGCCGGCGCTGACGCTCAAGCTCGACCGCTTCGGCGGCACGGCGAGCTTCCACGGGCTGGTCAAGCTGCACCTCAACAACTCGGTGCAGGACGAGTCGCTGCTGAACGAATGGGTCGCGGCGGAGCTCCTGCGCGCGGCCGGCGTGCCCGCGGCGCGCGTCGCGCACGCGCGGGTGTGGCTCAACGAGCGCGACCTCGGCGTGTACGTGGTCAAGGAGGGGTTCGACCAGCGCTTCCTGGCGCGGCACTTCGCGCGCGCGGAGGGCAACCTCTACGACGGCGGCTTCTGCCAGGACGTCGACGCCGAGCTCGAACTCGACGCCGGGCGCGGGCCGGCGGAGCGCGCCGATTTGAAGGCGCTGGCCGAGGCCTGTCAGGACCCCGACCTCGTGCAGCGCTGGAAGCGGCTCGACGAGCGCGTCGACGTCGCGGCCTTCCTGCGCTTCGCCGCGCTCGAGACGATGCTCGGGCACTGGGACGGCTACAGCCTCAACAGCAACAACTACCGTCTCTACTTCGAGCCCGGCGGCAAGGCGCACTTCCTGCCGCACGGCCTCGACCAGATCCTCGGCGACGCGGAGGCCTCGGTGCTCGACCCGCCGACCGCGCTGGTGGCGGCCTCGATCCTCAAGCGGCCCGAGTGGCGCGCCGCCTACCGCAAGGAGCTGCGCGAGCGGCTGGCGCTGTTCGAACCGCGCGCGCTGATCCGCAAGCTCGAACCGGTGCAGAAGCGCCTGCGTCAGGCGCTCGCGCGTCACGACGAGGCGGCGATGCGCGTGCAGGGCGAGCGCTACCTCGAGCTGTGCGAGCGCATCGCGGCGCGCGAACGCAGCTTGAAGGAGCAGGTGCGCTCGCCCGAGCCCAAGCCGCTGCAGTTCAAGCCCGGCGTGCCGGTGGTCGTGCGCGGCTGGCACGCGCGCGCCGAGACCGAGGACGTGCGCGTCGAGGAGCGCCGCCTCGGCGACCCGTGGTTCGCGATCGAGGCCGGAGCGAGCGGCCGCGCCGTCGGCAGCTGGCGCCGGCGCGTGCTCCTGCCGCGCGGCCGCTACGAGCTCGAGGCCGCGCTGGTCACGTCCAAGGTCGAGCCGCTGTTGGAGGAGGGCGCTCCGTTGGCGGGTGCGGGCGTGCGCATCTCGGGCTCGCCCGCGACGCAGGGCCTCGACGGCAGCGCGAGCCAGACCGCGCGCTTCGCCTTCGAGGTCACGGAGGAAGCCGCCGACGTCGAGCTGGTGCTCGAGCTGCGCGCGACCAAGGGCTCGGCGCGCTTCCGCGCCGAGTCGCTGCTGCTGACGCGCATGCAGGACCGCTGAGGCGCGCGGGAAACGACACGGGGCGGACCGGCGATCCGGCCCGCCCCGTCGAGATTGCGACTCTCCGGCGCCTCAGGGGCAGTCCGAGAGGTCGACCAGGTTGCCGTTCGCCTGGCTGCCGCTGGCGAAGGGCAGGCTGGCGTGGGCGTCCGCGCCGAGCGACTCGATCAGGATGCCGAGGATCGCGGGATCGTTCAGCTGGCAGGCGTCGGAGAAGGCCGTGCTTCCGTCGACGCTGAACCAGCCCGTCTCGTGTCCGGCGGCACCCACGGGCTCCAGGGGTGCGTGTTGGGTCGACTGCTGGAGGAAGGCGTTGGTCGTCGTGAGCGCGACCGTGCTCAGCGGCGTCTTGCTCCAGCAGCGGAACAGGAACTGCTGCGAGAACGCCTCGCTGTTGTCGTTGTAGATCAGCAGGTTGACGACGGCGTCGAACTCCCTCGCCCCCGAGAGGTTGAGCAACACGAGCTCGCTCGTGTGCGTCGCGTCCTGCCCCGTGAAGCGCGGGAAGAGCAGCCTGTCCGGCGTCTGCTGGTACTCCAGCCCGTCGAGGTCCTGCAGGCCGTCCGAGTCGAGGTCCGTCAGGGCACCCTCGGGCAGGGCCGCGCCCGCGCGGAACGTGAAGGGGTCCACGGAATACGAGAAGGCCCCCAGGCCGTCCGTCACGATCGACGTGCCGACCAGCCAGTTCCACGCGATCGCGGGCTGGAAGCCGCTCGGCGCCAGGGCCATCGCGTACACGTACCCGCGCTGCATGCTCGGGTTGTGCACCGACGCCAGCACGGTCACCGTGTCGCCGGGCGTCAGCACGTGCGTGCGGTTGAACTCCAGGCAGGTGCTCGCGTCGATGTAGAGGAACATCACCCGCACGCTCCCCGCCAGGCCCGCGCCCGACGCGGTGAAGTCGCGATTGGTGTTCGTCACCGTGAGCAAGGTGTCGTGACCCGGTCGCGAGTCGAACTCGCTGAAGAGCAGGAGGCTGCCGGGGGCCTGCAGCACGCCCTGAGCGGGCGCGGGTGCTGCCAGGGTGAGCGCCGCGAGCAGCAGGAGGCCTGCGGCAGAACGCATCCGTCGTTGGGAGATCTTCACGGGCAACCCTCCGTCGAGTCCTGGACCTGTCCGTCGTCGACGGCCGGCGCGCCGTTCTGGAAGCGGGGGACCGTCACCGTGAGCACGCCGCTGCACGAGAGGGATGCGCTGTTCGTCGTGGTGTAGTGGACCTTGTAGACCCGCCCGTTGCCGTTGGCGATGCGCTCGGCGCGGAGCTGCGCGACGCTCGTGCCGATGCCCGAGCCGTCGCACACGGTGTTGCCGTCCGCGGGCCCGTTGATCGGCTCGTCCTGCGTGATCGAGGTGATCTGGATCGTCAGGGCCAGGCCCGCCGGATCGACGACGCCGGCGGCGGTCGTCAGGTCGACCGGGACGATCTGGTGGGTGGGCGGCCACAGAGTCAAGCTGGCCGTCGAGTTGCACGTCGGGGGCTGAGCGGGCCCCAGCAGCCCGCCTCCGGTCTGCGTGCCGAGCCCGTAGGGCGTCTCCGCACTGGAGCGCCCCCGGGTCTCGACCAGGAACGCCAGCACGGCGGGATCGGGGATCACCTGCGCGCCCTGGGTGGCCACCAGGCCGTCGACCTCGAACCAACCCGTCTCCTCGAAGCTCCACCCCGCGATCTCGTTGGCTGCGTGGTCGAGCGACTGCAGGAAGTCGTCGTCGAAGGTGCCGTTGATGTCCAGGAGCGGAAGGCGCTTCCAGCACGAGAACTCGTGCTGCCCGGAGACGGGCACCTCGTTGTCGTTGAAGTACAGGAAGTCCACGATGGTCGAGAAGCCCGTCGGCGTCACGAGGCTGATCAGGATCAGCTGGCTCTGCAGCGCGGCCGACTGGCCGAAGAACCGGGGCACCAGCAGGGTGTCCGGCACGGCGTCGTACTCGATCCCGTTCAAGTCGCGCACGCCGTCGCTGTCGAGGTCGGTGTGCGCGCCCTGCGCGACCTGCGGGCTGCCGAAGGCCAGGGCCTCGATCCCGTAGGACGAAGCGCTGACGGCGTCGAAGCGGCTCGCCACGCCGATCAGGAAGTCGTGCGCGATCGCGCGGTGCGTCAGCGGGCTGGCCGCGTAGGCGTAGACGTAGCCGCGGCTGGCCCCCGGCCGGTGCGCCGAGGTCAAGACCGTCAGCGTGTCCGCCCGGGCGAGCGTGTCGACGACCTCGGTCGCCTGGCACGCGGCCTGGTCGACGTACACCCAGTGGATCTCGATCGGCAGTGCCGACTGATCCAGCTGCGTGTTCGTCACCGTCAGCAGCGTCGCCGACGCATTGTCGTACTCGGGGAAGAGCAGCAGGCTGCCCGGGTCCGCCTGACCGCTTCCGCTGGCCGGGCCGACGAGCTGCGCAGGGGAGCGAATCGCCACGCCGGCCAGGTCGCCCGGCGCGGGATCGGGCTTGGGCCGCGCGACGGTCTGCGTCCGGTCCGTGCCGGTCGCGACGTCGGAGCCGGGAAGGGGACGCGCGCTGGGCGGTGCGGCGTTCGCGGCCTGCGCCATCGAACTCCAAGCACACCCGGCGAGCGACAACAGCGCGAGGAACGCGCTACGACTGCGAGCCATGTCGAACCTCCGAGGAAAGGTGGGAATCAAGGGGTGCGAATCAGCGACTCGAAGGCCTGAAACGCGGGAAGGTCCCGAGGCTCGGTGCGCTCCGGTCGCGAGGCTGCCGGCAGGCGGGAAGTCCTCCGGCGGCGCGATCGTAGGCGGTGCGGGAGATCCCGTCTACGTGCGCGGCAGGAGCTGCAGCGCGAGATCCCGCGCTCTCGCGGCCGTGCACCGGTTCAGCGCGACGGACCGCCGGCGCCGCCCGGCTTGGGGCGGAAGGCGCGTTCGAGCGCGACGCTGACCTTGAGCACGCAGCCGTCGAGGTCGTGGCCGTCGAGCTCGGCGATCGCCGCCTGGGCTTCGGCCTCCGTGCCCATCTCGACGAAAGCGAAGCCGCGCGGGCGGCCGGACTGCTTGTCGGTCGGGACGGTGATGCCGCGCACGGCGCGACCGTTGGAGGAGAAGGCGGCCTTGATCGAGGACTCGGTGGTGTTCGAGTTCAGGTTGCCGACGAAGAGCTTGGTGTTCATGAGAATCCTGGGACGCGGAGGTCTCCCGCAAGTCGTGCGGCCGAATGGGCCGACGACGGCACGGAAGTGGATCGGAAACGGCGGCACGCGGCGGCGCGACGCACCGTCGATCAGCGCCAGGTCGGGGAGCGACGTTCGCTCAGCCGGCGCGGGGCGGCGCGCGGCGCGCGCGCTTCAGCGTGGTGAAGCCCGGCCGGCGCACGAAGACCTGGTCGCGCTGCTCGGGCTGGCGCTCGACCATGCCCGGCACCAGCGTCGTCAACAGCGAGCGCGCCGCGGCGATCGCCTGCTCGCGCGACTCGTGCTCGCTGACGATCGCGCGCTCGAAGCGCGGCTCGTTCACGGCCACACCGTTCCAGCGCGCGTGCACCAAGTGCCAGTGGTCGCAGGTCAAGGCGGGCGAGTTCTTGGGGCTCAGCGTGTCGCGGATCATCGGGCTTGCTCCGGGCCTGGGGCCGGCTTCTGCGCGGGCGGAGCGGGCGTCGGGATCTGCGCCGCGGGCGTGCTCGGGATGCTGGAGGTCGGCGCCGGTGCGGGCGGCGCGGGACGGGGCGTCAGCGTGGGACGCGAGAACGTCATCGGCATGCGCGCCAGCGGTGCCGCGACGGAGGCCGGCGGGGGAGGCTGCTGGGCGAGCACCTGCTCGTCCTCCGTCGTCGACTCGCCCGAGGTCTTCTTCTCGGCCGCGCGCTGACGGCGACGGTATTCCTTCTCTTCGCGCTTCTCGCGCAGCTTGCGCTCGCGCTGACGCTTCTGGAACGTGTCCACGGCGGGCCTCCACGGACGGCTCTGGTTCCGGGCTCGATCCTCGCGTCGAGCTGGGCGCGAGGATGCGTGAACTTCGCCCTGCCACCGGCAACGGCACGCACGCGGCGATCCGAAGTGGATCGCGCGACTTCATCGTAGCACGGAAGGGTCCTGATCCGTGCGCTTATGTCGCTTTCCTCCACGGCGCCGCGCGCGCAGTGGGATCCCGGGCGCGGGACGATTAACCTCGCAGCGCACCGCAGGAGCCCACGCGTGAACTTTCCCGCCGCCCTCGATCCGATCCGTTCCATCAAGGCCGTCGTGCGCGCGGCGGGCGCGAGCCCCGGTCCGCTGCTCGCCTGGTGGTTCGGCGGGCTGGCCTGTCTCAGCGTCCTCGGCCTGCTGTTCTACCTGCCGGCGATGATCCTGATGGCCGCGAGCGGGATGCTCGAGCACGGCGAGCCGGCGGTGTGGGTCGTCGCGACCTTCGTCGTGCTGGTCGCGCTGTACATGGTGGCGATGATCCTCGGCCAGTGCGTGTGGCAGATCGGTCTCGCCACGCTGCTGGTCGACACGCTGCGCACCGGCCGCTCCGACCTGGCGCGCGCCTGGGCCCAGCGCCGGCGCGTCGGCGCGCTGGTGCGCGCGACCCTGCTCGTGTTCGGGCTGTCGCTCCTGGCCTACGTGCCCTTCGCGCTCGGCGCCCTGCTCCTGGCCTGGATCGGCGAGGGCGAGCCTCCCCGGGTTGCGCTGGTCGCGCTCGCCGTGGCGCTGGCCGCCTGCTGGATGCTCGTCGTCTGGTACATCTTCCTCGGGCTCTTGTTCGTCAACGCCGCCGTGTCGGTCGACGAGTGCGGCGCGCTGGAAGCCGTGCGCCGCTCGTGGAGCGCGGCGCGCGGACACCGATTGGCGCTCCTCTGGCTGCTGTTCGTGACGACGCTCGCCGCGCTGTCGGGCGTGCTGCTCTTCTGCATCGGGTACGTGTTCACGATCGCGCTGGCCGTGCTCGTGCCGATCGAGGCCTACGTCGCGCTGACGCGCGGCGCGGACGCGAGTCGTGGTGGATCGCGACCGGCGCGGTCGGCGGGCCGCCGGCGGCTCCGGTCGCGCCCGGCCCCCCGTCGTAGCGCCGGGCGCGCCCGCTTGCAGCGCCTGAGGGCGTCGGGCGGTTACAGTGAGCGCGTCGTCACCTTCTCCTCCCGGTCCGCAACCCTCCACCGAGGTCCCCCCATGCGGTTCCCCAAGCTCTTCCTCGTCGTCGGTCTGGCCGTCCTGCCGTTCGTCGCGCACGCGGCCGTCGCAACGCAGACGGGGGCAATCCAGCCGGGCGCAACCCGATCGGGCGACGCGGAGCGGCTGATCGCGCTGGGCAAGAGCGACAGCCGCGTGATGGAACCGCTCGACCACCTCGCCAACCGCATCGGTCCGCGGCTGACGGGTTCGGACGGCCTGATCAACGCCTGCGACTGGGCGCGCGCGGAGTTCGAGCGCATCGGCCTGAGCAACGCGCGCCTCGAGAAATGGGGCGAGTTCCCGGTCGGCTTCAACCGCGGGCCCGCGACGGGGCACATGCTGACGCCCGAGCCGAAGGAGCTGCACTTCGCGACCAACGCCTGGACCGCGGGCACGCAGGGCCGCACCGTCGGCCACGTCGTGATCGCGCCGGCCGACGAGCGCGAGCTGGAGGCGTTGCGGCCGAAGCTGAAGGGCGCCTGGGTCTTCGCCGCGCCGACGCCGCCGCGCGCGCGAGCCGGTGCGAACACGCCCGCGCCCGTCGAAGCCGGCACGGCGCGCCCCGAGCGCGGCGCCAACGCCGGCGCGCCCGACCGCGCCTTCCGCGACAAGCTCGCGCAGGTCTACACCGAAGCCGGCGTCCTGGGCACGGTGCGCTCCGGCCGCGGCGAGCTGCTGCTGACCGACGGCAACTCGCGCGTGCGCTTCGACCAGCTGCCCAAGCGCCCGGCGATCACGCTGCTCGCGGCCGAGTACGAGGAGATCGTCAAGCGCGTCAAGGCCGGCGAGACGGTGACGCTGGCCTTCGACATCCGCAACTGGTTCGAGCAGGGACCGATCGACCTGCACAACGTGATCGGCGAGATCCCCGGCAGCGAGAAGCCCGACGAGGTCGTGATCGTCGGCGGCCACATCGACTCCTGGGACGGCGCCACGGGCGCCACGGACAACGGCACGGGTTGCGCGACGACCATCGAGGCCGCGCGGCTGCTGATCCAGGCGGGCGTCAAGCCCAAGCGCACGATCCGCTTCATGCTGTGGAGCGGCGAGGAGCAGGGCCTCCTGGGCTCGGCCGCCTACGTCAAGGCGCACCAGGCCGAGATGGCCAAGGTCTCGGCCGTGCTGGTGCACGACGGCGGGACCAACTACTGCGCCGGCATCACCGCCACGCCGACGATGCTCGCGGATCTGCAGGGCGTGTTCGCGCCGGTGACGCAGCTCGACCCCGAGCTGCCGTTCCAGGTGCGCGAGGTGAAGGGCCTCTCGAGCGGCGGTAGCGACCACGCCTCGTTCCTGGCCGCCGGCGTCCCGGGCTTCTTCTGGAGCCAGCGCGGCCGCGCCAACTACAACCACACGCACCACACGCAGTTCGACACCTACGACGCGGCGATCCCCGAGTACCAGGTCAACTCGTCGATCGTGATCGCGGTCGGTGCGCTGGGCATCGCCAACCTGCCCGGGCTGTTGTCGCGCGAGAACCTGCGCGCGGCCGGTGGCGGGGGGGGCCGGCGCCTGGGCGTGCAGCTGGGCGACGACATGTCGATCACCGAGGTGGTCGAGGACGGGCTGGCCGCCAAGGCGGGCCTCCTGGTCGGCGACAAGATCGTCAAGATCGGCGCGGTCGCCGTGGGAGACAGCGACGAGATGCGCAGCGCGCTGCGCGAGGGACCGGCCAAGACCACGGTGGTCGTACAGCGCCAGGGCAAGGAGCAGTCCTTCGCCATCGAGTTCCCGGGCGACGCCGGCGGACCGGGTGCCGCGCTGGGGCGCCGCCTCGGCGTGCGCTTCGGCGAGGGCCTGACGCTCGACGTGATCACCCCCGGCGGCAGCGGCGACCAGGCGGGCCTGGTGGTCGGCGACAAGCTCGTGCGCATCGGCGACACGCCCGTGGCCACGGCGCAGGAAGCGGCCGGCGCGCTCGCCGACGTGCGCGGCAGCGTCAAGGTCGCGGTGCAGCGCGACGGCCGCGAGCTGGTCGTCACGCTGCCGCTGCCGTGACGCCGGACGCGCGCACGACCGGGAACGACATGGACGAACAGCGCGATCTCGGACCGCAGCCGATCGGCGAGCTGCTGACCCGGCACGGCCTCGTGGCGCACGACCTGGTCGCGTCCTCGACCGAGCAGTTGACGCACAAGATGGTGGCGCGCGCCGTCAAGGGCCGGCGCCTGACGCCGCGCGTGATGTGGAAGGTGCTCGCGGCGCTGAACACCGCGAGCGGCGAGAGCTACGAGCTCGACGACTTGTTCGACTACGCGCCGCGCCGGAACTCGCGGCTCGCCGAGCGCGCGGACGCGCCCGACGACACCGACCCGGGCGCCGGCCCGAGCACCGAGCGCGAGGGCAGCTACGCCTGCCCGAGCTGCGGCGAGACGATCGTGGTGCCGATCGACGGCCTGTCCGCGGGCGTGCAGGAGTACGTCGAAGACTGCCCGGTGTGCTGCACGCCGGTCGAACTGCGCGTCGAGGTCGACGAGGACGGCAGCGCGCGCGTCCGTGCGCAGGCCGAGTGATGCTCCGCCGCGCGCCACCAGGTGCCGGCGCGCGGGGTAGGTTTGGGGAGCAGCCGCTGACGCGCAACGCGTAGAGATTCCTCCGCACGCGTAGTTCCTACGCAATCGGTGCGGGCTTGACGCGCCCCTTGCTGCCGCACCTGTGCGCGCGGGTTCCAATTGCGTGAGAACTGCACCCTGACGCGCCGCGCTTCGGAACCTGGATCCCGGTTGCCCGTCCAAGCGCGCTCGCACTTCCCAGCACGGAATCGATGGCCCAGTCGAAGCGACAACGCTCCCAGCCTGCCGCGCGCACCCCGCGCGCGCCCGCAGACGTCCGTCCCTCGGAAAGCGTTTCCCATCCGCCCGCACGACGGCGCCACGGTCTGCTGCTCGCGGGCTTCGGCTTGCTGGTCGGCATCGGCCTGCTCTTCGCGCGCCCGTGGTCGGCGCACGGCAACGCGACCCCGGGCGCCCCGGGTCACGGCGCGCCGGAGGAAGCCCCGGTCAGCGCGGACCCGATCCGCGCGGAGTTCGACGCGGTCGCCAAGCGGCTCTTCACCGAGCCCGGCGGATGGATGGAGCGCACGGCCTCCACGCGCCTGCAGCGCACGATCGAAGATCCCAGGACCCCGGCGGACAAGGTGCTGCTCGCACGCTGCGACCTGGTCAAGGCGCTGCTCAAGGAGGCCCACGAGCAGCAGGCGGTTCAGGAGGTCGAGACGGTGATGCGCGCGGTCGAACGCCGCCCGGGCCTGCTCGAGCACGAGCCCAACTTCCACCGGCTGCGCGCCACGGCCTACCTGCGCCTGGCCGAGGTCCAGAACTGCGTCGCGCGCCACAACAACGATTGCTGCGTGTTCCCGCTGCAGGGCGGCGGCGTGCACACCGAGGGCACGGCCGCGCGCGAAGCCGCGGTCAGCTACGTGAACTACCTGAAGGCGCGCCCCGCCGACCTCGCCGGCCGCTGGCTGCTCAACATCGTCCACATGGCGCAGGGCACGTACCCCGACGGTGTGCCCGAGGAGTATCGAGTCCCGGAGAAGGGCCCGGGGAGCTCCGATGACTTCCCGCGCTTCCTCGACGTCAGCCAGGCGAGCGGCATCACGCGCCGCAACCACGCCGGCGGTTGCGTGGTCGACGACATCGACGGCGATGGCCGACTCGACATCGTGCTCTCGAGTTGCGCGCCCGATGCGCCGCTGGCCTGCTACCGCAACGAGGCGGACGGGACCTTCCGCGAGCAGGCGGGATCCCGCGGCCTCGCGAACCAGCTGGGCGGGCTGAACCTGGTCTCGACCGACTACGACAACGACGGCGACCTCGACCTGTTCGTGTTGCGCGGCGCCTGGCTCTACGACGAGGGCCGCATCCGCAAGTCACTGCTGCAGAACGACGGCACGGGCCGCTTCACCGACGTCACGCGCGCGGCGGGCCTGGCGGACACGCAGCGTCCCTCGCAGGTCGGCGTGTGGTTCGACTTCGACAACGACGGCGACCTCGACCTGTTCCTGGGCAACGAGTCGCGCGCCGACCACTCGGTGTTCACGACCGAGCGCAACAACGACGGCGACTACCCCTCGAACCTGTTCCGCAACGAGGGCAACGGCACGTTCACCGACGTGGCGCGCCAGGCGGGCGTCACCAACGACCGCTTCTGCAAGGGCGCGACGGCGGGCGACTACGACAACGACGGCTGGGTCGACCTGTACGTCTCGAACATCGGCAAGAACCGGCTGTACCGCAACAACCGGGACGGCACGTTCCGCGACGTGGCGGAGGAGCTGGGCGTCGTCGAACCGGCCGGCCGCAGCTTCGCGACCTGGTTCTTCGACTACGACAACGACGGCCATCTCGACCTGTACGTCAGCGCCTACGACACGCTGCTCGACGACGCGGCGGCCTGGCAGCTGGGCCTGCCCTTCAAGACCGCGCCGCCGCGCCTGTACCGCAACCGCGGCGACGGCAGCTTCGAGGACGTCACGCGCGCCGCGGGCCTCTGGCGGCCGATGCAGACGATGGGCGCCAACTTCGGCGACCTCGACAACGACGGCTGGCTCGACCTGTACCTGACCACCGGCAACCCCGAGTACGAGGCGCTGGTGCCCAACGTGATGCTGCGCAACGCGGGAGGCGGGCGCTTCGAGGACGTGACGGTCGCGGGCGGCTTCGGCAACCTGCAGAAGGGCCACGGCGTGGCCTTCGCGGACCTCGACGACGACGGCGACCAGGACGTGTTCAACGAGCTGGGCGGCTTCTTCCGCGGCGACGCCTACTACAACTCGCTGTACGAGAACCCGGGCAGCGCGAACCGCTTCCTGAGCCTGAAACTGGTCGGCACGCGCACGAACAAGCTGGGGTACGGCGCGCGGATCCGCGTGGTCGTGCGCACGCCGCTGGGCGAGCGCACGCTGCACCGCGCGGTCGGTTCGGTCAGCAGCTTCGGCGGATCGCCGGCGCGTCAGGAGATCGGTCTGGGCGACGCGCTGGCGATCGAGTCCGTGACGATCCGCTGGCCGGCGAGCGGCGTCGAGCAGGTGCTGACCGGCCTGGAGCTCGACGGGCGCTACGAGGTCACGGAGGGGGCTGCGGAGGTGCGCAAGCTCGCGCCGCAGGCCTTCAAGCTCGGCGGTCCGGCGAAGTGAGCGCGTGCACCGCGCGCTAGCAGCGCGTGCGCCCCCGCGCTAACAGCGCGTGCGCCCCCGCGCTAACAGCGCGTTCGCATCGACTCGCGCGCGCGCTCCTGCGCCGCGGGCGACTCGAACTTCTTCGCCGTCGCGTGCGCCCACATCTTGTCGATGTAGGGCACTGCGTCGGGCGTCTTGCAGTCGGTGTCGCCGTAGTCGACCTCGACCTTGCCGATGCGCTTGGCCGCGGCGGTGGCGGCCTTGCGCAGCGTCGCGTTGCGTCCGCCGATCGTGATCAGGGCCCGGTTCATCGCCTCGCGCTCGATGTTGGTCGCGGCGTGGATCGACTTCTCGATCGTCGCCAGGCGGGTCAGGAACCAGGCCTCGGGCAGCGACTCGTCGAGATTGGCCAGGCAACCCGCCAGCGTCCAAGCCGCGGCGCGCAGCGTCTCGTCCGTGGAGGCGAACCACTCGCGCGCCTTGGCGGCGCCGTGCGGACCCTCCGCCGCCAGCGTGGCGACATAGCCGGAGTACATCCGCAGGGGGTTCCCGCGCGCCCAGCGGTCGAGGTCCCCGGAGGTCATGCGCGCCGGGTCGGCGACCTTCATCGCCAGCGTGCGCGCGTCGTGGTTCTTGGTCTCCCACAGGGCGAGCGCCAGCTGGTGGTCGACGCCGATGCGCTTCACCAGGATCTTGAGCGCCGCGAAGCTGACGCCGAACATCGGCTCCTGCGCGCCGTGGCGCAGGTAGGTCTTGCGCGTCTGCGCCGAGCCGGCCTGCTCCAGTGCTCGCATCGCCTCGGCCAGCGTCATGCGGGCCGCGGCCGGTGCCGCAGCCCGCTTGGCGGGGGATTTCGCGGCCGGCTTCGCGGACGACCTGACGCCCGGCTTCTTGACCGCCTTCACGGCCGGCTTCTTCGTGCTGCGCGTCGCGGGCATCGGGGCGCTCTCCTCGCGCTCGGTGTCTACCAGATCCAGCCGCCCTCGGAGGCGGCCTGCTCGATGCGCGCGCGCGTGGCGAGCGCGTTCTCGTTGTCGGGGTCGAGCGCCAGGGCCTTGTTGACCTCGCCGAGCGCCTTGTTGTAGCTCGAGCGCGTGGTCAGCGTGCTGGCGATGTGCAGGTGCAGCTCGACCAGCTGGTCGGTCACGATCACGCGGTAGCCGCCCAGCATCTCGCTGGTCGCCGGATCGGGGTACTTCTTCTCCAGCTTCGCGATCTCCTTGAGCGCGCGATCGCCGCTGACCAGCGCCGCTTCCCAGGCGCTCAGCGACTTGCTGCCGGTGGTCTTGCTGGTCAGTCCGTCCTGGGTCTTCTTGACCATGTCCTGGTAGTGCTTCTTGCCCGGCTCCAGGTCCTTCTTCAGCTGGTCGCTGGCCTTGGCCTGGGCCTTGGCCTCGCGCTCCCCACGCGTCTTGGCGTAGTACTGGTCGAGCATCACCGCCGCTTCCTTGGCCTGCGGCTCGTCGGGCACCTTGTCGACCAGCTTGAGCAGCCACTTCTCGGCCTCGGGGATGTTCTTCTTGGCGATCGCGTCGCGCGCCTTCTGCATGCCCCAGGCGGCCGCGAGCTGGCGCAGCTTGGCGCGCTCGGCGTCGATCTCGGCCTTGCGCGACGGGTCGGCCTGCTCGGCGAAGCCGTAGTGCCGCAGGGCGTGCGCGAAGAGCTCGGTGTCGCGCGCCAGGTTGCCGATGCGGATCTGCTTGGCGGCGTCGTTCTTGGGCACTCGGCTGTGGTTGACCAGGTACACGGAGCGCTTGTCGAGCTCGTCGAGCTTGAAGCCGCGCGTCGAGCCGTCCTCCAGCTTGAAGTTGAGGACCTGCGTCGCCTCGTCGTAGGAGAGCGCCTGGCCCTTGATCGGCGTGCCGTTCTTGAGCTTGACGTACTCCATCGCACTGGCGGACGTGGCCAGCAGCAGCGCGGAGGCGAGCGTGAGGGTGGTGTGGAAGAGGTTCTTCATGGCGTTCACTGCTTCCCGCCGATCTGCATCGGGCCGCACACGCAGTCGGGGTTGTCGGGGTTGCGCGTGCCCTTCATGCAGGCCGCGTGCGCGCAACCTTCGAAGTCCGCCTCGGGCGTGCCGCACACGCAGCGCGTCGCCGACGCTTGCGCCGCGTCGTTCCCGGGGGAGGTGCAGGCGCCGAGGGTGGCGATCGCACCCAGCAACAGAATGACGACGAGTCTCATGATCGAGCGCTTTCCTTGGAGCTTGGTTCGCGGAACCGAAGGGCAACAACATAGCTTCGCGGCCTGGGGGCGCCAATCGCGGACCCCTCCGGCGGCCACCGGCGGCCCCCTGTCGGCGAACTTGACGCTCGCCGCACGGCGCTCGATGATCGCCCGGGTGCCCAGGCTGCATCCGACGATTCGCTGGGCGAGCTGCGCCGTGGTCGCGCCCTGGCTGGGTGCCGCGCCGCTGTGCCTGGCACAGGACTTGGAGCCGCGACGCTGGACCCACCTGCCGGTCGGGACCGACGTGCTGGGCGTCGGCTACGCCTACACCCAGGGCGACCTGTCCTTCGATCCGGTGCTGCTGATCGAGGACGCGGAGGTCGCGGCGCACACGGGTGTGCTCAGCTACACGCGCTACTTCGCGCTGGCGGGCTGGACCGCGCGCATCGACGCGGTCGTGCCGCTGCAGAGTGCCGAGTGGGACGGGCTGGTCGACAGCGTCCCGCGCTCGGTGACGCGCGACGGCTTCGCCGATCCGGTGCTGCGCCTGTCGACGTTGCTCGTCGGCGCGCCGGCGCTGGAGGGGGCCGAGTTCGTCGAGTACCGCAAGCAGAACGACGTGCGCACCAGCGTCGGGGCGGCGCTCGAGCTGCGCTTCCCGCTGGGCGACTACCAGGAGGACAAGCTGCTCAACCTGGGCCAGAACCGCTACGCGATCGCCCCGCAGCTGGGTGTCCTGCACACGCGCGGCGAGTGGTCCTTCGAGCTGACCGGCTCGATGTACTTCTTCACCGACAACGACGAGTTCTTCAACGGCCGCGAGCGCGAGCAGGACCCGATGTACCTCGTGCAGACGCACGCCGTGCGGACCTTCGGGCAGGCCTGGTGGCTGTCCCTGGGCCTGGCCTACAACTGGGCCGGCGAGTCGACGATCGACGGCGTGCCGAAGGACGACGAGCGCAGCACGCTGCTCTACGGCCCGGCGATCGGGTTCCAGATCGCGGACTCGCTGAGCATGCGCCTGGCGTACGTCCGCACGGACACGCTGACCGACACCGGGTCGGACACCGACACCCTCGCGGTGGCTTGGACGTACCGATTCTGAGCGCGCACCTCAGGCGCCGAATGCCATTGCGCACTGCTCCCTTTCGCTGTCCACCCGCCTGACGCCTCCCCTCAGGCCACCCGAGTACTCGAGTTCCAACGTGGCGCCGCCGACGAACACCACTGCGCCCTGCGCGGCGCGTGAACTTGCTGCAAGGCTGTGCTGAAACACCGAACTCGGCCCAATCAAGTTCGGCCCCAGGGACGGGCGCCGGTACCCGCGCTCCAAACTTGATTGGGCCAAGTTCCGATTCCGCGGGCAGGCGTTGCCCGTTGCAGCACCACCGCCGCGACCGACTCGGCCTGACTCGAGCGCGAGTACGCTCCCAAGCGAGATCACGCCGCCACGTCCTCCCGCCCTCACTGATCTCGAAGGACGAAACGACGCTTCCTCACCGAGTCCACATACCCTCTGCCCTTCAAGACCCCGCGCTCGGCCGGGGCGGTCCTCCGCCCCGGCCGAGCGCGGGGTACGCGCTGCGAAGCACGCGCCGAATGCCGTTGCGCACCGTTCCCTTCCGCTGCCCAACTGCCTGACGGTTCCCCTCAGCACACCCGAGCACCCGAGTCTCCACCCAGGACAGTGCGCGACTTGATCGCAGGCAGCGCGCGCCGCCTGCGATCAGGTCCATCGATGGCGCACGCGAACCCGCGTCGCCTCCACCCGAACCCCCCGCGCTCTCAGGCGAGCTCGAAGCGGTCGAGGTTCATCACCTTGTGCCAGGCGGCCACGAAGTCGCCGACGAACTTGGCCTGCGCGTCCGCGCTGCCGTAGACCTCGGCCAGGGCGCGCAACTGCGAGTTCGAGCCGAAGACCAGGTCGACGGTCGTCGCGGTCCACTTGAGCGCACCCTGCTTGCGGTCGCGCCCCTCGAAGAGCTCGGGGTCCTGCGCCGTCGGCTTCCACTCGGTGCTCATGTCGAGCAGGTTGACGAAGAAGTCGTTGGTCAGCATTCCCGGCCGCTTGGTGAAGACGCCCTGCTGGCCCTGGCCGTGGTTGGCGCCGAGCACGCGCAGGCCGCCGATCAGCACCGTCATCTCCGGCGCCGTCAGCGTCAGGAGCTGCGCTTTGTCGACCAGGAGCTCCGCACCCGACACGCTGAACTTCTGCTTGCGGTAGTTGCGGAAGCCGTCCGCCTGGGGCTCGAGCACGGCGAAGGACTCGACGTCGGTCTGCTGCTGCGATGCGTCCATGCGCCCGGGCGTGAACGGCACGTCGATCGACTGGCCGGCGGCCTTCGCCGCCTGCTCGATCGCCGCGCAGCCGCCGAGCACGATCAGGTCGGCCAGCGAGACCTTCTTGCCACCCGCCGCCGTGCCCTGGAAGCCGCTCTGGATGCCCTCGAGCACCTTGAGCACCTTCGCCAGCTGCTGCGGCTGGTTCGCGGCCCAGTCCTTCTGCGGCGCGAGGCGGATGCGCGCGCCGTTCGCCCCGCCGCGCTTGTCCGAGCCGCGGAAGGTCGAGGCCGAAGCCCAGGCCGTCGACACCAGCTCGGAGACCGACAGGCCCGAGGCCAGGATCTTGGCCTTGAGCGCGGCGACGTCCTGCGCATCGATCAGCTTGTGGTTCAGCGCGGGGATCGGGTCCTGCCAGAGCAGCTCCTCGGCCGGCACCTCGGGGCCGAGGTAGCGCACGCGCGGCCCCATGTCGCGGTGCGTCAGCTTGAACCAGGCGCGCGCGAAGGCCTCGGCGAACTGCTCGGGGTGCGCCAGGAAGCGCCGCGAGATCTTCTCGTAGGCCGGGTCGAAGCGCAGCGAGAGGTCGGTGGTCAGCATCGCGGGCGCGAGCTTCTTCGTCTTGTCGTGCGCGTGCGGAACCGTGCCGGCGCCCGCGCCGTTCTTCGGCCGCCACTGGTGCGCGCCGTCCGGGCTCTTGGTCAGCTCCCATTCGAAGCCGAACAGGTTCGAGAAGAAGTTGTTGCTCCAGCGCGTGGGCGTCGTCGTCCAGGTGACCTCCAGGCCGCTGGTGATCGCATCGGCGCCCTTGCCCGTGCCGAAGCTGTTCTTCCAACCGAAGCCCTGCTGCTCGACACCGGCCGTCTCAGGATCGGCGCCGACGTGCTTGGCCGAGGCGGCGCCGTGCGTCTTGCCGAAGGTGTGGCCGCCGGCGATCAGCGCCACGGTCTCCTCGTCGTCCATCGCCATGCGCGCGAAGGTCTCGCGGATGTCCTTGGCGGCCGCGAGCGGATCGGGGTTGGCGTTCGGCCCCTGCGGGTTGACGTAGATCAGGCCCATCTGCACGGCGGCCAGCGGGTTGGCGAGGTCGCGCACGCCCGAGTAGCGCTGGTCGGCGCCGAGCCAGGTCTTCTCCGCGCCCCAGGAAACGTCGAGGTCCGGCTCCCACACGTCCGCGCGGCCGCCGCCGAAGCCGAAGGTCTTGAAGCCCATCGTCTCCAGCGCGACGTTGCCGGCCAGGATCATCAGGTCGGCCCAGGAGAGCTTGCGGCCGTACTTCTGCTTGATCGGCCACAAGAGCCGGCGCGCCTTGTCGAGGCTGACGTTGTCGGGCCAGCTGTTGAGCGGCGCGAAACGTTGTTGCCCGCGCCCGCCGCCGCCGCGCCCGTCGCCGACGCGGTAGGTGCCGGCGCTGTGCCAGGCCATGCGGATGAAGAACGGACCGTAGTGGCCGAAGTCGGCGGGCCACCACTCCTGCGAGTCGGTCATCAACGCCGCGAGGTCCTTCTTGACCGCCGCGAAGTCGAGCGACTTGAACTCCTTGCGGTAGTCGAAGCCCGGGCCCATCGGGTCGGACTTGGCGGAGTGCTGCTGCAGCAGCTCGAGCTTCAGCTGCTTCGGCCACCAGTCGCGGTTCGTCGTGCCGCTGCCGGCGGCGAGGGAGGACGGGATCTTGGTCTCGGTCGACATGGTTGATGCTCCTGGCGGGGAGAGTCGGAGAACGGGCGTCGCGGGCGAGAGTGTAGGGACGGGGTGTCTGGGTGCCGATCGAAAAGAGATATGGAGTCGATAGAACGGATCGATACCGCGGGGGAGGAACGGAGCTGCGCGGGTTGCCGCTCCGGAAGCGCGATTCACGCCGAGCGCTTCAACCGCGCCACGGCGCGCGCCGGTTTCGAGCGGGCCAGATCGTGCTGCGTCTGCAAGTTCGTCCAGAACTCGGGGCTGGTGCCCAGCGCCTGGCTGAGGAGCCAGGCCGTGTCGGCGCTGACCCCGCGCCGGCCGCGCACGATCTCGTTGACGCGTTGCAGCGGGATGCGGAGGTGCGCGGCGAAGTCGACCTGCGTGATGCCCAACGGTTCGAGGAACTCGAGCAGCAGGATCTCGCCGGGATGGGTGGGGATGCGTCGTTTGGAGGGCATGGGAGGGATCAGGAGTGGTAGTCGATGAGTCGGACCTCGGCCGGTCCGGCGTTCGTCCAGCGGAACAGGATGCGCCACTGGTCGTTGACACGGATCGAATGGAGCCCGGCCAGGTCGCCTTTGAGCGCCTCGAGGCGATTGCCCGGTGGCACGCGCAGGTCGAGCAACTCGTGTGCGGCGTTCAACATGTCCAGCTTGCGCAGCGTCGTGGTGTGGATGTCCTTGGGGATCCTGCGTGCATCGCTGCGCGGGCCTCCCTCGAAGAGGCTTTGCGTGGCGCGGTCGGCGAACGAGAGGATCACCTCCCGCGATACTAGCCCTTGCATGGTTGCCGTGCAACCGGGCTTGGCATGCGCGTCGCGCCGGAGACGGCCTCGGCCCTGCCCACCCGTCCTCAGACCGGGAACACCGCGTGGAACAGCTCGCCGCGGCTCTGCACGCCCAGGCTCTCGTAGGCGTGCGACAGGGCATTCTTGACCGTCTGCTCCGTGATGCCGAGCTTGCGCGCGATCTGCTTGTTCGAATCGCCCCGCAGGACCAGCTCGACCAGCTCGCGCTCGCGCGGGGTCAGCGGCAGGCCCGCCAGGCGGCGGCGGAAGAACTGCGAGAGCTGGGTGGTGTCCGCGCCGCGCTCGCGGGCCAGGCGCTCGAGGATGTCGCACAGGCCCTCGACGCTGAAGGGCTTCTCGAGCAGGTAGTCCGCGCCCAGGTTGAGGATCGCGACCACGCGGTCCTTGTCGGCGAAGCTCGTCACCACCACGCGCAGCGCGGCGTGCTTGCGGCGGTTGAGCTCGCCGAGCACCGTCAGTCCGTCGGCGTTCGGCATCACGATGTCCGTGACCACGAAGTCGAAGGGTTGCTCGAGCAGTGCGGCCGCCTCCAGTCCGTCGCAGGCCGTCGTGACCGCGTAGCCGGCGCGCGTCAGGCCGCGCGCGAGCAGCTGGCGCACCATCAACTCGTCGTCGACCAGCAGCACGCGCTGGCCCGTCACGCCGCACCCCCAGCCTCGCGCGGCCAGCGCAGCGTGCAGGTGACGATGCCGCCGGCTTCCTCGAAGTCGATGCTGCCGCCGGCGTTGAGCGCCAGCTGGCGCGAGATCGGCACGCCCAGGCCGAGCCCCTTCTCGCCGGCCGGTGTGTCGGGGTGGGGGACCCCCTGCTTGCTGGCACGCAGGCTGCCCGGATTGCGGATGCGAAGCTGCCAGGAGGCCGCGTGCGGCTCGAGCTCCAGCCGCACCGTGCCGGCCGGCGGCGTCGCCTGCAGCGCGTTGCGCAACAGGTTGTCGAGCACGATGCGCAGGCCCGAACGCGAGGAGGCGACGACCGCCGGCGGCGGCTCGCGCACCCAGGCGAACTTCACCCGGTCGCGCTCGAGGCGCGTCAGGGCGACGATCGATTCGCGCGCGACCTGCGCGAGGTCGGCGCACTCGACCCCGCCGCTCTCGGGGCGCGCCAGGCGGTAGACCAGGTCGACGGCGCGGTCGATGCGGTCGATGCTGGACTCGAACTCGGGCTGCAACGGGTGGTCGCGCAACCCCGGCACATCGTGGCGCTGCTCGTCGACGATCAGCCGCAGCGACTGCAGCGGATTGCGCACCTCGTGCGCCACCGCGGCCGCCAGCCGGCCGAGGACCTGGAAGCGCTTCTCGCGCTCCTCGTCCAGGGTGCGCGAGGCGCGCGCGCGCATCGTGCGGAACTTGTCGGTCAGGAGCCAGGCCACCACGGCGGAGCCCAGCGCCATGACGCCGAACTCGACGTACTCGTAGGCCAGGTGCAGGCCCGCGTTGGTGCCCTCGAATTGGCCCACCAGCATGTCGAGCGCGAAGAAGGCGACGCCGCAGCATCCGACGCTGATCGCGACCAGCCACGGTGCGGCGTCGTCGAGCGGGCGCGGCTCGGCCGGCGCCGGCGGCACCGTCTCGTCCCAGGCGAGCCAACCGCGGCGACGGAACGCCCAGGCGACGCCGGCGGCGACGGCCCAGGCGGTGGCGAGGGCCCACAGCGCGCTGGAGGGCGGGTGTGCGCCGCGCACGTGCTGTCCGAGCGCAAACAAGACCCCGAGGAGCGAGCCCGGCAGCAACCACAACCAGCGCGGCCGCTTGCCCAGCGAGGCGCCGACGAAGTACAGCGCGAGCCAGGCGAACCCGGCCGCGGCGTGGGCTCCCGGGGAACCGAGCACGACCCACAGCGAGGCGCCGGGTTGCGATCCGGGCCAGGCCTCACTGCCGCCGAAGCCGAGCGTGTGCCAGGGCGCCGACTGCTGCGCGGGCACGCGCCACACGCCGACGAGGACCGCCGTCACCAGGAAACAGGTCGCGAGGTACAGGAAGCGCCCGCGGTGCGCGCTCCAGCCCGCCGGGAGCTTCGGCAGGAGCGCCGCGGCGAGCAAGGTCAGCGCCGCAGCTGCGGCGACCCAGCGGCCACCGAGGTGCAGCGTGTTCTCGAAGAACCAGTCGCGGCGCAGCGGGAACCCGCCCCGCGATGGATCGAAGAAGGGCTCGAGCGAGGCCCGGTCGAAGGGCGCACGCCCGAGCGCGACAGCCGCCAGCGCGAGCACGCCGAGCGTCAGGACCACGTGCGTGATCCACCAGCGTCGGCGATGCGGGAGGCCGGGGCCCATGCACCAGACGATAGCGTCTGGCCGCGCGGCCGGAGCCGTGTCCCGGGGTGCGCGCGCGGCGGCCCGGTACCTTCGTACTGACGGCGCCCGCAGCGCTCGCCGGTGGCGTATCACAGTGCTCGCCCGGCGCGTGCGCCGCGGCCCGCGCCACGGCCATGCAGCGTGCCAGTCCCTACTTCGACGAGTCGATCGGCCCCGCGCCGCGGGCGGCCGCGAACTCCGAGCCACGCCCTGAGCGGGCGAGCACGAGCAGCCTGGCCGTGGAGCCCGACCTGCTGCCCTTCCAGGTGCGCGACCGCTACCCGGGGCGCGCGCGGGGCACGCTGGGCCTGACGCTGATCGCGCCGGTGTACGACGAGGTCGAGAACCTGGAGCGGCTGCACGCGCGCGTGGTCGAGGTCTTCGGCGCCCGATCCGACTGGGAGCTGATCCTGGTCGACGACGGCAGCCGCGACGGCTCGGACGCCCTGATCCGCGAGCTGGCCGCGCGCGACCCGCGCGTCGTCGGCGTGCACTTCCGGCGCAACTGCGGCCAGACCGCCGCGACCGCCGCCGGCATCCAGGCCGCGCGCGGGCGGCTGATCGCGACGCTCGACGCCGACCTGCAGAACGATCCAGCCGACCTGCCGGCGATGATCGAGCTCGCCGCGCGCCACGACGCCGTCGTGGGCTGGCGCCAGAAGCGCCAGGACGACTTCGTGCGGCGCGCCAGCTCGCGCATCGCCAACGGGGTGCGCAACTGGATCTCCAAGGACTCGATCCGCGACACGGGCTGCTCGCTCAAGGTGTTCCGCGCCGAGGCGATCCAGGCCTTGCCCTTGTTCGAGGGCCTGCACCGCTTCCTGCCGACGCTGCTGCGCTACCACGGCTACGACGTGCTCGAGCATCCCGTCGCGCACCACCCGCGCCGCGCCGGGCGCAGCAAGTACGGGGTCTGGAACCGCGTCTTCCGCGCCACGCGCGACCTGTTCGCGGTGCGCTGGATGCGCGCGCGGCTGCTCAAGCTGCCGATCTCCGAGGTGAGCCGTGAGCGCTGATCGGCGCTGGCTGGCCGGCCTGCTCCTCGCGCTGGGGCTGGCGCTGACGGGGCCCGGCGCGCTGGCCGCGCAGGTCGAGCCCGCTGCGCCCGCAGCGGTTCGGACCCCGGCGGTCGACCTGCAAGCACGCCTGAAGGACGTCGAGGTCGTCGAGCGCGGCGGCCGGCTCTACGTGCGCCCGGACGAGGACGCCGAGCTCGTCCCGGGGGAGGCGTGGCTGCGCGCCCTCGCGGCGGCGGAGGAGGAACAGCGCGCGCACGGCCTCGTGTTCGTCCTGCTCAACATCACGCACCCCTGGAGCCTGGTCTGGATCGCGGTCGGGCTCGGAGGCCAGGCGCTGTTCATGCTGCGCATGCTCCTGCAGTGGTACGCGAGCGAGCGGCAGCAGCGCTCGGTGATCCCGGTCGGCTTCTGGTGGGGCAGCCTGGCGGGCGGGATCCTGTTGTTCACCTACTTCTGCTGGCGCAAGGACGCGGTCGGCATCCTCGGCCAGTCGACGGGCATCTTCGTCTACGCCCGCAACCTCGTGCTGATCCGCCGCGCGGGGCTGGCGGTCAGCGCCGCCGGCCCGGGGCGGGCGGGTTCGGAAGCTCCGCCCGAGCAGCCTCGAGCCGGCCGCGCCACGCCGCGGCCTCGGTCGAGTTCCCCGTCGCTCCGTACAGCTGAACCAGCCGCTCGAGCGCCGCGGTGATGCGCTGCGCGCGCTGCGGCGGAACTTCGGCCTCGCGCGCCTCCATCCCGCGGTACCCGTCGAGCCGCAGCGGCCCGGCCCCGTGCTGAGCCCGCGCCGCTCGGCCGGCTCGGGCGACATGTGGGCCTGCGTGTCGACCTCGTCGCGGTCGCAGAACTCGAGGATCGGGAGGCCCTGGATGGACTCGATCACGAAGTGCGGCCGGCCGGGCTCCGTCTGCTCGAGCCGCTTGGAGCGGCCGATCTGCCGCCGAGCTGCTCGCGCGCCGTGTTGAAGATCTCCCCGGCGCTGCTGTTCATCGTGGGTCCGATCCTCGGTGATGGGGGCGGGCGGTCAGTCGGGATCGGTCAGGTCGCGGAAGAGCACCGCGCGGGCGTAGGTCCACAGGCGCGCCGCCGTCCGCGGGGAGATCCCCAGGGCTTGCGCGGCTTCCTCGACGTCGAGGCCGGCGTAGAAGCGCAAGCGGACCAGAGCGGCCGCTTGCGCGTCGTCGCGCTCCAAGCGTCCGAGCGCTTCGTCGATGGCCAGGATCTCGTCGGAACCCGCGCTGGCCAGGGCGGCGACGTCCGCGATCTCGGTCAGGCGCAGCGTGGCCCCGCCGCGCCGGCCGCGGCTGCGGGCGTGGTCGAGCAGGATGCGGCGCATGGCCTCGGCGGCGGCGGCGTAGAAGTGGCCGCGGCTGGCCCAGGCCAGTTCGCGCGGGCCGAGGAGCTTGAGGTAGGCCTCGTGCACCAGCGCCGTCGCGCTCAGCGTGTGGCCGCTGCGCTCGCCCGCGAGGCCGAGCTGGGCGGCCTTGCGCAGCTGCTCGTAGACCAGCGGCAGCAGGCGGTCGGCGGCCTGCTTGTCGCCGCCGGCCGCGGCGAGCAGCAGGCGCGTCGCGTCGGTGGGGTCCTGGGGGGGCGGCACCACGAGGAGACCACGATACAGCGGGTTGCGCGCGGCGGTGTCCGGCGCAAGGCCCCCGCTATACTCCGCGGCCATGAGTGATCAGGCAGCTCCCCCCGCGCGGCCTGATGCGCCGCGCCTCCCGTTCGTGATCGTGTTCACGAGCCACTGGATGGCGCTGACCGGCCTCGGCCTGGTGTTGACGGCGCTGGTGCTGTGGGCCTGTCTGCTGACCGTCGACCTGCGCAACGGCGAGGAGAATCCGTACATCGGCGTGGCGATGGCCGCGGTCGCGGTGCTGTTCGGATTGGGGCTCGCGTTGACGCCGTTCGGCTTGTACCGCGGGCGGCGCAAGCTGCGCCAGCAGATCGGGGACGCGCAGGGACAGCGCACGTCGGCCTGGCGCAGGTTCTTCGCGTTCCTGGCGGTGGTGTCGCTGATCAACGTGCTGGTCGCGTCGCAGATGACGATGCGCGCGGTGCACGCGCTGGAGAGCCGCGAGTTCTGCGCTTCGTGCCACGTGATGGAGCCGGTGGCGCGCGCCTTCGAACAGGGGCCGCACGCGGGGATCCTGTGCGTCGACTGCCACGTCGGCGAGGGCGCGCGCGGGTTCATCGAGGCCAAGCTGGGCGGGACGCGCGAGCTGTACGCGGTGCTGACGGATTCGGTGCACATGCCGCTGCACACGGCGATCGAGTCGGGGCGGATCATCCCCAGCGAGGAGACCTGCGAGACCTGTCACTGGACGCGCCGGCCGGCCGCGGCGCGCCTGAAGCTGATCCGGAGCTACGCCGAGGACGCGACGAACACGCCCCAGACGACCTTGCTGACGATGATGATCGGCGGCGAGCGGATGGGCGGGATCCACGGTTCGCACCACGGCGAAGGCATCGAGATCGAGTTCGTGGCGAACGATCCGAAGCGCCAGGACATCCCGCTGGTGCACTACCGGAACACGAAGACGGGCGAGGAGCGGACGTACCTGAAGGACGGCGTGACGGAGGCCTCGCTGGCGGGGCAGCCGCGGATCAAGATGCAGTGTTTCGACTGCCACAACCGCGTCGGCCACGAGTTCGAGCTGCCGGATCGGGCGGTCGACAAGGCGCTGACGCTCGGGCGGATGCCGGCGAGCTTGCCGTTCCTGAAGAAAGCCGCGATGCAGGTGCTGAAGACGGAGTACGCCAGCAGCGCGGAGGCGGCGCAGCGGATCCCGGCGGACCTGCTGGCGTGGTACGAGCGCGAGCAGGCGGAGACGGCCAGGACGCGCGGGCAGGAGCTGCGCGAGGCGGGAGCGGTGCTGGCGGACATCTACGCGCACAACGTCTTCCCGGAACTGAAGGTGACCTGGGGCAGCTACCTCGACAACTCCGGCCACCAGTCGTCGCCGGGATGCCTGCGCTGCCACGCCGGCGAACACAAGACGCCGGCGGGCGAGGAGCTGACCAAGAACTGCTTCCGCTGCCACTTCCCGTCGGCCGTCGAGGACACCGATCCGCAAGTGCTGCAGATGCTCGGCGTCGACCAGATGCTGCACGCGCTCGAGAAGCGCTGAGTACGGTGCCAGGCACTTTTTTTGGGGGGGGGGGGGGGGGGGGGGGGGAGGGGGGCCC
>Ga0315912_10000829_pt1 | contig 45483 bp, 23 predicted proteins | sample VfabasoilMG_FD_204469 | JGI IMG/M metagenome (GOLD analysis project Ga0315912, IMG submission 204469) | Garden soil microbial communities collected in Santa Monica, California, United States - V. faba soil | ecosystem: Environmental > Terrestrial > Soil > Garden | place: USA: California... | reverse complement strand
TTTCCGAATTACTCAAATCATCAAGTGCCAAGTTCTATATAAGTGCAGGTGCTTTCTCCTGCGCGGAATGCTATCGGGCTAACCATTCCTTTAATTTGCGCTTCATACCCCTCTCGGATCGGCCAGAAAAGTAAGTCCCCAACAAAGCCGTTGGAAGATACTACTGACCCAAGTGATGCCCCGACGCGGCGTGCGGATATTGATACCCCTCACCATGTCCTAATGCGGCGGCATCGCGATTGGAGTCTGTTAAATGTTTATGATTGTTGGGTATGCAAATCTGAAGCCCCCTAGCCAGCCTCGAAACCCCAGAGGCGCGTTAAGAATTCGATAGTATTGGAGGCGTGATCAAAGAGTCCCCGAACGAGGTCAAGAGATAAAGCGTTTGAGCCTGTATATAACCTTCTTCATGCGCCGCCAGTTCCTCTAACATCTGCGTGACTAAAAGAGAGGCAGTTGACTGCCCTCCCCCTCATTGCCGAAGAACTGCCAGCTATCGGTTTACGCTCGCTCACTTCACGCAAACTTAAATCGAGCCTCAACTACCTCGCCCGGTTAGCTGACGCTTGATCACGGCGATCTCTTCTTCACTCAAATCAGGCAGGGTGATGGTCGCGGCAATGGCTAAGGCTTTCTCTTGCATTGCGCGCCAACGCACCAAACGCTCTTTCACCTGCGCCTCATACCCCTCCTCCGACGGGCCATAAAAATAAGTTCCGAGCAGGGCGGTGGGGAGATACTGCTGGCCGACATGATGTCCTTCGGCCTCATGGGGATAGACATAACCCGCGCCGTGACCCAACCCTTGCGCGTCTCGATTAGAGTCTTGCAAGTGCCCCGGCACATCCACCTTGCCCTCCGCCTCTACTTTTTGATACGCCTTGAAATAGGCCCCAGCGCTGTTCGATTTGGGCGCAGTGGCGAGGTAGAGGGTGGCCTCGACAATGGAATAGATCCCTTCCGGTAAACCGACATACTCAAAGGCCTGGGCGGCCGCGTTCGCCACGACTAAACCATGTGGGTCGGCCAACCCAATATCTTCTCCGGCCAAGATCAGCAAACGGCGCAAAATAAACCGTGGGCTTTCGCCCGCATAGAGCATCTTCGCCAACCAGTAGAGCGCCGCGTCAGGGTCCGAGCCACGCACCGATTTAATAAAAGCAGAGATCGTGTCATAGTGCGCGTCGCCATCTTTATCATACAAAACAGCGCGGCGTTGGATTGACTCTTGCGCGACGGTGAGGGTGATCCGGAGAGAGCCCTGTGCGTCGGGGGGCGTCGTTTCAACGGCGAGTTCTAAAGCGTTGAGGGCGTTACGCGCGTCGCCTCCGGCGATGTTCACCAAATGCGCCAGTGCTTCATTCTCCACCAACACATCCCGTTGCCCATAACCGCGTTCGGGATCGCCGATCGCGCGCAATAACACGCGCTTCACCTCCTCATCGCTTAACGCCTTCAGCTGAAAAATGCGCGAACGCGAAACGAGCGCACCGATCACTTCAAAATATGGATTTTCAGTGGTCGCGCCGATCAGCACGATGGAGCCATCTTCGACATGCGGTAGGAGCGCGTCTTGTTGCGCCTTATTCCAGCGATGCACTTCATCTACAAACAAGGTTGTGCGCGTGCCGTGCAGTTTACGCCGCTCTTTCGCTTCGGCGATCACTTTGCGGAGTTCGGCGACGCCCGCCAACACCGCGCTCAATGTCACAAAATGCGATTGGGTAGAGTGCGCAATGATCTGCGCGAGAGTGGTTTTGCCTGTGCCGGGTGGCCCCCAGAAGATGAGCGAAGAGAACAATCGATCCGCTTCTATCGCTCGCCGCAATAAACGCCCCGCCCCAACGATCTCCTCTTGCCCGATATACTCCTCCAAAGTGCGGGGACGCATGCGCGCCGCCAAAGGGGCTTCAGTGGCGGCGCGTTGTTGAAGAGTGTAATCGAATAAGTCCATTGAAAATGGCAGACGGCAGTTGACTTGGTGCTGATTGCCAATTGCCGTCTGCTGTCAGTAACTATTGAGTAACGACCGGCAAGAAGAGTGGGAAGAACGGCGCGGCGCTGAACTCAAACGGCGCACCGTGATCCAGTGCCAAGGCGACATTCCCCGTCGCATCTACCGCTTGTGGGAAGTATTCCAACTCGCCCACCACCCCGCTCACCGCACCCGTCGCATACCCCGTCGTCGGGTCGTAAGTGAGTTCCACTGCCTGCCAGGTGTTGCTCGTCAACAACCGATACAGCACGACGACCCGCCCGATCAAACCACGGTCGTCTTCCACCAACGTCCGGAACACTACCTGCGCGCCCACATTCTGCGCGCTCACCTGCCAGATGTTCGGCGCACTGTAGTCTGTCACGCCCGTCACGATTTGATACACATCGAACCGCAAGGCCGTATACAGCCGTTGCGTTCCGACCGTCGCCGTCTCCGTCACCAAACTCCCCGCTTGGAATTGTCCCGGCACTAACACCAGGCTGTCGTGCGATTGACCATCCACATCCAACCGCCGGTTGAGCGTCGCCATCTGTGACGGATACCACACCGAACTCGGGAAGCGCGGCTCGTCGTCCAGATACTTGCCTTCGGTGTACACCCGCGCAATCGTCGGGTCGAACGTCAGCGGCGCGATGTCGGTGAACGTCCCGCCCAGCCACAACGCGCCATGTGCCACTCGGTCAGCGCTTGATACATCCAAGATGACCTTCGGCTCGTAGGGTCGTCCAGCGGCGATCTGCACTTCCGGTGAGCCGAGCACGGTGTAGTAATCACCACGGGGCGTCGTGTGTTGCTCATAACTCAACACCAAGTCCACTACCCGGATGCCTGCGTCATCCTCGGCGGGTTGGGATGGCGCGTCGGCGCTCACCACTTGTGCACCGGGTACCGGGGCTGACCCCGGGGCGTCGGTCGTCACGTTCGGCAGGCTCACCCGCAACATCGGCAGACCATACAGCGTCATCTCCGCCAACGCCTTCTCATCATATATCCCGAACGACCCCGCCGCCATCGTGCCGTAGTAACGTTGCTTCGCTTGAAGGAGCGCCCGCCCCACCGTTTGCGGCTCACCATTCGCCCAGTAACCCAACTGCTGGGTGAAGTACCACATGAGTTTTTCGGAGTACGCCACCAAGTCCGAGTCCCCGTACCCGTACCCGGTGTTGCCGATGTAGGTCGCCCCGCGCCGCGCGAAACTCTGCGCCCAGTCCAAGCCGGTCAGTTGGTCCGCCGCGTCCGCATCGGGGATGTTCAACGCCGAGTGACAACCGACCGTGAAGATCAACTTGCCATCAAACAGCGTCGCGGTCGTGACCACTTCACTGGCGTAGACGTACTCGTTCCCGTTCGGGAAGAAGCGATAGTGTTGGAAGTGCGAGTTGAGCGAGTTCAGGTCGTGCGCTTCTGCGCCGAAGAACTCCGTCCGGAACGCGCTCGCGTCCCAGGTGTCGTTAATGAGATTGGGCGTCGTGGCGCTGATGCCCTGCGCGTCCAGACTCGCCGTAATCGCCGCGGCTTGGTCGAGCAGGAAGTCGTAGCCCGTCACCAGTGCATCGCGCGGCACGAGATTGTCTTGCACCAAGAACGAGTCAATCACGGTCGCCATCTCAGACGGCGTCTCCACTAACCGCCCGACGGCGACCGAGGGCAGGTACAGCTCACGTCCGGCGAAGGGCATCGGGAGCAAGCCCGCGTAGTAGTCGTCGCTCAACAGGTAGCGCAAGCCGAACGCGCCGGAGATGGCTTCGGTGTAGGCGATGTCGGCATAGGTGCGCTCATTCGAGACCAGCGTCTCGTCGCGCAAGCGCGCCATCGGGATGACATTGTCACTCCCAACGATGACCAAGTTCTGCACATTGGTATACACCGAGCCAAGTTGATACAACAACGACTTGAGGTGTTGGGCGACGTGGTTCGCGGCCGCCGGGTTGCCGGGCTTCTTGTCGAAGTGGTTGCGATAGGCGTTGAGGATGTTCGGGTAATCGTCCAAATTCACCAGCACGCCGTTCACCTGCGGATGCGCCGCGAGTGTTTGCAGTTTGCTGATGAGTTGCGTAGACGTGAGCGTATCCGTATCGGTGTAGAACTGATTGAGCCGCGTTTCGGAGTATAGGATGAGCGTCTGCACACTGGTGTCCGGGACCGTGATGGGCACGGTGTAGCTCACCGGCACGGTATCGGTGATGGGTTCATAGGGTTCGCCAGTGCGGGTGACGTTGGCGCGCAAGGTGTAGGGTAAGCCGAGCGCATTGGGGTTGTGGGCGGCGACGGCGATGTAGAAGTTGCCGAACATCTCGTTGGTAGCGTAGATAATAAGTTCGGTCGCGGTTAGCGGTTGAGCCGAGACGCCGATCAGCGAGCCGATGTTGCCGATCTGACCGATGTTGCCGATTTGGCCGATGTTCCCAATTTGACCGATGTTGCCAATCTGACCGATGTTCCCGATCTGACCGATGTTGCCGATTTGACCGATGTTCCCGATCTGACCGATGTTGCCGATTTGACCGATGTCGGCCAATTCGCCGATATTGCCGATCTGGCCGATGTTGCCGATCTGGCCGATGTTACCGATCTGGCCGATGTTACCGATCTGGCCGATATTGCCGATCTGACCGATGTTGCCGATCTGACCAATGTTGCCGATCTGACCAATGTTGCCGATCTGCCCGATGTTCCCGATTTGGCCGATATTGCCGATCTGACCCAAATCGCGGAGCGTGCCGGTCTCTTCATCGAGCGCCGGAGCAAACAAGAACAGGTCAAAGTCCCATTCATCCTTATTGTTACTATTACCGTTGCCATTCCCATTACCTGTGACTGCGCCTTCGGAGTACGCCAGTGTCACAGTGAGAATAGAGCCCGGTTCATTGACGCGGAACTTGTAGAAGTTAGCCTTGTTGGTCGAGAAGATCGAGCCGGTCAGCTCCGTGCCAGCCGTCAGGTCAAGCGCGCTGTCGCGCGGGTCGTCGCGGAGGGTCACCACACTTTGGTTGGTCGCGCCCAGCACAGCATTGCCAGTGACATTGCTCAACGTGATATTGAAGGTCTCATCGCCTTCGTTGAGCGTATCGTCCAACACCCATACCCCGAGTAGGAGGGTGTCACTGCCGGGCGAGAAGGTGAGCGTGCCGGTAGCGGTGAGGTAGTCAAACGGTTTGAGCGCCGTGCCATCATTGGCGGTGTAATCCACCGTGATGGTGCTCACTGCTGGTGCGCTAAGTTTGACCACGAGCAAGGCGAGCCAAGCATTTTCGTCCACGCTCACCTGCGCATCGAGGAAGGTCACCTGCGGAGTAGGCGTGGCAGTGGCCGTATTGACCGATGTCGGCGCAGTCGTCGGCGAGTTAGTGGGTGTCGCCGAGGGCAACGGCGTCTTACTGGGGTTGTTCTTAGGCGTGTTGGTCGCGGTCGCCGTCTTAGTTTGCGTAGCGGTCACAGTCGTGGTCGCTGTGTTGGTTTGCGTTGCTGTAGCCGTATTGGTTTGTGTAGCGGTAGCGGTCGCCGTATTCGTTGAGGTCGCGGTGTTCGTTGGGGTCGCCGTCGCCGTGTTCGTTCGCGTAGCAGTCGCGGTATTGGTTGAGGTTGGCGTCGCTGTAGGAGTGGCGGTCGCCGCGGCGTTGATCGTTACCGAGGTCGTCACCACCGAATTGCCGGCTCCGTTCGTGCCGGTCAAAACCGCTGTATAACTCCCAGCGCCAGCATAGGTGTGAGTTACTACAGCCCCACTCCCTGTAACGCCATCGCCAAAGTCCCAGGCCAACACGACATTGGTGCCACCACCAAAAGTACCTGTAAATGTCGTCACGTTCCCAATGGCAGTTGGGCTATCGTTCGTGGCGCTCAAGCCCGTGATCGCCACATCACCGACTGTGACCACAACTTGGCTCGCGCTACTGGATAGCCCATGCGCGTCCGTCACCGTCAGCGTGAAGGTCAACACCTCTGGCGTCGCAGGCGCGGTGAAGGTCGTCGTCACGTTCGTCGTGTTGCTCAACGACACGGCACTCCCGCCTGTCTGCGTCCACTGATACGTCAATGGCAAGTGGTTGTCAGAGTCATTACTCGCGGAGCCATCCAAGATGACGGCGTCGCTGGTGTTCACATTTTGGTCCGTCCCCGCATCCGCCACCGGTGCGGCGTTGCTGATCGTCACGAAGGTCGTGGCGGTTACACTCCCCGCCCCGTTCGTCGCGGTGAGGATGGCCGTGTAATTGCCAGCGGCGGCGTAAATATGATTCGGCGTCGCGCCACTGCTCGTCCCGCCATCGCCAAAGGCCCAACTGTAGATCGGGTTCGTCCCACCGCCGATGCTGGCCGTGAAGTTCGTCGCGGCGTCCAACACCGTCGGGCTATCGTTGGTAGCGGTCAGGCCGGTGATGGGCAAGTCGTTGGCGATGTTGACCACGACCTCATCGGTGTCCGCCAGACCATGCGCATCGGTCACAGCGAGCGTAAAGGTCAACACCGTGATGAAGATCGGCGCGGTAAAGGTTGCCGTCACGTTGTTGGCGTTGCTCAACGTCACCGTCACGCCGCCGGTTTGTGTCCACAAATAACTCAGTGGCAAATGACCGTCAGGGTCAGTGCTGGCCGCGCCTGTCAGCGTGACCGCATAGGTCACGTTCATCACTTGGTCGGTGCCTGCGTTGGCAATCGGCGCGGCATTGGTGATCGTCACGAAGGTCGTCCCTGTCACACTTCCCGCCCCGTTCGTTGCCGTAAGGATGGCTGTGTAATTGCCAATGGCGGCGTAAATATGATTCGGCGTCGCGCCACTGCTCGTGTTGCCATCGCCGAAGTTCCAGCTGTAGATCGGGTTCGTCCCGCCGCCGATGCTGGCCGTGAAGTTCGTCGCGGCGTCCAGCGCGGTTGGGCTATCGTTCGTGGCGCTCAAGCCGGTGATCGCCACATCACCGACTGTGATCACAACTTGGCTCGCGCTACTGGATAGCCCATGCGCATCGGTCACCGTCAGCGTGAAGGTCAACACGTCCGGAGTCGCAGGCGCGGTGAAAGTCGTTGTCACGTTCGTCGCGTTGCTCAACGACACAGCACTCCCGCCCGTCTGCGCCCATTGATACGTCAGCGGAGTGTGATTATCTGAGTCGGCACTCGCTGAGCCATCTAGGATGACGGCACCGCTGGTGTTCACAGTCTGGTCCGTCCCTGCATCCGCCACCGGTGCGGCGTTGGTGATGGTCACGAAGGTCGTCGCCGTCACACTCCCCGCCCCGTTCGTCGCTGTGAGGATCGCCGTGTAATTGCCAGCAGTAGCGTAGATATGATTCGGCGTCGCGCCACTGCTCGTGTTGCCATCGCCGAAGGCCCAACTGTAGATCGGGTTCGTCCCACCGCCGATGCTGGCCGTGAAGTTCGTCGCGGCGTCCAACACCGTCGGGCTATCGTTCGTGGCGCTCAGGCCGGTAATCGGTAAGTCGTTGGCGATGTTGACCACGACGTCGTCAGTGTCTGTCAGGCCATGCGCATCCGTCACCATCAAGGTAAAGGTCAACACCGTGATGAAGCTCGGCGCGGTAAAGGTGGCGGTCACGTTCGTCGCGTTGCTCAGCGTCACCGTCACGCCGCCGGTTTGTGTCCACTGATACGTCAATGGCAAGTGACCATCAGGGTCAGTGCTGGACGCGCCCGTCAGCGTGACCGCCAGGGTCACGTTCATGACTTGGTCAGTGCCTGCGTTAGCAAGCGGCGCGGCGTTGGTGATGGTCACGAAGGTCGTCGCCGTCACACTTCCCGCCCCGTTCGTCGCCGTAAGGATGGCCGTGTAATTGCCTACGGCGGCGTAGGTGTGGCTCGGCGTTGCGCCACTGCTCGTGTTGCCATCGCCAAAGGCCCAACTGTAGATCGGGTTCGTCCCGCCGCCGATGCTGGCCGTGAAGTTCGTCGCGGCGTCTAACGCCGTCGGGCTATCGTTCGCGGCGCTCAAACCAGTAATCGCCACATCACCCACTGTGATCACAACTTGACTCGCGCTACTGGCTAACCCATGCGCGTCGCTGACAGTCAAGGTGAAGGTCAAGATATCGGAGGTGCTCGGCGCGGTGAAGGTCGTCGTCACGTTCGTCGCGTTGCTCAACGACACGGCACTCCCGCCTGTCTGCGTCCACTGATACGTCAATGGCAAGTGGTTGTCAGAGTCATTACTCGCGGAGCCATCCAATGTCACCCCATCGCTCACGTTAACTGACTGATCAGTGCCGGCATCTGCGGTCGGAGCGGCGTTGGTGATTGTCACGAAGGTCGTCGCCGTCACGCTCCCGGCCCCGTTCGTCGCCGTGAGGATCGCCGTGTAATTGCCAGCGGTTGCATAAGTATGATTCGGCGTTGCGCCACTGCTCGTGTTGCCATCGCCAAAGGCCCAACTGTAGATCGGGTTCGTCCCACCGCCGATGCTCGCCGTGAAGTTTGTCGCGGCATCTAACACCGTCGGGCTATCGTTCGCGGCGCTCAAGCCGGTAATTGCGACATCACCTACTGTGACCACAACTTGGTTCGCGCTACTGGCTAAGCTATGTGCGTCGGTCACAGTCAATGTGAAGGTCAACACATCGGGTGTTGCGGGCGCAGTGAAAGTCGCCGTCACGTTCGTCGCGTTGCTCAACGACACGGCACTCCCGCCTGTCTGCGTCCACTGATACGTCAATGGCAAGTGGTTGTCGGAGTCGCCACTCGCTGAGCCATCTAGAATGACAGCATCACTGGTGTTCACACTCTGATCCGTCCCTGCATCCGCTGTCGGCGTGGCGTTGGTGATCGTCACGAAGGTCGTCGTCGTCACACCTCCCGCCCCGTTCGTTGCCGTAAGGATGGCTGTGTAATTGCCAATGGCGGCGTAGGTGTGGCTCGGCGTCGCGCCACTGCTCGTGTTGCCATCGCCAAAGGCCCAACTGTAGATCGGGTTCGTCCCACCGCCGATGCTGGCCGTGAAGTTCGTCACGGCATCCAACACCGTCGGGCTATTGTTCGTGGCGTTCAAGCCGGTGATCGCCACATCACCGACTGTGACCACAACTTGGCTCGCGCTACTGGCTAACCCATGCGCGTCCGTCACAGTTAATGTGAAGGTCAACACGTCCGGCGTCGCAGGCGCGGTGAAAGTTGTCGTCACGTTCGTCGCGTTGCTCAACGACACGGCACTCCCACCCGTCTGCGTCCATTGATACGTCAATGGCAAGTGGTTGTCAGAGTCATTACTCGCGGAGCCATCCAAGATGACGGCGTCGCTGGTGTTCACATTTTGGTCCGTCCCCGCATCCGCCACCGGCGCGGCGTTGGTGATCGTCACGAAGGTCGTCGCCGTCACGCTCCCCGCCCCGTTCGTCGCCGTGAGGATGGCCGTGTAATTGCCAGCGGCGGCGTAAGTATGATTCGGCGTCGCGCCACTGCTCGTCCCGCCATCGCCAAAGGCCCAACTGTAGATCGGGTTCGTCCCACCGCCGATGCTCGCCGTGAAGTTCGTCGCGGCGTCTAACACCGTCGGGCTATCATTCACGGCGCTCAGGCCCGTGATGGGCAAATCGTTGGCGATGTTGACTACGACGTCGTCAGTGTCTGTCAGGCCGTGCGCATCCGTCACCATCAAGGTAAAGGTCAACACCGTGATGAAGCCCGGTGCGGTAAAGGTGGCGGTCACGTTCGTCGCGTTGCTCAACGTCACCGTCACGCCACCGGTTTGTGTCCACCGATAACTCAATGGCAAATGACCGTCAGGGTCAGTGCTAGCCGCGCCCGTCAGCGTGACCGCATACGTCACGTTCATCACTTGGTCTGTGCCTGCATTGGCAATCGGCGCGGCGTTGGTGATCGTCACGAAGGTCGTCGCCGTCACACTCCCGGCCCCGTTCGTCGCCGTGAGGATGGCGCTGTAATTGCCAACGGCGGCGTAGGTGTGGCTCGGCGTCGCGCCACTGCTCGTGTTGCCATCGCCGAAGGCCCAACTGTAGATCGGGTTCGTCCCACCGCCGATGCTGGCCGTAAAGTTCGTCGCGGCGTCCAGCGCGGTCGGGCTATCGTTCGTGGCGCTCAAACCAGTAATCGCCACATCACCCACTGTGATCACAACTTGACTCGCGCTACTGGCTAAGCCATGCGCGTCCGTCACTGCCAGCGTGAAAGTCAACACCTCCGGCGTCGCAGGCGCGGTGAAGGTGGCGGTCACGTTCGTCGCGTTGCTCAACGACATGGCACTCCCGCCCGTCTGCGCCCATTGATACGTCAATGGCAAATGGTTGTCAGAGTCGCTACTCGCGGAGCCATCCAACGTCACCCCATTGCTCACGTTAACTGACTGATCAGTACCAGCGTCCGCTGTCGGCGTAGCGTTGGTGATGGTCACGAAGGTCGTGGCGGTTACACTCCCCGCCCCGTTCGTCGCCGTGAGGATCGCCGTGTAGTTCCCCGCCGCTGTGTAGGTGTAGGTCGCCAGAGCGCTACTGCCAGTGTTGCCATCGCCGAAATCCCACGCATATACCACGTTACTGCCATTCGCAATGCTCGCCGTGAAGTTCGTGGCCGCATCCAAAACAGTTGGGCTATCGTTCGTGGCACCCAGGCCGACAATTGCGATGTCATTGACCGTGATGATGACTTGGCTTGAACTACTGGCTAAGCCTTGTGCGTCGGTCACAGTCAGCGTGAAGGTCAATACATTGGGCGTCGCGGGCGCGGTGAAGGTCGGCGTGACATCGCTCGCGTTGCTCAACGTCACCGCACTTCCACCCGTTTGCGCCCAGAAATAGGTCAACGGCAAATGGCCATCGGCGTCAGCGCTCGCTGACCCATCCAATGTTACGCCATCCCCCACGTTCACACTCTGATCCGTGCCAGCATCTGCTGTGGGGGCCAGGTTGGTGATGGTCACGAAGGTCGTGGCCGTCACGTTCCCCGCCCCGTTCGTCGCCGTCACAATCGCGGTGTAGTTCCCAATACTCGCGTAAGTGTGGCTGGTAATAGAGCCACTGCTCGTCCCACCATCGCCAAACGCCCACGCATACGTGGTGTTGCTCCCCGTGCTAATGGTCGCCGTAAAGCCCGTGCTTTGACCTAACACCGTCGGGCCATCATTCGTCGCGCTCAGCCCCGTAATGCTCACATCATTCACCGTCACCACGACTTGGTTCGCGCTACTCGCCGCGCCAAACGCATCGGTCACGGTCAGCGTAAAGGTCAACACATCGGGCGTAGCAGGCGCAGTGAAGGTCGTCGTCACATTGGTGGTGTTGCTCAACGTCACCGCACTCCCTCCCGTTTGCGCCCAGAAATAAGTCAACGGCAGATGATTGTCCGGGTCGCTACTCGCCGCTCCGTTCAGGGTGACGCTGGCGTTCACGTTCACACTTTGATCCGTCCCAGCATCGGCAGTGGGCGCGTTGTTCATCACGGTCGTTGAGATCACACTTGTGTTGTTACTGGCGGTCGGGTCGCTCTCAGTTGCCGTCACACCGCTGGAATTCGCAAGCCCGCCAATGGTGGTGGGCGTCACCACGAGGGTGATGGTCACGCGTTGCGTCGCGGTCATCACGCCCACAGTACAGGTGAGCGTCGTCACGCCTGAACATGAGCCTTGCGTGGCGTTGGAGCTCGCCAACGTCACACTCGCATCTAGCGTGTCGGTGACCACCACATTGTTGGCGGTTTGTGGCCCGGTGTTCGTGATGACCACCGTATACGTGAGAGGCTTATCTACGACCACCGGGTCGGGGGTATCGGTCTGCGACAGCACCAGATCGGCTTGTGAAGTGGACGCTGACTCGTCATAGCCGATATCCGGTGCGCCACCTTGCGGGCGGGCGTCGCCTTCAAAGTCATCATTCACCGCCGAGCTCGTGCCGGCATCAATCGCCATGCTAGAGGCGCTCAGGTGGTAATCATCATTGGCGGCATCTACAAAACTGGGCGCGCCGTTGAGGTCGTTAGCACTGGTGATCGTGCCGACCTTATCTTGGGTGTTGCTATAGAACAAATTGTGATCCGACGCCACGGTGCTACTGCCCGACCGATCTATGCCCCGCCCATAATTCATAATGATCGTATTGGTGATATACAACGCACTCGTGGACAGCGCTTGGAAAGCGTAATCGGTCGTCACCGTCGAGCTGACCACCGTCAGGTGCAACGCCTCCAATTGGCTTCCGCCTCCATCCGTGTAGAGCGCCACGCCTACATTACGCGCGAAGAGGCTATTCACCACCGCCCCGGTGCTGGCGGACGAGAAATCAATCGCCCCACCCAACGGCGCGACATTGGCGATGAAACTCGAATCGGTGACGCTGAGCGCGTTACCAGCATAGAGCGCACCGCCTCGATTGGGCGCGGTGTTGCTGAAGAATTGCGATTGGCGAATGAGCACCGCGCCGCCGCCATAAAGCGCGCCGCCGCGACAACTCCCGCTCGAACAATTCAGTTGGTTGCCTTCAAAGTAGCTATTGGTGACGGTAAGCGGCGTCGTGCTTTCGCCAGCCACCGCGCCACCCCACTGCGTGCCAGTGTTGTTGATAAAGCTGGAGTTGGCAATCGCCGCCCCACCTGCGTTATTCACGTCGAGAGCACTCCCATTGCAACCGTTGGTGTGGGTGCAGAGGTTCCCTTGGAACAGGCTATCTGTCACCGAGAGGGGGGCACTGGAGACTATCCCGCCACCATCGTAACCTGTGTTGCTGATGACACTCACGCCCGTCAGGATCACTTGCGCGGCGTTGTCAATCATCAACGCACCGCCATTCGTGGCCGCAGTGTTGTTGCTGAACGTCACATCATTCAAGGTGGGGTAGGCATTGTTCGTGATCCACATCCCGCCGCCTTGCGCCGCCGAGTTCCCACCGGTGAAGGTCAGGCCAGCGATCACCACGGTAGTAGTGATCGCGCTCCCGGTCACGGTGATGACCCGTTGCCCACTGACAGCATTGATGATCGTGGTGCTGGAGAGAGCACCCGTGAGCGAGACCGCTTGATTGAGCGTCAACGACTCGGTGTAAGTCCCGGCCGGGATCAGGATCGTGTCGCCGGAGCTCGCCGCGTTAATCGCGCATTGAATACGGCCACACGCGGCACTTTCTGCGTAACCGATGTCAAAGCCGCTCCCCAACGGGCGCGCCACGCCATCAATATCGGTGGTGACGCCTGCATTCGTGCCAGCGTCAATCGCCGCGCTGAATTGCCCCAAGCGATAATCATCCACGGTCGGGTCAGCAAAGCGTGGATTACCAAACACCGTGCCCGTGCCGCCCCCAATCGTGCCGTTCTTGTTCGTGGTGTTGCTGTAGAACAAGCTGTAATTCTCAGTGACCGTTCCGCCCGAGTTGTTGAGGGCGGTCGTGTAGCTGGCAACGAGGGTATTGGTGAGATAGGCCGTGCCAGCGATTACGTTGAGCGCTGTGCCGACCCGCGCGCCGGGTCGAGCTAAAGTGACATGGATCAGATGCAGGGTAGCCCCACTCGCGTTCATCTCAAGCGTCGTGTTGCCATGCTCGCTAAACAACGCATTGACGATGCTCCCACCCTGCGAGATATAGATCGCCTCCCCGTTGTTGCTCGTGTTGGAGATGAACGTCGTGCCTGTAATGTAAATTGGCGAAGCGCCGCCAATCGCGCCACCAGCGCGTAGGCCGCCACCCGAGGTCACACTATTGGAGATAAATGTCCCGCCGATGACTGTAATGGATGCTCCGACACCATTGTTGGTCGCCAACGCCCCGCCCAAGCCAGTGCCACCGGCCGCTGTAAGCAAGTTACGCTCAAAGTACACATTGGTGGCAGTCACGGCCGAACTATCTACTTCAATCGCTCCCCCCCATTGCCCGGCGCTGTTGCTAATGACTTGCGTCGCCGAAATAAACAACCCGCCGTTGACCTCCACCGCGCCGCCATTACACCCCGACCCAGAGCACCCATTATTTTGGAACACCCCACCATAAATGTAGAGTAGTCCCATCCCATTCACGCCGCCAATCGCCCCCCCGCCGTTAACGGCCGTGTTGGTGTAAAACGCAACGTCGGTTAAGGTCATGGGCGTGGCCGAAGCGATATACACCGCGGCCCCACGCCCACTGCCGGTGACGGTGTTGTTTTTGAACGTGACATTCGTTAGCATTGGCCCGGCGCTGTTTTGCACAACCATCGCGCCGCCATCGCCCGCATAGCCCGCATTCGCAAAGGTCACGCCCGAAATAATCACGGAGCTATCCACCGCACTGCCATCCACCACCATCCCGCGTTGCCCACTCGGCGCGTTGATGATCACCGTATTCGAGAGCGCCCCGGTCAGCGAGACTGCTTTGGTGAGTGAGAGCGATTCGGTGTAAGTCCCAGCGGGGATGAAGATGGTATCGCCCGCCGTCGCCGCGTCAATGGCGCACTGAATACAAAACGTGTACGGCGATTCGTCGTACCCGATGTCTACGCCATTGCCTTGGGGGCGTGGGTCGCCTTCAAAGTCAATGCTCAACGCGGTCGCCAAGCCGGTATCCACCGCGCCCGAACCGGCGGTCAAATGATAGTCATCCGTGTTCGGATCGGTGAACGCTGGCCCGCGGGTTGCTGAGTGCCCGCCACTCGTAATCGTGCCGTTCAAATTTGTGGTGTTGCCATAGAACAAGTTGTAATCTTCGCTAGTGGTGCCCCCCACGTTTTCGAGGCCGACCGTGTAGGAGGCAATGATGGTGTTGGTGATATCCACGCTCCCGCTCGCGACGTAGATCGCCGCGCCGCTCGCGACCGTCGGGCTCACCAGCGTCATGTGGTTGATCTCGGCGCTACCGCCGATCACATACAGCCCGCTCCCGTCCCCGCTCGCTCGGTTGCGTGCCAACAACGTGTTGACCATCTGCGCCGCCGCCCCCAACCAGATCCCACCGCCATCCGTCACCGCTGTGTTGTTCACCACTTGGGTGTTCGTGACGAAGACGCTACCAGTGCTCACATGCAACCCGCCGCCTGTTGTGCCAGAGCTGTTGCCCTCAATCAGCGTCCCGCTGATGACCCCGCCATACGAACTGAGCAGTCCACCGCCACTCTGCGCGGCGCTGTTGTTGATCACGAGCGTCCCCACTACATCCACTGTATCTTGCGTGTATAAGCCGCCACCATGAACACCGGCCGTGCTGTTGCCGCGCAATTCACCTCCGCGTAGCACGACCTGCAGTTCGCCAAACACACCTCCGCCGCTGGTCACCGCGGTGTTGCTCACCACCTGCACGTCCGTCAGGGTGATCACATTGGTGGAGTACAGCCCCCCGCCGTTGTCCGCGCCATTACCGGTAAACCAGGTGCTACTCGCAATCACGCCCGCGTCGGCATACAGCGCCCCGCCCGCTCCAGCGCTCGCCGTGTTGGAGAGGAAGATACTGTTCGCGATAGAGAGGGTGTTCGTCGCCGGGGCAAAGTTCGCCAGCGCGCCGCCATCGCCAGAGGCAAAGTTGCTCTCAAAGTAGGCGTTGGTGATGGTGATATCCGCATTACCCCAGACCGCGCCGCCATTGTCGCCGCCGGTGTTATTGAAGAATTGAGTCCCGGAAATGGTTAAGCTGGCCTCTTCGGCGCCCACGCCGCCGCCGGAACATGCCGCCACACAGCGATTGTTTACGAACATGCCACCCGTCACTTGCAAGCCGCTATCGCCATGGGCCCCGCCCCCTTCACCGTCTGAGGTGTTGGAATAAAAGTCGCTGTTGAAGAGCGTTAGTGCGCCCCCTATGACCTGCACGCCAGCGCCGGAACCGGAGGTCGCGGTGTTGCTTGTGAAAGTGGTATTCGTGATCGTCGCCGCGCCTGCCACCGCTAGCCCGCCGCCATCGGAAGCGGCGATATTCTCCTCAAAGGAACTATGGGAAATATCGGCGGACAAGAAGGCGTGAGCACCGCCACCATCGGAAGTGGTGGATTCGTTGTGGATGAAATGCGTGTCGGTGAGGACGAGCGAGTAGGCATTCAACCCTGCCCCCTGAGATGCCGCGCGATTGTTATAGAACGTCGTGCTGGTGATCACCGCTGAGCCTTCCACGCGCATCCCGCCGCCGAGGTTGTTTTGCGTTTCGTTGTAAGCAATGTAGCCATTCGTGAGATAGGCCGTGCCTTGCACATACAGCCCACCGCCACCGCCCGTGGAGCCTTGCGCGGTGTTGCTCAACACCTGCGTGCCGCTCAGGGTGAGCGTATGGGTGGAGTTCATGAACAACGCGCCACCATCGGGCAGGCCGCCACCGGAGACAACGTTCCCTTGTAACACACCGCTGTCGAGTGTGAGGTCGTTATAAGTGGCAATGCCGCCACCCCGATTCGCGCTGGTGTTGTTGATCACTTCCACATTGGTCAAGGTGAGTACGCTATCCGTCCACAAGCCGCCACCCTCATCACCCGCCACGTTGCTGGTGATGATCAAGTTGGTCAGCAACGGTTGCGCGCCCCCATCAATGTAGAGGCCACCGCCATGCCCAGTGACATTGCCGCCCATAAAGGTCAGGCCATTGATGACCACCGAATTATCAATACTCGCGCCAGTGACCGTCAGGACACGCTCGCTACTAATGGCGTTAATGATCGTCGTGCTGGAGAACACGCCCGTGAGCGAGACGGCTTTGTTGAGCGTGAGCGATTCGGTGTAAATGCCCGCCGGGACATACACCGTGTCACCGGGGCTAGCCGAGTCAATGGCACCCTGAATGCTCCACTCCGTCGCGCCCATATCAATGCGCCCGCTTAAGACGCGCGTCCCGCCGCGTTGATCGGTACCACCCGGATTGAAGCCGGGGTCGCCGGCGTTGATCACCAGACTGCCACCGATAGGGAAGAAATAGGGCGGGTGAATGCCATCATCCACCAACGCCGAGAGCAGAGGGGCCATGGTGGTGAGGTCGCCCGTAGCGTTGAAGCCACAGCCATTGTCTTCTTCTAGGTTGTAACCACCGGAGGTGAGCGCCCCCAAGCAATTATCCGCGCCAGAGCCCGCGACAATGGAATTGTAGACGTCAATCGAGCCGCCCGTCACATTCAGATTATCTCCCGCCCCGACGGTGGCATCGGTGTTGGAGATGACGGTCGTGTTGGTCATATGAACCTCGAGGCCTCCTTCTATACCGCCTCCGAGGCCATTCGCCACATTGAAAGCAACCGTACTATTGTAAAGTTCTACGCCACCTTTGATCCCGCCGGCATCGCTAGCGGCGATATTACTGATGATGGCGGTGTTGGTGATCCAGATGGGCTTAGTGCCAAACCCGGCCACCCCACCCACATCACCAACGCTTACGTTATCGCGGATGACACTATTCACGACATGCACATTGCCGAGGCCGGCATGCCCTAGCCCAGCCACACGGTTATTATTGAGGCCAGTAGTATCGGTGGTATGGTTGCCGGCGATGATGACATTGGTTAAATACACTTCACTACCTGTGTTGGCAGTCATCCCGCCCACATACGTTGAGCTGTTACTGAGGATCGAGCTGTCGCTGATAGTAGTTGGCGCTAGAGTGCTGATCCCACCGCCTTCAGCGGAGGCCTGATTGGTATAAATTGTGCTCCCCTGAATCGTCAGGGAGCCGGATGACCAGGCATAAATTCCACCACCTTCGAGAGCCGCCGTGTTGTTGTAGATTGCGCTATCCAGCACCGTCAAAGCCCCAGAATTGGAAATGCCTCCCCCATCGCCACCGGCCGTGTTGCTGTAAATATCCGTCTGCTCTAAATACAGCGTGTCGCTTGCGCCGCCCGAGGACACCCCACCCCCGCTGGTCGCCGACGTATTGCTGTAAATATCGGTATTGAACGAATACAACGTGCCAGCGACGCCAACGCCGATCCCGCCGCCGGCTTGACTGGTGACGTTGCTATACACGAGGCTATCGGTGAGATACATCGTGCCGGCGATGTAAATGCCGCCACCCGTGCCAGACCCATTGGTTTCATTTTCATAGATGCGGGTGTTCGTGATCAACGCCCAGCCGCCGGAGTTTAAATAGACCCCACCGCCACTGTCGGCGATGTTTGTGTAAATCCGGCTGTTGCGGATAGTGAGCAAAGTACTGCTATCAATGCCCCCCCCGTCATCACTGGGGGCCCTATTCGCATAAACGTCCACGTCATCCAGCAAGGTTTGACCACCATCTGCCCCCAACGCCCCGCCTGCTACATTCGTCGCCACATTGCTATAAAAAGAAGAGCTCGTAATGGTTAAGTAACCACCATTTTGAAAGACGCCGCCCCCACTGCCATTAGCGGTATTACTAAAGAAGGTAGTATTGGTGATGATCACTGTATCGCCTGGAGAAACATACAACCCGCCCCCGTCGCCAACGACGTTGCTATAAATCCGGCTATTGATGATCGTCAGGCGACTGCCACTGGTGACTAAACCGCCCCCCTTCCCGGTGGAAGTGTTGGCGAAGTTGGCATAAACGTCTACATTGTCTAAAGCGGCATCGCCCAGATTGAACAACCCGCCGGCGTCTACAGAACTTACGTTACTGTAAATTGAGCTGTTTGTCATAGACAAAACCCCGTAGGTGGTAACCCCACCCCCGTTCGCACCAGCAGTGTAATTTTCGAAAATCTGGGTGTCGGTCAGGGTGGTGGTCACGCCCGCTTCAACATACACGCCAGCGCCTTCGTTATCAGCGATATTGGTATAGATCAGGGAGGAGGTGATGGCGGCCTGACCAGCGCTGATATTTACGCCGCCGCCATTGCCATAAGTGGAGTTGCTATAGACCGCAGAGTTATCCAAGATAAACAAACTGGAAGCGGCATGATACACCCCACCGCCATTGCTCGTAGCGGTATTGCTCAGCACGGAAGCCCCAACAATAGAAACATCGCCCGCGTTGTTATAGAGGCCGCCGCCGTTACCAGCGTTATTATTAACAATCGAGCCACCCGTCGTGGAGAACACGCCGAGATCTACATAGACCCCGCCTCCATCCGAGGCGGTGTTCGCTTCAATCGCGCCACCACTCATTTCAAAGCGTGCATCACTGGCGCTGATATAGACCCCACCCCCATTGAGGATCCCAGAACCATTGGTAATGATGGCCCCGCCTTGCAAAGCAAAGTGTCCGCCAGCTGTCAATAGCACACCAGCCCCGTTGCTAGTGCCGGTGTGGTTGGAGATGGAGCCATTGGTTTGGGTGTAATAGCCGCCTTGCGCCAAGACCCCCCCGCCCGCGTTAGAATCTATCGCGCCGCCGCTTTGCACGAAGGTGGTGTTGCTCAACACGAGACCACGGTCACTATTGTTGTCAATCAGACCGCCACTCAGGGTGCCGGAGCCGTTTTCAATGTACACGCCTTCGAAGGAGTTGTATTCCACGCTCCCGCCCGATTGATTAAACGTGCCACCGAACGTGGCTACACCATTGCCCGTGGCCGCTGCGTTCTGTTTGATCGTGCCGCTGATCAACGCCATCGTGCCGCCGGGGCCAACATAGAGGCCACCGCCAGCGTTGGTCGCGGTGTTGTTTTGGATCACGCCGTTGGTTTGAGTGAAGAAATTATTGCCATCAATGCGCACCCCACCGCCGTTATAGGCAGTGTTGGTCATAATGTTCGCGCCCGCCAAGGTGACTTCGGCTAGGGCCGTGATGTACATTCCGCCACCTTGCGTGGAAGCGTACGTGTGGTTGCGGCTGATCTCGCCGCTAGTTAACGTTGCTCGCCCGCCGTTGACATACACCCCCGCGCCATCCGCCCCGGAATGGTTGTCATCAATCAAACCGCCGGTCTGGGTGAAGACGCTGGCGTTGAGGTAAATCCCACCGCCATCGTTACTAGAAGTGTTCGTGAAAATCTGCCCGCCGCTCATCATCACCGTCGAGTTCCCGGCGTAGACCCCCGCTCCTACCAACGCCGTGTTGCTATAGATGAGGCTGGTGGGCTTTAGGTCAAAGGTCGCGTTGTTGTCTAAATAATAGCCGCCGCCATAGCCTACCGAGTTGTTCGCGAAAACGTCGCCGCCGTTCTGAGTCACGGTGCCACTCAAGACGGCGATCCCACCTCCATATAAAATCGCGGAGTTGCTATAGATTGACCCAGTCGTCAGAGTGAACAGTGCATTCGAGCCTACGACCAACACGCCACCGCCGGCCCAGCCCGAGGCGGTGTTGCTATAGATGTTAATGCCATTGAGTTCAAACGATCCATCGTCAAGATACAACCCGCCGCCGCCTTCATAAGCCGTGGTTCCAGTGGCAACGTTTTGCGTGAGGCTGCCGCCTAAGCCTTCAAACCATCCACTGGACAACACCGCCACGCCGCCCCCTTTCGTAGCAGTGTTACGGCTCAAGTCATTTTGCATAATCGTATGCCCAGCCGTGGCGATGCCACCGCCTGCGTTCGAAGCCGTGTTGTTCGTCAGTGAGCCATCGCTATAGGTGTAGGTGCCGTTAGCGGCGACATACACCCCACCGCCCTCTACGGCCGAGTTATAACCGACCAGGCCTTGCGTCTGATTGAAAGTCGCCTGATTCACATACACCCCACCCCCATTGACAGTAGCGGTGTTACTGACCACCTGCCCACCATCTAGGTGGAACACGCCCACCGGGTCTTGCACATATACGCCGCCGCCATTCAAGGCAGTATTGCTGATCACTTGCCCACTCGGCAAAGCGGCCCGCCCGTACTCAACGTACAACCCACCGCCATCGCCGGAAGCCACATTTTGCTCAATGGTGCCGCTCGTTTGGGTGAAAACGCTAGGAGGCAACCAGACATACACCCCAGCCCCTTGGGTCCCCGTGTTGCTAATAATTTGCCCGCCTTGTTGTAGCATCTGCCCGCTCTCAATAAACACTCCGCCGCCAAACTCGGCCGTGTTTTGCCCAATGCGGCCGCCGACTTGCGTCAAGGTGGCCGCGGCATTACTCACATACACCCCACCGCCACTTCCATCACCCGCAATCGCTGAATTGGTGACGATCTCGCCGCTAAGCAACGTGAGTGAGTCGGCATATAGGAAGATGCCGCCGCCATTCATCGCCACGTTGTGGCTGATAATGGTCGCCCCATCTATCGCCGTTGCGCCACCGTTGATCTGTAGCCCGCCGCCACCGCCCTGAGCATAATCAGTTTCGCTGGCATAGTTATCAAAGAGGCGCGCGTCAAACCAATAACTGTCGCCCACCACATATGCGCCACCGCCGCGCACTGCAGTGTTGGAGATGAATTCGGTGTTCGTGATCCAAGCTGTGGCACTGCTCGCAATGAAAAGGCCACCGCCAAAATACGCCTCGTTCGTATAAAAACTGCTATTCACAACTTCCACTTGAGCGCTAGAAATAGCGTACACCCCACCCCCTTCATGCCCACTGGTCTGTGGCAGGTTGTGATTGCGATAAACCTGCGTATTGCTGATCAACAACGCCTTCGTGTTGGCTCCGTCAAAGTACAGCCCCGCACCCGAACAACTCCCAAATTGCCCGCAACTGTTATCCCGGATCACCGCATCCGCCACCGTCACATTCGAGTTATAAATATATAATCCGCCACTATGCCCAGACTGTGCTATGTTGGAGTAGACGTTTAAGTTGCTAAAAGAAGCCTGCCCGCCTGAAACATACACGCCACCGCCATTATTCACAGCGGTGTTGCTATAGATCAGCGTCGCGCCGGTTTGGGTCAGGGTCGCGCTCGACCCAACGTACACGCCGCCGCCGCCGTTCAATCCGCCATTGGCCCAGTTCAAATAAATCTCAGCCCCGCCCGAGAGCGTCACCGCGCCAGCATTGGCATAAATGCCACCGCCATCATCGCTCGCAAAGTTATCCCAAATCTGCGCTGAACCCGTCACCGTGAGCGCGGCGGTCGAAGCATTCAACGTCACGCCCCCGCCGCTGAATTGGGCAGTGTTGGTATAGATTGAACCACCTAATAGGGCCGCTGAACCATTCTCAATAAACAGCCCCGCGCCGCTATTCGCTTGATTGTTATTGAGCGCTCCCCCCGTCTGCACAAAGCGCGCCGCGGCCAAATTGACATAGACGCCGCCGCCATCGCTAGTAGCGGTATTCCCCATGATTGCTCCTGCCGTTTGTGTAAGAGTCGTCGAATCAATATAAACGCCACCGCCCGCTACCGTCGCCGTGTTATTGGAAATAAATGTCCCGGTGCCTAAAATGACATCGCCCGTGTTCACAAAAATGCCGCCCCCAGTGTCAGCAGTGTTGTTGGTGACAATGACATAGGTCAAGGTCAATGGCCCGGTCTGCTCGGCCCAAATGCCACCACCGGAGGTGCCCGTCTGATCACCATTTTGGATGGTAAATGAAATCACCGTCGCGTCGTCCACAAAGGTACCGGTTCTCAGACCGCGCCGCCCAGAAACGTTTTCGGCGTCCAAGGTGCTGACGCCGGTTTGGGCTGTAAAGCCGCTATTCCAGCCCCCAGAGAGCACGAGGTCTGTATCGAGATAAACGACTTCCGATCCGCCAACAGTAGTGTAGACCCCAGTTGCGACCCGAACCTCATCCCCATCCGAAGCCTGCGAAATGGCGTGATTGATGGTGCGGCAAGGCGAGCCGGAAGTGAGGCAGTTGTTTGGGCCTGAGTCGTCGCCCGTCGTCGCCACATAGAGCGTGGCCCCAGCCGCTTGCGCTACGCGGGCAGTGTCTCCCACCACCCATAACAACGTGAACGTCAACCCGAGAGCGGTGCCAGTCGCTAGCGATACAATCACCAAGCGGCGCCATGACGAAACAGGAGATGAAGTGAAGGGTAGCATAAGGAGTCCCTGCTCAAATTAATCCGCCTGAGTTGCTTCAGGCTGGATCATGATTTTCAGTTGAAGTCGTTAAGCAACAAGCCGTGCGGGGAAAAAGACAACGCTCACGCTAAGCGTGAGCGTTCTTAAATATACCTCAAACCGGAATGATTCGTTAACCAAGATCATCAAAATCACCACTCCCCTAACCAAGGTACTACTCTAGCGGCGCTTACCGCGCTCAGTCACGAACGTGCGCGCTTTGGCACGGCCCATCTTCATCAGCGGTGGCCCGTGACTCACGAGGAGATGGTCAAACTCTAATTCCAATAATTTGGCTTGCGATTGGCGATTCAGCGCCATATCATAAGTAAAAAGCGCATAGGGATCACTAAGGCGATCTTTCAAATTCATAAACACATCGCCACAGATCAGTGCGCGGTCTTCGCGATGGAGATAGGCCATCATGCCCGGCGCATGACCAGGAGCATGATACGCTTCTAAACTCCCTATGACCATCCCCTCATCCAAGGGCAGTTGCACATTGCGCCCATAGAGCAAGGGTGGCGAGAGTTGCAACAGCGGGTAAACCCAATTGTCGGCGGGTACGCGGTTGTATCGTTCTTGCCCCAATAGATAAGGCATCTCGGCGCGCCCGGCCGCGATCATCACCTCCCAGCGTTCCCGCAACAGGGCCGCCGCCCCCGCATGATCAATATGCCCGTGCGTGATGAGCAAATAGCGCGGATGAACACCTCCCGTTTGCTTTAGGATTTGTTCTAAGACCAATTCCTCATGCTCCGGCGCACCGGCGTCTACCACCGTCCAGCCGGTTGCCTCTTGCACCAGCCACACCCCAACGGGGATGTAGCCGTTCACAAAGGGTAAGTCCAATTTGTAAATGTGCGGGGTGATTTGTTCAAAAGCTGGCATAGGATGCCTCCTAAACTAAAGGGTTAGTTATACGAAAAACGCTCTGGCGCTTGGGGCGTAGCGTGGGGCGGGAGCGGCACGGCATGGTGTTCCAACAACTTCCAGTCAACGCCCACCCGCCGAAAGATATTCGTCGCGCGCGTTTGGATCAAGGCCGCGCCAACCACTTGGCCGGTGTCCACATTTTCCAAACAGTTTACCTCGGCGGTTTGCCCATACAGCCGGGCGGAGATGTCGGTGGCCCAAATGCGGAGCAAGCCCTGGTTCTTAAAAATGCTTTGCCAACTCGCGCGGATGGCGGGCCAGCCTTGCAGGCTCGGCCAACCCGGATGCAAACAGATCGCGTCGGGCGAAGCCAGCCACACCCGTTGCATGGCGTTAAAATCCGCCATGCTCAACGCGCGATAAAACCGCTCGTTGGCCTGCAACACCGCTTCCAAATCCTCTTCGGTGCTCACTACAGTTTCTCCAACACCGTGGGCAAATCGGCGAGGGTGGCGATCTCCAATTCCGGCACGATGTTCCCGCGATGCGCCACGTTGGCTGAGTGGTGCGCGTGCGAGGTCAGCCAGATGTTGTGCATCCCAGCCATTTGCGCGCCCAAGATGTCCGCGCCCAGCGTGTCACCAATCATCGCACAGTGCGCGGGCGCAATGCCCCAGGCCTGCCAGACCAATTCGAAAATTTTGGGGTTCGGCTTACGAATGCCCACCGCCGCCGAGACGATGATCGGGTCAAAGTAAGCCCGCAGGTTGGCTTGATCGATCAGCCGTTGCACATTGGCGTCATCCGAAGCGTTAGAGATGATCGCCAACTTAAGGCCGCGCGCCGCGAGCGTTTGCAACGTTTCGTGCAAGGCGGGCATCGGCCGCCACAACTCTTCGTTATACCGATAATAAGCGCGCAAGGCTTCGGTCAACACGGCAGGCGCAGGGGGCGGCGCGCCCAACTCGGCCAGTGTGTTCGTTAAGATCCACTCGGTCGTATATTCCTGCCAATCGTTTTGGCGTTGCTGATCGAATTCGTGATACTTGGCAGACAGTTGGTTGAGGAAGGCCGGACCGTCCAGGGTATAGCCCGCGGCCCGCAAGTGGGCGAGCAAATCGGCGCGCATACGGGGCAAGACCGCGCCCCAATTATGATCATGTTCCGTGTAGATCAGGGTCGAGCCGAGGTCGAAGATGAGGCCGCGTAGCATGAGGTGAGAGATTTGATCAGGTGTAGGCCATTATAGCGTTAACTGTTTAGCCGGACTCATGCTACACTGCCCCAAACTATTTTTGAGGAGATGGCATGAGCGTCCCACCAGCAGACATCGAACCCCTGATCATCAATGGGATCACCCTTGACCCCAACATGTTAGAGACCCGTCCTTTGCGGCGCTGTGCGCTGGAGGAGTGTCAGGCCAATTGTTGTGGCTGGGGCGTCTACATCAGCACCAAGCAAGCGGAAGACATCTTAGTGCATCAACAGTTGATCTTCCCCCACCTCCCCGAAGACCGCCGCAACCCACAACAGTGGTTCGATTGGGTCGTCACCGAAGACACGGATGACCCACAGCGCCAGATGGTGACGGCCACCACCAGCCTCCCCGACCCGACGCACCCGGCGGGGCAACATTGCATCTTCCTACGCCCCGACCGCAAGTGCGCGTTGCAAGTGGCGGGCGTCGAGGCCGGGGAACATCCCTGGCGGTTTAAGCCATTTTATTGCGCCCTGCACCCGCTCGCCTACGAAAATGGGCGCCTCATCTTTGATGACGAGAGCGAGGTGTATCTCGACGGTGGGAGTTGCTCGCGCGCCGCCACCGGCGAACTCATCCCGGTTTATCAACTCTTTGACTTTGAGACCAAGCTGGTGCTAGGCGAAGAGGGGTATGCGCTGTTGGAAAAGCAAGCCACCGCATCGGGCTAAAAGCTCGCGTTGAGTCTAGGGAAGCCCTGTTATTCATTCTATTGCCTACCCGGGGTTACTCGGAGGGGGCAAAGGTTTCTGGAATTCGTATATCCCGGCCCAGCCCAAAACGATTGTTCCGACGATGCCCCCAACAAAAAGATAGGGAACGGCCACCAAAACCCCCATCGCCATACCTAACGCAAAAGATTCGCCCCACTCTTTGCGAGACACAAAATGTTCAACAAGGGCTACTGATACTAAGCAAGTAATGCCCGCCGCCACTATCACGACTGGCACTAATAGGAGTCCTATCACAGTGGCCGTCGTCCCAATTTCCACTATTGTCCAAATCCCGTCCAACGCTATGGTTACTAAAGCACTGAGAGGGTGAAATGGGGGTTTAGGAATAGAGACGCTCATTGTTCCATCTTATTGCGAGCAGATTTGACAGACTAGATCACATCTCCGGTCACTACATCGCCTGTCGCGTTGACAATTTTATCGCGCCCCACCACATCGCCGCCTACGTTAACATCGTTAGCTGCACTGCCAATCGTCACGCCACCCGATTGAGTGGTATGGCTGGTGGAATGGGCATCAGGGGAAAGTGAGTCAGGCATAAGAAAAACCCTATACAATTTCATCTTCGTTTTCTTCACCTTTTATAAAATAATGCTTAGCTATCCGGGAGAGGTAGAAAAGTCGGGCAAACTTGGGGACTGATCAAATCCCACCAAGCCTACCCGACTGACTTGAATGACAACGAATTCGCTCTACTGGTGCCATGCCTGCCCAAACCACGGGCCGCGGCACCAATCACCTCTTGCATCACCTTAACCTGCTGCACTGTCGCTCATCTACCCCCATAGCCGCTGTCGCTTTATTTGCGCGGCTTCAAGGCTTCCTCCATCAGCTCTACCAGTTGGGCACTATTGTTGCCGATGTCCACTAATACGCGGAACACCTGCCCAGCGGCAGAAATGATGACCGCCCACACTACTATCGCGGAGCAGGTTAGGATGGAAGCGAGAACAGCGATACTGCGTTGTTCTGATTCTGAGACACCAAACGGCACGAGGTTACGGTTAGTCGGGCTGACAAAGGCCGCGATGACTGATGCGATGCCAATCAAAACCATCATCGAGGCTATGAAGGCGAAAATGTAAGAAAGGAAGGTTAGTGCGCCGTAACGGTTTTTCTTTTCTTTGGTATTTGGTAGGTTGTTGAACATGGCACCTCAAGCTAAACATTGATTTTGCTCATCAGTAGGCAAAATCACATGTACATCCTTAGACGTAACTCGTCATGCTTACATTCTGTTTTTCGTTCTTTCTTTACTGCCCTAGTCGTAGAGTTTTATGGTCTATCAATAGGCATCACATTCTCTAGTGCAATCAAATTGATTGTTTCATCAGGGCAACCAAGTAATTTAAGTATCCAGAGTTCTACAAGATTTCGTAGTCGAGCAAAATCATATAAATAAAGTTCAATGTCGTCGAACTTACCTTCATGGATATAAGCATTGCGTCTATCAATGACGTTGCGTAATTTTGATTTGACATCTGTTCCCGCTGGCCACAATTTATCTACTGCCATATGATGTATAGCCATCAAATTCATCAATTTATCAAGCAAATGTAAAGAGCGACGATTGTTTAACCCGCCTATTTTTTTGTGATCCCTTGGGCAACTTCTTGATCTTCCACCTCCTCAGCAATAACCTGCTCTATTTTAACTGCTAGCTGATTGAACGTATCTGGTTGTAGAAAATGTGGGTTTATATTATCTGTCTCTGATCTAAAACCTGCCATAAGGCTCTCTAATGCCGAATACACATTTCCGATATGTGCCTCAAGATACCCTCGTTCATACGACATAAGAATATAGGGAAGCGTTCGACGAATAACTTTTTTGTACACTGATTTTTCATAGTTGGTGAGCAATTCTCGAAACAACCCTTTTCTCAACTCTTTTGGATGGACAAGTAGATCAGACCAAGATTTACCAGCTCCGACCTGACTTTCGTAACCTAACCAACTTTGGCGAAGAATAATTGCTTGCTTAAAATCTTGTGTGGGGCCTGTGTTAGGCCTAAACATTAAATCCCCTGCGTACCATGCTATTCTTTTCCGACTCAAGAATGAAACCAACCACAAGGTTTCATCTAACACCTTTGGTAATTCCTGTAGTATATCCCTTAAAGATATTAATCCGTTGCCCTCGAACTTTATTACAATCTGACATCTCTGAATGCGGATTAACGTCGTGTCAAAACCAACTTTATCGTCCACGTAATCGTAGTTATCAATAAGTTCTGCCATTCCAAATTTTGTATTCCAACGAACTCCTTCTCTTGGGCTGTCATCCATGGTGATTGTGCCATCGGATGATGGCGTACATCTAGCATCGGATACAGCGATGGGTGTAGGTGGGATATAAGCTGTGCAAATGAACTCACCGCCAGTTGCATCAAACTCATCTAGATCGCCTTTAATAAAGGTTTCTGCAACACCTTTCCAGTGCGCCTGATTGGCCTTGGGATTAAGAGACGGAGAGACCTGAGCTAATTTAGAGACCCAGATTTCTTCTCCGTCATGCGTCTTGCCTTTCAAACAACATGGGTTTTCTTCATTAAATGCATCAAATCCATCTGGCCAAGAACTGGTGTCAGACATCACAATACATTGAACTGGCCTATGCTCGAAGTCAGAGTAGGTTCCCTGTATTGTGATAGGTGCTGAAACATCACCCCGAACCGCTTCTCCACGCGCTACGAACTTATGATCAATAAACTGTTTCGTCATGACATATTCTCGTCAAGTTACACCCTCGGCCAATCTAACAACAACACTTCCAAAGCAAGGCGCGTGTTCACATTCCGCTCTAGCAATTCGCCACTCCGGCGGAGCGCGACGATCACTGCTTGGGCTTGCGCCGTTGAAATGGCTTCGGCGAGACGGCGCAACTCTGAGACCCTATCTGGGTTGGCGAGGGGCGCGGTCGCGCGCGCGGCGATGAGCATCACATCGCGCCAAAAGCTCAACCACAAGTCGAGTGTGTCTTGAATCTTTTCCAAACTGCCCTCGCGTGCCAAGCGTTCGGCGTAAGCAAAGCGCTCCACGCGCGAGGCACTGACTAAGCGCGCTAGGTCATCCAAACGTTGCGCCCGTGCTTCTAAGGCCCCCTCATCTTGGTGCATCCGCACCGCCCACCCTAACCGCCCACCCGACAAATGCGCTAAGAGATCGGCGCGTTCGGCGGGCACGAGCCAGCGGGCGATGAGCGCGTCGCGCACCACCTCCAACGGCATGGGGCGGAGCGCGATCACCTCACAGCGCGAGACAATCGTCGGCAATAGGTCATCTGCGCGTTCGGCGGTGAGCAAGAGGATGACGTTGTTCGGCGGCTCTTCCAGCGTCTTGAGCAAGGCGTTGGCCGCCTCGACGTTGGCGGTATCAAACCGCACGAGCCGCGCCACGCGCCGTTGGCTTTCAATCGGGCGCAATGACAAGTCGTAAATGAGTTGGCGGATCGGATCGATCCGAATCTTGGCGGTGCGGACGCGCTTGCCGCTTTCGCTCGGGGCGATGGTGAAGAGGTCGGGGTGGATTTCTTTGCGCGCTAAGTGACAGGCGCGACACACGCCACACGGCGGTTCGGGCGCTTCGCATAACAACGCGCAGGCGAAGTCGTGCACGAGTGTGCGTTTGCCTACGCCGTTGGGCCCGGTAAACAAGTAGGCATGGCGCAAGCGCAATTGAGCGCGGTCGCGCGCCAACAGCTCAACGGCGAACGAGTGACCGAGGGTGTTCCAAGACATAACCCAAAGGATGAAGGATGAATTAGGAAGGATGAACGGGTTTCATTTATCCTTCATCCCTTATCCTTTATCCTTTTCCATTGTTGAACAACTCGCTGTGTAGACGGGAATGCCAGTTCGGGGAGCGTTTCTGCAGAAAAATAACGGGCCGCTTGGGCATCGTCGCCGGCCATGATCTCGCCGCTCACCACTTCGGCGCGATAGGCGATGAAGATGTCGGCGCCCTCGTTGGCCTCCACTTTGGCGATGACATCCAACAAGGCCGTGACGCGCACGACCAACGCCGTCTCTTCTAAGGCTTCGCGTTCCGCCGCGCGCGCGGGGTCTTCCCCTTGGTCTACAAAACCTGCCGGGATAGACCATTTGCCGCGTTCGGGGTCGTTGTTGCGTTGAATGAGCAGGAGTTGCCCGTCTTGTTCGATGACCACCCCCGCCGCCACTTTGGGGTCAAAAAATTGGATGCGCCCACAGTGCGGGCAAACGGGGCGCACCCGGCCATAACGTTCGTGATGTTCGAGGGGCGTGGCGCAATTAGGGCAGAAGCGAAATTCTTTCATCGTTGGCGGGTTAACCAAGTGGCGAGAGTGAGGAGGACCGTCAGCAAGGCGAGGCCAATGACCCAGCCCCGCAAGCCGCTCTCCGGCGACGCTGGCGTCGGGTTAGCCGTTGGCGCTTGCGCCTGATCGAGAACCGCCTCTTCGGGTGTGGGCGAACTGACTTCAGTGGCACTTGGGGTGAGCGTTGGGTTCGCGGCCGAGCGCGCTGTGTCACTCGAGACAGGCGCGGGCGGTTGAGGGCCGGTCGCCCCCACCGTCGCCGAGAACGGCTCCATAGCCACTGCTCCGCCCGCCGCCGGTTCAGTCGTCTTGTTCGCTGCGTCAGCCGCGGCTACGCTTTCCGTTATCGCCGGGGCGGATGACAGCATGGCGATCTCTGGCGCGGGGGTTTCTGTCAGTGAGCCAATGGTTTCTTGCACCAGCGCCGCTTGAGGCGCGGCTTGTTCAGCCTGCGATGTCGGAGATGACGTCACCATCAGATCGCGCGTCATTAAGATAACCAGCGCCAGCGCCGCAAACGTGGTCGCCAACCGAAAGACCGGGAAGAGTTGCGGCCACGGCGAGCGTGCCCCGACTTGGTTCGGCTTAAGCGTGAAAGAACGCGGCGGCTTGACCTGGGGTAGCGACCGCACCGCGCGTTGCACGCGACGCAATTCGATCAAGGTTTGTTTAAGCTCCGGCTCGCGCGCTAGGCGCGTTTCGAGGCGGGCCTGTTCGGCGGCTGGGAGTTGTCGGTCTATATAGGCTGAGAGCAGTTCAACATCGCGGGGATTGGTCATGGTTACGCCTCAGTCTCAAGACGAAAAGCGGCGGGCAATAGTTCCCCCGCTTGGTCGCGCAGACAATCGCGCAGGCGGGCGCGGGCGCGCGAAAGGCGTGATTTGACCGTGCCGAGCGCCGAGCCGATCCCGGTGGCGATCTCGGCGTAATCCATCCCCAACACGTCGCACATCACCACCACTGAGCGCATGTCTTCTGGCAAATGGTTGAGGCAGTTTTGAATTTGCGCGGCGAGCTCTTGGCGTTGGGCGTGGTCTTCGGGCGATTCGTCTTTGGCGACGAGCGAGGCTTCGGCTTCCGCGTCAGGGCCTTCGTTGACGACGGTGAGCGCCTCCAGCGAGGCGGCTGGGCGGCGCTTGCGACGACGCAACTCATCGTAGCAAGCGTTGGTGACGATCCGCATCAGCCACGCCTTGAATGATCCACCGCGATAATAGCCGATGTTTTTGTAGGCAGAGATGAAGGCGTCCTGCGTGGCGTCCGACGCCGAGTCGCCCTCGCCCATGATGCGATAGGCGAGGTTATAGACAGGCGTTTGATATTCCAACACAAGGCGATTGAATGAATCCAGATCGCCCCGCTGAGCTTCGCGGATGAGGGCAGGTTCGTCCATGGAGGGTGATCTTACCATGCCTACTCGGGCTCAGTAGTGCGCGCTATACGAGTGGGTAATCACCTCATGCGACTTATCCTATTTGCTTAACGCGAGTGACTAATTCGTTACTTCCTGTGTCAACCTTGCCACAAGTTCGACATTCAGGCGCAACACCGATGAGGTAAAACTATCAAAAGCATCACCGCTTGAAACATTTGCCTTTCCCCGCTAAGGGGTCTAGGATTCTTCACATTCAGTTCATCAGGAGGCCTCCATGTCTGCTCAGCCCAAACCCCTCGCGCTGTTGCTCCTCGCCTCGCTCACGTTTTTAGCCTGTCAGTTTTTTTCTCCCGCACCGACACCCGCGCCCACCCCGCTCCCCATCACCCCTACCCCGCTCACGGTTCAAGTCAGCGCCGAGGTCGCGCTTGACCAGTTCCGCCCGCAATCGGCGTTCACGGTTAAGTTCAATCAAGCGATGAACGCGGAGAGCATCACCTCTCCGTTAGCTATTGCGCCCTATGTGAAAGGCGAGTTTGTCTGGAACGCGGATCGCACCGAGGTGAGCTTCACCCCCGCCGATGGCTTCACCCCCGACCAAACCTACCTCGTGGCGCTGGATGAGAAGCTTGTCAGCGTCAGTGGAACGCAACTGGCGGGCCTGTCCACTTGGCAGATCAAGACGCTCCCGGCGCCGCATGTCACGGCGCGCGAGGTGGAGAACACCAACGTTCGCCGCCCAACCTTTCACTTGTATTTTGATCGCTCGATGGATTTGGCGAGCCTCAAGGCCGCCTTCACCGTCAACCCGCCCGCGCCGATTGAATTGAGTTGGGAGGCCAACCACCTCGTCGCGCGCGCGACCGAACCGCTCGCGCCCGGCACAGTCTACAACCTCACTCTGGGGCGCGCCGCCGCCGACACGCGCGGGGTGGCGATGGGGAAAGAGTATTTATGGACGTATCGGTTGCCTCCGCTCGTGGCTGGCGATCAACCCGCACCGATGGATTTTAATGATGGCATGTCGCAACTGGTGTTGAGCTTTAACTATCAGCTTGAGGCCGACAGCCTGATCGCCGGGTTTCAAATCGAACCAAGCCTTGCCGGACAGACACAGGTGAGTCTAAACCGACTATTCTTCAACCCCACCGAACCCTGGGCCGGCGACACAACTTATCGAGTCACTTTGAGTCGTTTACGCGAAGCCGATGGCACTGCTTTACCAGCCGCCACATCCATTTCGTTCACCACGCCTTTACCAGTGCGGGCGCAACTGCAATATGACGATCTAAACAACCCCTATCTGGCCTATGCGTTTGTAGCCGCTGTGGATCAAGCCTCAGTCCAAGCCGCCCTAGAGGTGCAACCGCCGGTGGCAAGCAAATTCGATTGGCATGGCAACCAATTGTTATTGAGCGTGGAAGGCGGGCAATTTCAACCCGCCACGCCCTATACGGTTACGCTCAACACCACCGCCCGAATGGCCGACGGACGTCCATTATTACGCGAACCATTTATCTACACCTTTACCACAAGCGAACGCGTGGTGAGTGAGTTATCTACACAAGCCCGCTTCTCTTTCGGCCAAGGCCCCAACGCGCAAGTGCTAGATGCCGATGGGCGACGCGCGGTGCATTTCGCGCCAGTCAGTTATTTAAGCGAACCCGTCAAAGAGGGAGAGCTGGCTACCTTTGAACTCTATCGCCTCTCGCTGGAACAATTTTTAGCGCGTTACTCCTCCAACTTTCGTGGCGTGGCTGGAAACCAAAGCACAGGCGTGTCCTTAGAAGGTGCGGAGTTCGTGACAACTTGGCAAACCTCGGTCGTCAACCGCGCCTCGAATGACTACGGGCTCAACCCGCAAGAAACGTTCATCCCCACTGAAGTTCCCTTGGGCCTGTATGTCCTCAACGTGCGCTCCGGCGAAAAGGCGGATGATCAACTACTCCTCATCCTCACTCGCAACACGCTCATGCTTAAACAAGCCGAGGGGCAAGTGGTGACGTGGCTGACAGACATCAATGGTCAGCCGCAACCGGGCGCAGATATTGGCCTTTACGCGCGCGATGCCGAGTGGTTGGCGGGCGGCCAAACGGATGCGGCGGGCGTTTTTAGCGCGCAGGTCGCGCGTAACCCTGCGCCGCTGATCGTGGTGGCGCGTCTGGGCGACGATGTCACCGTCGCTGGACTCAACGCCGAATGGCGCGTGGGTGGGTATTATGGTTGGTGGCAACCTGAGCCAACCGCGCAAGACTACGCCATCTACATCCACACCGAACGCCCTATTTATCGCCCCGGCCAACGGGTATATTACAAAGCCTTGATCCGCCGCGACACCGATGCGGTGTTGAGCGTGCCGCCCGAAGGCACGACCGCCACCGTGCGCATCCGCGACGCGCGCAACAACGTCTTGCAAACGACCGAGCTTAAGACCAACGCCTTTGGCACGCTCAATGGCGAATTTCAATTGGGCGAAGGCGCGATGCTGGGCAACTACAAAGTGGAAGTGCAGAGCGCTGGCGAGAGTCATTCCCAAGTTTTCAAAGTCGAAGACTATCGCAAACCCGATTATCGCGTGACGGTCACAACCGATCAGACCCGTTATGTAGAAGGCGACTCGATTCAGGTGACAGTGGCCGCCGAATACTTTTTCGGTCAGCCGGTGGCGAACACCAGCGTGACGATCAATCAGTATGATCTGTACTCCAACTATTGGTGGGATAACACGACCGATAGCGACTACTACTGGCAAAGTTTGGGGCGCGAACCGATCAGCGGGCAGACGGATGAGCAAGGGCGTTTCACCTTTACGGTTCCCGCGCCGCGAACCTCCAGTGGAGACTACTACTATTGGTGGGGCGGCCCCAGCCGGAGCACGGTTGGTATTGAAGCGACGCTGGATGATGGCAGTCATCAAACCGTCAGCGGCTTTGCGCGCCTCGAGGTCTTCAACACGGCTGAGGTCTTGCGCCTGACCACCAGTGGCTATTTCCAAACCCCCGACGCGCCCTTCGAGGCCATCGTGTCGCTCACCACGATTTTTGACGAACCCGTCGCCAATCGGGAATTGCGGTTGGAGATCAAGGGCTATCGTTTCCGTGACGGAAACTACCAGCGCATCACGCTTGAAACGTTGCCGGTGGTCACTGGCCCCGATGGCAAAGCCTTTGTGCCGATCACCATCGCCGAACCGGGTTGGTACGACTTAACCGTTATCGGTCAAGATCGCCGCGAGACGCAGTTAAGCGCCACGACGTGGGTCGGGCTCTATGATGACTCGGGGCGCTGGGGTGGTGAGGGTGGGCTGAGTGTGCGCGCCGACCGCGACACCTATGCACCCGGCGATACCGCGCGGCTGATCATTCAATCGCCCGTCGTGGGGCCGGCCTTGCTTACTTTCGAGCGCGGCACTGTCCGCCGCCAACAGCCCGTGCAACTCACTGGGCCGGTGACGCTCGTTGAGATTCCGATCCAAGCCGACGACACACCTAATATTCACGTCACGGTGAACGTCTGGCAAGCGCAAGACACCACGCTCAAAGACGATAGCTATTACAGCTTATCGGATAGCAACCTCCGCACAGCAAGCGTCAACTTGAAGGTCCCGGCCAGCGACAAAACGCTGTCGCTCACTATCACCCCGGACAAAACGACCTATGCCCCGCGCGAATCAGCCACCTTTAAAGTGCGTGTGACCAATGGGCGCGGCGAACCCGTCTCGGCTGAAGTGTCGCTGGCGATGGTGGATGAGGCCATTTATAGCTTGAGCGAGGAACTCTCCGGCCCGTTGTACGACGCCTTTTACCACGAACGCGCCAATATCGTCCGCACCTATCACTCATTGGCCTTAAGCCGTTTGTTGTGGGAAGGCGGGGGCATGGGCGGTGGTGGGGGCGACGATTCGCTGGGTACTGGCAACCCCCGTAGCGATTTCCCCGACACCGCCGCGTGGTATCCCACTTTGCTCACCGACGCGAACGGCGAGGCCACCGTCACGCTTAACCTCCCGGATAGCCTGACCAGTTGGCGGCTGACGGCGAAAGCCATCACGCTCAACCACGAAGTAGGTGAGGCGCGCACCAACATCGTGGTGCAACAGCCCATCATCATCCGCCCCATTTTGCCGCGCGCGCTGACGACTGGCGACACGGCCCAACTCTCCACCTTCATCCATAACTACAGCGACCGCGAACGACAAATCGAAGTGATCTTTAGCGCGACGGGCGTGCAATTGAACGGTGCGTTCCAACAATCGCTCACGGTGCCAGCGGGCGGGGTGCGCGTGGCGGGGTGGAGCATCGTCGCCAAAGACGCGGGCGAGGCGCTCATCACCGTCACCGCTTCGGCGGGCGAGGTGGGTGATGCGATTCGCTTGCCGTTAAAGATCAACCCGCTTGCCGTGCCAGATGTCCAAGTGCAAGTTGGCGAGTTTCAGGGCGAGCTGTCAACATTGCTGATCAAACCCGAAGGCGCTTTAGAGATCAGCACTGTGCAGATTCAATTGAACCGCTCCATCGCGGGCAGTATGCTCAACGGCCTCGATTATCTAACGGGCTTTCCCTATGGGTGTGTCGAGCAAACCATGAGCCGCGCCTTGCCCAACGCGGTGGTGGGGCGCGCCTTCTTCCAACTCGGCGTGGGCAACCCCGCCCTGCAAGCCGACCTGCCACCGAAGATCAGCGCGGGCTTGCAACGACTCTATGGCTATCAGCATGAGGATGGCGGTTGGGGCTGGTGGTTTGATGACAATACGCACGACTATCAAACCGCATGGGTGGTCTTTGGTTTAGCGGTGACCGCTGAGGCGGGCTATGAAGTTGACCCGGGCGTGATCAGCCGCGGTGCGAGTTGGCTACATGGCAACCTGTCCCAGATGGACAGCCGCACGCGCGCCTTTGCGCTCTACAGCCTCGCCTATGCCGGACACGGTGATTTAGCCGCGACGCGCGCCCTAGCCCAACATGCCGACGAGCTCGACACCTTTAGTCGCGCGGCGTTGGCGTTGGCCTTGCACAAACTGAAGGACTCCAACGAAGCGCAACGGGTAGTGGAACTATTGACCGCGACCATCGTGCAAAACAATGGCTTGGCCTATTGGCCCAGCCCAGAAGAAGATGGGCATTACTATCAAAAGACGATGGCCTCCACCACGCGCGGCACCGCGTTGGCGTTGAGTGCATTGACTGTAGTACGCCCGGAGTCTGATCTGATCCCCGGCGTGGTGCGCTGGGTGATGAGCCAGCGGCGGCAATCGGGGTGGGGTAGCACCAACGAGACCTCCTTTGCCATCCTCGCCCTCACCGATCATTTGCTCGCCTCGCAAGAGGCCAGCGCCGAGACCACTTACAGCGTCGAGCTCAACGGCGCGCTCATTGCCAGCGGCAACTTGGGGCGGCAAGAACCCGTCGTCAACGTCACCTTGCCTGCGGCGCAATTGCAAACGGGCGTCAATCGCCTAAAACTGCACCAATCCGGTGAAGGGCGTTTGTATTATCAGATCAACTCACGCACCTATCTCGCGCAAAGCGCCATCGGCGCGGCGGGCGCAATCACCGTGACGCGCTCATATTTAGATCGACATGGTCAGCCTTTACAAAACGTCACGGCAGGACAATTGGTGCAGGTGCAACTCACGGTGAGCCTCGGACAAAACGGGGCGTTTATCATGGTGGAAGATCATCTCCCCGGCGGCCTCGAAGCGTTGAATGAGCGCCTCAACAACACCAGCCACGATACGCGCGCGGCGGGGTATGGCCAACAGTATTTTTATTGGCAAGACTACGGCTACAACTATAAAGAAGTGCGTGGCGATCGAGTCAGTTTCTTCATCACCGAGTTCGGGGCTGGTACGCGCACCTTCACCTATTTCGCCCGCGCCACCCAGACCGGAGAGTTTGTGGCTCTGCCCACCGAGGTCTCGGCCATGTACGACGCGAGTCTGTGGGGCCGCTCGGCGAGCGCGACGTTTGTGGTGAGGAAGTGAAGTTTGCTGTAGGCTGGGGCGTGGTGTAACGCGCCCCAGCCTACCCCCATCGCTGTCCACCGCTCACACGCCCTCGCTACATCTGGCGATTGACATTTGTTCTAATTTCTCATATTATCAAAAAGCCTCAGCGGATTACACACAGGGTTACAAACACAAGCGTGTTTGACCCACGGCGCGCCAGCGCTCTCCACTAGCACCGCTTGAGAAGGAAGGTTAACATGTTTCACAAGATCTCTTTAATTGGAAATTTGGGCCGCGATCCAGAAATGCGTTATACGCCGTCTGGAACGCCCGTGACCAGCTTCAGCGTGGCCACGAGTGAAAAGTGGACCGGGCAAGACGGTCAACTGCAAGAGCGCACCATCTGGTGGCGCGTCAGCGTCTTCGGCAAAATGGGCGAGGCCTGCAACACCTACCTCAAGAAGGGCTCGAAAGTATTTGTCGAAGGTCGCATGCAAGCTGATGCGGGCGGCAACCCGCGCGTTTATCAAAAGAAAGACGGCACCGCCGGGACCTCGTTTGAGGTGGTCGCCGCCACAGTGAAGTTCCTCAGCGGGCGCGATGGCGCTTCGGGCGGGAGCGGGATGACCGCCTCCGAAGAAGATCTGCCGCCCAGCGACGAGAGCGAAATCCCCTTCTAAACCGGTCAACGCAAAGCTTAACCGCCGTCACATTTGTGGCGGCGGTTTTATCTTTACGCCTGCGCGAGGCTATAATTTAGTACGCCTAGCGAAAGGACTCTGTGATGCCCGACCAACCGAAACCGTCTGCGCCGCCCCCACAGCCCCAACAAATGGCTATTGAGCTCCCCGCCGAATTGGAAGCGGTCTACACCAATTTTGCGCTCATCACGCACTCGCCGTCCGAGGTGGTGGTGGACTTCGCGCGAGTGTTGCCCAACATGCCCAAAGCCAAAGTGTATTCGCGCGTGGTGATGACGCCGATGAACGCCAAACTTTTTTTGCGCGCGCTCGCCGAGAACTTGGGCAAATTTGAAGCGCAATATGGCGAGATCATCCTGCCCACCAACCTCGCCGATCAACTGTTCCGCCCCCCCCGGCCTCAAGAGTAGTCACTATGGATCAATTAGATCAGATCGCGGAGCGCATCCGCGCCAACTTTACTGCTAAGAACGCGGCGCGCGACGCGGCGTTGGAACGTTCGCGCACATTAATTCGGCATTGCTCCAATGCCATTCGCGCCACGCATCGTAATGAGCGTGAGGCGGCCCAGCGGCATATCGCCGAAGCCAAGACCATCGCCGATGCCATCCGCGCCGATCTCGCCGGGTATCCCGATCTCTACTACGCGGGTTACACCCAAGACGCGCTCAAAGAATTTGCTGAGGCGAACATCGTCTATGCCTTAGTTGGGCATGAGCCCTTGCCAGCCCCAGAGGCGATTGGAGTGGAGTATGCGGCTTATCTGAATGGCTTGGGCGAAGCGGCGGGGGAGTTACGCCGTCGTTGCATGGACATCATCCGCCATGATCATTCGGATGAGGCTGAGCATTTGCTAGAAATGATGGATGATATTTACGCCCTGCTCGTCACAGTGGATTATCCCGACGCGATCACGGGCGGCCTGCGCCGCACGACCGATCTGGTGCGCGGTGTCACCGAACGCACGCGGGGCGACATCACGATGAGCTTGCGGCAGTTTAAGTTGCAGGAGACGATCAAGGCAATGACGGATGGGAAGTAAACGCCGGTTGAAATCGGCGACTGGTCGTCATTGGTGTTTTAGCCGCGAATTGATTCGTGGAAAAGCTCATGCCTCCCCTCCGCGCTTCCGAAATTGGTGAATACGTCTTCTGCCACCGCGCGTGGTGGTTGCATCATGTGCAAGGGTATGAGTCGGGAAATGCGCGCGCCATGCAGGCGGGCACCGAACTCCATGCGCGGCATGGAGGGTTGACGGCGCTTGTCCCCCTCTTGCGCTGGCTGGCCATCGCTTTGTTCGTCATCGCCCTACTGCTCGGCCTCTTTTCTTTCCTCCCCTCTCTCTTCTAGCAGTCATGCTCCCGCTCATCCTCCTCTGCCTCGCGCTCTTCATCTGGCTACTCGCCGGGCGCGCGCAACGTGCCAGCGGTTTGCCCAGTGGTCAAGTGGTCTATAGTGACACACGCGGCTGGGGTCAGCCCGAAAAGCCGTTGTTCTCGGCGCGCCTGCAACTCACCGGCAAACCCGATTATCTAGTGCGCAATGGCAACGCTTATATTCCAGTAGAGGTGAAGTCTGGGAAAGCACCGCCGCACGGCCCGTATGACGCGCACATTTATCAGCTCGCCGCCTATTGTGTACTCGTGGCCGAGGTCTATCGCACGCGCCCCGCCTATGGCCTGATCAAATACAGCGACCAAACGCTCCGCGTAGACTTCACCCGCGAGCTCGAAAAAAATTTTCTCCGTCTATTAGAACAGATGCGCTTAGAGCGGTCAGCTCTCGATGTGGCTCGGTCGCACCACATGGCGGCGCGTTGCCGAGGGTGCGGCTTCCGCGAGGTGTGTGGACAACGGTTGAACTAACCAGTTCCCAGTTGTAGGTGAGACGACTATGTTACCCACTATGATGAGTGCGTGGAGGATACGGATTGACGCGGAAAAAACTGAATCCCACGCCACCGCTATACCGAGCCATTACTGGATGACCCAACGCCCCTAAAGCGCGCGGTATAATGCCTCCCCATGTCGTCTCCGGTCTGGTCAAGCCCCGCGCCTATGCGTGTGCTCGTGTTCTATCATCCGCGCGTCCCAAGTTCCGAGGCTTTAGCCGAGACTTTAGCGCAACATATTTGTTCTCAGCCGCCCGCGACTGCCCACACGGCCTCGCTCCACGACGCCGAAGCGCGCGCGCATGTAGCTGAACAAGATTTGTTGATCGTGGTCGGCGGGGATGGCTCACTCTTGCGTGCCGGTCGGCTCTCAGCGCCACACCAGATCCCGATCTTGGGCGTGAACTTGGGGCGGCTGGGTTTCCTCCCCGAAGTCCAGCCCAGAAACTGGCTGACCGTTTTAGAGCGTGTGTTGCGCGGCGATTACTGGATCGAAGAGCGCATGATGTTGCAGGTCGAGCATTGGCGACAGGCGACGTTGCTCGATGCGTATGAAGTGCTGAATGAAGCGGTGGTGAGTCGCGGTGCGTTGGCGCGCCCGGTGCGCCTCAAAACCGTGATTGACGGCGGTTACCTCACCACCTATCTGGCAGATGGGTTGATCATCGCCACGCCCACCGGTTCCACCGCCTATGCCCTGGCGGCGGGCGGGCCGATCTTGCCGCCCCAACTTAAAAACATCTTGCTCATTGCCATCGCGCCGCACCTCAGCGTAGACCGCGCGATTGTGTTGGCCCAAGGCGCGACGGTGGAGGTGACCGCCTATAGCGAACATCAAGCCATCCTCAGCGCCGACGGGCAAACCGAAGTCCCGCTCGAAAATGGCGATCAGGTGCGCGTGCGGATGAGTCAACATATGGCGCGGTTCGCCCGGGTGCAAGCGCCCACCTATTTTTATTCCAATCTGATGACGCGGCTGACCCAAAACCCAGCGGCGGATAAATTAAAATAAACCACTTATGACAGCCGAACCCGAAACCCTCTTCTGCGCCAATCACCCCCAAACGCCCACCGCCCTCCGGTGTAACCGGTGTGGCAAACTGATCTGCGCCAAATGCGCCACCCGCACGCCGGTGGGCTATCGGTGCCGACAATGTGTCACCACCCAACAACAAATTTTTGAGACCGCTGTTTGGTATGACTACGTCCTCGCCGTCGTCTGCTCCGCGCCGTTGGCGGCCATCGCGGGGTTTCTCGTCACCCAGCTCACCTTTTTCGCCATCTTCCTCGCACCAGTGGTGGGTGGCGTGGTAGCCGAAGTCGTGCGCTTTGCCGTGCGACGACGGCGCGGGCGTTACCTGAGCCTTGTAGCGGCGGGCGGTTTTGCCCTCGGCAGTGCCGTGTTGTTCCTCTTGCCCTTCCTCAGCCTCCTGCTCGGTTTCTTCTTCGCTAATCGCGGCGGGTCATTCATCGGCGCGTCGGGGTCGTTCTTCAATTTGATCTGGGTCGCGGCCTATGCGGTTCTCGGGGCCAGCACCGTATATGCGCGCCTGCGAGGCATCTCCATTAACAACTAGCTATGCTCTCCGAACTCACCATCTCCGACTTTGCCATCATAGACCGCTTGTACCTCAATTTCGCGCCGGGCTTCATCGTCTTCACCGGCGAAACGGGCGCGGGCAAATCCATCATCATTGACGCAGTAGACTTGTTGCTCGGTGGGCGCGCCGAAGCGGTGATGGTGCGCGCTGGGGCGGATGTGGCGCGCGTGGAAGCCGTCTTTAAAGTAGCGGAGGCCTTGCGCCCAGAGATGGAAGCCGCCCTCGCGCGCGAAGATTTGCTGGATGGCGAGACAGCCACTGAGGTGACCTTGTCGCGCGAGGTGCGCCGCGAAGGCCGCAACATTTGCCGCGTGAACGGGCGCGTGGTGAGCCTCGCCATCCTCAAAGAAGTCGGGCAGATGCTGGTGGATGTGCATGGGCAGAGCGAACATTTATCCTTGCTCCGCACGCGGGAACATCTGTTTATGCTCGACCGCTTCGCCAATTTGGAACAAGAGCGACAGGCGTTGACCCAAGTCGCGCGCGAACTGCACCACACGCGCCGTGACTTGCACGAGCTCCGCCGCGCCGAACACGAAATGGAACGCCGCCTCGACATGCTCAACTTTCAAATTGAGGAAGTGGACGCCGCGCGTTTGAAACCGGGCGAAGATAAGGCCCTGCTCGAAGAGCGCACTAAACTCGCCAACGCCGAAAAACTCGCCGCTCTCGCCGATGACGCCATGCGCGCCCTCTCGTTGGGTGATGACGAAGAGCAAACGCCCAGCGCCGCCGATCTCTTGGGCGAGGCGGCGCGCGCTATCAACCACCTCGCCAAAATTGACCCAACGTTGATGGATAAGCGCGACCTCGCGCAAGCCCTCAGTGAACAATTTAAAGACCTCGCCGCCGAACTGGAAGATTATCGGGAGAGCATCGAGTTTAATCCGAAGCGGCTTGACGCGGTGGAGAACCGGCTGGAGTTGATCAAGTCGCTCCAACGCAAGTATGGCGCGACGATTGACGACATTTTGGCCTTCGCTGAACGCGCCGAGGCTGAGCGCGACACGCTCACGCATTCGGGCGAGCGCATCGGCGAATTACAAAAGAAGGAAGAGGCGCTGTTGCGGCGCATTGGGCAGTTAGGGCAAAAACTTTCGCAGGCGCGACGCAAGGCGGGCGAGCAATTGGCGCGCGCTATCGAAGCCGAGCTGACTGATCTGCGGATGGAGCGTGCGCAGTTTGGGGTGGATATGCAAACCGAAGACGACCCCGACGGCGCATTTGTGGGCGACCGGCGCGTGGCGTTTGACGCGACGGGCATTGATCGCATCGAGTTCTTGGTCGCCCCCAACATTGGTGAGGGTCTCAAGCCGCTCGCCAAAGTCGCCTCTGGTGGCGAGACCGCGCGGCTGATGTTGGCGCTGAAGGGTGTGTTATCGCACGCCGACCGCACGCCCACTTTAATTTTTGACGAAATTGATCAAGGCATCGGCGGGCGCGTGGGGGCGATTGTTGGGCAAAAGTTATGGGCGCTCTCGGACACGCATCAGGTATTGTGCATCACGCACTTGCCCCAGCTCGCGGGCTTTGGCGACCAGCACTTCTCAGTGGAAAAACGCATCAGCGACAACCGCACCTTCACGCGCGTCCACGCCATCGCCGAGGCTGAACGGGTGCGTGAATTGGCGCAGATGTTGGGCGTGAACGGCGATCAGGCGCTCGACAGCGCGCGTGAAATTTTGGCGCAGGTGCGGGCGGCGAAAAATACTTAAAACACCCTCATTGTTTTTACCCAACTTACCGGAGAACCTATGCCCTCTCGCTCTAGCCCTTTCGTTCAGCTCGTTCTGTGGTTTGGCCTCGCGCTCTTCGCCAGTATCACCGTGCTTCTGCTAACCTTCAGCCCTCCCCCACCCTCGGCCTATGCCGCTGGCGAAGTGTGCTTTGCGACGATTGATGGGACGACCGTTTATTCCAGCACCACCGCGCAGGCCGTGCGCGATGCGGTGGCGGCGGCCACGAGCGGCGCTGTGGTCAAAATCGCGGGCTATTGCTCGGGTGTGGCGCTGCAAGACGGGACGAACCAAGTCGTCGTCATTCAAGACCTACTCACGCTCGCGGGTGGTTACACGGTCACGAATTGGACAACCTCTGACCCTGTCGCTAACCCCACCACGCTCGATGCGCTCGGAGCTGGCCGAGTCGTCAAAGTCAATGTGGAGTCAACCTTGCAAGGTTTCAAGGTGACGAATGGGGTCGTCACCGGAGATGGCGGCGGCATTGGGGCGACCGCTGTAGTCACCCTAAGTCAGATGACCGTGTATAGCAACACGGCTACCCATTTCGGTGGCGGCGCAGACTTCGCCGTGGCCGCCATGGTGACTGGCACCACTTTTGCCAGCAACCGGTCAGATGACTATAGCGGCGGCGCGCACTTTGGGGGGAATGCCACCGTGGTCAACTCGACCTTTATGAACAACACGGCGCTAGGCGATGGCGGCGGCGCGGGTTTCGATGGCGGCACCGCCAATATCAACGGAACCAGCTTCATTGGAAATGCGGCCCCCAGTAGTGGCGGGGGTGTCCATTTCTTTTACGATCATCCGCGCCAAGTCGTCAACTCGCTTTTTGCGAACAACACTACCAACGGCAGTGGGTCAGCCATTTACCGTGGCGGCGGTAGTGGGGCTGAGACCCTTCAGCTCATTCACGTCACCATCGGTAGCGCAACCCTCACCAACAATGAGGCGATCTATCTCCGGCACGGCACGACGTATATCACCAATACTATTCTCGCCAACCACACTACCGGCCTCCAATACCAAGATGGCGCTCTCTTTGAGAGTTACAACCTATTCGATACCATCCCGACGCCCTATGCCCCCGACGCGGGCACGGGCCTCGTTACCAGCACGAATTCCATCACGGGCACGGCGAATTTTGTGAACCCAGCCGCCAACGATTACCATTTGGGAGCGGGAAGCGCGGCGATTGACGCCGGGACAAACGCTGGGGTGACCACCGACTTTGAAGGAGAGACACGGCCAAAAGGTTCAGCCCCCGACATGGGCTATGATGAATATGTGTCTTATCTCTGTTTCGCTGAGTATACGGGCGATAACACCACTGATTTCCGCAGTTTGGATGCCAGCGCCGTGCGGAAGGCGGTGGCGGCGGCTACGAGCGGCGCTGTGGTGAAAATCGCGGGCTATTGCGCGGGCGTGGCGCTCCAAGACACGACGAACCAAGTCGTCGTCATTCAGGACCTGCTCACGCTCGCCGGTGGTTACACGGTCACGAATTGGACAACTGCTGACCCCGTCGCCAACCCCACCACGCTCGATGCGCTCGGAGCTGGCCGAGTTGTTAAAGTCAAGGTGGAGTCAACCTTGCAAGATTTCACGGTGACGAATGGGGTCATCATCGGGTATGGCGGTGGCATTTCGGCGACCGCCAGGGTCACCCTAAGTCAGATGACCGTGTATAGCAACACCGCGATCCCTGCTGGCGGCGGCGCGTACTTCGGTGACGCGGCCAGTGTGATGAAGACGACCTTCAGCCGCAACACCGCGACCACCGGCGGCGGCGGTGCGTACTTCAATGGCGCGGCCAATGTGACAGAGACGACCTTTATCAGCAACACCTCAATTGTTTTTAGCGGCGGCGGCGCGTACTTCGCTAGCGCGGCCACTGTGAAGGAGACGACCTTCACCAACAACACCGCCAGAGTGTATGGTGGCGGCGCGTACCTTGATGACATAGCCAGCATGACCGAGACAACCTTCATTAACAACACCGCAACTAGTTCAAGCGGCGGCGGCGCGTACTTCAATGGCGCGACCAGTGTGACGGGGATGACCTTCATTAGCAACACCGCAATCACCGGCGGCGGCGCATACTTCTTTGGCGCGGCCACTGTGAAGGAGACGACCTTTACCAGCAACATCGCGACAACTATGGGCGGCGGCGCGCACTTCGATGATGCGGCCACTGTGATGAAGACGACCTTCATCAGCAACACCGCGAGCGGCGGCGGCGGCGCGTACTTCGGTTTCGGTGGCGCGGCCACTGTGGTCGAGACGACCTTCATTAACAACACCGCGACCACAGTGGCCG
>Ga0315912_10000828_pt1 | contig 45520 bp, 36 predicted proteins | sample VfabasoilMG_FD_204469 | JGI IMG/M metagenome (GOLD analysis project Ga0315912, IMG submission 204469) | Garden soil microbial communities collected in Santa Monica, California, United States - V. faba soil | ecosystem: Environmental > Terrestrial > Soil > Garden | place: USA: California... | reverse complement strand
CCCCCCTTACGCGTTCACTCGTTGCGACTCGCCTCCGACGAAGAGCACTTAGGCAAGTCTCCACTCCGCTCACGCGGGCTCGCTTCGCTCGCTCTGACGCGGGGGGACTTCGTCCCCGCCGCACCCCCCTTACGCGTTCGCTTGTGGGGGCCCCGCCGCCCCGCGCGTCTTCTAAAGTTCCCTGCGGCGGCCACCGATAGTTTTGGGCGAGGGAATTCACCGATGTTGGACCGCAAGACAGTCTCAATTCCCAAGGCCTGTGAACTCGTCGGAGTCAGCCGGCGCACCATCTACAACTGGATTGCCAGCGGCAAGATCCAGTACATCCGGACAGCAGGCGGATCCGTCCGGATCTTCGCGGACACCCTGTGGCGCGAACCCACGGCCTCGATGGAACCGTCGATCGCGCTTGCGCGGTTGAGCCGTGGCGCGTGACGAGTTTCTCGGCGCATCAGAGCCCGCCATGCCTCAGGACGTGGTGAATCTCTTTCACCGGCTGAACAACCAGCTCGGCGTGATTCTGGCCAATTCCGAACTCCTCGAGAACAAACTCCAGGACGAGACCCACCGCGTTCGAGCCGCGCAAGTCGTGACCGGCGCGCTCGAAGCGATTGGCATCGTCCAGAATCTCAAACACGCGGTTGGCGCTGGTTCAAACGGCAGCTCCAAGGCTGGACATTGACGTCTCGCTGACAGTCTTGAAAGCCCCGCCAATATTTTGACGATACTAGCACACCATTTCACACGCCTTCACAGTCCGGCATCTTCTCCATAAGTGATTAAAAATAAATGACTTAGTCCTAAAGTCTTGCGAAATGACGTTTTCGCTATTCTTTCGTATCTGTCATGGCATCGCTGTTGCCACTTCATCCCCCGGGTAAGTTTCGAGTTAATCAGGGGGACGAGATGCACCGAGAGCCACTAGCGACCGACCAGCGAGACCGAGTTGCGACGAGTTTGCCGTTCGTTGAGTCGCTGGCTCGCCGCATGGCGTCCACCATGCCCCACTCCATCGACCTGAGCGACCTGGTGCAGGACGGCGTGATCGGCCTGATCGATGCCGCACACCGGTTTGACGAGGGCCGTGGCATCAAGTTTGAGACTTTTGCCGAACGTCGCGTGCGGGGCGCCATGATTGACGCGCTGCGCCGGGACGCCTGGCCGCGTGGCGTGCGCCGCGTGCGCCGCGAACTCGAGGCGGCGCGCGAACAATTGCGCCGCGAGCTGGGCGCCGAGCCGACCCTCGCCGACCTGGCCAAGCGCGTCGGGTCAGACGTCCCGAGACTCGAACGCACCATCCTGCGGATCAGCACCATCGAATCCACGTCGCCGATGGCGAACCTTGAAACCGTGGACAGCTCGACGCTGCCGGCGGTGCTGGTTCCCAGCGAGCCACTGTCACCGCATCGCCTCTTCGAACAGGGCGAGATGCGCGATCGCGTGCGCGTGGCGCTCGAGAGCCTCCCGGTGCGCGAACAGAAAATCATCCGCCTCTACTATTTTGAAGAGGCGACGATGAAGCAGATTGGCCGGGCGATTGGCGTGAATGAATCGCGCGTGTCCCAGCTGCATGCGCGCGCGATCCTGCGCCTGAAGCAGGTGCTGGAATCGCCGAAGCCGATCCGCGCGCCGAAGGTTGCCACGCGCCCGACCGTCGTGCGCCGTCGCAGCGCGCCGACCACAACGCCGGTCATGCCGACGCGCCGGAAGCTGCGGCAGGTCGCGTAGTCAAGATTCACCATGTAGGGCCATGGAGGGCCATGGAGGCGCGGGCCTGGTAGCCCGGCTCCGCCGGGCTAGCGAAACGACAGAGAGGGCTGATCGCAAGAGCTGAATGTTCGTTGGCAGCTCTTACGATCAGCCCTCTCTGTCGTTTCACCAGCCGCCAAAGGCGGCTGCCAGGCCCCGCAGTCTTTCGACCGCTCGCCCTCATCGCTTCCGCTCAGCGAATGGTTTTCCCCATGGTCCCTCATGGTCCCCATGGTGAATCCGTCGTCGTGACTTAACCCAGCGTTTCTCTCGCGATGCGCACGAGATCCCGCAGTCGGAACGGCTTCGGGATCCAGCGGCAGCCGCTTTCTTCCAGGAAGCGGCCGGCTTCGGTGCCGGCGACGTCACCCGTGACAAAGATCAGCCGCTTCCTCACGTCGGGCATGCGCGCGGACACTTCCGCGAACAGCGCCTGGCCGTCCACTTTCGGCATCTTCAAGTCGCACACGATCACGTCGTAGTGCCGTTCGGATAGCCGCGCGAGGCCTTCTTCGCCGTTCTCCGCGCGATCGACCGTGAACCCCTCGTCGCCCAGTGATGCGGCGACCGCGTCGCCCAGCGCGCGTTCATCTTCAATGACGAGCGCGCGCGCGCCGGCGGGGACCGGCGGCAGCGGCCCGGTGGGCACGGTTTCCGGCGCGCGCACCGTCGTGCCGCTCACAGGCAACTCGAGAAAGAACGACGCGCCGCGATCGCGTCCTGATCGCACGCTCAGCCGGCCGCCATGCTCCTGCGCAATCGCATAGGCGACCGTCAATCCCAGCCCGGTGCCTTTGCCAACCGCCTTCGTCGTAAAAAACGGATCGAAGACTTTGGCCTGCACCTCTTCCGGCATGCCCGATCCATCGTCATTGACTTCGAGCACGACGGCGTCGCGTTCCTGGTCGTGCCACGACCGCAGGATCAGCGTGCCGCGGCCATGCGCGGACAGCATGGCCTGTTCGGCATTGATGATCAGATTCAGCAAAATCTGCTGGATCTGATGCGGATCCGCGAAGATGGGCGGCAGCCCCGCGGCCAGTGCCTGCACAATCGCCACGTTGGCGGCGCGCTGCTCGTAGGCACGCAGCGCCAGCGTTTCGCGCACGACCTGATTCAGCTCCACGGTCGTGCGCGTGGTGTGACGCTTGCGCGCGAAGGTCTGCAGGTTGCGGACGATGCGGGCGGCGCGATCGGCGGCGTTGTGGATCGCATCAAGATCGCGACGCGTGACGTCATCCAATTGACGACCAGCCAGCCGCTCGGCACAGGCCAGGATGGTGGCGAGGGGATTGTTCAGCTCGTGCGCGACACCGGACATTGTCTGGCCGAGTGAGGCCAGTTTCTCGGCCTGCACGAGTTGCTGATACATGTCCCGGGTCTGGTCCTGAAGTTTCTTGCGCTCGCTGACGTCACGGATGACCGCTTCGACGCGCAGGCTGCGCGCGCCTTTGTGCGGTGTCGCCCGCGCGGTGACGTCGACCCAGAAGGCGGAACCGTTTGCCCGGCGGAGCCGCAGCAAATGGGCCTCGACCTGGCCGTCCTGCTCCAGTTTCTGAAGAAATTCGTGGCGCGCCTGATCGTCAAAAAATCGTTCGGGATCGAACGGCCGCACGTCGTTGGGAGGTGTGTTGGCGGGCCAGCCGAAGATCAGGCGGAGGTGCGCGTTGGCGGCAAGCGTGGTCGAGCCGGCCGCATCCAACTGGCCGATGTAGGCGCCCTCCGGGAGGGCTTCGAAGAAACCGGTGAACGACTCGTCAACCGGCACGGATTAGTCGTGCGACATGCCCCCGCGTTTTGGCAAGGGTGTCGGCGTGTGGAGGCCGCTGGCGGTCCGGTCCGCGTATTTCTTTTCGATCGCATCGCGAATGGCCGCCACGGTCGCGCCGGTGTTGTGCATCTGCCACGCTTGTGTCGCCACGTCCACGCAGATTTGGCAGCCGACTCCGTGAGGTTCCCAGGCGGTCACTTTCCCCGCCGCGTCGCGTCCTGAGACGAAACAATCGTGGTTGTCCTTATGGCCGCCCTGTTCGCAACCGCAGAAGCACGGCACAAACTTCATCACTTCCGGATGGCGCGCGGCAAACTCGTAGGCGGCGTGCATCATGCTGAGCGGCCGTGCACCCCGTTCGATGCCGACCGGCAGCAACGGCAGGTCGCTGGCCAGGAAGCGCGGGTTCTGCGGCGCGGCAGTGGTTCGGACCTGCGCCGAGACTGACGACACATCCGGGTCCGTTGAACACGCGGCCGCGACGATCAGGACCGTGGTCATCAGGAATGCGATGGGCAAAAAAATGCGTGAGGCCATGTCCGGATCTTACCATCGGCCCCGTTTTCAAGGCCGGTCGCGGTAAACTTGAGGGTCATGTTTGCCACGCGCGTGCTGGATGGACAGACCGCCGTTGTCACAGGCGGCGGCACGGGCATTGGCCTGGCGATTGCGCGCGCCCTGGGAAAACTCGGCGCGACCGTGGCGCTGGCCAGCCGCAGTCAGGACCACCTCGACGCCGGCGCGGCCGAACTGACGCGCGACGGGTCGCAGGTGCTCACCGTTCCTGTTGATGTCCGCGATCCGGCCGCGGTGGATGCGATGGTCGAGACCGTCGTGACGGCCACGGGCCGCATCGACATTCTGGTGAACAACGCGGCCGGCAATTTCATCTGCCGCGCGGAGGACCTCAGCCCGAACGGCTGGAACGCGGTGATCGGCATTGTGCTGAACGGCAGCTTCTACTGTTCGCGCGCGGTCGGCCGTCACATGATTGCGCGCGGCGGCGGCGGATCCATCGTCTCGATTCTGGCGACGTATGCGTGGACGGGCAGCGCCGGGACGATTCATTCCGCGTCCGCCAAGGCCGGTGTCATGGCGATGACGCAGACGCTCGCGGTGGAATGGGCGCCGCACAAGATTCGCGTGAATGCCGTGGCGCCAGGGCCGATTGAGTCACCCGGCGCGGCGCAACAGTTGTGGTCGTCACCCGCGTCGGTCGACGCCATCACGCAGGGTGTGCCGCTCGGCCGATGGGGCCGGGCCAGTGAAATCGCCGACGCCGTGTCGTTTCTGGTGTCCCCGCACGCGTCCTACATCACGGGCGACGTCATGACCGTCGATGGCGGGCAGTGGCTCAATCGTGGACCTTTTGGTTTCCTGACGCTGCCGCGCTGATCGCGCCCGCGTTGTTTTCTTTCCGGACGTGCACCCATGGCTCGATTGCCCAAGATCGCAGAACTCACACCGAATCTGAGCGGATGGGGATTCTTTCTCTGCACGCGCAAGGAAACTCGATCCGGGCGCACCGGCAATGAGTTTCTCGAAGTCGGCCTCACCGACGTGTCCGGTGAGATCGGCGCCAAGGTCTTTCAGGACGTGGACGCCATCAAGCTCGAGTTCGACGCCGGCGAGTTCGTCAAGGCTCAGGGCCGCAGCAATTTGTATCAGGGGCGGACCGAACTGATTCTGGACAAGATCCGGCGCGTGATACCGGACCGCGACGCAGCGGACGGATTCCGCGAAGACGAGTGCATCCAGTGCGCGCCACGATCGGTGGACGTCATGTGGGCGGAATTGATGGACCGCCTCGACAGCGTCCAGGATCCGGCTCTGCGCAATTTGCTGCTGGGGATGGTGACGCGACACGCGGATCGGCTTCGCGTCTGGCCGGCCGCGCGCCGTGTCCACCACGCGTATCGCAGCGGCCTGCTCGAACACGTGCTCCAAATCATGAGCATTTCGCTGTTTCTGGCCGACCAGTACAACGCCCGCCGCGACCTTCTGATCGCCGGTGCATTGCTCCACGACATCGGCAAGCTTCAGGAACTGTCCTACGAGACGTCCACCGACTACACGGTCGAAGGCAATCTCGTGGGTCATATCGTGCTGGGTGTCGGCATGCTGCGCGATGCCGTTCGCGATCAGCCGGGCCTCCCCGCGGAACTCGTGACGGAACTTGAGCACATGATCCTCTCGCATCACGGATCGTTCGAACACGGTTCGCCGGTCGAGCCCAAAACCGTCGAAGCCTACCTGCTCGCGGCCGTGGACGATCTGGACGCCAAGATCCACCAGGTGCGCCGGCATCTCGCTGAAGATGATTCGCCCGGGCGCTTTACCTCCATGAACAAGCGTCTGGATCGATCGCTGTTCAAACCGCCGGCGTCGTGAGTACGGACGCCGCCGCCCGCGCGATTGCCACACGCGCCTGGCTCGCCTGGATCGCCGTCTGCGTGATCTGGGGCACGACGTATCTCGCCATCAAAGTCGCGCTCGAGACCATCCCCCCGTTTCTGATGGGCGGCCTACGCTATCTGGCCGCCGGGATCCTGCTCGCCGTCATTCTCAGACTCAAAGGACATCCGTTGCCCGCCCGTTCGGCCTGGGGTCCGATGGCCGTCGTCAGTTTCTTCATGCTGGCGCTGGGCAACGGCGGCGTCGTGTGGGCAGAGCAGTCGGTGCCGAGCGGGCTCACGGCCGTGCTAATCGGCACCACGCCGTTCTGGATGGTCGGTCTCGAGGCGTTGCTCGCGCGCGGCGAGCGCGTTGGCGCGCGCCAATGGCTCGGCCTCGCGATCGGTTTCCTGGGAATTGTGATTCTCGTTTGGCCGGACATCACGGCCGGCGGCGTTGGCGGCCGCAACTTTGGCTGGGGCGTGGTCGCCGTGCAGATTGCGTGCGCGGGTTGGGCCATCGGCTCGGCCTACACGAGACGACACGTGCTGCCCGCCGACGTGTTGGGATCCGCCGCGCTACAGATGGCGTTCGGCGGCGGGTGCCTGCTGATCGCCGGGACCCTTCGAGGCGAATGGGCGCACTTGTCGTTCAACGGCACGACGACCGCCGCCTTCGTGTATCTCACGCTGGCCGGATCGGTCGTCGCCTTCGCCGCCTATTCCTATGCGCTCCGGCATCTCGAATTGGCTGTGGTGTCGCTCTACACCTACATCAATCCCGTCATCGCCGTGATCCTCGGCACGCTCCTGCTGGGCGAACCGTTTCACATGCGGATGGTTGTGGCGGCGGGCGTGATCTTGGTAGGGATGGTGACGGTTGGGAAAAGTCAGAAGTGAGAAGTCAAAAGTCAGAAGTAACTTCGGAACTTACTTCTGACTTCTCACTTCTGACTTCTAACTTCAGGTGGTTTCCCCCGTCTTCGGTCCCAGCGCGAATGTCATCGTGCCGTCGCAGACGACCTTGCCGTTGACGCGCGCGGCGCCGCTCAGCACGCCCATCCGGCTTCGCAGGCGTTTGACCACGGCCTCGATCTCGACCACGTCACCCGGGTGCACCGGCCGGCGAAAGCGTACGCGCTCGATGCCCATGAAAAAAATCAGCTTGTCCTTGTTTTCCGGCTTGGACAGGATCAGGATCGCCCCCACCTGAGCGATGGCTTCGGTCAGGATCGTCGCCGGCAGAACCGGCTCCTGGCCCGCCCCGTGCCAGAGATACCGCTCGTTCAGCGAGACGTTCTTGACCCCGACGATGCGCTTGTCCAGTTCGCATTCGGTGACGCGGTCCACCAGCAAAAACGGGTAGCGATGGGGAAGGATTCGCTCGATCGCCGCGTAATCCAGTGGTAACTGCGTTGTCATCATGCTGGAACAGTATAATTCCTGTGTACGTTCTCGCCCGCATGAGCCACACACCCGCACCCCCACGCACCCCGTCATCGCCGGTCTCCGGCCTGAGTGAGCGGGACGTCCTGCTGACCCTGTTTGACCTGGGCCGGCAGGTGGCCTCCGTTATTGACTTTGGCGAGTTGCTGCAGCGGATTCCGGATCTCATTGCCAGGCTGATTCAATTCGACGCGTTTGCCGTATACCTGCTCGACGAAAAGCGATCCGAACTGCGCATTGCCTATGCGGTCGGCTACCCCGACATGACCGGATTCAAGTTGAATTCAGGCCAAGGTCTGGTCGGCCGGGTCATCGAGTCCCAGGAAGCCGCGGTGGTGGGTGACATCCGGACGGATCCCGGGTACGTGGAAGTGGTGCCGGGCATGGCGTCCACCGTGGCCGTGCCGCTCATCCATAAGAACAAGCCGATCGGCGCGTTGAACATCCTGAGTCGTGCGCGCGACCGCTACTCGGAGCGCGACGCGACGATCCTGCGGCAGTTCGCCTCGCACGTCGCCACGGCGCTCGTGAACGCGCGCCTGTTCGAGCGCCAGCGCCAGGACGCCGAAGCCTTCGAACTGCTGGCGGAAATCGGCCGAGAAGTGGCCGCCGTGCTCGATCTGGATCAATTGCTCGCGCGAGTGGTGCAGCTGACCAAGAAAGTCACGGACTATCGCACGTTCGGCATCCTGTTGCTCGACGAGTCCACGCAGGAACTCGAGATGAAAGTCGCCGTGCAATTCGGCGAGAAGGTCGCCTTGCCGAAGGTGCCACTGGGCGAAGGCCTCGTCGGCTACGCGGCGCTGCATCGCGAAGCCGTGATGGTGCCCGACGTCTCGCAGGATCCGCGCTACATCAAGGTCGTCGACGACGTCCGGTCCGAGCTGGCGATTCCGATGCTGCTCAAGGACCGATGCATTGGTGTGTTCGACCTGGAGAGTCCGGAACTCGACGCGTTCACGAAACGCGACGTGGAAATCCTGACGCTGCTGGCCAGCCAGGCCGCGGTCGCCATTGAGAACGCGCAGCTCTACAAGGAACTGACCCGCAACGAGGCGCGGCTCGAAAAGGAACTCGGCTTCGCCAAGCGGGTGCAGGCCGCGCTTCTGCCGACGCATCTGCCCAAGCGGCTGAAGGGCGTGGATGCGGCGGTGCAGTTCGCGCCCGCGCGCGAACTCGGCGGCGACTTCCACGATTTCCTGATGCCCGAGTCGAACACGTTGATCGTGGCGTTGGGCGACGTGTCGGGCAAGGGCGTTCCGGCCGCGCTCTACAGCGTGTTTGCCGGCGAGCTGGTGCGCGGCCGCACATTCCGCCGCCGGTTTCAACCCGAGCGATCGTCACCCGGCAATGTGCTGTCGTCCATTAACACCATCCTCCACGAACGGCAGCTGGAGGAGTACTACTGCACGCTCTGTTACGGGATCTTCGATATGAAGCGGCGGACGCTCACGCTGGCGAACTCCGGACTGCCATATCCCGTGCGCTCGACGAACGAGTCCACCACACTGGTGGAATTGCCCGGCGTGCCGCTGGGTGCGTTTGTCGGGGTGACCTACGACGAACTCTCGTATCCCCTCAACAGCGGTGACGTCTACGTGTTTTGTTCGGACGGCGTGTCCGAGGCCATGAACGAAGCCAGCGAAGAGTTCACGACGCCGCGATTGATTGAGGTGGTGCGGGAATCGCGGCATCTGCCGGCCGCCGACATCGTGCAGCGGATCATGAGTGCCGTGGCCGAGCATCGCGCGGGCTTCCCGCCGAACGACGACACGACGGTCGTGGTGGTGAAGATCGATTGACAGAGACCTCGCGGGTTTCGCGAGGTCGAAGTTAAAGTTGAGCCGCCCGTTCATCAACCCGAGGAACGGACGAAGTGCGGCGATGCCAGCGCCTGCCTGTTGAGTAGACGCACTCCGCTGATGACGAGCGGCTCGCAGCTCTCTTAATCAAGATGCGTGCCGACGCGAACGTGCGGAAATGCTGCGTTTGTCTGCGGCCTTCGGCCCGTCGCCTTTGCCCTTTGACCTCTGCCCTTTGCCCTTCTTCAGGACACCTGCCTCAAGCAGGGGACAGTCGCGCACCGTGGGCCGGTCCGATTCGGCCTATACTCACCGGCCACCGTGAATCTGACGATGTCTTTCGATGCGGCCCACATCGAGGAGGGCGAGTTTCGCTATGTGGAGGCCGGCGCCGGCCCGCCGGTACTCCTCCTCCATGGCCTGTTCGGCGCGATCGAGAATTACGCGCGAACGGTGGCGCATCTGGCGTCGCGTCACACGGTGGCCGTTCCCGACCTGCCGTTTTACTCGCTGCCGCGGGCTGAGACCCACCTGGGTGCCGTCGCCGACTTTCTGGACAGGTTCAGCCGGCACAAGGGCTGGCAGCGGATGACGATCATCGGTAATTCGATCGGGGGAGAACTCGCCCTGATGTACGCGCACGCACACCCCGACCGCGTGCGGTCGTTGGTCCTCTGCGGCAGCAGCGGCCTCGAAGAGCGTGGCTTCGGCGGTGTCTACTTCCGACGCGCCGACTATGAATTCGTCCGGCAGAAAGTCGCGATGACCTTCCACGATCCTCGTCACGTGACGAAGTCACTCGTCGATGCCTGTTACGCCAAGGTGAACGATCGACACACGCTCGCCCGGATCGTTGCGCTGGCGAGGAATTCCGCGCGTCGCGATCTGGGGCACGCGATTCGCGAGCTGTCCGTGCCTGTCGGACTCATCTGGGGCCGCCAGGACCTCGTCACGCCGCCGCACGTGGCCGAAGAGTTTCACCGCCGGCTGCCGCGCAGCGAAATCTTCTGGATTGACGAATGCGGCCACGTCCCGATGATGGAGCAGCCGGACGCATTCAATCGGGCCCTGGATCGCCATTGGATCGGCGCGTCGGCAGAATGAGTCGCTGAGCGAGCGACGCCGGGCGGTTCTTACGCCTGGGCCGTGCGTCGGGCCGGTTCGTCGGGGACTGCGACCAGCGTCGAGAACTGCGCGCTGAGGATGCGGGCGATGGGCAGCACATCAGCGTGCGGACGGTTGTGCCGGAGTTCAGCCGCCATCACGCCCACACAGCCGCTGCCGGTGAGGAGCGGAATCGCAATCGCCGCGGCGTCGTTCGGCGACGCCCCGTTCATCGATTGCGGCTCGAGCGAGCGGAACGCCAGCGACGTAACGTTGTCCCCGTCGATCTGAAGCGGCCGCAATTTCTGCAACACCTTGTCGGCGTAGCCGTGTGACAGGGCCGGCCGCAGACGTGCACCATCGGAATCGACCGCCCAAATCACCAGGCCTCGCGCGTCGAGCAACGTGGCCGTGCGTTCGAGCAGCGCCGGCACTTCCGACGAGTCGACGACGCGCGCGAGGTCCACGCAGAGTTCAGCGGCCGCCAGAAGATTCGTGGGCCGGCTCGCGACCGCGGGCGTCGCATGCGGGTGAGTCGGCGCCGGCGCGATCGACAGACTGGACGCCGCGCCGCTGGTCGCCGGGTGAGCCGCGCTCGTGCCGGTCTTGACCGGCGGCGGCAGATCCTTGAGCATCTGCGCCGTCGTCGGCGCGGAACGGTCGGCGAGGCCGGCGATGTGCCGCCCGAAGAACAGCACGACGGCGAGGGCAAAGAGCAGGGCGACTCCGTTCATGGCCAGGCGCAGCCGGGCCAGCCTGGTAACGCCGGCATTGATGGCCTCGCGATCGAGCGCGTGCGCCGCCTCGAGCTCATCGCCGATTTTACGCGCGACGAGCGCGCTGTCGTTGAAGATGAGATCGGCCGCGTGCAGTTTGTCGCCCTGAGCGACGGACGATCGAATCTGATCGTCGAGTTTCTTGAAGCGCGTGAGCGCGGCTGTTGCCGCGTCGTAGTGGCCGGCCGCCCCCGTCTCGCCGGCCGCCGATCGGCGCAAGCTGAGGATCTCGGCGATTTCGCCCTCGACACTCGTCATCCGGCTCAACCACTGCGTGGGACCCTGGCCGTCTGCCAGGTACGCGCCCTGGATCGCCGCCAGTGCGGTGATGGATTCGTGGGCCTTCGCCACGTCGCGATCGAGGCCCTCGGCCGCGATACGTTCCGTCTGAAGCCATCCGTCGAAGCGGTAGTCCTGGATCAGGGCGCCCATCACGATAGCGGCGGTGAGGAGCAGCAGAATGCTGATGCCGCGTTTGCTCATCGAGAACTCAAGGGCACTATAGCATCCGTGTCAGTCCACACGGAGGCACGGAGGAACACGGAGCCACGGAATAATTCTTGGGAGTGACCGCATGACAAGAGCCCTACCCAAAAACTTCTCCGTGCCTCCGTGATCCCCCGTGTCTCCGTGTGGACTGACAAGCGATTTACTTAACTTCGCGGAGCGGAATCACGTCGGCTCGGGGCAGCGGGCCGAATTCATCGCCGAACTTCACCGGTGGCAGGTCTTGGAACATGAAGTCCCACTTCCAGCGTTCCGAGGGGTTGGACGCCTGCAGCCAGTGGCGCGCCGAGACCGGCCGCGAGAACACGACCGACGACAGCGCGGCGTACCCCGGGATGGCGGCCAGTGATTGCGCAATGGCATCGCGAATCGCCGCCGCCGATGCAAACGTGACGGTCGTGCCAAACACGACGCCGAGCTTGGTCAGGATCTGCCAGTCTTCGCCGGCGTCACCGGGCGGCGTGATGGCGCGGGACGACGGCTGCACGCGACCCGTCATGTTCGTGTAGGTCGCGTCCTTTTCGACGAACGCGCTGCCCGGCAGCACGATATCCGCGGCGTCCGACAACGGCGTGTGCAGCACGCCTTGCACGATGAGCGTGGCGATCTGTCCGGCCTTGCGCGCCGCCAGGATCCAGTCGGTGTCGCCAATCGAGCCATCCGGACCGGAGTCGAGCACGTACAGCACTTTCACGCGTCCGGCCGCGACGGCGGCCTTGAGGCCCGACAGGTCGGCAGGTCCGCTCGGATTACCGACCGCAAATCCGAGGTCTTTCGCGCCATGCACGTTGGGCGCGTCGACGGCCGGAATCCTGAACTTGGTATTGGCCGGCTGCGGTTTTTCGCGGTGCCGCCAGCTCAGGGTCACGCCGCCCGTCTGTCCCGACATGCTGCGCAGCACGAACAGTTCTTCGAGTGACGCGTGGCCGGACACGAGGAACTGCACCGCGGACGGGCCGCCGGCCTTTGTGACCGCGGTATTCACGCCGACGAGCGCGTCTTCCCAGGACGCGGCATCGTTCGACGCGCCGGTGCGGACGTGCGGCTGCAACAGGCGGCGATCGCTTTCGATCCAGTGGTAGTCGAAGCGGCCGATGTCGCACATCCAGTAGCTGTTCACGTCCGGATTGAAGCGCGGCGTGGTGCGAATGAGCCGCGCGCCTTTCGCCCACTCGGGCTTGGCCTTGATCCACGCGGTCGTGTTGCAGCCCTTTTCGCAGAGCGTGCAGATCGTATCCACCGCGTGCGGATTGTCCCACGGCCGCGACTTGAATCGATAGTCACGCGTCGTGATGGCGCCCACCGGGCACACATCCATCAAGTTGCCGGAGAGCAGGGAAATGACACCCTGTTCCTCGAAGGTCGCGATCTCGCTGCCGTTGCCGCGATGCGCCACGCCAATCTGTGCATCGCCGTCCACTTCGCGCATGAACCGGATGCAGCGCGTGCAGAGAATGCAGCGGTTGCGATTCAGCATCAGCGTGGGTCCGAAGTCCACGTCGGCTTTCACGCCTTCGCCGTCGAACACGCGGCGCGGAAATTCCATGCGGCTGCGGTCGGGACCGAACTCGTACGAAAAATCCTGCAACGGGCATTCGCCGCCCTTGTCGCATACCGGGCAGTCGAGCGGGTGATTAATCAGCAGAAATTCGAAGACGCTCGCGCGCGCCGCCACCACGTCCGGCGTGTTCGTGTACACCACCATGCCCTCGGTGCACATCGTCGAGCACGCGGTCTGCAGCTTGCCCATCTTTTCGATCTTGACGAGGCAGACGCGGCAGGAGCCATCGATCCCGAGGCCCGGGTGATAGCAGTAATACGGGACGTTGTGACCGGTTTGAATCGCGGCCTGCAGAAGGGTCGTGCCCTTCTCGACCGTGACGGCCTGGCCATCTATCGTGAGCGTGACGGCATCCATATCAGGGGGATCATATAACGACTGCGGGAGACGGTTTTTTTCAGCGCTGCTCGAAATATGAGAGCGAATCGCGGATGGTGACTCGCCGGAGGGGGACCGTCAGCGGGAGCCGCTCTTCGAACCCCTGCCCGACAACCCGGAGCGTGCGCTCCTCGGTGCGGCCGTCGGCGAACTGCAGGACCACGGTCAGCGGCAGGTCAAACACGTCGCCGGTCTGATCGACCCGAATGACGGCCGTCTTGCCCTCGTCCTGCGCACTCCACGTGAGCCGGATCTGGGGGACCGTAAACCCGCGCACCCACTGGTCGAAAAAGCGTCCGAGTTTCATCGGCGTGGCGGTTTCGAACGCGGCCTGCAACTGGTCTGTCCCGGCCTTCTTGAACCGCCAGTCCGTGTAGAAGCGCCGCAATCCGGCGAAGAACGCCTCGTCGCCAATGAACCGCCGCAGCATATGCAGGACGACCGCCGCCTTGTTGTACAGAATGCTCCGGAACGCCCGGTCGTCATCGCGGATGTGACCGATGCGATATCCCAGCGAAATCGGTCCCAGGCCCAGCACCGGCTGCGACGTGTTCCGCATCGTGCCGATGAGCGACTGCAGCATCGCCGGACCCCGATCCTCGGCCGCAAACAGCACGGCGAAATACTGCGCCAGGCCCTCACTGAGCCACTGATCGTGATAATTCCTCCAGCCCACGGCTTGTCCCCACCACTGATGGGCGATTTCGTGGGCCATGAAGAACGGCGGATACGTCGCGTCAAACGCCACCGGATCGGAGGCCCATGAATACGGGGCCGACGGCAGCGCCTGATGAAGTGCCACGAAGTACGCCGGGCTGTGTCCGCCCGGCTTGTTGTCGTCGAGCGCCGCGAGCATGAAATCCGGATATGGCGCTTCACCCACCGTCCCGGCGTAGAACTGCAACATCGCCGCGACGCGTGCCGGCGTCTGCCGGTTGCGGTTCAACATCCGTGGCGTGGAGATCACTTCCACATTCACCGAGGTTCGCGAACCCGTGGGATCGTTTGCGCCGTCTGCCGGCGCGACTTGCGGCACATCCACCACGAGCCGCCCGACGGGTTGGAACTTGCTGATCAAACAGGACAGATAGCGCACGGGCCGATCCGCGACGAACTCGGCCGTCCGTGTCGATCCCGACAATGGACGAGGTTGATCCGAGGGAGCGGCCGTCACCGACGATCCGATCATTTTTCCCGTGGCCACGATTTGGTACTCAGCGGGAACCGTCAGTCGAAGCTGCGCCGTGCCGTAGTCGGACGCCACCCCTTGCGGGTACCACGGCTGCTGATTGCTGTACATGAACCGCGCTTCCGGCGTCGCGATGAGCGATGGATCCGGCTGCGGGATCTGGGTCTGCCCCTGCACGGCGATCGCTTCGCGCCCCATCATCTGCGGCGGCAGCCGGCCCGAGTACGCCACATCCAGCGTGAGCCGTTCGCCGCGTTCCATCACGCGTGGCAGGCCGACCATCACGCTGCTCTGGCCGATCACGCGCAGCGCCAGGAGTTCGCCCAGTTCGGGTGACGACACGACCGACACCGCCAACGGTTGCGCCAGCCGGATCGTGATCGTCGTGACCGAGCTCGCGGTGATCCGCACGTTCAACCGGCCGCGCCCCGTAATGCCATCCCGCGCCGGATCGAAAGCGAGATCGACGGCGTACTGCTCCACGTCGTACGACGCGCGTTCATCGTCGCTGAACGGCCGGCCGCGCGTGCCCGCGCGCGTGGCGGAGCTGTACAGACAAATATTGTGGCCGTCGGCGCGGTCGAACAGCGAGATGTCCTCAGGCTCGAAAGGCGAGCGCGTGTAGGTGAGCCAGCCGTGTCGACTCGTCCGGAACTCGATCACCAGGCCGCCCGGAGTCGGGTCCAGTGACCACTGCTCCGAAGTGAGGGCCCGCAAGTCGAGGCTGTACGTCTTGAAGGAGTAGTCGTCAAAGACCTGCTGCGCGCGCGAGGCCTCCGCCGGGACGGCTGTTGTGGGGACGAGGCTCTTCTCAGTGACGCGCTCCGCCAGTTCTGCGGGATTCAACCGCACGAACACGGTGTCGATGTCCGTCTCGAATCTCGATCGATAGCTGAAGATTTTCAGTTGCAGTTGTTCGGCCGGATCCGGAGGCGAGAACTTGACGGTGCCTTTGCCGCGCAGCACCAGCGCGGTGATGCCGCCCGCCGACCTTGCGGCAAATGCCGATCCGGACGCCATGGTCAGCGTCAGATCCGGCGCGTTGATCACGAGATCCTTGACGGCGTACTGCTGGCTCGTGTCGAGATGCAGTCTCGTCAACCCCTCAACGGAGGCCAGTTCGTGCAGATCCGCGATCCTGAATTGGCTGATGCCGTCGGCATCGGGTTCCGTGATTAAGAGCCACGTGGCCACCCGGCCTTCTGCTTCGTGGCTCACGAGCACGTCGACGACGACGCCGTAGCCGGCTCCGAGGGCGCGCCGCAACCGCTCGCGCACGATCGCGCGCGCGTTCGCGCCACGGCCAATCGCCGTGCGAAACCGATCGAGGGCGGCCGGCGGAATGGCGGGAATCGCAAGCGCGCGGAACGCGTCTTCGCGCCCCGATCCAATCGCGCCTTCGAGGTCGAGCAGTAAGCGCGCGATGCCGTCGCCAGGAGCCGCGGGTCGCTGCGGACCTTGCGCCGCCGGCAGGGCGTGGAGCAGCAGCACGATCGCCGCGAGCGCCAGCCACCGCATCGGCAAGCCCGCCACGTCAGGCTCCCGTCGCGGGTCGCGAGGCGCGTTTCACGACCAGCGTCGTCAGGTCATCGGCGAGACGCGCATCGGCCGCGTAGATTTCGACCGACGCCAGAATCGCGGTGCCGATCTCGTTGGGATTGCCGGCTGCGACGCGCGTCAGGACGGCTTCCAATCCCGCTTCTTCGAACGCCTTCCCCTCGGGATTCTCCGCCTCGGTAATGCCGTCCGAGTACAACACCAGCACGTCGCCCGGTTCAATCGTCAACTGGCTCGTCTGGTACGTCGCGTGATCGAACATGCCGAGCGCCAATCCGCCTGCTGATGCGGCGGCGCTGCGATCGAACCGGCCATCAGCGCGCAACAGCACCGGCGGCAGGTGACCGGCGTTCACGAATTGCAGCACGCCCGTCCGTGGATCGTAGAGGCCGTAAAAGAAAGTGATGAACCGCGATGCGGGACTGTGCTTCGCGACCTGCACATTGAGCCGTTCGATCAGACGCGCGGCTTCGAGACCCTCGTCGACCAGCGTGCGCAACATCGCGAGCAGCAGCGCCATCAGCAGCGCAGCCGGACTGCCCTTGCCGGCCACATCACCCAGCGCAAGAACCAGGCGGCCGTCCGGCAGCGGAATCACGTCATAAAAATCACCGCCGACGGTGTTGGCCGGCCGCGTGACGCCGCAGACGACGGCGTCGCCCGCCTGCTGCATGCCCGCGGGCAGCATCGCCAGCTGAATGTCACGCGCGACTTCGAGTTCGCCTTTGAGCGACAACCGATCGGCCACTTCCATCAGCACGAGCAAGTTGACGGCGACGAACGCGACGATGAGCCAGGTGGTGCCTTCCACCCAGGTCGGCAGCACGACTGAAATGGTGAAGGGAAACAGGAACAGCCGGACCGGTGCAAAGCCGCGGAACAGCATGGCCACGCCGAGAAACGCCGCGACCACGCCAATCGCGTACAACGCGCGGCGGGCCGGCGACAGCCGCATCGTGAAGCCCTTGAAGACGAGCCGGGCCTGCATCGGCCAGCGGCGGTACCAAGGCTCCGCGGCCAGCTTCTTGGCGTCGGCGTGCCTGGTGAAGTAGCGGTAGGCCTCGGCGGTATCGCGCGTAAACAGGCGCCGGACGTCCGCCGGCGTCAGATCTCGCGTGTAGTCGTCCAGAAACGATCGAGCGCGGCCCGGAGCAGACATCTGAAGTAGATGCTACGCCTTTAGATGAGCCCCAGTTCCAATCCGACCAGTTTGAACTTATCCAGCGCGAACTGGAGCTCGTCCTTCGAGTGCGCCGCTGTCACGATCGTGCGCACCCGTGCGCGGTCTCGCGCGACCGTCGGGAACGCGATCCCCTGCGCGAACACACCCTCCTGAAACAGCCGATCCGATAACTTCATGGCGCGGCTGCCCTCGCCCGCGATGACCGGCGTGATCGGGCTCTCGCTGAGGCCGGTGTTGAACCCGAGTTCCTTGAGGCCCTTTTTGAAGAATCGCGTGTTGTCCCAGAGCCGTTCGATGATCGCCGGGTCCTGCTCGAGCACATCGAGCGCGGCCAGACACGTGGCGGTCACCGACGGTGGGTGGGAGGTCGAGAACAGGAACGGACGCGCGCGATGGTAGAGGAAATCGATCAGCGCGTGCGACCCGGCGACGTAGCCGCCGAGTGCCCCCATCGCCTTCGACAGCGTGCCGACTTGAATATCCACGCGCCCGTGCACGCCAAAATGATCAATCGTGCCGCGGCCGTTCTTCCCGAACACACCGCTCGCATGGGCATCGTCCACCATCATGATGCAGCCGAATTCTTCCGCCAGCTGGCAGAGTTCCGGCAGCGCGCCGATGTCGCCGTCCATGCTGAACACGCCGTCGGTGATGAGCAGCTTGCGCTGGCCCGCCGGCAGCTCCTGCAGGATCTTGCGGGCAGCGCCCGCGTCCTTGTGCGGGAACACCTTGATCGCCGCGCGACTGAGCCGGCAGCCGTCGATGATGCTCGCGTGATTCAACTCATCCGAGATGATCACGTCCTCTTTATTCAGGATGGCCGACACCGTGCCCGCGTTGGCGGCGAATCCGCTCTGGAACACGACGACCGCTTCCACCTTCTTGAACGCGGCGAGCCGGCGCTCCAGCTCCATGTGAATCGCCATGGTGCCCGCGATGGTGCGCACCGATCCCGATCCCACACCGAACGTCCGGATGGCTTCGATCGCCCGCTCAATCAGCAGCGGATGCGTCGTCAGGCCCAGATAATTGTTCGACGAGAGATTGACGACGGTGCGGCCGTCAACGGCAGTGGTGGTTTCCTGACGTCCGTCGAGGACGCGCAGCGAGCGATGAAGGCCCTGCTGGGTCAGGTTGTCGAGTTCAACATTGAGGAACGCAAGCGGATCGGCACGCATGATGCGACAGTATAGTGCCGGGCGCGCGCGCTATTCTTCGGCCGTTTCTTCGTGCAGAAAGTACTCTTCCAGGACGAGCTGGACGATGGCCGCCGTGGGCACCGCCAGAATCGCGCCGGCGAAGCCCAGCAATGAGGTGCCCACGAGCAGGGCAATCATGATTGTGACCGGACTCACGCCCACCTGGCGTTCCATAATTCGGGGTACCAGGAAGTTGTTCTCGACAAACTGCTGGACGGCGCAGTAGCCAAGCACCGTGATGGCGACCTGCGGTGACACGGTCCACCCGAGCAGAATCGCCGGCACGGCAGCCAGAATCGGGCCGACGACCGGAATCAACTCGCCGACCGCAGCCACCAGGCCGAGCACGTAAAAGTACGGCACGCCGATCAGCCAGAAGCCGAACGTGGCCGTGGCGCCGATGATCGCGCCGAGCAGCAGCTGGCCGCCCAGCCAGGCGCCGACCTTGACGGTGGCGGCGCGCATGAGGCGATCGGCGCGGCGGCGGTTCGCCGGTGCGATGAGACGCATCGCCGAGACTTTGAGCGATGCCGACTCGAGCAGCAGATAGAACGGGAGCAGCAGGACCGTGACGACGGTGCCCAGCACGCCGATCACGCCCTGCACGGCACCGAAGAAACTCGAGATCGCCAGACCCGGCGCCTGGATGTTCGCGACAAGATCGCTCCAGGACCATCGCTTGTGGATCAACCCCCGCTCAACCAGCGTGCTCTGGACTTGATCGATGTAGCCGGGCAGCGCGACGAACAACTGTTGAACCTGGGCGATGAGCGGTGGCACGACCATGGCCATCACCAGCCCGACTGCCGCCAAAAACGCCAGGTACAGACTGAGAATCGCCAGCCAGCGCGGGATCCGGCGGCGGCCGGTCAACAGACGCGTGTGTTCGATCCACTGGACGGCCGGGCTCAGGCCGATCGCGAGGAGGCCGCTCACATAGAGCGTGAGCAGGACTTCGCGAATCAGAAACAGCACGACGAGCAGGACGATGCCCAAAAGGAACATCGTCACGGCGCGCGTAATGACGCGATTATGCTCGGCCGTCGTCATGCAGAGCGGAAGTGGGCGGTGAAGGACGCGATGTCGTCGTAGATTGTGCCGAGTTCGTCCAGCGACGCGAGGAACACAACGCGGAAGAAACCCTGATCGGCCGGCAGGCCGAAACCGGAGCCGTAGACGCAAAGCACGCCGGTTTCGCGCAGCAGCCCGAGGACGAAGTCTTCGTCCGTTTTGCCCGGCGGGAGATCGACTTTCGGCATCGCGTAGAACGCGGCGTGAGGCGCCACCACGCGCATGCCGGGAATGGCGCCGAGGCGCGCCACCGTGAGATCCGCGCGCGCGCGAAGCGCCGCCACAAACTCGCGCTGATGCGAACGGTCACCGGTCAGCGCCGCGTGAATCGCGTACTGCATCGGGCCGGGGCTGCAAAGCCGGCCATCGGCCAGCTTCTTGATCGCGGCGAGCACGTCATTGAGGCGTTCCGATCGACCGACGGTGAGCCATCCCGCGCGCCAGCCAGGCGCGAGGTACGCCTTGGACAGCGACGAGAACGAGAGGATGGGTGCGTCGGGATCCAGTGAACCCAGCAGCGGCGTGTGACCCTCGAAGCCCAGTTCGCTATAAACCTCATCGGCCAGAATCGGCACGCCAGTGCGATTCGCCAAATCGATCACCGCGCGGCGCAGCGGCTCCGGATAAACCGCGCCGGTTGGGTTGTTTGGATCGATGAGGACGATGGCTCGCGTGGCGGGGCTGATCAGGCGCTTGATGTCCTCCAGATCCGGAAGCCAGCCGCGCGACGGGTCGGTCCGGTAGTACACGCCGCGCGCGCCGATTTTGCCGAGCACCGCGGTGTACAGCGGATACGTCGGTGTGGGGACGAGCACTTCGTCGCCGGCGTCGGCGAGCGCACCCAGTGCGAGCTCGATGCCTTCGGACGTGCCTGATGTGAGCACGACCCGGTCCGGCGACACCGGCACACCGCGGTTCACGTACTCGGCCGCGACGGCTTCTCGTACGGGTTCAATCCCCGCGGAGGCCGTGTAGCCGTTATGGCCGTCGCGCATGGCTCGCGCCACCGCCTCAACCAGGTGCGGCGGCGTCTTGAAGCCGAACGGAATCGGATCGCCGATGTTCAGGTAGCGAACTTTCCGTCCCGCCGCTTCGACTTTTTTCGCTTCAGAGACGATATTGCGGATGGCGTACGTGAAGCTGCGGATGCGTGCCGCTGGGCGAATCGTGGTGCCGGTCGGCATGTGGGGATCTTAGCCGAGTTTTCTGATTCACAGACCTGTCGCGTGGTGTCACAATCGCCACACGCATGTCCTCGACGGGATTATTGCTGCTTCGACTCGGAATCGCCGTTGTGTCCGTGGCGCACGGGGCGCATACGTTGTTCGGAGTGTTTGGCGGCCCGTCGTCGGGCGTGGGCCCGGGCGGCCTGGATCAGGCCGCGGCGCAGTTCGACACGATGGGCCTGCCCGGCTTTCCGCTGGCCCTACTGGTCGGCGTCACGCAGCTCCTGGGCGGACTGTTGGTGGGGCTGGGCTACCTGACGCGCGTGGCCGCCGGGGCACTCGCGGCGCTGACCGCGATCCTGGCGTGGAAGGCCCAGCTGCCATGGGGGTTCTTCCTCAACTGGACCGTTGAGCCCGGGCGCGGCCAGGGTATTGAATTTTCGATCGTGATGTTCGCCGTATTTGTGTGCCTTGCCTTCATGGGCGGCGGCGACTGGTCGCTCGACGGCCGCCGCGCGAGACGCCGCACGTATGCCGCCGCCGGTCGCGCACGATTGCGGCGAACCTAGCGAACGACGGGAACGACGGGAACGGCGAACGACGCACTCAGCACCCAGAACGAGTCATCCTATGCAACTGTCTGACCGCGTTGTCCTTCTGACTGGTGCGCGCCGTATTGGCATGGCGGTGGCGGCTGCCGTCAGCGCTCGCGGCGCGGATGTGGTGCTGACTTACAACCGATCGCACGCCGAGGCGGATGAAGCGGCGGCGACGGTTCGGACTGCCGGCCGTCGTGCGCTGACCGTCCAAGCCGATGTGTCGGACGAGTCGGCGTGCGCGACACTCATCACCGCCATCGATCGCGAATTCGGCCGCCTCGACGTCGTCGTCAACATGGCGTCGCTGTATCGGTCGATTCCGTTCGATAAGGTGACGCCCGCCGATTGGCAGAGACAGTTGTCGGTGGATTTGGGCGGATCATTTCTCGTGTCGCACGCCGCGGTCCCGCTCATGCGCCGCCACGGCGGTGGCCGCATCATTAATTTTACGGATTGGGTCGCCGCGAGCGGACGCCCGCGCTACAAGGGCTATTTGGCCTATTACGTCGCGAAAGCCGGCGTCAAAGCCTTCACCGAGGCGCTCGCGCTCGAAGTGGCCGCGGATCAGATTCTCGTCAACGCAATCGCACCAGGCCCCATCCTCGCGCCGCCCGGCACGAGCGACGAGGAATCGCAATCAGTCGAGAAATCCACGCCCCTGGGCCGCTGGGGCGGCGTTGAAGAGATCGTCAAGGCCGTGCTGGCGTTGGTCGATTCCGATTTCATTACCGGGGAGACGATTCGGGTCGACGGGGGAAGGCACTTGTACTGAGGCTGTAATAACCGTGAAGCAATGAAGTAATTCTTTGATTTTTCTTTCCCTCTAAGACTTCACTGCTTCATGGTTTCAAATTGTTCGTTGACTGGAGTGCAGCGTGACACCTCGACAAGCGTCACTTCAGCACTTCCCTCATCGACTCCAACGCCCCTTCCAATTCCTTCCGATCCCTTGCGAAACAGAATCGCAGGTGACCTTCGCCGTGCGGGCCGAAGTCGGCGCCCGGGACGCAGCCGATGCGGGCGCGTTTGATCAGGAACTCGGTCATCGCCCAGGACTGTGAGGCGGGTGCGTCTGGCAGTGGCGACTTCCAGTCGGGGTTGATTTTGAGAAAGGCGTAGAACGCGCCGGCCGGGGGTGTGCCGCTGAACACGTGCGAGGCGACGCGCGAGATGCCGGCGTAAAACAAATCCCGCCGCGCGGCCAGCTCGGTTCGAAATTCCGCGACGACCGACTGCGGTCCGGTCAACGCGCCAATGCCGCCGTATTGGATGAGCGAGGACGTGTTGGACACCGTGTAGAACAGCATCTTGCGCACGCGATCGCGGATAGTCTGATCCTTGACCGCGATGTAGGCGAGCCGGAGCCCCGTGATCGCATAGGTCTTGCTGAAGGTGTAGAGCGGAATCGTTCGTTCGTACATGCCCGGCAGTGACGCAATACTCACGTGCGTGCCGTCAAAGACGACGTCTTCGTAGGCTTCGTCGGAGATGATCCAGAGGTTGCGCTCGCGCGCGAGATCCGCGATGGCTTCCAGATCCGCGCGCGTCAGTACGCCGCCGGTCGGATTGTTGGGCGAGTTCACGTAGATGGCGCGCGTCTTGTTGGTGACGAGACGGCGCATTTCCGCGACGTCCGGCCGCCAGCCCATCGATTCGTGGAGCGGATAACCGACCGGCACGGCGTGCGCGCAGGCGACGCTGCCTTGCGCCGGTGGCCACTCCGGATCCGGCACGAGCACCTCGTCGCCCGGTTCGAGGAGCCCGTGACAAATCGCAAAGATGCCGTGGATGCCGCCCGAGGTCACCATCACTTCATCAGCGCCGCCAATCGGAATGCTGTTTTTCTCACGCATCTTCTTCACGAGCAGATCGAGCAGCGGCGGGATGCCGGTGGTCTGCACGTAGTGCGTCCGGTTGTCGTGCACGCCCTGGATGAGCGCGGCCTTGACCGAGTCAGGCGCGTCGAAACTGACATCACCTTGATCGAGCCGGAACGGCCGGTCGACGGTGTACATCATGTCGCGGATACGGATGATGCCGGAAAACGGGACGGAATCGAGATAAGAAGCCATTGGCGAGAACATTGTATCGGGTGACGACGGGTCACGACGGGTAACGACGGGGGTAGACTCAAAGGCCTATGTCGCATCCAAAAATCGCGGCCGCGGATCACGACGTGCACGAGCTGATTCGACAGCGGTGGAGCCCGCGGGCGTTTGATTCGAGCCGGCCGGTGACGCGGCCGGATTTGTTCCGGCTGTTCGAGGCCGCGCGGTGGGCGCCTTCGTCGTTCAATGAGCAACCCTGGCGATTTGTATACGTGCTACGCGATGAGTCATCCGAGGTCTGGCGTGCGTTGGTAGCGGCGCTCGCACCGACCAATCAGGTGTGGGCGGCCGCCGCGCCCGTGCTCGTGTTGGCGGTTGTGCGGCTGACGCTCGAGCGCAGCGAAGCCGCCAATGCCCTCGCGTGTTACGACGCCGGTCAGGCAGTGGCGCTCCTCTCGATCCAGGCCACCGCGCAGGGCCTCTCCGTGCGGCAGATGGAAGGCTTCGATCCCGAACGCGCGCGCGAAGCCTGCGGTGTGCCCGCCGGTTTCGCGCCGATCGTGATCATGGCAATCGGCTACGTCGGCGATCCAGACGCGCTCATCCACGACAAGCACCGCGACGCTGAGCGGAAGCCTCGGCAACGCAAGTCGCTCGAGTCGTTCGTGTTCGAAGGGAAGTGGGGAGGCTAAGCGAGCCTCAATGCACGCGGGCTTCGATTGTGACCGGACGATAACAATGAAGAAGTGAAGCAGTGAAGTGGCTTCTGGTTTTTGCCTTCCCAAGAATTCCTTCACTGCTTCATGGTTTCAATTGTCGTTGACTGCGATGCCGCGTGCTTTATGCACTGTCGACATGCTTGCTAATTTCTTCCAGTGTCTGTCTGGCTCGTCCGACAGGTAAGTTCGACACGTAGAAGTGCTTCACTCCCGACGCCTTCAGCATGCGGATCGTTCGCGCGCAGATCATCTCTGGCGTATCGCCCGCGGCAAATTCCTTCGTCAAGCCTTCGACCGGCACCGGCAGAAACTGCCGCAACGTCGTGAGCGTCTTCGGATTCGCGCTGCGGTAATAGAACACGCCGAACACGCCGGGTATTTCGACCTTGCGCCGCGAGAGTTCCGCCAGGAATGTTTCGACTTTGGGCGTGTCGTGATGCGAGACGACCTGTGTCAGAAAAAACTCGCCGCCGTAATGTTCGTCTTCCATGTATCCCGCTTGCGCGACCGGATCCGCGTGCGGATTGGCCCAGCCGCCCAGGGACAGGTCGGGAACATGCTTGTGGATCGCCTCGCGCAGTTGCCACGCGTGCTCCACGCAACGAGGCGGGCCGACCGTGCGATCGCCGCCCAGCACCACCAGCGAGCGGAATCCTTCCTGCCACGCGCGCTCGGCATAGGACAGGCAGAACTCCATCGTGTGCTTGGTCGTGAGAAACGGCACGACGTAGTCGCGAGGCACGTCGGTACCCAGATTGATGACCAGATGCCGGAGGTTGTTCTCCTCCCGTGCGCCAACCGCGCTGTCCGTGAGAAACACGAACATCCGTCCGCGGACGAAGCCACTCACGGCGTGATAGGTGTCGATCCACGCGTCCATTCCCGCGGCGGCGTCGAGTTCCGTGCGGGGCGGACGCAGTTCGACGGACATGACGGACCCGCTGGCGCGGAGCGCGCTCACCAACGGCAGGTCCGTGCGGAATCGCATTTCGGCAGTATAGACAAAGGGGGCGATATGATGCCTTTCTGATGGCAACGGCCCTCGCGACGCTGATGTCCTGGCCGGCCGTGTCGCTGTCGCCCCATCCCACGCCCATCGACGAGCTCTCACGCCTGCGCGCCGCGATCGCATCGGCCCCGGCGCCGCGTCTGTTCATGAAACGGGACGATTTGTTGTCGTTCGGGTGCGGCGGCAACAAAGTGCGCAAACTGCAAACCGTGATCGCTGAGGCGCAAGCGCAGGGTGCCGACACCCTCATTACGTGTGGCGGTCTGCAATCCAATCATGCGCGCGCCACCGCCGCGGCCGGTGCGGCACTCGGCTTGAAAGTCGTGCTTGTACTGAACGGCACTGCGCCAGGCACGCCAACCGCGAATACTAGGCTCGATCTTCTGTTCGGCGCAGATGTACGCGTGGTCGGCCGCCGCGAAGATCGGACGCCCACGATGAAGGCGATCGCCGATGAACTGCGCGCCGCGGGCCGCCGCCCGTTCGTTGTGCCCCTGGGCGCGTCCACGCCGATCGGCGCATTGGGGTTTGCGAAGGGTGTCGCTGAAATTGTGTCCGCCGGAATCCGCCCAACCGTCATTGTTCATAGCACCTCGTCAGGAGGCACGCAGGCGGGACTCATCGCCGGTTGCGCGCTCCTCGGCGTGCGCGCGCGCGTGGTGGGCATCAGCGCGGATGAGCCCGCTTCATCGCTCGGTCACACCGTCGCGGATCTTCTGGATCAAATGGCCGTTCGGCTCGGCGCGAAACGGGAAACGATCGCCGGCGAACATCCGATCGAGATCGACGATTCCGAGGTCGGTGCCGGTTACGGTTTGCCGACACCGGCGTCCGCGGAAGCCCTCGAGCTCACAGCCCGCCGTGAGGGCATCTTGCTCGACCCGGTGTACACCGCCAAAGCGATGGCGGCGTTGATCGCACGGCTGCGTACCGGTGCGTTTCGCGCGGAAGACACTGTGCTTTTCTGGCACACTGGCGGACAGACAGGATTCTTTACATGACACTGACGTTCCTAGGCGCCGCCCGCACCGTGACGGGCTCGAAGCATTTGCTCGAAGTCGGCGGCCGGCGCCTGCTCGTGGACTGCGGCCTGTTTCAAGGCCTCAAGGAACTCCGCGAGCGCAATTGGGCGGCGCTGCCCATTCGCGCCACGGACATCGAAGCCGTTGTGCTCACGCACGCGCACCTCGATCACTCCGGCTATCTGCCGCGGCTGGTGGGGCAGGGCTTTCGCGGCAAGATCTTCTGCACGCCGGCCACCGCTGATCTCACGAAGATCGTGCTGGCGGATGCGGCACGGCTCCAGGAAGAAGACGCCGAGCGCGCGAATCGCAAGGGTTACACGCGGCATCGGCCCGCGATGCCGCTCTTCACCGTGGAAGATGCGGACCGCGCGATGGCCATGCTGCAGCCGGTCGGCTACGAGCGTCCGATTCCGGTCATGCCGGGTGTGACCGCCGAGTTCATCAACGCCGGCCATTTGCTCGGTTCCGCCTTTGCGCGTCTGCGCGTGGATCAAAGCAACAAGACGTTGCTCTTTGGCGGCGACCTTGGCCGCTACAGCCGGCCCGTGCTGCCCGATCCGTCACCGGTGCCGGAAGCCGACGTGCTCCTCGTCGAATCCACGTACGGCGATCGCGTGCACGAGTCCGACGATGACGGCGCGAGGCTGGCGCGTATCGTGACCGAAACCGTCCAGCGCGGCGGCAAAGTCATCATCCCGGCATTCGCGCTCGGACGCGTGGAGGAATTGCTCTACTGGATCCAGCGGCTGGAACAGCGAAAGGCGATTCCGGAGTTGCCCGTCTATGTAGACAGTCCGATGGCGGCGGCGGTGCTCACGGAATACCGCAAGCGCGCCGAGGAATTGGACGCGGAGATGAGTACCGCCGGCAATGGGCACACGCGCGCGGAGCGCGGCCTCTGTCTGTTTTGCACCGCACGGCTCAAGGTCGTGACGAAGATTAGCGAATCGCGCCAGGTCCAGGAGGCGAAGGAATCCGCGATTGTCATTTCGGCGAGCGGGATGGCGACCGGCGGTCGCGTGCTGCACCACCTCCAGCGCGCCCTGCCCGATCCGGCCAACACAATTCTGTTTTCCGGCTATCAGGCGGCCGGCACGCGCGGGCGTGCCCTCAAAGACGGCGCGAAGTTCACGCGTATCCACGGCGCAGACGTCCCGGTGCGGGCGAGGATTGAAGCGCTGGACTCGATGTCCGCGCACGCCGACGCCAACGAAATCATGCGCTGGCTCGGCGGATTCAAGAAAGCACCCGGCCTCACGTGCCTCGTGCACGGCGAACCGGGCCCGATGGATGTGCTCAAAGCGCGCATCGAACGCGAACTGAAATGGACGGTCAAAACCCCCGCTCACCAGGAGACGATCGAACTCTGATGGAACGCCCGTACCTCCTCGAACAAATTGACGATGCCGCCGTTGTGCAGTGCTATGCGGACGGCTTTGCCGCGCTGCCGCTCGACCAGAAGGTGTTGGCCTGGCATCTGTATCAGGCCGCTCTGGCCGGCCGCGACATCTATTGGGACCAACGCTACCGCCACGCGCTCGAGATGCGCGAAATCCTCGAAGAGATCGTCACGCACCCGACCGGCATTCCGGCCGCGACCCTCGCGGAGATCCGGCGGTACACGAAGATCTTCTGGATCAACTCGGGTCCGCACAACAACATGACATCGCGGAAGTTCGTGTTGATGTGCACGCCGGAGGCCTTTCGCGACGCCGCCGAGATCGCCGCGCGATCGGGCGCGCGTTTTCCGCTCAAGCCCGGCGAGTCGGTGGCCGCGATGGTGGAGCGGTTGCGCGGGCCGTTCTTCGATCCCAGCGTTGATCCCATGGTCACGAACAAGGCGCCAGCCAATGGCGCTGACATTTTGCGTGCCAGCGCGAACAACCACTACGACAACGTCACCATGGCCGATCTCGACGGATTCGAGGAGCGCTACGGCCTGAACTCGCGCCTCGTCAAACGCGACGGCCGGTTGATTGAAGAAGTCTGCCGCGTGGATGGCCGCTACGGCGCACTCATCGAAAACATCGTCCGCCACCTCCAGGCGGCGTTGCCGGTCGCGCCGCCGGCCATGCGACGGGCGCTCGAGGCGCTCATCCGGTTCTATGAAACCGGTGAGGACGCGGACCGTGTGACGTACGACGTGGCGTGGGTGGAGGATCGGGACTCACCGATCGATACCATCAACGGCTTCGTCGAAAACTACCTGGATGCGCGAGGCGTCAAAGGTTCATGGGAAGCGCTCGTGTTCTACGTGAATCGCGAGAAGACCGAAAGCCTGCACCGGCTCGCTGAAGCCGCCGCGTGGTTCGAGGTCCGGATGCCCTGGGATCCGAAATGGCGGCGCTCGGATGTGGTCGGCGTCACCGCCCGCGCCATCGACGTCATCGTCGAAACCGGCGAAGCGGGCCCAACCACGGCGATTGGCATCAACCTCCCGAACGACCAGCGGATTCGCGAGACGCACGGCAGCAAGTCGGTCTCGCTGGCCAACATCAGCGAGGCCTACGAAAAGGCGCAGTTGCCGGCGTATCGCCACGAATTCTGCTGGTCACCCGAAGAAGTCGCGCGCGCCGAACGATGGGGCGCCGTCGCGAGCGAAGCGACGACGGCGATTCATGAAGTACTGGGCCACGGATCGGGACGCGTGGCCGACCATCTGGAAGGGCAGCCTCAACTCGCGCTCAAGGAGCAGTACTCGGCGGTTGAGGAAACACGCGCGGACCTCGTGGCGCTGTACTTCATCCCCGAGCCGCGCATCGGCGAGATTGGTCTCGTGCCGGCGGATCACCAGGCGGAGGTCGTGCTCACGGAGTACGAGGCGTACGCAAGAAACGCGCTGGTTCAGCTCCGGCGCATCCGCGAAGGCACGACGATCGAGGAAGATCACATGCGCAATCGCCAGCTCATCGTGAACTGGCTGATCGCACATACGAAGGCGATCGACATCCGGAAGCGTGACGGCAAGACGTTTTATGTGATGACGGACCCGGCGGCGTTTCGCGAGGGATGCGGCCGGCTGCTCGCGGAGATCCAGCGCATCAAGTCCGAGGGTGACTACGCCGCGGCGCGGGCGCTCTTCGAGGCTTACGGCATTCACTTCGATCCGGCGCTCCGCGACGAAATCGTCTCGCGCGTGGATCGGCTGAATCTGCCGTCCTACACGGGGTTCGTGCAGCCCCGCCTGGAACCCGTCGTCGATCACGCCGGGCACATTGTCGATGTCGCGATCTCATATCCGCAGGATCTGGAGCGCCAAATGCTGGAGTATTCAGGCAAGTCGGTCGAGGCCTCGGCGACGCGATGACACGCGCCCGGTTCGTCGCGCTTGTCATGGCGTTCGTGGCGGTGCTCGCGGTCCGCACGGATGGCCGGCGAGCCGGCGATCAAGCCCCGCAGGATCCGTCGGCGCGGCTCGGTGCGACGCTGGCGCCGATCATTGACGCGTTGTGGAACGGTTACGACCGCGACGCGGCGATGGGCCATGTACAGTTCATCGCGAAGAACTGGCGGCTGCCCGGCAATCCCAGCTACAACGCGTCGATCGATCGCATCAAGAAGCGGCTCGAAGCCGCCGGACTCACACCAACGGTTGAGGAATATCCCGGTTCAGGACCGGCGTGGGATCACACCGTCGGCACGCTGGCGCTCGTGACGCCGGGCAAGGCCGACGAGCTGGTGATTTCACGACAGCGCGATGAAAAGGATCACATCGCGCTCTGCATCAATTCATTTTCCACCGCGCCCGAAGGCGTCGTCGCGCCGCTCATCGACGTGGGCGCCGGCGCGGCACAGGATTTTGCCGGCAAGGACGTCAAGGGCGCGGTCGTACTGGGAAATGCCGCCCCCAATCAATTATGGAACCGCGCGGTGACCATGGGCGGCGCGATCGGGATTGTGTCGGCGTCACCACCGGCGTCGTACATCACGCCGGACGCACCCGGCGCCGCTGTGACGCCGCGTGAACAGTGGGACATCTTTCAGTGGTCGGGCGTGCCGTACGACGCAGCGCGCAAAGCGTTTGGCTTCAAGGCCTCCGCCCGTGCTGCGGCGGCGTTGCGCAAGCGCCTGGCAGAGGCCGGATCAACGCCGGTGTCCGTGCACGTCACCATTGCGAGCACGTTCGACACCGGGCCGGTCCGCACGCTCTCCGTCGAAATCACCGGCCGTACCGTGCCCGCCGAGCGCATCGTCATGGCGGCGCACGTGCAGGAGCCCGGCGCGAACGACAACGCCAGCGGCGTCGCCACGCTGGCGGAGACTGTTGTGTCGTTGGCCGCGGCCATCAAGCAGAAGAAGGTCGCGCAGCCTGAACGCACGCTGACGTTTCTCTTTCTGAACGAGATCAGCGGCAGCCGCCGGTGGCTGCAGGATCACGCTGAAGCGGCCAAGCAGGTCCGCTACATGTTCTCGCTGGACATGACGGGCGAAGACGTCAAGAAAACCGGCGGGACGTTTTTGATCGAGCGCTATCCGGATCCGGGCGCCGTGTGGACGCGGCCCTGGGATCCGCACACCGAGTGGGGTGCCGGCAATGTGCGCGCGGACGCGCTCAAGGGCGACTTGCTCAACGACGAGCACATGTTCGTCGTGCAGCAGGTGGCGAAACGCACCGGATGGGTGGCAAAGAGCAATCCGTACGAAGGCGGCAGCGATCACACGGTATTCGAGAGCGCGGGCGTGCCGGCGGTCCTGAACTGGCATTTCACCGATCGCTACTACCACTCGAACTACGACACGCCGGACAAGACGAGTCCGGATGAAATGCGCAACGTCGGCGTGTCGGTCGGCGCATCGGCGTGGTTGCTCGCGTCAGCGACACCGGCCATCGCCACCAACGTGGCGGAAGTTGTCGCGAAGGCGGGCCGCGATCGGATTGCTGTTGAGACGACCGAGGGAGGCAAGCTCGCGGCGGCATCAACCGATGCCGGCGTCAAGACGCGTGAAGTCACGATCGTGGCGGCGTGGAAGAAGTGGTACGCCGAAGCGGTTCGAAGCGCCTCAAGGCTTGTCGTTGGAACGGCGCCCGCGTCGTTCGGAGATGAGCTGAATCGCATCGCCGCGGACTTCGAGCCAGGCGGAGGTTCAGGCAGATTCTCATTTGCCGCAGCGTCGATGCTCAGTCTTGCGGGTGTGGTACGCGAGGGCGCTCAAGAGGTAGCTGGGTTTTTCACCTGCGGCGCAGACCAGATTCTGCCCGCGGAGATTGTTTTGACCTGGCAGGCCGTCGTTCTGGCAGGCGACGGCCGATTGTTCGCACCATGTGCAGGCACCCACTCGCCCCAACACCGCGAGGTACGTGAATCGGACGTGATCGCGCGTGGCCTCACTTCGACGGATCCCACCATTCGCTGGCGTGCGGCACAGGCCACGGTACGGCTGACATCAGCGAACCTGGGCGGATTCAATCGCAACTCGCCGGGACTTCCGGCCTGCTCTTCGGCTAACAGTGCTCGCATATCGAGGGCGCCCGGCTGGCAGGCCGGTCAATTGTTTCGATTGCTGACCAACAGGGATGTCGCAGTCCGCAGAGAGGCGGCCTACGGCATTGGCGTCCGGCTGGCCAATCGCGCGACCAGTTCAGATTTGGTTGCAGCCGCGAGCATCGAGCTGCGGGCGTGCCTGCTGGGCGAAATGCAGGACGAGATTCAAGGCCTGATTCTCGAAGCGCTTGGCGCGGCGCATTACGGAACCGACGAACAACGCCACGACGCCGAGCTTTTCATCACGGCGCAGTCCACCGGTGGTCCACTCCGAGTCCTCGGCGCGGCCAAAGGCCTTGAAGCGCTAGTCCGTCAAACTCCACAACGCCCGCTCGATCTGTCGACGCGCGCTCGTCTTCGGCAGATGGTTCTGACGGGCAGCCGCAGCCTCGAAGCGGCGCCAGAGAACGTCGACGCCCGTACCCGACGCCTGGCGCTTGCGGCGCTACTAGCCGCCAATGATGTTGACCCGCTGACGCTGGCTGCCGCTGCGGAAGATGGCGACTGGCAGGTGCGTCGGCTGGTGGCTGGGCGCCTCAGTGCTGCCGACGAGCACGCCAATCTCGTGAGCCGGCTGGCGAGCGATCCGGCCTTCCAGGTCCGCTACGACTTGCTGGCGTCACAGGCGCGGATCGCTGGCCGCAGCCGTATCTGCCAGCCCATCATCGCGCGCTTCGACGATCAATCACCCGTCGTCGTCATGCGCGCGATGGACGTGCTGGTCGGGACGTGCACCGACCTCGACCCTGCTATCCAGACGCTCACTGAACTCGCTGACGAGCTCGGCAAGAGCACCAGCCACACGGCCTGGCATGTGCCATCGCGCGCGCTCGCGAATCTGGCCAGGCTGAGGCCGGCGGTGGCCGCGCCTCGCCTCGCTGCCGCAGTGACCCATCCTGTTTGGCAGGTGCGCGCCGCCGCAGCGGCCGCCAGCGCGTTGGCCGGGTCGGCGGAATCCGCGCGGAGGTTGGCAGACGATCAGGAGCCGAACGTGCGTACGGCCGCCATTGATGCGCTCGTTCGGTTGAAAGACGCGAGCGTCGCAGACAAATCGATCGCGGCGATTGAATCGAGTGACGACCATCAACTGCTTCGCACGGCGGCCCTGTCGCTGAAGGGTCTTGCGGACGACGCGAAGCCGCGGGCGACCGAGGCGCTTCTGGGCGCGCTTCGGAGGTTGACCGCGCAGGCGCGGGACACGTCGCGCGATCCACGCGTCGCGATGATCGACCGCCTGGCGGAAACCATACCCGCCGATCGCACGCCTGAACTCATGCGGTACGTTGGCGATTTCGACGAGTCAGTGGCGGCCGCCGCCAGCAGGGCCTACAAAGCTGTCGTCAATGTTGACCCGCCGCCGCACTCGACGCGACGGCGGTATCCGTTCCAGCCGTTGGCCGAGGAGCTTACCGGGTTGCCGACGCAAGCCACGATCACGTTGAAGGACGGCCTCGTTACGCTTCGCCTGCTTCCCGACGTGGCACCGGTGACCGTGGCGCGGTTTGCCGCACTGGCTCGCGCGCGCCACTACGATGACAAAACGTTTCACCGGATCGTGACGAATTTTGTCGTGCAAGGCGGCAGTCCAGGTGCCAACGAGTACGTCGGCACCGATCGCTACATGCGCGACGAAGTTGGCCCGCAGGCCCCGCACGTGCGGGGAGCGGTCGGAATTTCCACCCGCGGCGGCGACACCGGCGACGCCCAAATCTTCATCGACCTCGTCGATCTTCCGAGACTCGATCGCGACTACACGGTGTTCGCCTATGTCACACAGGGCATGGAATTCATTGACCGGTTGCTCGAGGGCGCGAAGATCGTGAGCATTTCGGTCAGGTAGCCGCGGTCCCATGCGCCGCCTGCTCTCGCTCGTCATCGCGCTCACACTGACTGCGACAGTGGTGCGAGGCGACCAGACGATCCCGCCACAACGCGGCGTCCGCATGGTCGTCGAAAACCCGCCCATGAGCAGCGACATGTTCACGTGCGGCTCGGATCAGACGCTTCCGAATCCGATTCCTGAACGCTGGACGACCGTCGTTCTCGCCGGTGACTCACGGTTGTATCTGGCGTGCAACACGCTGCGGCATCCGGGCGAGCACCGCGAAAATCGAGAACGAAGTCTGTTGGGCATTGCGATCAGGTCCAACGAGCCGGAAGTGCGCTGGCGCGCGGCGCAAGCCACGGTGCGCCTTTTTCATCGCCCTGACGACTTAGTCGATCAGACGTACGAACCCTACGGTCAAATCGGCTGGTTCATCCGCACGGTCGGCGGCGCCAACGTGGTGCCCGCCTGCAATGGCTTCGTCCAGATGTTCGGCAGCGGCACCTACCCCAAACGATGGCAACCGGGCCCGCTGTTTCTACTGATGACGGACGCCAGCCCAGGCATTCAACTCGAAGCGGCGTATGGGCTCGGCGCACATCTGTCGAAGCCTGGGCCTGAACCTGATTTGGTGGCCGCGGCGTTCAAGGAACTTCAAGCCTGTCTGACCCGGAAAATCGACGATACGGTGCGGGCGGCCATCCTCGAGGACATTGGCATCACGCTCTATCCGACTCCAATCCTGCGCCATGATGCCGAGCAGTTTCTGGTTCAGGAATCGAACGGACCCGCACAGGTCACGCTCGGGGCGATGCGTGGCCTCGAAGCGCTGATCCGTCAGGATCCAGTGGGCGTTCAGGATGAACGCACGCGCGAGCGATTGCGGCAGTTGGCGGCGCATGGCCCGCGCATCGGCCAGCCTCTCGAGGCCGACGCCTCGGCGACGATTCGCCGCCTCGCCGTTCAAAGCCTGATGGCGATTGGCGACACCGATTCGGTCACGCTGGAACGCGCGTCGAACGATGGCGACTGGCAGATCCGCCAGCTTGTGGCCGGCCGTTTGGATCTCGCAAATCCGCAGCAGTTCGGCCTCGGTCAGCGATTTGCGGCCGACGCGGCCCTCCAGGTGCGCTACGAACTCCTGTCGCCGCTCGGGCGGTTGGCCACCCAGACGCACGAGTGTGCGCTCATCGCAAAGTTCCTCACCGATCGAGAACCTGCCGTCGTACTGCGCGCGATGGACGTGCTGCCGGCCGGTTGCACGGATCTGGATGACAACGTAATCAACAAGCTGACGAAGTTATCGGAGGGTATGGACGAACCGCGTGACCCGGCCTCGTGGCAAATGCCGGCGCATGCATTTGCCGCGCTCGGGCGCCTCAGACCGGAAGAAACCAAGCCGCGTCTGCCGGCCGCGGCGAAAAACTTCGCGTGGCAGGCACGAGTCGTGGCCGCCGTTGCGGCATCCATTCTCGAGGATGACGCGACGCTCCTGACGCTCGCCGGCGATGAGCATCCCAATGTGCGCACCGCCGCACTCATGGAACTGGCCGGCAAGAAACATCCGGCCACCGTCCCGATCGCTATCGCGACGGTGCGCGACGCCTCCGACTACCAATTACTGCGGGCGGCGGCGCTGGCGCTAAAGGGCCTGCCGGAAGAATCCAGGGACGAGGCCACCGATGCGCTGCTGTCGGGGCTCCGCAGAATCACGGAACTGGCTGACGACACGTCGCGTGACGCGCGCGCCGCCATGCTCGACCGGCTGGCGGAAACGATGCGCCCTGAACGCAGCTCCGATTTGCAGTACTACATGGCCGACTTCGACGATGAGGTGATTGCGGCGGCGACCAGGTCATTCACCGCCCTCATTCACGTTGATCCGGCGCCGATCTTCGAGCGTCGCCGGCGCTACCCCTATCAGCCGGTGGAAGCGGCGCTCAAGGCCCTGCCGGCCACCGCGCTCATTCAGCTCGACGAGGGGATCGTCACGCTGCGATTCCTTACGGACGTCGCTCCCGTGACCGTCGCGCGTTTTGTCGAGATGGCCCTCGCGGGCAAGTACGACGACACGACCTTCCATAGTGTGGCGCACAACATGTATGCACTCGGCGGCGGCAGTCCGGGCGCCAACGAGTTCTCATCGCCGACGACGCGGTTCTTGCGGACTGAAGCGGGACCTCAAGCGCGCCACATTCGCGGCGCCGTCGGCATGTGGAATCACAGCGCCGACAGCGGCGACGGCCAGTTTTTCATCGACATGGTCGATCTCCCGAAGCTGGATCACGAGTTCACCGTCTTCGCGTACGTGACGGCGGGCATGGAACTGGTGGATCGCCTGCTCTCGGGCGCGAAGATCGTCCGCGTGATGGTCAAGTAACAGCTCAAATAGAATAAGGCTGCATGATCCGCCGCGTCGCCGGGCTCGTCGTCGCGCTCGCGCTGGTTACGGCCTGTTTCCGGGCCGATCAGCGTCCCTGGCTCGGCGCGCCGCAGGAGATCGCGCCCGGCGTTGATTTCTTTCAGAGCACCGACACCACCCTCGTCGATCCTGAGGGACCCATCGCCGTCTATCTGTTGCGCCTCGACCTCGATCGCGTCCGGATCGAAAGCGCGCTCAGCAACGACGAAGTGATGGACGCGGAACGCGTCGATAGCATTGCCAAACGGCGCCAGGCGATCGCCGCCGTCAACGCCGGGTTCTTCAATGTGAAGAACGGCGAGCCCATCAGTCTCTTGAAGGTTGCCGGACAGTTGGTCAGCGACAACAGCCTTCCGCGTGCGGTTGTCGTCATCCGCGGCGCTCGAGGCGCCCGGCAGGAATTCGACTTCGATCAGGCCGCCGCCAAAATGGAGGCGCGGTTCATGGCGCCGGCCAAGATCGTCACGGTGCCTGTGGATGGTCTCGACACCACGCGCGAACGCGGCAAGTTGATGCTGTACACGCCGATGTACCACGCCGACACAGACACGGCCGCCAACGGCACGGAATGGGTGCTGCGCGGCGATCCGCTCAAGGTGATCGAGGTGCGTCGCGACCTGGGCAAGACGCCAATTCCCGGCGACGGCGTGGTGCTGTCATATGGCGGCCTCGAGCCGCCTTCGCCGCTCGATTGGCTTCTGCCCGGCACCACCGTGACGTTCGCCACGACGTGGAAAATCCTCAACGGGACGCCGGCCGAACGTTTCGACGAGGCGTTCGATATCATCAATGGCGCTGGACTGCTCAAACGCGGTGGCAAGACCCAGTCGAATTGGCAAACCACCGAAGCCCTGCAGCCCGGAACCTTTACGGATGTGCGCCATCCCCGAACGCTGCTCGGCGTCGATCGACGCGGATCTCTCTGGCTCGTGGCGATTGACGGCCGCCAGCCCGATCACAGCGTGGGCATGACGTTCACGGAACTCGTCGCGCTGTGCGATCGCCTGGACCTCACTGACGCAATTAACCTCGATGGGGGCGGATCGACGACGATGGTCGTGAAGGGCGAGATTGTGAACAAACCCTCGGACGCGGCCGGGCCCAGGCCCGTCAGCGACGCAATTCTGGTAAAACCACGATAGGAACCTGATGGAATCCCCGATGGACCGAATGACGAAACTTTTTGCACATCTTGGCCGTTTCGACGCCGACACGTGGATGAGCACCGTGGACTTGCTCGCGTCGAACATGGCGGACGTCGATCGCAACGCCACGCGCATCTGGTTCGCGTTCTATCCGCTGAAGCTGCAGCTGGCGCTCGATGCCGCCGACGCCGCGAATGAACGTGAGGCGACTGAACGGAAGCTCGGTCTGATGGGGCATTGGGGCCTGGCGGACACGATCGATTCGTCGCATCGGTTCCTGTACGGTCATCGGTACTGGCCGCAGGTGAAAGCGACCGTCGAGGCGATCGAGACGGTTCCCGCGGAGTTGGGTGCGATTATCACGCAGGTCGCGGAGTCGGCGAGCAAGACGCTGCGCGTCGAGCGGGAGGCTGTGCTCGGCATGGCGGCGATTGCGCTCATGACGTTGCGTCAAGTCGGGCCGGAGAAATTCGCGGCGGCGTCCGGACAGGTGCAGTTGACGGCGGCCGAACGCGCGCAGACGCCGAAGCAGATTCTCAAGGCACGGGCGCACGACGACTTTCAGGGCGTGTTCGGATTCATGCGCGGCATCCGGAAGCAGTGGACCGTGACGTTCAACGAGCACGATCCTGACGCGCGATTCACGGCGATTCAGGCACAGGACCTGGCGACCGCCGCGCAGACGGACAAGCGCGAGTACCGATCGAAGGACGCGCGCTGCATTCCGAACGAAGGGCCGATCCCGGTCGAGTGCCGCGCCGCGTCATGCGGCACGTGCTGGGTCGGGGTGCTGGGCGGCGCGGAGAAGTTGTCGCCGGTTGAACCGCACGAAGCCGCGCGTATGCGTGTGTTCGGGTACGTGGCGCCGCAGGTGGGATCGCAGCCGATCATGCGCCTGGCGTGTCAGGCGAGGGCGCAGGGCGCGGTGTCGATCGTGATTCCGCCGTGGAACGGGATTATTTCCCGCCTCTGAGCGCAGCCAGCTCGCGATCGATTTGGGCCTGGATCGCCGTGAGCTTCTTGTCTTTTCGCCCGTCCGCGATCGCCTTGACGCCTTTGGTGATCAGGAGCTGCCCCACGTAGTTCACGGCGGCCATCGTCAGGATCTCGCCCGCCGAGACGCCGCCCGATCCGGCCATCTCCTTCGGCGTCACCATGCCCAGAAATTCCTGATGGCTCATGGCATTGCGCACTTGGCCCGTGGGGCCGTTGAGCCAGTCGTAGTCTTTCGTCAGTTCCTGGAACGTCGGCGGCTTGCCGAGGATGTCGACGTAGATGTGGAATTGCCCGGGTGTCGTGTTAATCAAAGACGGGCGTTGGACCCCTGCGCGAATCCGATCCAGGTTGTCGGGCATCGGGGGCGTCGGCGTCGGCGTCGGGGTGGCCTGGGGCGTGGTTGATGCCGGGGGCGGCGGTTGCTGAGTCGTCTGGGCCGCGACGCCGCGCACCGGAAGGGCGAGGCACAGCACCACAATCGTCACGACAATCGGAGCTAGCCGGCCAGGCTTCATAGTCGTTCAGACGCGGGTCCGCCTCCTAAAGCCGTTTTCGCTCGCGAAAACTAGTCTAACAGATGACCAGGGTCAGCTCGCGGGCATCAGGGCGCCGTCGAGCTCCGCCCACGTGTCGCCATCGAGCGTTGCTAACGTTCGCATATACAGGTCAACGTCCGCGGCGGAAAACGTCTCGCGCAGCTTCGCCATGGCTGCCACCAGCCGGTCGCGGGAAGGCGGCGGCACCGCTTCGTCGCTGATGAGGCCATTGTCATGCGCGATACCAAGCGCATCGAGAAACGCCGCCATGAGATCGCGGCGCGTCATGAAGTGGTAGGAAATCAGCGCGCGCGTCGCCACCGGATCCGAGACGTCGTTCAACTGGGCAAGCAACCGCGCGCGGCGCTCGACGGGCAGCGCGCGCACGCTCTTCGTGCGGAAGTTCAGGCGTTTGGCAAGGGTGACGACGGCATCGGCGTGCTGGAGTTCGATGTCGTTCTGATCTTCGCGCCAGAACGCGTCGGCGGCGGCCAGACGCTGGTCGGCCGACATGTGCTTCCACAACTGGGACGGTCGGTCAGGCATATAGGTGATCATACGACTGCGGGCGTCGATTTTCGCATGTGACACTATTAGCGAAATTCGACGCCCGCAGTCTTATGTCCGATCGCCTGCTTACCCCGCGTTTCCTCATCATGTGCGCGTACACCTTCACGGTGTTCGTGTCCGTGTTTCAGTTGCTGCCGACGGCGCCATATCACGTGATTGATCTCGGTGGCGGCACGGTCGCGGCCGGTTTGTTTCTGGGTTTTCTGACGTACGCCTCAGCATTTTCAGCGCCGTTTACGGGCGCCATCGGCGATCGCATCGGTCAGCGTCATGTCCTGATGGGCGTGAGCGTGATCCTGGCCGTGCTCACGGCCAGCTACGCATTCATCACCGACTACCGGCTGCTGCTGGCCGTGGTCGTCGTGCACGGCATTTTCTGGTCCGGGCTGCTGGCGGCGTCCGGCGCCTACATGACGTCGACGCTGCCGCCGGGACGTCGCGCCGAGGGGCTGGGTTACTGGGGTCTCGCGTCGGTGTTCGCCGTGGGCGCAGCGCCGGCGCTGGGGTTCTGGGTGTATCGCCACGGCTGGGTCACGTTGTGCGTCGAGATGACGGTGCTGAATCTGCTGATGGCGGTGATCGCGTGGTGGCTGCCCGACGATCATCACGGCGCGCATGGGCATGATCCTGCGGCGCCCGTGGTCCATCCAGCGCCGCATGCGATCGAATGGCGCGTGTTGTTCTTGTCCGTCGGCAATGCGCTCATCTCGTTCGGGTACGGCAGCCTGACCAGTTTCTCCGCGCTCTATGCCGATTCGCTTGGCATCACGCCGCGCAGTCTGTTTCTGTCCGCGATGGCCGTTTCGATTCTGGTGGGCCGTATTGCTTTCAGCCGGTCGATCGATCGCGTCGGCCACCGGCGCGTGCTCCTGCGATGCCTGCTCATCCCGCCGGCCGGCCTGGCGCTGTTGGCGGTCGCGAACGGCCAACTGTCCTTCGCAATCGCGGCGGTCATTTTCGGCGCCGGCTTCGGCCTGATGCACCCGGCGTACACGGCCTACGTGATGGCGCACGTACCGTTCGCCCGTCGCGGCGCTGCGTTCGGCGCGATGCTCGCGGCGTTCGATACCGGTATCGGCACCGGATCGTCGGCGATCGGCTGGGTGATTCATCAATTCGGCTTCCGCCCCGCCTTTGGCCTGGCGGCGGCTCTGGCCGCGCTGGCGCTGCCGGTGTTTCTATTCGCCGAGAAGAAGCTCGGATTTAGACACCGTTCTTAGTGCTGAGTGCTTCGTGCGGGCGCTTTCAACCTTTGCCCTTTGCCCTCTGCTCTTTGCCCTTAACATGGTCCCCATGAACCGCATCCGTCTCGCCATTTCCGCCGTCGTCGTCGGCCTCATCGCTGTGGTCGCGACCGGCATTACTGTCACCACGCAAACCGGCCAGGCCGTCACGCCGGCAGACCTTGTCCTGCGCGGCGGGCGTATCGTCACGCTGGATGCGCAAACTCCTGAGGCGCAGGCGATCGCGTCGCGCAACGGCGCGATCGTTGCCATCGGCACTGACGCCGCGATCGCGCGGTACATCGGTCCCAACACGCAGGTCATCGACCTCGCCGGGCAGTTCGCGATGCCGGGGTTCATCGAAGGCCACGGCCATTTCACCGGCATCGGTGAAGGCAAGCTCAATCTCGATTTGATGAACACGAAGAGCTGGGACGAAATCGTGCACATGGTCGCGCTGGCGGTGGAGCAGGCCAAGCCGGGCGAGTGGATCGTCGGTCGTGGCTGGCATCAGGAGAAGTGGTCGTCTGTGCCGCAGCCGAACGTTGAAGGGTTTCCGCTGCGCGCGTCGCTCGACAAAGTGTCGCCGAACAATCCCGTCATCCTCACGCACGCCAGCGGACATGCGTCATTCGCGAACACGAAGGCGCTCGAGCTGTCGAACATCACGGGAACCACGGCGAATCCGTTCGGCGGCGAGATTCTGAAAGACAAGGACGGGAAGCCGACCGGACTGTTGCGCGAAACGGCATCTGGTCTGGTGCGTCGCGGCGCCGGTGCGCCGGCGCCTACGGCCGCCGAAACGGAAGCGCGCAACGAGAAGATTCTTGAACTGGCTGATCGCGAAGTGATCGCGAAGGGCATCACGAGCTTCCAGGATGCCGGATCGAGCTTCGATGTCGAAAACCGCATCAAACGGATGATCGATGCCGGACGGATGAACGTGCGTCTCTGGGTGATGATCCGCGGCGGCAACGCCCAGACGCTCGCGGCCAACCGCGTGATTGGCTACGGCAACAACATGCTGACCGTGCGGGCGATCAAAATCACCGGTGATGGCGCGCTCGGATCGCGTGGCGCGTGGCTCCTCGAGCCGTACTCGGACAAGGCGGATAGCGTGGGCGCGGCGACGACGCCGGTGGATGAGATACGCGCGCGCGCGCAAGTGGCGATTGACGCCGGCTATCAGGTTTGTATTCATGCGATCGGCGACCGCGCCAATCGCGAAGTGCTGAACGTGTACGAAGAGACGTTCAAGAAGAATAACAAGAACGGCAAAGATCTGCGGTGGCGCATCGAACACGCGCAGCACATCAATGGGGCCGACATTCCGCGGTTCGGCCAGCTCGGCGTGATTGCCGCGATGCAGGGCATTCACTGCACGTCCGACGCGCCCTGGGTTGAGCCGCGTCTGGGCGCGGCGCGCGCCGCCGAGGGCGCGTACGTGTGGCAGAAGCTCATGAAATCCGGCGCCGTCGTCGGCAACGGCACGGACGCGCCGGTCGAGGACGTCGATCCGATTCCCAGCTACTACGCTTCGGTCACGCGCAAGGCCAAGGACGGCAAGGTCTTCTACGGCGACCAGCGCATGTCGCGCATTGAGGCGCTGCGGTCCTACACGATCAACAACGCGTTTGCGGCGTTCGAGGAAGACATCAAGGGGTCGCTGTCACTCGGCAAGCTGGCGGACATCACGGTGCTGACGAAAGACATCACGACGGTTCCTGAGGATCAGATTCTCACCGCCAAAGTCGCGTACACGATCATCGGCGGGAAGGTTGTGTACAAGGCGCAGTAGCCTTACGACCGGCGCCGATGCGCGCGCGACCGAGCCTGCTCGGACACTTATTTATCGACTGGCAATATCTGACTTGACGATAATCAATAATATTGGTATCGTTAATCGATAAGTGAGGTCGTAACCATGTCCAGCCCAGTTTCCGCGCCTGCCGCCTTGCCGATCGCCCGCGTCGTCTTGCGCATCCTCATCGTCGTGAACTGGCTTGGGGGCGCCGCGATCGCCACCCTGCTGATCGCATTGCCCACCCGGCAGTGGATCATGAGCGCGCTCGACCTGAGGCCGTCACCCGAGGCCGATATGTTCATCCTCGGCTTGCGCACGATCGCGGTGATCGGCCTCGTCGCGACTCCGCTGCATTACGCCGTTCTCAAACGACTGCTCGCGATGGTTGAGACGGTACGCGCGGGCGATCCGTTCGTGGCCGCAAACGCGGTCCGGTTGCAGGCGATCGGCTGGGTGCTGTTCGCGCTGCAGTTGCTCAGCCTTGTCGTCGGCGCGATCGCCAAGGCCATCTCGACGCCGGAGCATCCGCTCCATCTTGATGCCGGGTTTTCGATCAACGGATGGCTCGCTGTGCTCCTCACATTCCTGCTGGCCCGTGTGTTCGCGCACGGCGCGCTGATGCGCGACGACCTCGAAGGGACGGTCTGACATGGCAATCGTCGTCAAACTCGACGATCTGCTCCATGACCGGCGCATGACGTTGACCGAGCTTGCGGATCGGGTCGACATGACGCTGGCCAATCTCTCGATCCTCAAGACCGGTAAAGCGCGCGCGATTCGCTTTTCGACGCTCGAGGCGATCTGCAAGGCGCTCTCGTGCCAGCCTGGCGACCTTCTCCGGTTTGAGTCGGATCACGCGGAACGCGAGAGCCCGGGCGCTGGCAAACGGAACCCAGACTGATGCTGACAAGCACGGTCAGGACGCTTCGTGCCCGCATGGGTCAATTGTGCCGCTTCTGCCGTTAGACTTAGCGCCTATGCGGCTGCCTCGCCTGATCCTCACGTCGATTGTTGTCTCACTTGCGTGGCTTGGCACCGGTGCCGAGTCCGGCGTTGCCCGCGCACAAGAACGCGCTGCGGCCGAGCGCCCGTTCGGCACTCTGCGTGAGCAGGCGGCGATGCAACAGTCGTGGCTGAAGCAGCGCCTCGATACGTTTCTGCCGCCGCTGATGCGCAAATACGGCATCGACCTTTGGGTCGTGCCGATGCGCGAATACAACGAAGACCCCGTCTTCAGCGCCATCGTCTCGCCCGAGACGTTCGCGGCCAGGCGGCGCACAATCTATGTCTTCTTCGACAAATGCGCGGCCGCGGGCACCGCCGTGAGCGCGGCGTGCATTGAAAAGATCGCACTCGGCGGCTCGTCACAGGGCGGCGTGTTCGAGGCGCGAACGTCGCAGCGCGCCATTGAAGGCGGCGGCGCGGTTCGGGGACGCCAGGCCGAGCTCTGGGGCGATGAGCAGTGGGAGCTGTTGAAGACGGTCATCGAAGAGCGTAAACCGCGCGTCATCGGGATCGATCGTTCAACCGTCTTCGCGTTCACCGATGGCTTGTCGAGCGGCGAGTTCGATGGCATGTCTCGCGCGCTCGGTCCGGCGTGGACGTCGAAGTTCAAAGACGCGGAGCGGCTGCCGCTCGATCTCATCGCATCGCGCCTGCCTGACGAGGAAGCCTTCTTCCAGAAGATGACGGCGCTCGTCTGGGACATGACGCAGACGATGTTCTCCGCCGCGGTTATCGTCCCCGGCAAGACGCGCACGAGTGACCTTGTCTGGTGGTGGCGCCAGCGCGTGAACGATCAGGGCCTCGGCACCTGGTTCCAGCCGAGTGTGGACGTGCAACGGCAAGGCAGCGCGCCGATCGATGCGGATCCCATCATCCAGCCCGGCGATGTGCTGCATTGCGATGTCGGCATCACCGTCGCGAGACTCAACACCGACACGCAGCATCTGGCCTATGTCCTGAAGCCCGGCGAAACCGACGCGCCGGCTGGCTTGAAGAAAGCACTCGCCAACGCGAACGCGATGCAGGACATGACGATGGAAGAGATTCGCGTGGGACGGACGGGCAACGAAATCCTGCAGGCGGTGCTCGGACGCATGAAAGCGAAGGGCATCGATGGCACGCTGTATTCGCATCCGATTGGCTTGCACGGCCACGGCGCGGGCCCGCTCATTGGCCTTTGGGATCGCCAGGAAGGCGTCCCCGGCCGCGGCGATTCCACGGTGATCCCATCGATGTGGTTCTCGATCGAACTCCAGGCGACGACGCCGGTGCCCGAATGGGGTGGTCAGCCCGTCCGCATGGCCCAGGAAGAAGACGTCATCGTCGGCGCCGACGGGAAGGTGCGTTGGGCCCTGAAGCGGCAGGACAAATTGTTCCTCGTGAACAGCAAGTAGGGGTCAGACCTTGGGGTCAGACCTTGGAGTCAGACCTTGGGGTCAGACCTTGGCGTCAGACCCACCGTCGAAATCTGTAATCCGAATGGGTGTCGGACGCGATCTGCGCGGCTTCTGGGGTCAGACCCGGGGGTCAGACCTGATGGTCTGACCCCAATATCGCCGCCAGCACGGCCGGCGAGGCTTCGGGCGTGCCGTCCGGGACGGCGCCGGCGGCGAGGAGCAGCCGCGCGACGCCGGCGTGATCGTGAGCGCGGTTGCCGTTCAGCGATCCGTGACAGCACCAGCCGAGTGGCGTGCCGCCGTAGTGGGCATCGCGAATCTTTATGAGCGATCCCGCATCAGGATGTCGGAGGATGGCCGCGACCGTTTCCGGCGAGCCTTCCCACGCGGCAAGATGCAACGGTGTGCCCGAATCCTGCCCGGGTATTCGCGGATCGAAGCCAAGGTCGAGCATTAACGCGACGGCGCGTACGTTGCCATTCCAGGCCGCGTCGGCGAGCACCCGCTTGTCGTCGGGCGTCAGTGACGCCAGGATGCCTGGATGATCCCGGACGATCCGGCGAGCCAACGCCTCATCGCCTTGTCGACATGCCGCCAGTAGCACGCGCGACACCGGCGCCAATGTCAGCATCGCGTCCAGCGTGTCACGCTGTTCGAATTGCGCGGCCACGTCCAGCGCCGTCAGGCCATCGCCAATCGTCCAGAAATAGATGTGATAGCTGCTGGGAGGTTTCTCCCCGTAGTCGCCGCGACCTGTTCGTAAATTGAGTAGATCAGGATTCGCCGCGAGCAGCGTCCGCGCCCGTTCAGTGAGGCCGAGGGCCGCGGCCAGGAAAATGTCCGTCTCGGCGCCGCGTGAGAC
>Ga0315912_10000827_pt1 | contig 45565 bp, 47 predicted proteins | sample VfabasoilMG_FD_204469 | JGI IMG/M metagenome (GOLD analysis project Ga0315912, IMG submission 204469) | Garden soil microbial communities collected in Santa Monica, California, United States - V. faba soil | ecosystem: Environmental > Terrestrial > Soil > Garden | place: USA: California... | reverse complement strand
CGGTCGCGGCTGCGCATCACAGCTTCTTCGGCCGCTTCGACACGCTGACGCTCGTCGAGCTCGAAGGCGAGGTGACCGAAGTGTTGTGGCGCAATCCGCATGCGTACTTCAGCGTGCGCGCTGACGGCGTCGTGTGGGAGATCGAGACGAGCTCGCTGACGGTGCTGAAGCGGCTCGGCATCGAGGAGGGCACGATCCGTGTCGGTCAGCGCGTCAAGATCGCGGCGAATCCGCCGACCGGCACCAAGAAAGAGATGTACGCGCGCCACGTGCTGCTGCCGGACGGCCGCGAGTTGCTCATGAACGTCGGGCTCACGCCGCGCTGGACGGAGCGCGCGAACGCCGTCGGCGACGACTCGCTGCTGATGGCGCGCGAAGGCGACGGCTCGCGGCCCGATCTCGGCTTGTTTCGAGTCTGGAGCCACACGCGCGCGATTGCGCGCCTCTTTCCCGAGGTCACGGATCCGTCCGTCGACATCAACGTCTATCCGCTGACCCCGGCGGCGCGTGCGGAGCTCGCGCAGTTCAATCGCGCGACCGACAATCCGACGGCGAACTGCGTGCCGAAAGGGATGCCGACGATCATGGAGGCGCCGTATCCGATCGAGTTCGTGCGCGCGGGCAACGGCGACATCGATCTCAAGCTCGAGGAGTACGACCTCACGCGGCACATATATATGAACCCGAGTGCCGCGCGCGAGCTCACGCAGCCGACTCCGCTCGGCGACTCGGTGGGTCGCTGGGACGGAGCAGCGCTCGTCGTGACGACGAGGCGCATCAGCTGGCCGTTCTTCAGCCAGCTCGGCATTCGGCAGAGCTCAGGCGTAGAGATAGTCGAGCGCTTCACGCCGGCCGCCGACGGAAGCCGCCTCGACTACGAGATGACGGTCACGGATCCCGCGACGTTCACGCGCCCCGTCGTGCTGACGCAGCACTGGCTCTGGCTGCCGAACGTGACGTTGCTGCCGTACGAGTGCACGGTTCACTAGAGTGCTGTGGCAGTGCCCTAGCGACGCCGTCGCCGCGCTCGTGCTCGCGCACGGCGCCGGTGCAGGCATGCGGCACGCGAGCATGCAAGCGATTGCGGACGCGTTCGAGCGGCGCGGCATCGCAACGCTTCGGTTCGATTTTCCGTACATGGCCGCGGGCCGTCCCCGCGTCGACTCGCCGGCCGTCTCGACGCAGGCGATCGCAGAAGCCTACGCCGCGGCGCGCGAGCGCACGAAGCTCCCGATTTGGCTCGGAGGGCATTCGTTCGGCGGCCGCATGGCGTCGCACGCGGTGGTCGACCGTGACCTCGACGCAGCCGGCCTGATCTTCTGCTCGTTTCCACTGCACATGCCGCGTAAGCCCGACACGAAGCGCGCTCAGCACCTGGCCTCGATCCGTAAGCCGATGTTGTTTCTCTCGGGCACGCGCGACGAGCTAGCCGAGCGCGCGCTGCTCGAGCCGCTGGTCCACTCACTGCCGAACGCGACGCTGCACTGGCTCGACACGGCGGATCACGGCTATCGCGTGCTGAAGCGAACGCGTACGCGCACCGACAGCGTCTTCGACGAGATGGCCGAGGCCGCGCGCGAGTTCGTCGACGAGCAGGGGCGCTAGCCATGCAGATGCGGCGACTGCACTTCATCGTTGGGCTCGTGGGCATTGCGGCCTTCCTTTTCACGGGCGCGTACATGCGCTCCGGCTTTCCCGAGCTTTACGCCGCGGACGAGGTTCTGCGTTACCTCTACCGCTCGAACCACGTCTACTTGCTGCTCGCGAGCCTCGTCAACGTCGCGCTCGGGGTGCACTTGACGCCTTCCACGCCCGGCTGGCGGGCCAGGATTTCGTCGATCGGCTCGCTCCTGGCTCTCGCGTCGCCGGTCGTTCTATGCTTCGCTTTCTTCGTCGAAGCGCCCGTGCCGACGCCGGAGCGCGTGATCACGCAGCTCGGCGTGATTGCGGTGACCGCGGGCATTGCGTTGCACGTGCTCGCCGGGCTACGGCGCTGACTCGATACGAAGTGGGGGGTCCACGATGATTCTGCGGTCGACGGTTACGGCGGGGCTCGCTGCGCTTGCGCTCTGCGGCTGCGATGGCGGTGCGCCTAGCGCCGAAGAGACGGCGGCGGTCCAGGCGCTCGAAGCGCGCGTTGCGGCGCTCGAGCAGCGCAAGGAACGCATCGAGGACGTCAACGCGATCGAGCGCTTACAGGGCGCGTACGGTTACTACGCCGATCGCGGGCTGTGGGAAGAAGCTGCGAATCTTTTTGCCGATGACGGCACGATCGAGATCGGGCTCGACGGCGTGTATGTCGGCAAGCCGCGCGTCCGCGAGTACCTGCGCATTCTCAGCGGCGGACGCGCGAGCCTCACCGACGGCGAGCTCGGCGAGCATCTGCAGGTCATGCCCGTCATCACGCTTTCGCCCGACGGGCTCACCGCGAAGGCGCGCTGGCGCGCGATCGTCCTCGAAGGCGAGCTCGGAGGCCAAGCGTATTGGGGTGAAGGTCCGTACGAGAACGAGTACGTCAAGGACGGCGGCGTCTGGAAGATCAAGTCGCTGCACTGGTACCAGGCTTTGTTCGTTTCCTACGAGGGCGGCTGGCAAACGAAGGCGGATGCGAACGGCGCCAAGTACGTCTCCGGCACGGTGCCGCCCGATCGGCCGCCGTCCGTCGAGTACAAGACGTGGCCCGACACGTACGTGCCGCCGTTCAGCTTTCCGAATCCCGTCGGCAAGTACGTGGCGACGGAATAGGAGAGGGCGATGCGAAAGACACACGGTGCAATCGCTCTTGGCGTCGCTGCAGCGGTCGGCGTTGCTGCATGGCTCGGCCAGCCTGCGGCTTCGCAAGAGAGTGCGTCGCTCGTTGCGTTGACTGCGCGCGCAGCCGCGCTCGAGCGCGACATTGCGCGGCTCGAGGACGTCAACGAGATCAAGAAGCTGCAGCGCATTTACGGCTTCTATACCGACAAGCAACTCTGGTCGGCCGCTTCAGAGCTGTTCTCGGCGGACGGCACGATCGAGGTCGGTGGGCGCGGCGTCTATGTGGGCCGCGATCGCATCCGCGCGTTCTTGGCACTGAACGGTCCGGAGGGGCCGCAACCGAAACGCTTGTTCGATCAGATGCAGCTGCAGCCCATCGTGCACGTCGCGCCCGACGGGCAGACGGCGCAGGGGCGCTGGCACGTGTTCGCGCAGGAAGCCGTGCACGGCGAGTACGCGAACTGGGGTTTGGGCGTGCTCGAGAACGAGTACGTGAAGGAGGACGGCGTCTGGAAGATTCGCCGCCATCACTTCTTCACGACGATGTACACGCCGTACGAAGCAGGCTGGGCCAAGCAAGCGATCGCGAACGCCGGGCCGTCTGCGGAGCTACCGCCTGATGGCCCGCCGACAGTTGCGTACGAAGCGTATCCGAAAGCCTTCGTCGTGCCGTTCCACTACGAGAATCCCGTGACGAGTCCCGTCCCGCGACCCGGCGTAGAAGTCGCCGCGGGCGCCGCGACGACGGAGTCGATCGCCGCGACGCTGACGACGCTCGAAGGCCGCGTTGGAAGGCTCGAGGACATCGGGCAGCTCGAGCGGATGAACTCGATCTACGGCTACTACCTGGCGCACATCGAGTGGGACAACTTCACGGGGCTGTTCACGCAGGACGGCGAGATCGAAATTGCGATGCGCGGCGTCTACGTCGGTCATCCGCGCATCCGCCAGAGCATGAACTTCTATGGTCTCGTAACCGATTCGCAGTTCGGGCTCCAGCACAACCACATGCAGTTCCAGCCCGTCATCACGCTCGCCGCCGACGGGCAGAGCGCGAAGATGCGGTCGCGCGCGTTCAGCATCATGGGCCAGTACGAGCGCTACTCGCAGTGGATGGGCGGCGTCTACGAGAACGACTACGTCAAAGAGAATGGGGTTTGGAAGCTCAAGCGCGATCAGCAGCTCAACACCTATTTCGTCACGTATGCGGCGGGATGGAGAGACTCGCAGCCGCGCCCGCCGCCGGGGATGTCGCAAACCGTGCCCCCGGACTTGCTGCCGACGAAGCCGTTTGAGATGTATCCGAGCGCGTATTTGCCGGCGTTCCACTATGCGAATCCCGTGACCGGGCAGCGCGTCGAATGGACGCCGCCGGCGCCCGCCACGGCACAGTGACTTCGGGTTCTACGGACCCTCCGCGCGAGGCCGCCGTTACCGCCTTCGAGTATGATTTGCCCATGCCAGCGGCCCGCCCGGGGCCGCCCCATCCTTGCCGGAGATAGCCGATGAAAGACGACAAGAACGAATTCGACCGCCGTACGTTGATGGCCGGAGCGCTCGGTGCTGCTGCGGTTGCGGCCATCGGTAGCGCGAGCGCGCAGCCGCCCGCGGGAGCGCCGCCTGGCGGCGGGCCGCCGGGCGCCGGCGGGCCCCCGCGGTCGACCGATTCGACGTTGTCGACGCTGCAACAGGCACAGCCGCGGCTCTACCGGCTCGAGGCCGACGTGCACGACTGCGAGGTCACGGGCAAGATCCCGGCGGATTTGAACGGCGCGTTCTATCGCGTCGGTCCCGACGCGCAGTATCCGATGCGGCCGGGGAACATCCCGTTCGACGGCGAAGGCCACGTCAGCATGTTCCGCATCAAGGACGGCCGCGTGAACTATCGCAGCCGCTTCGTGCGCAACGAGCGCTATCTCGCGCAGGAGAAAGCCGGTCGCATCCTGTTCCCGATGTACCGCAACCCGGCGCAGGACGACCCGAGCGTGAAGGGCTTGAGCCGCAGCACCGCGAACACGCACATCATCAATCACCGCAACTTGCTGCTCTCGCTGAAGGAGGACAGCCCACCGTCGGCGCTGAACCTGCTGACGCTCGAGACGGTCGCCCCGACCTACACGTTCGACGGCCAACTGCCGAGCAAGACGTTCACGGCGCATCCGAAGGTCGACTCGCGCACGGGCAACATGGTTGCGTTCGGTTACGAGTCCGAAGGCCACGGCAGCAACGTCGTCACGATGTTCGAGTTCACGCCGCAGGGCCGCAAAGTGTGGGACGCGAAAATCCAAGTGCCGTACGTCGGCATGCTGCACGACTTCGCGGTCACCGAAAATTACATCGTGTTCTACGTGATCCCCATGACGATGGATCAGGCGCAGATGGATCGCGGCGGCATCCACTGGTCGTGGGACGGCACGAAGCCGACCTACTTCGGTTTCGTGCGCCGCGGCGGCGACGGCAAGGACGTTCGCTGGATCGAAGGCCCGACGCGCAGCGCGACGCACGTCATGGGCGCGTTCGACAACAAGCAGCAGCTCATCGTCGACGTCGAGATGTCGATGTCGAACCCGTTCCCGTTCATGCCGATGCACGACGGCTCGCGTTGGGATCCCATCGCGGGCTCGAGCCACATGACGCGGCTTACCGTCGATCTCTCGAAGCGTCGGCCGTCGGCCTACGGCATCGAGCAGCTGTACCCGCACGTGGGCGCGTTGCCGCGTCAGGACGATCGCTACAACACCATGCCGTATCGCTATGGCTTCCTGGGTTCCCCCGATCCGAATGCGCGGCCCGGCACGGGCGGCGCGTGCTACTCGCGCTTCGACAATCAGAACCGCACGTATACGTTGTTCAACGCCGGCACGGAAACGTCGCTTGCCGAGAACTGCTTTGCGCCGCGGAGCAAGGATGCGCCCGAGGGCTCGGGCTATCTGATGGGTCTCGCGACGCGCTTGACCGAGGGCGGCCGGTCGGACCTCGTGATCCTCGACGCCGAGCACCTCGCGGACGGCCCCGTGGCCACGGTTCACCTGCCGATGCGCGCGCCGGGCCAGGTGCACGGCTGGTGGGTGCCGGAGTGGCAGATGCCGACGGCGTGACGTCGCGCGACCTATTCGCGGCGCGCGACGAGAACGATCTCGCGCGCTACGAATTGGCGCCCGGCGCAGTGCTGTTACGCGGCTTCGCGCGTGAGGCGGAGGCCGAGCTGCGGCGCGCAATCGATGCCGTCGCGGCCGCGGCGCCGTTCCGCCACATGAAGACACCGGGCGGTTTCACGATGTCCGTCGCGATGACGAACAGCGGCCGGTATGGGTGGGTGTCGGACGAGCGCGGTTATCGCTATGCCGACAGCGATCCCGAGAGCGGCTCGCCGTGGCCGCCGTTACCTGCGGTCATGCTCGAGCTCGCCCGCAACGCTGCCGCTGCGGCAGGCTTCGACGGCTTCGAGCCCGACGCCTGCCTCGTGAACCGTTACGAGCCAGGCGCGCGGCTCACGCTGCATCAAGACAAGAACGAGCGCGACTTTCGCGAGCCGATCGTCTCAGTGTCGCTCGGCGTGCCAGCCGTGTTTCTGTTCGGTGGGTTGAAGCGCAAGGAACGGCCGCTGCGCCTCGACGTCGTGCACGGCGACGTCGTCGTCTGGGGCGGGCCGAGCCGGCTGCGCTACCACGGCGTGTTGCCGCTGAAGGAAGCGCAGCACGCATTCGCGGGCTCGGCGCGCGTCAATCTGACGCTGCGGCGCGCGGGCTGAACCGGCGACCGGCTATTTCGTGACGACGACAGCGCCAGTTCCGCTGCCGCCGTTGAATGCGCTTCCTTGCACCACGCTCAACCGGCCGGTTCTCGTGTCGACGGCGATCGGCTGAATGTTGCCGGACGTGAAGTCCGAGATGAACAGATAGCGGCCGCCCGGATCGGCGAGCAACGTCGTCGACGGAAACGGCATCGCGAAACTGCCGTTGATCACCGGTGCGAGCGCGCCGTCGCTGCCGACTTCGAACATCGTGATGCCGCTCGCGCTCGACGCGTACGCGAACCGCGCGCCTGGATCGAATGCAATCTCCCACACGGCGCCAACGATGGTCGAGGGGCTGCCGTTCAGCTCGGTGAGCGCGCCGCCGACGCGATACGCCCGAATCGAGTTCTGGCTGCCCACGTACAGCACCGGTAAGCGCGGGTGTCGACGCACGAGGAACGAGGCTGCCGGCAACGTGAACGGGCTACCTGGCATGGCGGTCGGCGCGCCCGTCGTCGCGTCCAACGAATAGCCATAGAGCACCGACGGCGGCTGCGGCGAAGGCAGGATGAAGAGCGCCGCTCCGTCCGCCGTCAGCTGCATCGATCTTCCCATCGGCATGCTCGTGCCGACCGCGAGCGGCGTGCCCGGAATAGGCGTCAGCGCGCCGGTCGTGGAGTCGATGCCATAGGCCGAGAGTGCGATCGCATCGAGGGCCGCACGTGTCACGACGTACGCGAAGCGGCCCGTCGGGTCGACACGCACGTAGATCGTGGCGGCCGCCGTCGTGAACGGGCTGCCTGGGATGGCCGAAAGCTCGCCCGTGACGGCATGGATGCTGTAGCCGAACACACGCGGGTTCTGCTGATCCGTGACGTACAGGAACTTGCCTGCCGGATCCATGGCCGCTTCGACGGGAGCCTGACCCGTCGCGACGGGGTTGTTCGACATAGCCGTCAGGCCGCCGGTCGTCGCGTCGACGCGAAAGCCTTGAATGGTCGCGGCATCGCCGTTCAAGACGTAAAGGAATCGGCCGTTCGGCGTAGCGATCAAGCCGCCCGAATTCGCGCCGACCAGCACGGGAACGCCGGGCAGAGCGTTGAGAACGCCCGTCGTCTGGTTGATCGTCGCGCCCGTCAAGTGACCCGCGACGCTATTCGTCGCAAACAGGCGCTTGCCCATCACGTAACAGTTGACGGCGATGTCCGTCACGATGGCATTGACGATGGTGCCGCTGCCTCGCGTCGTCGTGCACTCTTGGTCCGGGTTCAACGGATGCGCCTGCGTGAGGGCTTGGTACGTCGCGCCGAGCGCGACGGGAACCCGAAAGGTAAAAGGACCGTCGGCGTTGATCGCGAGTAAATCGGCGCCGTTGTTGCTCAAGATCAAGCCGCTGCCTTGAAGCCCACTCACGGTGCCGCCGACCGTGAGCGCCGCGGAACAAGCGACACTCACGCTCGTCGCGTCGCTGTTGCCGACGTTGCCGCTCGCGTTCGACACGATGCAGGCCTGATTCGGGTTGCTCGGATGCGCGAAGACCGAGACGGCATACGAGCCGCCGCTCGGGACGGGCGTCGCGAACGTGAAGCTCGTGGCGCCGGCCGCCACGGCATGATCGACGCCGTTGTTGCGCAGCACGAGGCCAGTGCCCGTGAGGCCGCTGATCGCGCCGCCGATCCGGTAGGTGTTCGTCGTGCAAGTGACGGCGACGTTCGTGACGTTGGCCGCGACGGAACCGCTGCTCGCTGCGACCGTGCAGGTCTGAGTCGGGTTGGCAGGCTGAGCCTGCACGGAGACGGAGTATGCGGTTCCGCTCGTCAGTGCCGCCTGGAACGTGAATCCACCGTTTGCGGCGATAGTGAGATCGTTGCCGGCGTTGTTGCGCAGCACGAGGCCGCTGCCCGCCAAGCCGCTGACGGTGCCGCCGACCGTATACGTCGGCGCTGGGGGCGTCGGCGCGGGTTGCGACCCGCCGCCGCCGCCGCCGCAGGCGGAAAGCAGAACGGCTGCCGCGCACAGCGCTGCTGGCGTGCGTCCCCGATGTGTTGCGACGTGTGGCGTTCTAGTGACCACTTCGCTACTGATTATACCGATCCCGAGATCGAACGCAGCCTACCGATAGCGTGCGGCGCGTTGTCGCGAGCGCTCGCGGCTGCGCTCGAGGATGGCGGCTTTGTCGGCGTTGCTCGCCGTTCCCCACGCGACGATTTCGTCGAGCGAGCGGCCGCAGCCCATGCAGACGTTGTCCTCGTCGAGGCAGCAGTTGCGGACGCAGGGTGATGCGAGCGGATCGACGGGCGGAACGTTCATGTTGCGCCGATCATAAGCGATGACACGACGGCGCAATGTGAACCGTCACGTGCTTGCGAACGCCGCGTTCGCTGGTGTTAGATGCCTCGAATGAACGCAACCCTGCACTACATCTACGATCCGCTCTGCGGCTGGTGCTACGGCGCCGAGCCTCTCGTCTGGGCCGCGTCGAGGGTCGACGGTCTCGCTTTGCGCATGCACGCCGGCGGCCTGTGGCCGCAGCCGACGCGCCTGCCCACCGAGACGCGCCGTTACATCCAGCAAGCCGATGCGCGCGTCGGACAGATGAGCGGTCAACCGTACGGCGAGCCGTACCTGAACGGCTTGCTGTTCGATCCCGAGCTCGTGCTCGAGTCGCGGCCCGTCATCGCGGCCGTGCTCGCTGCGCAAGCCGTCGATCCGAGTAAAGCGCTCGCGATGCTACGCGGCATTCAGCACGCGCACTACGAACGCGGCGAGCACGTCGTGCGCCCCGACGCGTTGCGGCGAGTCGCCGTCGAGGTCGGGCTCGACGCCGGCGCCTTCGAGCAGGCGCTTGCAACCGTCGCCGTGGACGAGCACATCGGCGCGTCGCAGGAGCTCATGAACAACGTCGGTGCGCGCGGCTTCCCGACGTTCGTGCTGCAGATCGGCGACGATTGGTTCGCCGTTCCGCACGGCCGCTTTGCGTCGACGCCCGGCAAATTCGCCGAGTGGCTCGACGGTCAGCTCAGGGCTCATTCCAGCACTCATTGACGAGGTCGCCGGCGCTTTGTCGAATTGAGCCTCGGCCGTTCGACTAGGCAGCAAGGGCGGGCCATTTTCGGCCGGCCTGCAACCCAAGGAGACCGCCATGCCCAACACGATTCGATTGCACCGAGTGCTGCGCGCTACGCCCGACCGCGTCTTTCGCGCTTTCATCGACCCCGACGCGATGGCCAAGTGGCTGCCGCCGCACGGCTTCACCGGCAAAGTGCACCAGATGGACGCGAGGGTCAGCGGTACGTACAAGATGTCGTTCAAGAACTGGAGCTCGGGCACGAGCCATTCGTTCGGCGGCAAGTACCTCGAGCTCGTGCCGAACGAGCGGTTGCGTTACACGGATGCCTTCGACGATCCGAACCTGCCGGGGCAGATGACGACGACCGTCGTGCTGAAGAAAGTGTCGTTCGGCACGGAGATCAACGTCACGCAGGAAGGCGTTCCCGACGTGATTCCGACGGAGGCTTGCTATCTCGGCTGGCAGGAATCGCTGACGTTGCTGGGCCAGCTCGTCGAGCCCGAGATTCCCGGTTGACGCACCGCACGATGCCGGCGCTCTCGATCCTCGATCTTACGTTCGTGCCCGAGGGCGCGACGCCGGCAGATGCGCTGCATCGCTCGCTCCAGCTCGCGCAGCACGCCGAGCGCTGCGGGTACACGCGGTTCTGGCTTGCCGAGCATCACAACATGGCCGGCGTCGCGAGCGCGGCGACGTCGGTCGTGATCGGCTACATCGCAGGCGGCACGCGCACGATTCGCGTCGGCGCGGGCGGCATCATGTTGCCGAACCATTCGCCGCTCGTGATCGCCGAGCAGTTCGGCACGCTGGAGTCTTTGTATCCCGGCCGCATCGACTTAGGCTTAGGGCGCGCGCCCGGCACCGATCAGCGCACCGTGCGTGCGTTGCGGCGCGACCTCATGAGCGCCGAGTCGTTTCCGCAGGACGTCGTCGAGCTGCAAGCGCTGTTCGGTCCGAAGAAGCCGGGCCAAGTCGTCGAAGCCGTGCCGGGCACGGGCCTCGAGGTGCCGCTCTGGATCCTGGGCTCGAGCCTGTATGGCGCGCAGCTCGCCGCGGCGCTCGGGTTGCCGTACGCGTTCGCGTCGCACTTCGCGCCGGCGGACTTGTTGGCTGCGCTCGCAGCGTATCGCGCGGCGTTTCGCCCGTCGGCGCAGCTCGCGGCGCCGTACGCGATGGTCGGCGTGAACGTCGTCGTGGCGCCGACCGACGCCGAAGCGCGGCGCCTCTTCACGTCCGTGCAGCAAGGCGTCACGAATCTGCTGCGCGGTGCGCGCGGCCAGCTACGGCCGCCGATCGACGACATCGAGAGCTATTGGACGCCGCCGGAGAAAGCGCAGGCCTCGCGCATGCTGGCCTGCTCGTTCGTCGGCGCGCCGGCGACCGTGCGCGCGGGACTCGAGCGGCTCGTGGCCGAGACTGCCGCGGACGAGCTGATCGTCGCGGCAGGAATTTTCGATCAGGGCGCGCGCTTGCGCTCGTACGAGCTGCTCGCGGAAATCATGCGCTGACGCTACTGCGCGGGCGTCGCAACTCGGCACTGCCTGTCGATGCGCGGGAGAAGGGTCTCGGCGAGCGGCGGCTCCGGTGTCGAATCGCGGCGCGCGTCTCGGCGCTGCTCGAGGTTGTCGCGTGACGCGATCGAGTCGGCGACGATCTCTTCGTCGCTGAGCGCGTCGACCGCGTTCGCGAAGCACTCGCAGTACGTCGAGGGCGCGTTCGGCGGCGTGAACTTGGCGCAATCTCGTCGAGCGGTCTCGCGTACGGCCCGCGCTCCGCACGTATCGAACTCGCGCAAGACGAGGGCGCCGAACTCTTCGCTGCCGATCAGAGCATCGGGCGCGGCGCTTTTGAGATTCTCGATCGCGGGCGGCATGCAGTCGCAGAACACCGTCTTGCTCATTTCCGCCGCGCGTTGAGCGAGCTCGTTCGTGGGAGCGGGTTCGTTGAGCAGCTGCACGCATTGGGTTGCGATTTGCTTGCCGGCTGTGTTCACGAGCACGGCGAGCGGCAGGTCGGTTTGCTGCGCTGTTGCGTACGTCGAGGCGAGTGAGCTCAAGAGAAGGATCGGCCCGAGCATGCCGCGCATCTGAGGGTTCCTCTCGGTCGCTAGCTGCGACGCCGCAGTATAGCCCGCGTGGACGCGGTCGGTTTTCTCGTCTAAGTTCGTCTCGAAACGGGCTCGATGGGGGTGTCGTCATGAAGCAGGCGTGGCTTGGGTTGGCGCTGATCGGCGTCGCGGGCGCGGGCGCCGCGCAGGATCTCGTGATCACGAATGCCCGGATACTCGACGTGAGCACGAACATCGCGCGCGGCTCGATCGTCATTGAGGACGGCCGCATCGTCTCGGTCGTGGCGGGCGCCGCTGCTGCGGCGGGCAAGCCGACGCTCGACGCCGGCGGCCGTACCGTGCTGCCGGGCTACATCGACGCGCACCGCCACATCATCAACGGCGACACGGACCGATGGTTCCGCGAGGAGTCCGTGCAGCGAATGCAGGAATTCCTCGACGCGGGCTTCACGACGCTGATGTCGGGCGGCGGGCCGATGCCGGGCATCATGGAGCTCAAGCGCCGCATCGATTCGGGCGAGCTCAAGGGCCCGCGCGTGATCACCTCGGGCCGCGCGGACCCCGCGAACTTCAAGACGCCCGAAGAGGCGCGTGCGCAAGTGCGTGCGCTAGCCGCGGCCGGCGTCGAGATCATCAAGGCCGCCGTGACCCCCGCCGAGAAGGACATGCTGGCCGTCGTCGTCGACGAGGCTCGCAAGCACGACCTCGACGTCATGGTGCACGCCGTGACGGCGCCGGCGATGATCGCGGCCATCGAAGCCGGCGCCGCGAAGCTCGTGCACACGCCGCACGACAGCTTCTTGACGAACGAGCAAGCGAAGATGGTCGCCGACGCCGGAATCGAAAATTTGTCGACGGTCGGGTTCGCGGCGCCCGTGTTCGGCGTGTTCAACGACGACAACGTGCCGACGTTCCGCGACGGCAGCCCCTGGCCCTCCGGAATCTTGGGCACGGGCTCGAACGCGGCTGGCGAGAAGCCCGTCAACGCGCGCACGCTGTGGGACAACGGCGTCGTCTACGGCTTCGGAACGGACACGAACTATCTGCCGATCGACGGGCTCTACCACGAGCTCAAAGTGCTGAACCTGATGTTCTCGCCGCAGGACATCGTCAAGCTCATGGGCCCGAACACGGCAGCGTTCATCGAGAGGACGGGCGAACTCGGCACGATCGCGCCGGGTAAGATCGCGGATCTCACGATCGTCGACGGCGATCCGCTGAAGCTGATCTTCAATTTGCTGAACGTCGCGGTCGTCGTGCAAGGCGGCAAGATCGCCGTCGACCATCGCTGACGACGAGGTACACATGACGAAAGAATTCCGCGCGCGGCTCAAGCGCCGCGAAAAATTGCTGGGCACGATGGTCACGCTCGCGAGCGCAGCCTCGGCAGAGGTGCTCGCGAGCTTGGGATTCGACTGGTTGTTCATCGACGGCGAGCACGGGCCGCTCGAGACGCGCGAGCTCGAGGCGATTCTGCAAGCCGTCGGCGACAAGACGGCCTGCATCGTGCGCGTGCCCGAAGCGGCCGAGGTGCCGATCAAGAAGGCGCTCGACCTCGGCGCGCACGGCATCATCGTGCCCCAGGTCAACACGGCCGAGCAGGCGGCCGACGTCGTGCGCTTCGCTCGGTATGCACCGGAGGGCTCGCGCGGCGTCGGGCTCGCGCGTGCGCACGGCTATGGTCTGAACTTTCGCGAGTACTTGAGCGCGGCGAATCGCGAAATCGCCGTCATCGTGCAAGCCGAGCACGCGCGCGCCGTCGAGAACATCGACGCGATCGTGCGCGTGCCGGGCGTCGATGCCGTGCTGCTCGGCCCTTACGACTTGTCGGCGAGTCTCGGCAAGATGGGCCAGATCGACGCCAAGGAAGTCGTCGCGGCGATCGAGCGCGTCACGGACGCGTGCGCCGCGGTCGGGATGCCGCTCGGGTACTTCGGCGTCACGGCAGCCGCGGTGCGCCCTTACGCCGCGCGCGGCTATTCGCTGCTGGTCGCGGGAGTCGACACGCTGTATCTCGCGAACGGCGCCAAAGCCTTACTCGCTGAGCTGCGCGACGCCTAGAGCAAAGCTGCCCCTCGCATGCAGAGACTCGAGTTTGCAATTCTTGGTGCCGGGGCGATGGGCTCGATCTTGGCAGCTCATCTCGCTCGCGCCGGGCATTCGGTCGCACTGCTTGCGAGAGGTCGGCGCGCAGAACAGGTTCGCGCCGAGGGTTTGAGGATCTCGGGCTTGGCCCGGTTCTCTACGCCCATCCATGTCATCGACGATCCTGCACGCCTGCGTGAGGCGCAAGTTCTCGTCGTGGCAACCAAGGCCATCGGCACGGCGGAGTCGCTGAAGCCGTTAGCCGGCGCAAAGGTCGGTTGCGCGTTCTCGGTCCAGAACGGCGTGTTGAAGAACGATCTGCTGCAAGCGGCGTTTGGCCCTGATCATGTTCTCGGGGCGCTCGCGAACATGAGCGGTGAGCTACTGCCCTCGGGCGAGGTGCTCTTCACGCGCAACGTGAGCTTGCAGATCGGAACCCGGGACGGGACCGTTCCGGACGCTGTGCACACGCTGGCGAGAACCATCGACTCCTCCGGCGTGCGGTCCGCGGCCGTACCGAATATAGCGGCGCAAGAGTGGTCGAAGTTCGCGGCTTGGATCGGAATGGCCGGCGCGTCGATCACGACGCGTGTGGTGACGTGGAAGTACTTGATGGACCCCGACGCTGCACTCGTGCTCGTCAGGTTGGTTCGCGAGGTGCGCGAGCTCGCAACGTGGGCCGGCGTGTCGTTCACCGACGACGTGGTGTTCCCTGTGGCTACGCTGTGCACCGGCACCGAAGAGGCCGCAGTGGAGCTCCTGAAAGGCATCGGCGCGCAATTTCGCGACCACTCGCCCGAGCATCGCCTCTCGGCGCATCAAGACATCGATGCGGGCAGGCCGCTCGAGGTGGAAGAGACGCTCGGGCACGCCGCGAGGACAGCCGCAGGAGCGGGGCTGGCGCTGCCGCTACTCGACGCCGTCTACCGGATCGCTGCCGCGATAGACCGGACGTCGCGCGCAACCTGAGTCTGCGATCGGACGTCCGTCGCGGCCGCTACCACTTCGCGTCTTCGTTCGGTTTCGCCGGGTCGGCCGTGATGTTCAGCACAGCGCAGTGGTGGTACGAGAAGCCGCCTTCGCGCACTCCGGGGTGCTCGAGCATCACCTGAATCACCTGAAGCTGGCAGCCCTCGCACGTGATGTTCGGGAGCGTGATCTCGGTTTCCCAGTTCTTCTCGGGCTTCTCCGTATGCGGCCACAGGCCGTCGACGATGATCGGCGGCATCGGCGTCGTCATGATGAAGGCCGACTGCGACCGCAGCCCGCGCTCGGTCTCGTGCATCGAGACGGACGGGTCGAGCGGCAGCGCGTTGCGCTTGCGCGCCAGCGAGATGCGGTAGTGGCCGGGGTGAAAGATCGATTCGTTGACGACGATCTTGAGCTTACTGCCGCCCGTCACGGCCGTCATGGCGCCGGTCGGCTCGCCGGGATCGGCCAGCGTGCCGCCGCAGGGCGCGAGCTTTTGCGGATCGCCGCGGTCGTCCTGCTCGAGCCACGAGGCGGGCTCCAAGAGCTTGAAATGCGCATTCACGGCCGGCGCGATGGCCGCTGCCAATCCGGCCACGGGCAACGCGAGCATCCACTTCTTCAAGACTCACCCCCGGAATTGGGACTGTTATGGGTGGGCGCATTCTAGCGACAGCGCAGGCCTTTCGCCCCTGAAGATTTGTTCCACCTGCGTGCCAAGCGCGCAGCCGGCCCTGTATATTGGCGGCCCGCTGAAGACGGCTACATGCCGCAACGGAATGCATCCATGACGTCGAAGACCATCAAGCGCGCGCATCCGGCCATGCGCGACGACATCGCCGATTTGACGACGCGGCGGCCCGTGCCGGGCCGCGACGTCGAGCAGATCGACCCGTTTCTGTTTCTGAATCATCACGGCCCGCAGGTCTATTCGCCGTACAACCGCGGGCTGCCGTTCGGCCCGCATCCGCACCGCGGGTTCGAGACCGTGACCTTCATCTTGACCGGCGAGCTCGCGCATCGCGACAGCGCGGGGCACGAGAGCATCATCAAAGAGGGCGGCATCCAGTGGATGACGGCCGGCAGCGGTCTCGTCCACGCGGAGATTTCGCCTCAAGAGTTCATGCGCAAGGGCGGCCCGCTCGAGATCTTGCAGCTCTGGGTCAACTTGCCGCCGCGGTTGAAGATGACTCCGCCGCGCTACACAGGGCTACAACGCGATGAGATTCCCGCGATACCGACGCCCGACGGCAAGGGCACGGTGAACCTCACCTCCGGCGAATATCTCGGCCGCAAGGGTGCGATGCAACCGCTGCTCGACATATTCATGTCCACCGTCGATCTCAAACCCGGCGCGCACGTCGAGTTCGGCGGTGTCGCAAACCGCAACGTGTTTCTCTACGTCGTGCGCGGCAAAGTCACGGTCGCCGGCAGCGAGGCGCCTGAGTGGCACCTGATCGAGCTCTCGGACGCTGGCGACACGGTCAGCATCGATGCCGCGTCGGACGCCGTGCTGCTGTTCGGCCACGCCGAGGCGATCGGCGCGCCTGTCGTCTCGTACGGGCCGTTCGTCATGAACACGCGCGAAGAGATCATGCAGGCGATCCACGATTACCAAGCCGGCAAGTTCAACGCAATCCCGCTCGGAACGAACGCGTGACGGCCGCGCGCGCGCCCGTGCGCAACGTCATCTTCGATTTCGGCGGCGTGCTCGTGAACTGGCGTCCGCAGGAAATCATCGACTCATTCTACTCGGAGCCGCACCTGCGCGAGGCGCTGCGCACCCACGCGTTCCAACACGACGACTGGCTCGACATGGATCGCGGCGCGCTCGACGAGGCCAGCGTGGCGCGCCGCAGCGCGCAACGAATGGCGCGGCCCGAGAGCGAGCTGCGCGCGTTGTTCGACCACGTGCGGGCAGCGCTGACGCCAATCGAGCCGACGGTGGCGCTGCTGCGCGAGCTGCGCGAGCGAGACGGCCTCAAGCTCTACGCGTTGTCGAACATGTCCGAGACGATCTTCGCGTACCTCGACGGCCGCCACGACTTCTTCAAGCTGTTCGACGGCATCGTCGTATCGGCCGCCGTGAAAATGGCGAAGCCCGACCCCGCGATCTACGAGCACCTGCGGGAACGATTCTCGATCGATTTCGCCGAATCCGTCTTCATCGACGATCTGCCGCGCAACGTCGAGAGTGCGCGCAGCGTCGGGCTGCCCGCGATCCAATTCGTGAGCACCGACCAGGTGCGTCGCGACCTCGAGCCGCTGCTCTAGAGAAGCCGCTTGGAACTCGTGCGCCGCTGATGCAGAGTACGAGGGGAATGCGCAGCGTACCGGTCATTCTCGCGCTTGCCGTGTGCTTGCTCGGCGGGCTTGCGAGCGCGCAATTCCGCCGCCAAGCGCCCGAGCCGCGCGGAGGCCCGCCCGAGGCGGAGTTCCACATGGCACGGCTTGCGTACTATGCGCAGGGTTGCGCCGGCTCGCGGGGTTGGTGCAATCCGTGGTGGGCCATCGACTATCCGGAAGCCGAGGCGCACTTCCTGCCGGCGGTCGAGCGCATGACGCGGGTCGAAGTCGCTCCCGACAGTCGTCACGTGACGCTCGAGGACGACAACCTCTTCGATTACCCGTGGCTGTTCTTGCAGCAGCCGGGCCGCGGCAATTGGCTGCCGAACGGCGAGCAACTCGAACGGTTGCGCGAGTATCTCGCGCGCGGCGGCTTCCTCGTCGTCGACGATTTCCACGGCGAGTACGAGTGGCAGACCGTTCGCGAGGCCATGGCCGAGTTGTTGCCGGGGCGCCCGATCGTCGACATCCCCGAGGACGACGCGCTGCACCACATCATGTTCGACCTCGACAAGCGCACGCAGATACCCGGCGAGCGGCATCTGTACAGCGGCATGGAAGGCCCGCCGCACTGGCGCGGCATCTACGACGACCGCGGTCGGCTCATCGTTGCCCTGAATCACAACAGCGACATGGGTGACGCGTGGGAGCACGCCGACGACGCGCATTACCCCGCGCCGATGACGGCGACGGCCTATCGTTTCGGCGTGAACTACGTCATCTACGCGATGACGCATTGATATGCGCGAGGTTCTCTACCTCGACGATCTTGCGGTCGGCCGCAAATTCGTGACGGCCAGGGTCACGCTGACGCTCGAAGGGTGCAAGGCGTTCGCGTCCGAGTTCGACCCGCAGCCGTTCCACCTGGACGACGCGGCCGCGCGGCGCAGCGTGTTCGGGCGCCTCGCCGCGAGCGGCTGGTACACGGCGTCGTTGTCGATGCGCTTGCTCGTCGAGGGAGACATGACGATCGCAGGCGGGCTCATCGGTCTCGGCGCCGAGCTCGCGTGGCCGCGGCCGACGTATCCGGGCGACACGTTGCACGTCGAGACCGAGGTGCTCGCGATTCGCGTCTCGGAATCGAAGCCCGATCGCGGCATCGCCACGGTGCGCAACACGACGCTGAATCAGCACGGCGAGGCCGTGCAGACGGCGGTCGTGAGGATGCTGGTCCCGCGGCGTCCTGCCGCCTAACGGCCGCTATTCACTGCGCGTCGACGACGTGCCATTCGTCGCTGACGAAATCGAGCTCGTAGCGATCGCTGAGCGGGAAACCGGGCGCGCGCATCGTCGTCAGGCGGTCGTCGAACTCGATGCGCGTCGCGTAGCGAGGTTCCGTCGCACTGACGGAGCCGGCCGTGACGCTGCCGTAGACCGCGAGCGTCCCGCTGCGGCGCGAGCGGTAGTCGCGGACCGCGAAACGCGTGCGCGCGTAAATCGAAGCCTGAACTTCGAGGTCGCCGGGCCCGGTGACTTCGGGCTCGTCGATCTCGACGGTTCGCTCGGCGACGAGGCCGAGATAGTCGTCGGCGCCGGGTGCGCGCGGGTCCGCCGAGTAACGCACGTCGTCGACGATGACGATGCGCTCGGGTGAGTAGACGAGCACCTTGCCGTTGACCTCGCCGCGTACCTGCAACTCGACGCCGTCGCCGGCCACGATGTAGAACGGCTCGTCGCCGAGCGTGGCGGGCTCCGCGGCTGCGCCGCCTTCGAGCGGCCTCGCTTCGAAAGTGCCGTCGCCATGAAATGTCAGCAGCGAGTCCTGCGCGATGCGGTGGATCCGCTCCTGAGGCACGGCTCCTTCGTCGAATGCCGCTGCGCGCTGCGGTAGCACGATGCGCCGCACGCGCGTCTCGACCCCGGCCGGGAACATCGAGCGCTTGCTCATGTAGCCGACGCCGTCGGAGCGCACGTCGCCGTTTGCGACGGTGACTTTGCCCGTGAAGATCGGATGCACGCCGCTCTCGCGGCTGACGCGGATCTCCGTATTCGAGTGAAAGCGGCCGTCGATGAGGTCGTCGTGGATCTGCACCTCGGGATCCCAACGATCGATGAACTGCGCGAAGTTCGAGAATGCGATGCGGTTCATGCGCAGCTCGGTGACGAGGCGCTCGCCGTCGCGTTGTGTCGTGAGCTGCACGAGCAATTGCTCCATGCCCATCGCGTCCGCGGCGGGTACGTGCTTCAGCACGGCCGTGTAATCCTGGCCGTTGTCGCGCCACTCGAGAGTCGAGTTGTCGATGTCGAGCCGTCCCGTCCACGACGACAGGCGGCGCCGAAGCGCACGTTGCTCATGGCTCGCGAGCGCGCGACTCGGGCCCTCGGAGAGGGCCGCCGGCGTGGCGGCCGCAGGCGCGCCTTCGGCGACGAGCGGCCGCTCGGTCTCGGGAAGATCCGTGGGCGCCTCGACCGCCGGTTCTTCGATTTCTACGAGCCGCTCGTCGGGCGTCGGCGCGGCAGGCGGCTCGACGGTGCGCTCGGGTGGCGCGGCGGGCTCCCGCTGGATCTCCGGCTCGGGGGCTGCGGGCGGGGGCTCGGGCGGAGAGCGCGCGGGTTCGGCCTCGAGCGCTTCCCTCGGCGCCGGTGCAGGCGCAGCTTCCGGCTCGAGTGTGGGTTCCACGGCCGTCGGCGCCGTGGCCGCAGGCTCGAGCGGCGCCAGAACGAGCTCGGCGACGATCAGCTGCGACTCGAAGCCGGGCGGCGCTGCGCTACGGATGCCGACGAACGCAACGAGCGCGAAGAACGCGCAGTGGCCGAGGGCGGACGCCAACACCGCGAAGCGCTGCTGCTTTCCCCGCAGCGGCCCCACGATCAACCCCGGCACGGGAGCGCGCATGACCTCAGTGTCGCGCCGCTGGGTGCCTCTGGCAACCGGGAAGGGACGCGGTTCGCAGTTCTGTGCGGCCGGGCTGGCCAAAGCTCGCGAGAACCCCGCAGGCTTGCCGCCGTGAGTGGCCCATCAGATCACGAGCGTGCGCCGAGCGGCGCAGCGCCCCCCGCGACCCGCGAGCGCCGCGTCAACCAGACCGACCGGCGCGCGCTGACGCTACGGACGCTGCTGGCCGGGGGCTTCGCGCCGCGGCGACGCAGCGGCCGGCGAGCCGACGATCAGGAGCTTCCGGTCGATTTTCACGATCCGCGGCTGCTCGTTCCGGCTTTGGCGATCGTGCTGCTCAGCGTCGCCGACGCGTTCTTGACGATCAGATTGATGACCGGCGGGGCTGAAGAGGCGAACCCGCTGCTCGCGTTCGTCTTGAACGAGCACCCGCGCCTGTTCGCGGCGGTCAAGATGCTGCTGACCGGAGCCGGGGCGCTGCTGCTCGTCGCGCTCGCGCGCGCACGCGTCTTCAAGGTCGTGCGCGTCAGCGTGTTCCTATACGCGCTCGTCGCCGCTTACGTGGCGCTCGTCGCGTACGAGGCCTGGCTCGTCAGACTGTTGTAGACGCCGCCCGCTACAGGCGGCAGCTCGTCGGTAAATACTGGTTGGGAACCGTGGGCGCGAGATAGGTGGCCGCGTTGCCGCTGCCCGTGCCGAGCTCGACCGCTCCCGTCGGCGCCGCCTCGTTCCCGCAGCGCCAAACGATGCTGCGATCGGGCGTTTGGTACGGCGTCAACGTCAGCGTCAGGTTGGCGATCATTTGGCTCGCCTCATTGCCGTAAGTGATGACGAGCACGCCGTCCGTCACCTCGATCGAAGCGACATAGCTGCCCGACGCATCCGTCGCGTTCGGCGAAAGGCCGGCTTGGAGGCGGTCGGCCGGCGCGCGGCCGTCGTCGAGGAACGCCGTCGCGACCGGATGCTTGGCCGCCGAGGCTAGTTGAAGGCCTTCGGCAACCTGTGCGCGGATCGTGTAGTTCTGAAACGCCGGGATCGCCATCGAAGCCAAGATGCCGATGATGGCGACGACGATCATGAGCTCGATCAACGTAAAGCCCGCGTCTCGACGCGAGATCGGCTTCCGTGCCGACGTGCGGTTGCTCTTCATGACAGACTCCATTGCTTCGAATTCGGTGCCGGCTACGGCGCGTGGCGCGGTAGTGAGTCGGCGTAGACGACGGGAACCTGCTTCCACTCCGCGTAGCTCGTCGCGAGGGTGAGGGCCGCGTCGACGGACATGCGCACGCGCGTGAGCAGCGTCTTCACGTGCTTGACCTTGCCCTTCGTGCGGTCGGTCACGCGCTCGATCGTCGCGAGAACAACGGTGTCGTCGAGCGGATCCGTGTCGGTGTGGACACAGATGTAGTCCTTCTCGGGGTAACCCGAGGACACAGGCGGTGCAGACAGCACTCGGACTTCCATCGTCGTTCCTCCGCGAATCGCGGTGTACACGGAGGTAGAGCAAGACGCATGCCACGCACGCAATGGCGCGGTTTGTGGCCGTTCCGGTGCGGTTATGTCGAGTCCGACTGACGAGCCGCGTCAGTTAGGGCCGCGATGGTTGTTGACAGAATGCCGGTAGCAATTCCGCCCTCACGGGCAAAAAAAAACGCCGCATCGCTGCGGCGTTTTCTCGTTGCTCAGTGACGAGCAATGACAGTGCTTACCAGCGATCGCGTCCGCCGCCACCGCCGCCGTAACCGCCACGGCCACCGCCGCCGCCACCGCCGCCACCCGGCGCCTTCGGCTTGGCTTCGTTGACCTTGATCTGGCGGCCGTCGAGCGACGTGCCGTTCAGCTGCTGGATCGCTGCTTGCGCTTCGGCATCGCTCGACATTTCGACGAAGCCGAAACCTTTGCTTTGACCGGTGTCACGATCGCTGATGATGGAAACCGAAGAAACCGTGCCGCACTTGCTGAATGCATCGCGGACGCTTTGTTCGGTAACGGAATACGGCAAGTTGCCGACGTAGAGTTTTCTGCCCATGGTTACCTCCCCAGGTAGCGCTCGCATCAAGAGCACTAGGCACCATGCCAAGCAGACTCATTGGAAGCGATCGAGGCGAGCGAATAATACGTATTAGCGCGCTAAGACGCCAGTGGGCACGCTATTTACCTGATTTTCCACGCAGTTTAGCCAGCTGGTTCTACGCGTAGAATAGCCCCATCCTCGTCATCGACGAGGACATAGAGCAGTCCGTCGGGGCCTTGGCGGATGTCCCGCATGCGGTGCCGCCAATCCGTCAGCAGCGCTTCGCGACGCAATTCTTCCATTTTTTCGTTGAGCAAGATGTGCTGAATTTGTCTGTGCCGATGATCTCGCCTGTGCGCAATCCGCCGACGAATACGTCGCCTTTCCATTTCGGTAGACGGTCGCCCGTGTAAAACGCGAGGCCCGAGACCGCGATCTTTCCCAGATTTGCCCCGTGGTCGGATGCACGGCGAGGCCGAGCACCGTGCGATGCCCGAGCGTGAAGAGCTCGGGCAAGTAACCCGCGCGGCCGACGAACGGATTGTCGTTCGGTACGCGTGGCACAAACCGTCGGTGAGCGACAAGCTGCCCGGCAAATCACCCTATTGTGAGTTCTACCAATGGCGGGCAGCGCGCGTTCGGCGATGATAGGCGTCGACCATGAGCGCGATTCGCCCAGGCACCTTAGCGCCGAGCTTCACGGAGCTGTTCACGCCGAAGCTCGTCACCGTATTCCGCGAGGGGTATCGGTGGCAGCACCTGCGCGCCGACGCGCTGGCCGGCCTGACCGTCGCGATCGTGGCGCTGCCGCTGTCGATGGCGATCGCGATCGCCTCGGGTGCGTCGCCCGCACAAGGCCTCTATACCGCGATCGTCGGCGGCTTTCTGGTCTCTGCGCTCGGCGGCAGCCGCTTTCAGATCGGCGGGCCCGCAGGCGCGTTCATCGTGCTCGTCGCGGCGACGGTTCAAGCCCACGGCATGAGCGGCTTGCTGCTCGCGACGATGATGGCGGGCGCGATGCTCGCCGCGATCGGCTTTTTGAAGCTCGGCACGTACATCAAGTTCATCCCGTATCCCGTCACCGTCGGGTTCACTGCCGGCATCGCCGTCATCATCCTTGCGAGTCAACTGAAGGACCTGCTCGGCCTCACGCTGGCAGGTCCCGAGCCCGGTGAGTTGCTCGAGAAGCTGCCCGTGCTCTACGGCGCGCTGCCGACGCTGAATGGCGCGACCGTCACGCTCTCGCTCGCGACGATCGCCGTAATCGCAGGTCTCAAACGCTGGCGCCCCCAGTGGCCGGGCATGCTGATCGCCGTCGCGGCAGCCGCCGCCGTCACGGCCGGGGCGGGGCTCGACGTCGCAACGATCGGCTCGCGCTTCGGCGGCATCCCGAGCGGTTTGCCGCTGCCGTCGTGGCCCGACGTCGGCTGGGACAAGATGCGCGATGTGCTGCCGTCGGCGGTCTCGTTCGCGTTGCTCGGCGCCATCGAGTCGCTGTTGTCGGCTGTCGTCGCCGACGGCATGAGCGGGCGGCGGCATCGCAGCAACTGCGAGCTCGTCGCGCAGGGCGTCGCGAACGTTGCGTCGGGGCTCTTCGGCGGCATCTGCGTGACGGGCACGATCGCGCGCACCGCGACGAACGTGCGCGCCGGAGCGCACGGGCCGATCTCCGGCATGCTGCACTCGTTGTTCTTGCTGCTGTTCGTGCTCCTGGCAGCGCCGCTCGCTCGGTACATTCCGCTGGCCGCGCTGGCTGGCGTGCTCGCGGTCGTCGCCTGGAACATGGTCGAGCGCAGCGCCGTCGCGACGCTGCTTCGCTCGTCGGGCGGCGACGCGCTCGTGTTCGGTGCGACGTTTCTGCTGACGATCTTCGTCGGCCTCACGGAAGCCATCGTCGTAGGCTTCGCGCTCGGCTCGATCTTGTTCATTCACCGCATGGCGCAGACGACGGCGATCGCCGCGCACGTGCCGTTCACCGAGGAGCCCGACCGCGCGGACGAGCTTGCGCCCGAGCGACACGCCTATGACGAGGCGCTGGCCGCGAATCGCGACGTCGTCGTGTATCGAATCACGGGCGCATTCTTCTTCGGCGCCGCGGCCGCGGTCGGTTCCGTGCTCGATCGCATCTCGACGCAGCACCGTGCGCTGATCGTCGACCTATCGGCCGTGCCGTTCCTCGACGCGACCGCTGCGAACACGCTCGAAGGTCTCGCGCGCAAAGCGGCGAAGCGCCGCGTGCGAGTCGTGCTGACCGGTGCGAACGACGATGTGCGCGGGGAGCTGGCAGTGCACGGCGTCACGCCGCCGCTCGTCGAGCACGAGCGTTCGATCGAAGCCGCGCTCGAGGTACTGCGTAAAGCCGGGTTATTCCACGCGGCGGCGACGGGCCGGCGCGTCGAGAAAGAGGCCGGAGACCCGCGCGGGTCTCCGGCCTCGAGCAACGACTAAGCCAGGGCGCGCTCGAACAACACGAGCATGCGGCTCCAGGCCTTCTCGGCCTGCGCCATGTCGTAGACCTGCGAGTCGGGCGGGCACCAGCCGTGCGCGGCGGGGTACACCTCGATCTCGGCGTCGAGCTTCGCTTTCGCGAACGTGTCGCGCAGCACGTTCTTCGCTTCGGGCTCGCGCATGTCGTCGTTCTCTGCGACCGCGAACAGATACTGCGCTTTCATCTGCGCCACCAGCAGGTGAGGGCTGTCGGCGTTTTGCGTGACGAGACCGCCGCCGTGGAACGACGCCGCGGCGCCGACGCGATCGGCGACCGAGGCTGCCGTGCGCATCGTGATCGGGCCGCCCATGCAATAGCCGGTCGTGCCGATCTTGCGGCTCTTGTCGACCTGCGGTTGCTGATCGAGCCAGCCGATGAACGCTTTCGCGTCGGCTACGTGCGTCGTCGCGTTCAACTGCTGCGCGAGCGGCATCACGATCGCGCGAGTCGCCGCATCGAAGGCCGCGCCGGTCGGGATCACCGGGGCGCGCTTGCCGCGGTAGAACGGATTCACGGTCAGCACCGAGTAGCCGGACTCGGCTAGGCGCTTGCCCATCTGCCTAAACGCGGGGCGCAATCCCAGGATGTCCGGCCAGACGAGCACGGCGGCGTGCGCGCCGCTTTGCGGATGAACGAAATAGGCGTCGCAGGTGCCGTCGGGTGTCTTGATCTCGACGTCTTTCTCAGTGACGGCCTGCGCATTCGCCGCTTGCGGCAGCATCATCGCGAGACCGACGCCGGCCGTGAGGCCGCCGAAGTCGCGGCGCGTCACGCGCCCGGCACGGATGTATTTCTCGAGGTCTTCTTCGAAATGGTCCTTATCGCACATGCGGGCGTTCCCCCTGGGTTAGTCGGGCGCACCGGATGTCGGCCGCCCCGGTGAGCCCGACTATACCCAAGCCTGGGTACCGCTCATGCAAAGAATGCTTCGAGGTCCGCGGCGAGCAGCTCCGGCGCTTCCTCGGCGATGTAGTGACCCGTCGGCAGCGCGCGCCCCGTGACCTCGTGCGTGCATTTCGTTTGCCAGTCCTGAAGGGGCGTGAAGAGCCGGTTCACGACGCCGCGTTCGCCCCAGAGCACGTGCGTGCGGCAGTCGATGCGCCGCGCCGAATCGGCGCGGTCGTGCGCGAGGTCGATCGTGGCCGCGGCGCGATAGTCCTCGCACATCGCGTGCACGGCCGGCTTGTCGAAGCAGCGCTCGTATTCCGCCAGCGCGCGCGGGTCGAACGGCGCGAGTCCCTCCGAGCCCCAACCGCCGAGCTTCGTGCGCAAGTAGAAGGACGGCGCTGCGCCGATCAACGTTTCGGGTAGCGGCGCGGGCTGGATCAAGAAGAACCAGTGGTAATAAGCGCGCGCGAACTCCATCGTCGTGCGCTCGTACATCGTTGCCGTCGGCGAGATGTCGAGCAGCGCGAGCTTGCGCACGGCTTGCGGATGATCGAGCGCGAGCCGGTGCGCGACGCGGCCGCCGCGATCGTGGCCGCAGACGAAGAACTGCTCGTGGCCGAGGCTCCGCATCAGGGTTAGCACGTCGAGCGCCATCGTGCGCTTGCTGTACGCGGAGTGGTCGGGCGGCCCCTCGGGCTTGTCGGAATCGCCGTAGCCGCGCAGGTCCGGCATCACGAGCGTGAAGCGGCGCAGTAAGCGCTCCGCGACTTTGTGCCACATCGCGTGCGTCTGCGGAAACCCGTGGAGCAACAACAACGGCGGCCGCGCCGGTGCGGGTGCCGCGTCGTAGCAAACGTTCATCACGATGCCGTTGGCCGGCCGCCGTTCGACGCGGAAGCCGCGCGGGAAGAGCTCGAGCATCGCCGCAGTGTCGCGCCGGTACATTTTCGGCGCAACGCGCTCGCGCGCGGCCGGCGCTTTAACGCTGCGCAACAGTAACAAACACCGGGCCGCGCGGTGGGCGCAGCTTGGCGCGTAACGGTAAGTTTCGCGACCGAGCCGCTCCGTTCCTCCACGATTGCGCGGATGACACGCATGGAAATCGACGAGCTGCGCTCGCGTTACGAAGCCGCCTTCGAGGTCTTTCGCACGCACACTGCGAAGCTGATCGCGGCCAGCAAAAGCGGACAGCAGCCCACGCCTCAGGACCTGGTCGCCGAAGAGGAAGCGCTGTACGAGCTGAACAGGGCTCGGCGCGACCTGCTGGACGCGCTCGCGCGTGCCTGTTAGATAGATCTGGCGGAGAGGGTGACCGAGAAACGCACGCTGGGCACACCGCCCGACCCGAACGACGCGACGAGCGGCGTCGTCTTCCGGATCGAGCCGGCCGACTAGAGTCCCCCGGTCGGACCGCGAAGGGTATCTAACAAGACGGACGCAACGTGCACCATCTAGACTTCGATCTGTAGTACTGGTCGCTACTGACAATTGGCCCAGTGGGGAATGGAACTGTTCGTAACGCAATCCGTGGATCTGTTTCAGGAATGGGCCGCCGACCTGAGTACTGGTAATACTCCGCGCGGTATTGCCCTTCTTTCTTGCCGGTCGGATCGATGAGCGTGACGACCTCTTCGTATCCGAGGCCGTGGATCTGCCGCAGGAAATCGGCGTCCGTGTATTGAAGCCGGATGTCTTGCAACGACCGCTCGAACGCCGCCCGCCGCGACGCCGACAACTTCTGTTGGAATGTGGCGACCGATTGATCGAATGCGGCTTCGCTGCTCGCGTCGATTTGCAGCTTGCGCCACCCGGTCGCGCTCGCGCTGCTCGCGAGCGCGACGGCCAACAGTGCAACTGTGAGCTTCAGCATGTGACGTCCCCCTGCGCAAGAAGGGTGTATGGCGGAGAGGGTGTCAGCCGCCTCTCTGTGTCAAGTCGTGCCACCGTGCGTCATAACCGACTGATCCAGCGAAGCTAATTCACAGATCCCGTGTCAACTCATCACACGCTTGTGCCATACAAGGACGCAGCGTATGTTGGGATAGATGGTGGCGTCAAGCGCCATTCGCCCCGACTCCTGGCCTAGTCCCAGCAATGCCCAAGAAAGCACGAGAACTCTCCGCGTACCAGGTGCGGCGCCTATCGAAGCGCGCCGGCAAGCACGCCGTCGGCGGCGTTGCCGGCCTTCTGCTGGAGGTCAAGCCCATAACGGGTACGGCATCGTGGACCTTTCGTACCGTCATCGGCAACCGTCGACCCGACATCGGGCTGGGTGGCTATCCCGACGTCACGCTCGAAAGTGCCCGGGGCCAGGCGCGTGAAATTCGAGAGCAAGTTCGCCAGGGCGTCGACCCGATCGAGGCGCGCCGCGCGGCCAGGGACGCGCTCAGAGCCGGACAGGCAAAACGCATCACGTTCGACGACGCCGCGCTCCAGTGCTGGCGGGCGAAGTCGCAGGAGTTCCGCAATCCCAAACATGCGAAGCAGTGGCTCGATAGCTTGAAGACTAACGCGAGTCCGGTCATCGGCGCGCTGCCTGTCGACGCAGTGGAGCTACCGCACGTCGTCCGCATCCTTCAGCCAATCTGGGCGACGAAAACGGAGTCGGCGTCCCGCCTCCGTGGGCGCGTCGAGACTGTACTTGAATGGGCGCGCGTCGCCGGGTATCGCAACGGCCAGGACAACCCGGCCGCGTGGAAAACACTGAAACATGTGCTGCCGCGGCCATCGCGTGTCCGCAAGAAGAAACACCACGCATCGTTACCGTGGTCGCGCGTCCGTGAGTTCATCGCGGATCTGCGCAAACGTGAAGGTGTCGGGTCAAAGGCGCTTGAGTTCTTGATTCTCACGGCGGGGCGTAGCGGGGAGATTCGGCTCGCGCAATGGCCAGAGCTGGATCTCACCGCGAAGGAGTGGAAGGTCCCGGCCGAGCGCATGAAGGCAAGCAAACCACATCGCGTGCCATTGCCACCCGGGGCCGTGCGGTTGCTGAACTCGCTCGCACGTGAGCACGGCGCAACGCTTGTATTTCCAGCGCCGCGTGGCGGCGCACTGTCCGACATGACGCTCAGTGCAGTCATCAAGCGCATGCACGAGGAAAGCGTCGCAGCCGGCGGCGAAGGGTATCTCGATCCCAAGCGCGGAAAGGTCGCGACGCCCCACGGGTTTCGGAGCTCGTTCAAAGACTGGGCTAGATCGTCGACGTCCTACCCCGACGAGGTGTCCGAGCTTGCGCTCGCTCACGTGAATAGCGACGAGACTCGCGCCGCCTATGCACGCGATGAGCTGATGCCGCAACGGGCAAAGCTTATGGCTGAGTGGGCCAAGTTCTGCGACTCCCCACGGCGCAAGCAAAGGCGCGGAGAATGACAAAAAAAACACCGGGGTTTCACCGGGACAGTGCCGACTCGACGTATGAGCAGATAAGCCGCGATGTCGCGGAGGCACGGAGAATCCTGCAGAAGCAACGTTTGGACCTGGAGGGCCTCGGCGGAATGCGCCTGGAAAGTGTCAGGCAGATTGCGCGCTCAGCGCTCGACCATGCGGAAGAATTTGCCGCGGTGCTCGAGCACTGCACCAGTTTGCTTCGGCAGCACGAGGTGCTGCTCTTCGAGCATTTAGAGATACCACAGTTGATTCGGCGCGCAAAGCAGAGCGTCATCGACGAATACAACCGGACTGTGCGCACGGCGGCGGCGAATTCGGGAAAGGCCGTCACAGCGGCCGAGGCCGAGAAGGTACGTGCGCTGAACGCCGAATTCTTGGAGGCGATGCCGAAGAAGGGTCTGCGCTACGAAATGATCGCCAAAGAGCTGAACAAGCAACACGCGACTGAGATCAGTCCTCCGCGCGTCCGCTACATCATCGAAGGACCGCGCCGTTCTCCCAAGGCCAGACGCCCGAGAAAATAGTTGTCCCGCACACGACGTGTGCGCGCTGATTCCTGTTCCCGACGTGTATTAGCACAGTTGCACACGTCGTTTGCACTACCCCAGCGTGACGGCGCGCGTCTGCGCCTTATCCTCATGCGTATGAGTCAGCCAGACGTTCGTTACCTCAGGATCAAGGGCGTTTGTCAACGGTACGACTGCAGCGCGCGCACCGTTTGGCGGATGGTGGCGGCCGGCGTTCTGCCACTGCCGGTGTATTTGAGATCGCAGGCGGGCGGGGCGCGCTGGGTTGTCGAAGAACTCGACACCGCGGATGCGGAACGCGAAGCGCGAGCGCCCCGCCGACTCCGTCCGAGACAGAATGCGGCACAGCCGGGGCGAAATGATCGTGCCGCGCATGCACAAACACTCACTCGTACCGGCGTTGCACGCCACGACGGCGCAGCTTCGGTGCGCAGCCGTGCGGGCGACCGGTCCGCGACCGGCGGGGAGCCGCCGAGGTCTGCCTGAATCAACAATCCGAGCCCAGCGCGATCGCCGACCTTGTACGGCCAAGGGGTTCTCTGGTTCTGCCTAACCCCGCGCGATTCCCGATGGGCATGGCCCTAGAAATCGGATCGTTCGCGCCGAGGTGCATGACGATGTACGCGAAGATCTTCTGCTCGATGTATGACGGCACGTTGGCTGCCGACTGGAAGGCCCTCGTGACGTTTCAGCAACTTCTCGTCCTGTGCGACCGCGAAGGAGTTATCGACCTGACAGCGAGGGCTGTCGCCGCCCGCACGGGAATCCCGATCGAAATCATCGAGGCTGGCATTGCCTCCCTTGAACAGCCGGACCTCGATAGTCGAACTCCCGACCGTGAAGGCCGGCGCATCGAGCGGCTCGACGACCATCGGGCGTGGGGTTGGAGGATCGTGAATTACCTCAAGTACCGTCAGCTCTTTAGCGCAGAGCAGAAACGCGAAGCAGACCGCGAGCGAATCGCCGCGAAGCGCGCGACGGAGCGCCACCCTTTGCGACATGTCGCAGAAGGTAGCGGACAGGCGCAAGAAGTCGCGAATGTCGCACAGGCAGATGCAGATGCAGATGCAGATGAAAGGAAACGTGCGCCTCGTGCTCGCGCACGCGGTGCGCCGGAGTTTCATCAGCAAGTGATCGACTTGTACCACGAGATGCTGCCGAGCTTGGCGCGAGTGAAGCTCTGGGACGACAAACGACGCCGCAGTCTCGACGCTCGCATTCGCGAGCACGTTGCACGAGGCGTTGCAGCTGACACGCTGGACTGGTGGCGGCGAGTGTTCGGAAAGGCTGCGGCAAGCGACTTCTTCTGCGGGCGCACGCGCGATCCTTGGAAGGGCAGCTTAGTGTGGCTCATCGAGCGTGGCACGCACCTGCTCAAGCTGATCGAAGGCAACTATGACAACCCGGAAACGAGGCGCCAGTAATGGGAGTCGGAACCGGCAACAGACCCCTGCCACCGCAATCGATCGAGGCGGAACAGGCGCTCATCGGAGCCGCCATGCTTGATCCGAAGGCGTGGTCGAGGGTCGCGAACCACGTAAGCGCCGAGGACTTCCACCGCTCCGATCACCGTCTCACGTGGGCCGTGGTCTGCGCCACGCAGCGCGACGGGCTGGCGAGCGACGCCGTCACCGTTAGCGAACGCCTCAGCCGGCTCGGTCAGCTCGAAGTCGTAGGCGGGCTTCCGTACCTCGCGCGACTCGTGGAGGAGACGCCAAGCGCCGCGAACATAGAGTCGTATGCGCGGATCGTTCGCGAGCATTCGACGCTCCGTCGGCTGCTCGAACTGAGCCAGCAAATGAGCCGTTCGATCTACGACCGGGGCGAGCGCCGCGCCGATGAACTTGTCGCCGAGGCAGGCGAACTGATCCTGCGGCTGCGGCAGCGCTCGCGCATCGGCCGCGGACTCGTCGAGAGCCGAACGCTCATCAGTGAGCTGATCGACGATCTCGATCGACGACATGCTGGCGAGCACGGTTTGAGCGTCGGGCTCGCCGACTTCGACAAACTCACACACGGTCTGGAGCCTGGGGATCTTGCCGTGTTCGCCGGAAGGCCGGGACTGGGCAAGACAGCGCTGCTCGTCTGCGTCGCCGCGCACGTGAGTCGCGATCTCGGCGTCACCGTGTTCTCCGCTGAGATGCCAGCGAAGCAGCTCATGCGCCGTTGCGTGGCGTTGTTGGGCAGCGTCCCGCAGGGCCGGCTCAGACACGCCGACACCCTGACCGATGACGATTGGAGCGCAGTCAGCGATGCGACAGGCCAGCTCGCGGGCCGTCGGCTCTGGATCGACGACACAGCGGCGCCGCAGTTCTCACATGTGCGCGCCGAAGTGCTCGCGCTCAAAGCGCGCACCGAACTCGGCCTCGTGTTGATCGACTACGCGCAGCTCTTGCAAGGACGCGGCGACAACCGATACGAGCAGCTTCGCGACGTCGCTTACGGAGCCAAGAACCTCGCGAAGGACGCGTGCGTGCCTGTAATTTTGCTCGCGCAGCTCAACCGCGGAGTAGAGAACCGAGACAACAAACGAGCGCGGCTGGCGGATCTCCGCGACTCGGGCGCGATCGAAGAGGCCGCCGACGTGGTCGGGCTCCTTTACTCGGAGTCTTACTACAACCCCGACTTCCCAATGCCCAATGTGCTGGAGTGCGCGATTGAGAAGAATCGCAACGGCGAGCGCGGCCTCTGCCTCTGGCACTTCGCTGGTGAGTACTCCCGCATCTGCGTGCTTGAAGAGGGTGCGAGGAAACACTATCAGCACCTTCTGGCGAAGACCCGCGGGCTAGGTATCGATGACTTGTGACGCGACCGCCACGGGCGGGCGAAGAGAGCGCGACGTGATGAAAACGGGCTCGCGAGGAGAGCAACAATGGACAGCGTAAACGACCCCGATGGCACCTATAGCGAACTGGCAAGCTCGATTCTCGACGACTTGCGCAAGTGCAACGACCTTGACGAGCTGGGTCGCGTCCTTTTCAGCCTCATCGAACCAAGAAATGTGGCGATCGCTGAGGGCGATGAATTGACCGCTGCCATCTGTTCGTACTTTATCGACGGCACACTTGCCGCTTTCCTTGAGCGGGAGCTGCCGGCGGCGCAACTGAAACAGATAGTGGCAGATGTCGAAGTCTTCGCGGCGGAGGGCTTGGAAACGTGGTGCATCAATTTGCGTGGGGCTCAAGATGGTGCTTGAGCCTCCGCGGTTTTCGCCTCCAGTGTCGAGGCGGCCGGCCCGCCCCGCAGCCGTGCCGGTTTTGAGTGGCTGCTCGCCGATGCGAGACTGTACGCAGCGTCGGCGGCGCGTAGCGACCGAGGCATCGCGGAGCGCGTGGCGCACGATCTGTGCCCCGGCATGCAAGGCGCTGTCGACCGAGTGCGAATGTTCTTGACCCGCCACGACTCCGAGCGCTGGGACTATCGAATGGCCGCGCTCGCCGAGCGCGCACTCTCTGCGTATCCAGTGCTTGTGGAACAGATGGAGCGTGCCCTGTCTGCTTCGCCGGTCGACGTGGAAGGCGCGCTGCTGGCTAACGCCCGCGCCGAACACCTGCATGGCTTGTTCGTCGCCGTCGAGCCCTTCGCGCGGGGCATCCTGCAGCGCACGCTGATGCGCATCGACCGGCTTCTGTACGGTGCGGCGTTTGAAAGTGCCTCGGGTGTGCGCGCCGCCAACAGCAGTGGAGTCGGTAGCCCGTCTGAGCTTGACGAGCCACTCTGCTGCGACTTGCCGTCAGCCGTGCGCGAAGTTTTGGAGCGCGCCGTCGCTGGCGCGGGTATCAGGGCCGACCCTGAGTTCCTGCGTGAACGTGGAAAAGGTGTTCAGCACCTCCTCAGGACCGCCTCCCAGTCGGTCCCGCCCTTGTCCCGAGCAGCGACTTCCCACAGCGCGAGCCGAAGCGCGCAGCGCGGCATGAGCCTATGACTACGAGTACTCGATGGTTTCAGCCAAGCGCGCAGCGAGTGAAGAGAGATCCCAGTCCATTCAGCGACCTGAGCAAGGGTCGGGCGCGGTTCGCAGGTTTCAAGGGCCAAGCGCAACAGCGCTGCGTATCGGGAGTCACGCGCCTTCGGTCGTTCGGCGCTGGCGCTGCCACGGATGCGACGGCCGCCCATCTCGTTCCGCAATCGGTTAGCCGCTTCCCGCAGATGGTCTTCCAGAAGTCTCTCGGCGGTCACGCCGGCCATCTTTTGGCGGAGCAACTCCCAGCGATCGGGGCGCAGCGCATAGCGGCCGCGCTCAACGTCGCAGATTGTTCCCGCGCTCGCGTAGATCAGCGCTGCGGCCGCACGTTGCGAGAGACCGACAGCGTGCCGAGCGGCCTTTACCTCCGCGGCAGACGGGCTGAGGCGATTGTGGTGTCGATGTGCGCTCATCCGTCTGTACGAATACCGAACTTGCAAGAGGGTACCTGAGATCGTATGCAACAGCAGCAGTGCGATTGGGCCGAAGTCGAGGCGGCGTTCCGCGCCGGCGAGTCTATGACCGAGATCCGCAAGCGCTTCTCTGTGTCGCTTGCCGACATACTCAAGCGTGCGAAGGCGGCAGGATGGAAACACGGGGAGACTCGGGCGATACACTCCAACGGCGGAGCTGATAACACCGGCGCGTCGGCTCTTCCGGTCGTGGTCACCGCCGCGGCGACTAGGGCAGTCAAAGCGGCCGTCGATGGATTGATTACCGACATTGTTTCGTCCCACAAGGACATCACGCGCAAACTTCGGCGACGCTTCGAGGCCGAACTAGCCGAGTTCGACGCCCTAACGGCTCGTCTCGCCTCGTTTACCGACACCGATCACATTGCACGGCTCTCGGCGAAAGCCGACGGCGGCAAAGAACTGCGCCTCTACCTCGCACAGTGCCTAGCAAGCCATGAGAAGCGTACGAGTGTGCTGGAGCGACTCGGTCGTATTGGTGCACAGGTCGTCAATGTAGAGCGCATGGTCTGGGGCTTGGACATCGAGCCTACGGATATTCAAGCGACGAACTGGGATGCGATCCTCGCGGATCTCCGCAAGCCACTTCGGCCGCTCTCACTACCGAACAACGTCGTCGAGTTCGAACGGAAGATGACTGTGAGAGGTCCTGAGACGCCATGAATGAACCGAAACTTACAGCCGAGAAGCCTGCGCTGGGTGAGCATTATCGGACGATGGGACTGACTACGAGGAGCGACTCAAGCATGGCTGACACGAGCCCGAAGAGAGACGCAGTGGAGTGTGAGTATTGTAGTCGGCGAGGCATATCGTCGAGCGCGGTCGGGCGCTGCGCAGGTTGCGGGACGGCGGTATGCGACCAGGACACAGGAAGACAGCCCGATCACTACCATGCCGATCAATGCAGTTTCGGCTGTGAGGGTGTGATCTGCGTGCATGGCATGGATGGACATGCGTTCGAAAAGCACGGGTCAACGGTCGATGCGTGCTTTCCGAACTCGGCCGTCCATGCCGCCTTACTCGCAGGCGCAGTTCTCGAACAGCCTGACGCTACCTCAGACACTTTCGTCTCGGCGGTTGGTCGCTACGCGACGATTGTACGGCCGCCGCTTAGGGACATACCGCTTGACTGGTGGTTGAATATCGATTTTGGCGAATTGGCGGAATGGGTAAGGCCTGAGCTCGCGGCAAGCCTGGTTCCGAGCATCTTTGACACTTTGGTGAAGGCCTGGCCCTTGGTGACCAACAAGAGGCTAAGGGAGCAACTAGGCCAGAAGCTGGTTCGGCGACTCGACATTCTTGCGTTTTCAAGGGCTACATGGAATCGGCCGCGAACTCGTCGTGCGACTGTGCTAGATACATGGTTCCGCTTCAGTCCGCGCCTGGTGTTGCTGCGACTGAAATACGATGCTGACCCCAACTCGTTCGTGTTCGATACTGATGGAATGGTGGAGACTCCCGATCTCTCACCTGCGGTGCGCAACGCGGTCTATTCAGGGCTCGATTGGTCCGCGGCGCCCGCCGGCTTGGTTGACGATCCGAACTTTGGTCCGAAGGTCAGCGCAGGCTTCGAGCGCTTCGCCACGATCGGCTCGGACTAGGGCCGTACGTCGGCCGTCACGCTGATCGAACAGCGTGGGCTCGCCCTCGGTTGATCACTGCAACACATCGAGGACGTCGGCCAGGTCCAGTATCGCGCTCGGCTTCTTCATCGTTTCCCGGTGTAGGTTGATCCGCTCGGGTACCGCTGGATTTTCAGCCCAAAGGTCCGTCACGAAAGCCCGCGGGTCGGTGCGACGTGGCAGGTGCTTGCTGTCGATCAGTCCCGCTCTCTGCGCCTCGAACGCGATCTCCTCCATCGCCGCCCTCGGATCGGCACTCTCCGAGATCACGCGCTCGATCTGACTGCCATATTGCTCCAGAAGCGCCTTGGTGCTGAGCATCGAGGTTTGCCGCCAGCGCCAGTTAACGCCACCTGCAACCAACGAAGAGCGACGCGCCTAACGCTGACATGCTGCGTTGATTGCGATCCGAAGAGTGATGCCGTAGAAGGCGTGATCCCGGGGTATAGGCGTTGAAACCAACAACTCTGCGACCTTCCGTGCAGTTGTCGCCGGCCGCTGATGTCTCACGCATTCTCTTACTGTGGCGTTTGCCGCCCAGTCCTCGTCGAGCAGTGCGCTAACGTAGCCCAGGAACTCACCTGCTTTCGCGGACTCGGCCGGATCCGAGAGACCGGCTTCGCCCGCCCTTACGTAGAGAACCGCCATCTCCTGAAGCTGGTCGACGGTGTATGACATGACCACGTTCGTTGGCAGGGATTCGGCCGACGTGTCGATCGGACGGCGTGAAATCATTCGCGGCGTTGGCGTACCCCCTTCGTCCGTCCTGATCGGGTCTGTCGCGGGCGCACTTTCCGCGTTGTCCTGCTGAGCGCTGCTCAAGGATGAGCAAAGGACTGTGGCCAGCACGAGGAGCAAGCCTACGTACCGCTTCATATAGGTGCTCCTTGCTTGCGTTGAGCATTCGCCACTTCGGCGAAGACGGGCAAGCGCACGGTCGATAGGTGTCGGCCGTAGGATATCCCAAAATGGGATATACGTAGACGTCTCGTAGCTTTTCCGCTCTATGGCGGCAAAGCATCGGACTCGGCAACACAGGGCGCTGCAGCACGTCCTCTATACGATGCGCGACGAGAAGGGGCTCACTCAGGCAGAGCTTGCGAGCCGCCTGGGGAAGCCACAGAGCTACGTAAGCAAGTTCGAATCTGGCGAGCGTAAGCTTGAGTTGGCAGAGCTGGATGCGATTTGCGATGCGCTCGGGGCTCGTCTAGAGACGTTGGTCCGGAGATATAGAAGTGAACTTGACGAGTGACGCGGGGGGCGCGGAGTAGTGAAGTCCGTGACAGATTTCGCGCACTCGCGCCTTTGGCAACGTCTGTACGAGCGGGGAGCTCGAGCTAAGCGACAGCAAACTCAACAGGGTCGACTTTCCCGTTTTCGAGCGTTGGGGTCGTAGTCGGCAATTCGGATCTGCGCAGCAGGCGCCACTGTCCCTGCGTTGACTTTCCCGAAAAGGTGCATAAACGGGAAAGAGCAGGGTGTCTGCGCAGGGTTCCCCAACTCAATCGCTTTCTCGCGATCCAGCCGCAAGATCACCTATTGATCCGAAGTTGAACGAGCACTCGTTCGCTCGGACGTCGGATCGAGTTCAGCAGCCACAGAAAGGGCCCAGTTCTTCCAGCTTGCGAGCGATTCCAATGAATCATCGGGGGTCGCGCCAACCACCGTAAGTACATGTGCGACGTACGCACGGATAGCCGATGCTCTCGCCCAGTTCTGCGCTTCGGCCTCTAGCGCTTTGCGACGATCCTGTTCCTCGCGTAAGCGCCTCGCTTCTTCCTGGCGTTTCTGCTCGGCCAACGCACGACGCTGCTCGTCCTCCTTCCAGCGTTTCTCTCTCGCTTCGTGTTCACGCTTGGCAACTCGGCACTTAATGACCAGCGCGTTGAGAAGTCTAAACGCGTCGTTGAGGCGCAACTCTAGAGACGATTGGGAGGTGTCCTCGAGGCTCGATCCTGTGAAGGAGCCTCGTTCGAGAAACAAGCGCAATCGCCCCGTTGGTACTTTGTAGGGCTCCTGCTCGATCGCGCCATCGTAGCGTTTGCGTTCGCGGTGTTTCTGCTCGAGCCGCTCTGTCATGCGGACCTCGATCTCTCCGCCGTGACCCTCCACTGTGATGCGTCCGGCGCTTGGGTTGTCCCTCACGGAAAAACCGCGCTTCTCCGCAGAAAAGGCGAAGCAGTTCATGATCAGAAGCGCGCGCTCATACGAGCCGATCGAAACGCGAAACGCTGAGGCGCGGTGAGTATCGAGCACGAACTGTCCGCGATCCTGGATCATGCGCCACTTGAAGCCGTCGCTGTATGAGGCAGAGACCCTACGGCGTTCGGGCAATTGATCGTAGCGTTCGGCAACCTTCCTTGCAGCCTCGATTTCTCGCGCGTCAGCTCGCATAGCATCGCGATAGCCGGCGATCACTGGATGCCAGCGACGGGGCTTGTCCTCCACTTCGATTGCATATGCAGCATCGGCTTCGAGTGCATTGCGTTCGGCGAGCCAGACGTCGTCCTCAGGAGCACGAAAGCTGGGCTTGGGCGCTGAGGCACTGAAGCTTGTCACGTGCTCGTCCGCCTCTGGGAGAGGCGTGCGATCAAGCGAATGTCCCGCTGCACGTTTCGCCCAGTACCCTCGCGCCGGTACCGGCACTTTTGCTCGACGACATGCCTTTGCGAAGCCGACGTCGGAAATGCCAAACCGCTTCGCGAGTCTCGTCAATGGCTCGGACCACACGAGTTCATAGAGCTCTTGGCGGTTGAGTCTAACGTCCATCGATCAAAGCCTTTCGAGCCTAGTGTGGCGCCACGCGGTTGGCCGAATAGTGTAGGGCCACGACTCAAGAGATCGGCCGTTTGCGAACAGGGCGTTTATGGGAAAACCAGAAGCAGCCTCTACCCAGCGCCAATCTAGCGAAGACTCCCCACGCCTCCCTATAGTTGCGCGCTCTTCGCGCTAAACAACGATCTAGACGCGTCCAAGCATCCCGCTACCCGCGGCCTTACCCACTGCCGCGCGCTGGCAGCACGCGAGGATAAGCACCAGATCCTGACGCGCGCTAGTTTCCGGTTCATCCGATGCGCGCGGTTTGCCATACTTCACCGCGGGTTGAGCGCATCCTCTTAGGAGTGAGCCGTGCGAGTCTTGATCGTCGAAGACGAGCCTCAAATGGCGCAGCAGCTGCGCAAAGGGCTCGAGCGGGAAGGGTACTCGGTGCTGGTGGCGGAAGACGGCCAGCAAGGGCTCGAGCTCGCACGCACTGTGGATCATGATTTGGTCGTTTTGGACTGGATGCTCCCGAAGCTCGACGGGCGCCAGGTCGCTCGACGTCTTCGCGAGGCCAAGATCGAGAGTCGAATCCTGATGTTGACCGCTCGCGATGCGGCGAGCGATGTCGTTGACGGCTTGGATTGCGGCGCCGACGACTACCTGATCAAGCCGTTCGCCTTCGAGGTGCTGCTCGCGCGGCTACGCGCTCTGGCTCGGCGCCACACGAACGCGCAACCTCCTGTGCTCCAGGTCGCCGACCTGACGCTCGATCCAGCCGCTCACCGTGTCGCGCGAGGCGCCGTGGAAATCCGCCTCAGTGGTACGGAGTTCAGCTTGCTGCACTTCTTGATGCGGCGCGCCGGGCAGACAGTGCGGCGAGCGACGTTGATCGAAGCCGTTTGGGGTTACGAAAGCAGCATAGAGAGCAATACGTTGGATGCCTTCATCCACCTGCTGCGAACGAAAGTCGATTTCTCGACGCACCGACGGCTCATCCACACCGTGCGCGGTATCGGCTATTCGCTACGTGAATCTCCGCCTGCATGAATTGGCCACGCTCGATCGGCGTTCGTCTCACGCTGTGGTATGCAGCGGCCTTTGCGGCCGCTCTGCTAGTCCTTGGATTGGTAATGTGGATTGCGGTACGGCAAAGCCTGTACCACGCGATCGATGAAGGGTTGCGAGATCGCGTCGAAGGCATTCATGTCTTCATCGAAGACCACAAGACCCGACTGGATCAGGAAGAGGTAAGAGAAGAGTTTCGCGCCCACGGCGATCTTTTCCAGGTCATCGATTCGAACGGCGTCGTGATCCATCGTGGCGAGGCGCTGGTTGATGGGAGTACGCCGCCGCTGAGCGGGCTGGGAGCGGAGGCGCGATTTGACGACCTTTCTGCTCACGGGACGCCGCTCCGGTTTCTCTCGCAACGCATCGACATCGACGGACGGCGATACAGCGTTCAAGTCGCCGTTCCCCTCGCTGATTTGCAGCAAGGGCTACGCGATGCGCTGTGGATGCTCGCTCCAATGTTCCCGCTGATGCTCGTGCTCGCGTCCGCTGCCGGTTACTTCATGAGTCGCCGCGCTCTCGCGCCGGTCGACCGGATCACGCACGCGGCGCGTTTGATCAGCGCGGACAATCTCTCGCAACGCCTCCCGCTGGCGAAGACCGGCGATGAGCTCGAGCGTCTTTCCGCCACATTGAACGAGATGATCGGCAGGCTCGAAGCGGCGTTCAAGAGAGTCTCGCGGTTCACCGCTGACGCATCCCACGAGCTGCGCACGCCGCTCGCCGTAATGCGAACGACGGCCGAAGTCGCTCTTCGCGATCCAATAGACAGCAGCGAGCATCGAGTCGCTCTCGAGCAGGTCATAGCCGAGATCGAGCGCACGTCCTCTCTCGTGGAGAACCTGCTGTTGATCGCGAAGGCCGACTCCGGCGGCGCCGAGCTCTCGAAGCGTTCAATCGATTTCGTTGCTGCGATTGATGAAGCCTGCTCGCAGGCCGACGTGCTGGCGAAGGTGAAGGGCATTCGATTGGATAGGCGCTTCCCCGAGTCTCCGCTCGCCGTTACGGCCGACCGCGAGGCCGTGCGGCGCTTGTTCCTTATCCTTCTCGACAATGCGGTCAAGTACACGTCCACGGGCGGTGTTGTGGAGGTCAGCATCGACGCGGGCGACGGGCACGTGTGCGGTTTCGTCAAAGACACTGGTATCGGCATACCGTCGGAGGATTTGCCGCACATCTTCGATCGCTTCTACCGCGTCGACCGAGCTCGGTCGCGCGCGCAGGGCGGGGCGGGATTGGGGCTCGCGATCGCGCGCTGGATTGCCGAGGCGCATGGCGGGACGCTTTCTGCCGAGAGCGTCCTGGATCGAGGCTCACGCTTCCGCGTTCAGCTACCGGTCGGCTGACGCTTCGGCTCGAACAGCTCGATTGGATTGCCCGAGGGATCGTCGACAATTACCTGCGCGCCGCCGGGTCCCGTGACGATGTCCTTCGTTCGAAAGGAAACGCCGGCCCCGCGTAGCCGCTGGACCTCGGACTGAAGGTCCTGGAGCTCCAAGTGAATGCGGTTCCAGCCCCCCGGCTCCTGCTGGCGTCCATCGGGCAACGGACGCTTGCCGGAACTGCCGTCCCCGCTGAGCAGAAGCCGCACGCCGTCGCGCACAACCGACGCAAAGGCGGGAGAAGCGTCGTGCTCCACCGAGAACCCGAGAAGCGTCGTGTAGAAACGCAGCGCGGTCGGAACATCGTCGATCATGTAGCGCACGCTCACCCTGGACATGGCATCGCTCCTTTGAAAAATCGGGGGCCGACGACTCGGCGAGCTCAAAGTATCTCATCTGGATCCAGCGACGCCGAGCGGCGGTGCGTGCGCGCTTGCACGATCGCGAAGACGGCCGGGAGAACGATCAGCGTCGCAAGCGTCGCGGCGGCGAGACCGCCGACGACGGCGCGGCCGAGTGGGGCGGTCTGCTCGCCGCCTTCGCCGATACCGATGGCGAGCGGCAACATGCCGGCGATCATGGCGAGGCTTGTCATCAAGATCGGACGCAGTCGACTTTGCGCTCCCTCGACCGCGGCTGCCGCTGCGTCGGCACCCGCGATGCGGCTACGCTCGGCGAACGTCACGAGCAGGATTGCGTTCGCGACCGCTACGCCTACGGCCATGATCGCGCCCATGAACGACTGAATGTTCAGCGTCGTGCCGGTCACTGCAAGGGCGAGCACGACACCAGCGATTGCCGCAGGCGCCGTTGAGACGACAGCGGCGGCGAGCCTTAGCGACTGGAAGTTCGCTGCGAGCAGCAAGAAAATGATTGCGACAGCGACCACGAGGCCTGCCTCGAGACCGTCGAACATCTGCTCCATGGGCACGACCTGGCCCCGCAACGCGACGGCGACACGAGGTGGCGGCTCGCCGAGCTCTGCGAGCGCAGCGCGCACCTCGCCGGAAACCCTGCCAAGATCGCCCTCCAGGTTTGCCGTCACGGTGACCATGCGCTCCATGTTGTAGCGCTCGTATTGGCCCGGCGTGGTGCCCGGTGTGACGCTCGCTACGCTTCGCAACAGCACCGGGTTGCCATCGCTGTTAGCCACCGGAATGTTCTCGAGCTCCTCGACCGAGCTCATCGTTGACTGGGGAATCTGGACTTGGATCTGGTATGCAACACCGCTGTTCGGGTCGGCCCAGTAATTTGGAACGACGAAGCGGCTCGACGAAGTTGCGGCGACGAGCGAACGTGAGACCTCGGCCATTTCCACGCCCATGAGGCCGGCACGCTCGCGGCTGACGTTCACGTCGAGCGTCGGATAGTCCAGCGCCTGCCCAAAACGCACGTCGCGCAGCGATGGAACACGGGCGAGACGGTCGCGCACACGTGTAGCGAACTCGCGGTTTGCGGCGAGATTCGGTCCGCTGACGGCGACTTCGATCGGCGTCGGCGAGCCGAGGCTCATGACCTGACTGACGATGTCGCTCGGTTCGAACGAGAAGCTGGCGTCCGGGAGCTCCCGTGCGAACACGCCGCGTAGACGTTCCTTGAGCTGCTCCGTATCGACTTGAGAGTCGTCGTTCAACTGAACTTGGAGCACGCCTTCCTCCGAGCCACCGTTCCAGAGATAGATCAGATTGATCGGGTAATTCGGTGCATGTACGCCGAGGAATGCGAGGGTGATCCGCACCTTGTCGGCGCCCACTTCGCGCTTGATGATGTCGAGCGCCTGCAATGCGAGCTGCTCGGTGCCGTCGACGCGAGTGCCGGTCGGCGCGCGCAGCCTGACTTGCAGTTGACCGGTATCGACGCGCGGAAAGATTTCCGTGCCGAGCGTGCCGCCCATGAGAACGATCACCAATGCCGTTGCGGCTGCGTAGCCCGCCACGACAAGCCAACGCAATTTGACGACTTTCTCGACGGCATTGCCGTAAGCGCGCTTGAATCCGCCGGCAGGCGCGTCCTTGGGAGCATCGGCGTGCTCGTGGCCACGTAGCAGCCGCACCGATAGGATCGGCACCAGCGTGCTCGAGAGAAGATACGAAAACACCATTGCGAAGCCGACGGCCAGCGATAACGGCAAGAACATCGCGCGCGCCGCGCCTTCCATGAAGAACGAGGGTGTGAATACCGCTAGGACGCACAGCATCGCGATCAGCATGGGCGCTGCGACCTCACGGCCCGAATCCACGACGGCGCGTGCAACTCGCTTGCCGGACCAAATATGCGTGTGGATGTTTTCAATCACGACGGTCGACATGTCGACGAGAACGCCGACTGCAAGGGCGAGCCCACCGAGCGTCATGATGTTGATCGTCTGCCCGGTCAGCGAAAGGGCCAACAAGGCGCCCAGCAGCGCCAGCGGAATGTTGAGCACGACGATCAACGAGCTTCGCCAATCGCGCAGGAAGAGCAGGACCATTATTCCCGTGAGAACGGCGCCAAGGACACCTTCGAACGCCAGCCCCTCGATCGCGCGGATGACGTACGGCGACTGATCAAACTCGTAGCTGACGCGGATGTTTTCAGCGACCGCGGCCTGGAACCGCGGCAGGTTTTGCTTCACGAGGTCTACTACCGTGAGCGTCGATGCATCCGCGCGCTTCGTGACGGGTATGTAGACAGTCCGTCGTCCGTCGATGAGCGCGTAGCTCGTCACCACGTCTGAGCCGTCGGTGACGGTGCCGACGTCCCGCACGAACACGGCCGGAAACGTCCCGGCACGAATAGGCACGCTCTCGAGGTCCTTGATGTTTTTGACGACAGAGTTCAGCGGCACCATCGGGTACTTGCCCGACACGGCCATGTTTCCGGACGGACTGATCAGATTCGCGCGAGTGATCGCGCTGACGATCTCGTCGGGCGCCATGTTGTAGGAGCGCAGGCGCTCCGGATCGACGTTGATCACGATCGTCCGAGCGCTGCCGCCGAATGGCGGGGGTGCCGATACGCCCGGTAGGGTTGCGAACAGTGGACGTACGCGGTTCAGCGCCGCGTCCTGCATCTGCGCGACAGTAGCCGTGTCACTCGTGAACACCAGATTCCCGACGGGCACGCTGCCGGCGTCGAAGCGCGTTATGAAGGGCGGCACGGTGCCCGGCGGCATGAACGCGCGCGCGCGATTCACGTAACCAACGGTTTCAGCCATCGCTTGATTCATGTCGGTCCCAGGGTAGAACTGCAGCTTCATGATCGCTGCGCCCTGGATCGACTTGGATTCGACGTGCTCGATGCCTGTGATGTAGAGGAAGTGATACTCGTAGTAGTAGGTGAGGTAGCCCTCCATCTGCGCGGGATCCATTCCGCCGTAGGGCTGCGCTACGTAAATAGTGGGTATGCCGAGGGTCGGGAAAATGTCTCGCGGCATGCGCTGCAAGCCGAGAAATGTACCGAGGACGACTGCGATCACGATGACGAGCACCGTGGTCGGGCGACGCAGTGCAGGTTGAACGAGGTTCATGTTGACGATCCGGTTGAAGAAATGGAGACGGATCGCAGGCGCCGAACCCTATGTCGGGTTCACCCCGCGCGCTACGTCTTCGTAAGCCGGTAGTGTCGACTCAAATCGACCGGAAGTCCTTTCAGATGCCTTTCAGATACGGGCGATACACTCGACCGATGCTGCCAATGTGGATCGGCCGTCGCCTAGTTGCGGTCGCGGTGCCAGGTGCGTTGCTGCTCGTGTTCGTGGCGTCGGCGCAGTCGATCGACGTCCGAGTCGTGCAGCCGGAACGGCGCGACATCGTGAGGTTGTCGGCTCAGCCAGCGACCGCCGAAGCCATGCACGAGGCGGATCTCGGCGCCAAGGTTTCGGGCCAGGTCACGGAGCTCAACGTCGACATTGGCAGCGTCGTCAAAACCGGTGCAGTACTGGCGCGAATCGCTGTCCCCGAGTTGGTTCAGGCTCGCAACGCTGCTTCGGCGCAGGTCGCGGCGATGCGCTCGGCGCACGAACGAACGGCCGAGCTCGCCGAGCGCAACTCGGTGACTCAGCGATCGTTAGCGGAAGCGAAGAGCCGCCTCGACACCGCAATCGCGCAAGAAGCCGAAGCCGAAGCAGCGATGGCTTATGCGACGATTCAGGCGCCGTTCGACGGTGTCGTCACCGCGCGGACCATCGACCCCGGCGACATGGTCTTTCAGGCGAGTTCGCCGAAGGGCAGCGGACAGGCGCTGCTGCGCGTCGCGAAGATCGACGTGATTCGCGTGAAGACGTACGTTCCGGAGCGCGACTCTACCTGGGCGGATGTCGGCGACCCGGTAACCGTCGCGTTCGACGCGCTGCCGGGGAGGACGTTTGTCGGCAAGATAGCGCGGCTGTCAGGTGTCCTCGATCCGGCCACTCGAACGATGCTCGTCGAAGTCGATCTGCCAAACTCGGATGGCCGCATACGACCGGGTTTCTACGGGCGCACTGAGATTACGCTCGAGCGGCGCGCCGGAGCTCTTGCGCTGCCAAGTGCGGCCATTCGTGACGATGGCGGCAACGCTTACGTCTTTACGGTTGGTGCCGACGACACAGCCAGGCGTGTCCCAATCTCCCTTGGGTTGCAGGATTCGGGTTGGATCGAGATCGAGAGCGGGCTCGCCGGCAACGAGCGCGTGATCGCGGGCGCGGTCACGGGTTTGAACGACGGCGCCGCCGTGCGTCCGATCACGCCGTAGCTCTGGCCCATGACCCAGAAAACGCACGCGCGATGGTCATGGGTTGCCGCTGTCGGTGCGGCAGTCCTCTTTCCCGTCGTGCGTGCCGAAGCCCAGTCGACGGGCCCCGACGGTGTGCTTCGCATTGACCTGCCTGCCGCGCTGAGACTCGCGGACGAGCGCAATCTCGATCTCGCGATCTACGTCGAGCGCGTCGCGGAAGCCACAGCTAAGGTCTCGCAGGCGCGCACTCTCGCGGTCCCGACGCTGCGCGTGGGGGCCAGTGCGAACCGCCACGACGGAACTCTTCAGGAGACTGGCGGTAACGTTGTCGAAGCGGACCGGGTCGCCCAGTTCAGCGGTCTCGGTGCGGGTGCAGTCGGTGCCGGCGAATTGTCGGCGCCGGGCATGTCGGTCAGTGTCGATATCGCGG
>Ga0315912_10000826_pt1 | contig 45692 bp, 33 predicted proteins | sample VfabasoilMG_FD_204469 | JGI IMG/M metagenome (GOLD analysis project Ga0315912, IMG submission 204469) | Garden soil microbial communities collected in Santa Monica, California, United States - V. faba soil | ecosystem: Environmental > Terrestrial > Soil > Garden | place: USA: California... | reverse complement strand
CTGGAAGGGAACGACGGTTCGCACGATTTGTTCTTCACCGCGACCTTGTCGGCGGTTAGCCCACAGACCGTGACCGTGCGTTATTTGACTTTGAATGGCCCTGCTTTGGCAGGCAGTGACTACGTCTCCAAGACTGAGTTATTGGCCTTCCCACCGGGCGAAACGGTTCGCCGCTTTTCAGTCAGCATCTTGGGCGACACGCAGGTGGAATCCGATGAGCACTTCTACGTCCGGTTGAGTAATCCGGCCAACGCGACTCTCCTCCGCGAAGGCGCGATGGGGACGATCCTCAATGATGATCACAATGTAGAGACCCCGACCCCTACGCCTTCTGAGACCGCAACTCCTACGCCCTCGGCGACGCCTTTGCCCCACCCAGTCGTGGTTGGCATCACGCCGAATCATGGTCAGAGTGAGGTGGCAGTGGCGGTCGTCATTCGCGGTGCCAACTTTGTCGCTACGCCCCGAGTCAGAATCGGCGATGTCGCCCTGAATGAAATCTCTTTCATCAATAGCACGGAATTGCGCGCTGTTGTTCCAGCGGGGATGGCACCCGGTGTCTATGCGGTTCGAGTCTGTAACCCCGACGAACAATGTGGCGTTCTCTTCTCCGGCTATACGGTAACTGGCAGTGGCCCGCGCCTCGAACGCGTCGCCCCGGCCCAGGGCTACAACAACGCCGTAAACGAAATCGATCTCTATGGCTTCAACTTTCAAGCGGGCCTCGTTGGGGCCGTTGGCGATACGGCTTTGGCGAACATCGTCGTCCACAGCGCGCAATGGGCCTCCGCTGAAGTGCCGGCTGGTCTTCAACCCGGAACTTACAACCTCACCGTGCGCAACCCCAACTCGGCCGTAGTGAGCACCCTGTTTGGTGCTTATACGGTCCTTGATCCGGTCGGCGAGGACGTATTTGTCGGCAACGAAGACCTGTGGACGGAACCAAGCACCGTGCGGGAAGGTGACACCATTCTGATCGGCCTGAGCGTCCATCATCAAGGTGGCGACGGCCCGCGGAACGTAACCGTGAGTTTCTATCAGGGCGACCCCGCTGATGGTGGCGTCTTGTTGGGCGAAATGACGACCCCACCCATCGCCGCAGCGGGCGGGGTTGATTACGCGTCGCTTGAATATCACGTGACGCTGAGCGGTACTTTGGACCTCTATGCCGTGGTTGACCCGAACGAAACCATCGCCGAGACGAGCGAAGCCAATAATGTGGCGCACCAAGAGTTCACGGTCCTGCCAGCGCGTGGCGATACTGAGGCTCCGCATCTAACCGGGATGCAAGTCTCGCCCTACCTGACCAGAAATGGTGTGGTCACAGTGACGTTGGAAGCCAATGATGGCGACGGCTCGGGTGTCAGTAGCATGTATCTAACAGCGCGTTCGTTTAGTTCGGTCGCGCGCGCCTGGATTCCGACTCAAAGCACTGGCTGGATTCCATTCCAAAACACCTATGTGTTCACCCTAACCGGAGGAGCCGGTGTGCGCTACTTCCAGGCTTGGGTCGCCGATCGGAATCAAAATATCTCCCACGACCCGGTCAAAGCACGCGTGATCTACGCGCCAGCGGGAGATACGTTGCGCGCCGGACAAGTACGCCTCTTCCGGGTGGACTTAAATGCGGGTGACCCACTCTCAGTCATCCTGACCACTGTTGGCGGCGACGCAGATCTCTACATCTTTGGGCCGGATAACACCCGGTTGGGCTTTAGCAATAACCTCGGCCTCGCCTCGGACTCGGTTTCAATCACCGCCTCGGTGACTGGGACCTACCAGATCGAAGTTGAGGCGGCGGAAGACTCTCTATATTTCCTAGAGATCTCCACTGGAAACAATGCGCCGCAAACCAAGCCATCCGCCACAGAGAGCGCGAACCTACTGGTTAAGACAAACCGTACCCAGCCCATCGTTGCGATTCAGAACGTGCCGGATACCAACGCCGCTCTACCGGTGGCGCCTGCGCTTCCGACCTATACTTTGTTCGTGCCGATTTTGCAGAAGTAAAAGTTGAGGTTGGGGTGGTGCGCGCCTCCAGCAGTTTTTGCTGAGTGGCGTGCACCGCCCAACCCTTGCTCACTCGACCCGTTTAAAGGACATCACAACAGACTCGATAACTTAACAGCCTCCCTAAAACCACCTCATGAACGCGCCAGTTGTTGCTGGCGCGTTTGTCTTTAAATCCACGCTGACGCGGCGAGTAGTTTTTGATGAGCGGAGTATAATCCAGCCAGAAGGTCGCCAGGGTGTTGCCTGCCTCATCAAAATCGAATGACAATCTCCTCTCCTATCTCCCAAGACGAAATTAACGGCATCCTGTGGAAAGCATGTGATACCTTCCGGGGCACGGTTGACCCAGCCGAGTACAAGAACTACATCCTCGTCATGTTGTTCGTCAAATACATCTCCGATGTGTGGCACGACCACGCGGAGGACTATCGCCGCCGCTATGGTGGAGACGAAGAACGGGTGCGCCGCCGGATGGATAAGGAGCGCTTTCGCTTGCCGCCGAAATGCAGTTTTGACGATCTGTGCGCTCAACGCAATGCCACCAATCTCGGTGACTTGATCAACATCGCGCTGGAAAAAATTGAAGACGCCAACCGCGAGAAGTTGGCGGGCGTGTTCCGTAACATTGACTTTAACTCGGAGGCCAACTTGGGGCGCACCAAAGAGCGCAACGAGCGCCTTAAACATTTGCTGGCCGACTTCAGCGACCCGCGTTTGGATTTGCGCCCCTCGCGCACCGGCCAGCGCGATGTGATCGGCGACGCCTACGAATACCTGATCGGCAAGTTTGCCTCCAACGCGGGCAAGAAGGCAGGCGAGTTTTACACCCCGCCCGAAGTTTCGGAATTGCTGGCGCAGTTGGTTGACCCTAAACCCGGCGAGCGCATTTGCGACCCAGCGTGCGGCTCCGGCTCTCTGCTCGTCAAGTGTGCGCGCCAAGTGGGGAACGATGATTATGCGCTGTATGGCCAAGAGAACAACGGCTCGACGTGGGCGCTGGCGATGATGAATATGTTTTTGCACAATGTGGCCTCGGCGCGCGTGGAATGGTGCGACACCCTGCGCGACCCGCACTTGGTGGAGAAGGACAAACTGATGAAGTTTGATGTGGTGGTGGCGAACCCGCCCTTTTCACTGGATAAATGGGGGGCGGAGAGCGCGGCCAAAGACCGCTTTGGGCGCTACCATCGCGGCGTGCCACCCAAAAGCGTGGGTGATTACGCCTTTATCAGCCACATGATCGAGACCGCCCACACCGCCACCGGGCGTGTAGGCGTGATTGTGCCGCATGGCGTGTTGTTTCGCGGCGGGGCGGAGGGTGCGATCCGCCAAAAGTTGATCGAAGAGAACTTGCTGGACGCGGTGATTGGTTTGCCAGCGGGGTTGTTTTATGGCACGGGCATCCCCGCCGCCATTTTGCTCTTCAAGCGCAACAAAAAAGACAACAAGATGTTGTTTCTTGACGCCAGCCGCGGCTTTGAAGCCGCTACCCCGCAAAATTATTTGCGCCCTGCCGACTTGGAAAAGATTTTGAGCGCCTACCGCAAGCGCAAAAGCGTGGCGAAGTACGCGCACTTAGCGACCTACGCTGAAGTGGAAGAAAACGAGTTCAACCTAAACATCCCACGCTATGTGGAGACGTTTGATGAGGAGGCCGAGATTGATTTGACCGCGACCCAGCAGGAGATTGCGGTGCTGGATAAACAGTTGGCTGAGGTACAAAAGCGGATGAGCGGGTACTTGAAGGAGTTGGGGTTGTAGTTGAAAAGGTAGCCAAGGTTTAGGTGCGGCGCACTGGGCGATTGAGCGTTATGCTAACCATAGAGGTTGATCGCCCAGTGCGCCGCACCCCTAAAATTTTTCTCTAGCGGCCTAAGGAAAAAAAATGAACGCTCCACCAAAATGGGAAGTAATTTCTCTAAACGATGTAATCCAAGACTTAAGAAGTGGTCTGTCACGAAAATTGTCCATGACAGATATTGGATTGCCTGTAATTCGCTCAAATAATATTACTGAGCAAGGGGTAGATTTTAGTGGTATTAAGTATTGGTATCGTAATGATCCGCAAGGAGCGAATACAGAAACTTACTTCCTTCAAGATGGCGACTTGCTGGTGAATTTTATTAATAGCATTGCTCAAATAGGTAAAACTGCTCTTTATAAAAACTTAATCAATCGAGACGTAATTTATACAACAAACTTACTTCGGGTTGTTGCAAGCGAAAGAATAATCCCAAGTTTTTTGTTATTAATAACCAAAACCGAGCGCTATCATCATTATATTGAGGCTATTACCAAGCCAGCAGTTAATCAGGCCAGTTTCACTACCGCTGATTTTAGAAATTTTACATTTTTGCTCCCTCCTCTCCCCGAACAACGCCGCATCGCCGCCATCCTCGGCACATGGGATAACGCCATTACCCTGACTGAGCAACTCATCGCCGCCAAACAGAAGTTGAAGAAGGGGCTGATGCAGGTGTTGTTGACAGGGAAGAGAAGGTTTGGTGATTCTGAGCAGGATTGGGAAGAATTGACAGTGCTTCAAATAGGTGGCAATGCTAAAGACACTGTTCAAACTGGGCCATTTGGCGCGCAATTACATTCATCTGACTATGTTGAAAAAGGCGTGCCACTAATTCTTATCCGCAACATTATTGAAAATCGGCTTGATACTTCCGATATTCCTAAAATCACGCCAGCGGATGCCGCACGTTTGAGTCGGTATGCTTTAGAAAAGAACGATATTGTTTTTAGCCGAGTGGGAAGAGTTGGTAGTTGTTTTATGGCAACGAAAGAACACACCGGCTGGATAATATCTGGGCAGACATTAAGAATCCGGCTACCTAAAGACAGATTGAATTTCAGGTATTTATCCTTTGCTCTACAAAGCGAGAAATCTCAACGTTATATCACTGGCGTTTCCATTGGTTCCACCAGAAAATCAATTAGCACTAGTGTATTGGAAAAATTGCCAATTCTTTTGCCATCAAGAGATGAACAAGAAAAAATCGCTACGGTTTTGCAAGCCTGCGATGCCGAACTCGATCTCCTCACTCGCAAACTGGCCGCCCTGCGCCAGCAGAAAAAAGGGCTCATGCAACAGTTGTTGACGGGGCAGGTGCGGGTGGAGGGGATGGCCTGACAAGTGCGACGCACCTTTCAGGTGCGTCGCACTTGTATAACCAGCAACCACTTGTATAACCAGCAACCACTTGTATAACCAGCAACCACTTGTATAACCAGCAACCACTTGTATAACGGCAACCGCTTTTATAACCAGCAATCAGAACCAGCAATGTAACGCCATGCCCGACCCACGCCCGCCTTACCTCCCCGGCCAGTATTACCACTTCTACAATCGTGGGCATAGTCGCGCGTCCATCTTTCGCGAAGACGCCAACTATCTATTTGTGCTGCGCAAACTTAAGGCCTATGTAGGTGAACTCAATGTGGCACTGGTCGCCTACTGCCTGATGCCCAATCATTATCACTTTCTGGTGCGGCAAGATGGCGAACAGGGCGTGGGCCTTCTGCCGCAGCGCGTCTTCAATAGTTACACCAAAGCTTACAACAAACGCTATGCCCATTCTGGCACACTTTTCGAGGGCAGTTACGAGGTCAAGCCGGTGAACGAGCAAAAGCATCTCCTCCACCTCTGCCGCTACATCCATGTTAACCCGGTCAAAGATGGATTCGTCGCCACGCCCACCGATTGGCCGTATTCCAACTATCAAGAGTGGGTCGGCTTACGCGCTGGCACGCTGGTAGACCAAGCTTTTATCCAAGCGCATTTCCCTACGCCGGAACACTACGCCACTTTTGTACTGGATTATTTGAAAACGCGGCAGTTGCCGCAGGGGATGAAAGAGTATTTGGAAAAATTGGAACCCTAGCCAAGCAAGTGCGGCGCACTGGGCGATCAACCTCTATGGTTGGCATAACGCTTAATCGCCCGGTGCGCCGCACTAATTAAATAAACCCAACCCATGCACCCCTTCCGCGAAGACCTGATCTCCCAAATCCCCGCCTTGCAATTGCTCATGGTGTTGGGTTACACCTACCTTACGCCGGAAGAAGCCTTAGCGCAACGTGGCGGCAAATTGGGGCGGGTGGTTTTGGAAGGGGTCTTGCTCGATTGGCTCCGGGCGCACAACGCCATCACCTATCAGGGGCAAACCCACGCCTTTAGCGACGCCAACCTACAAGCCGCTGTGCGCGCCCTCACCGATGAGCCTAACGATGGCCTGCTCCAAACCAACGCCCGCTTGTACGAACGGCTGACGTTAGGCATCAGCCTGCCGCAAACTATCGGGGGCGATACGCGCAGTTTTGACCTGAACTACATAGATTGGCTCCACCCGGAAAACAACGTCTATCACGTCACCGACGAATTTAGCGTGCAACGTGCGCGCAGTGACGATACGCGCCGCCCGGATATAGTGGTTTTTGTGAACGGCTTGCCGCTGGTCGTCATCGAATGCAAACGCCCAGACCTTGAAAAACCCGGCGCAGAAAAAGCCGTCATGGAAGCGGTCAGCCAGATGATCCGTAACCAGCGCGATGACGAAATTCCGCAGCTCTTTGTCTTTTCACAACTGCTCATGGGCCTCAGCGTCAATGATGTGCTTTATGCCACCACCCACACCGCCAGCAAATTTTGGTCGGTGTGGCGCGAAGGAGGCGACATCGAAGCGGCGGTGAAAGCACACATCAACCGGCCTCTTAGCGTAGAGCAAAAACGCACCCTATATGCCCATCGTGGAGAGGCGGAAGCCATCTGGCATCATTTTGAAAAAATCCAGCAAGCGGGCGACCGCCTGCCCACCGTGCAAGACAGGGCCTTGTACAGCCTATTGCGCCCTACGCGCCTGTTGGAATTGATCTACCAATTTATCGTCTTTGATGGCGGCGAAAAGAAGATCGCCCGCTATCAGCAGTATTTCGCTGTCCAAGAGACGTTAACCCGCGTCGCACACTTGGGGCCGGGCGGCGCGCGTGGAGGCGGCGTGATCTGGCACACGACCGGCAGTGGCAAATCGCTCACGATGGTCATGCTGGCCAAGGCGCTCACCCTGCACCCCAATCTCCAGCGGCGCAATCCGCGCGTCATCCTCGTCACTGACCGGATCAACCTTGATAAGCAAATCGGCAATACCTTTCGAGCCTGTGGCAAAGAACCGGTGCGAGCGCTCTCTGGCAAACAGCTCATCGAATTGATTCAGGATGGAAAAACGGAGGTCATCACCACCGTTATAGACAAATTTGAAGCCGCTGAACGCGAAAATATCACCGACGCTAGCCCGGATATTTTTGTGCTGGTGGATGAAGGCCAGCGCACCCAATACGGCAGTATCCACGCCAAAATGCGGCGCGTGTTTACGCACGCGTGTTATATCGGCTTTACTGGCACGCCACTGCTCAAAAAAGACAAATCCACTCTGCAAAAATTTGGCGGCCTCATCCACCCCTATAGTATGCGACAAGCGGTGGCCGATGGCGCGGTCGTGCCGCTCAAATACGAAGGGCGGTTAGCCGAAACCGCCGTCAACCAAGCCGCCATTGACCAGTGGTTTGAGCGCGTCACCCAATATTTATCGGCTGACCAAAAACTGGACCTCAAACGCAAATTTAGCCGCGCCGAAGAAGTGAATCGCGCTGACCAACGTCTGCAACAAATCGCCTACGATCTTTCCCGGCACTTCGTGGAAAATCTGCAAGGCACCGGGCGCAAAGGCCAATTGGCCGCCTCCAGCAAAGACGTGGCGCTCAAATACAAAAAGTTTCTGGATGAGTTTGGCGAGATCACCTCTGAAGTCATCATCTCCGCTCCCGATACCCGCGAAGGCAACACCGACGTGGATGAAAGCACCTTGCCCGAAATCGCTGCATTTTGGAAAAAGATGATGACGCGGTTTGGCAATGAAGAAAAATACAACGACGAGTTGATCGAGCAATTTGGGCGCGAGGATGGGTTTGAGCTATTGATTGTGGTGGATAAACTGCTGGTGGGTTTTGACGAGCCACGCAACAGCGTGTTGTATATAGACAAATCGCTTAAAGAACATGCCGTCTTGCAGGCCATCGCCCGCGTTAACCGGATATTTGAAGGCAAAGATTACGGGTGGGTGGTGGATTACTACGGCGTGTTGGGTGAACTCAACACCGCTCTGCACACTTACGATGCGCTGGAAGGCTTTGACGCAGAAGATGTGGCCGAGGCCCTCACCGAGGTGGCCGCTGAGGTCGCCCAACTCCCTCAACGGCATTCCGACCTCTGGGCAGTCTTTGCGCCGGTCGCCAACAAAAAAGATACCGAAGCCCTAGAGCGGTTTCTGGGGCCAGAAGATGTGCGCGGCCAATTTTATGAAGCGCTCACCGCGTACACGCGTTGTTTGCAATTGGCGCTGGGCACGGTGGTTTTTTACCGCGAGGTGCCCAAAGACCGCGCGCAACGCTATAAAGACGATTTGCGTTTCTTCCACAACTTGCGCGCGTCGGTGCGCCAGCGTTACGCCGAAACGATAGATTACAAAGATTACGAGCAGAAAATTCGCAAGTTGATGGACGCCCACATTCAATCTTCGGGCGTCAAACCACTCACCGAATTAGTGAACATTTTTGACCGAGAGCGGTTTGCCCAAGAGGTGGATCGAGTCGAGGGCACAGCGGCCAAAGCCGACACCATCGCGCATCGCGTCAAGCGCACCCTCACCGAGAGAATGGAGCAAGACCCGGCCTTCTACAAAAAGTTTTCCAAACTGATCGACGAGACCATTCAGGCATACAAAGAAGGGCGATTGGGTGAACTGCAATATCTGGAGCAAGTGACCGAGATCAACGCCACCATCGTCGCTGGGCGCGATGACGCACTTCCGGCGGAACTCCGCCGCCACAAACACGCCGCCGCTTACTATGGCGTCATCCGCGAACCCATGGCCAACTACTTCACCGCCTCGGATTTACCGCGCCTGACCCTCATCGCGCAAGAGATGGCCGTGCGCGTGGAAACCATCATTGAACATCACAAAATCCGCGATTGGGTGAACAACCATGATGTGCATAAACGGATGAAAGCCGCCATTGAAGATTATCTCTTCGACGAACTGGCTCCTCAACATCATATTCGGCTCAATGCGCCCGATTTAGACGAAATCCTTGACCGGCTGATTGAAGTGGCGCGACAGAGAGATGCCTTATAACATTAGTTGGTGCGCCGCACTTTAATAAAAGTGCGCCACCACCTACTAGGCCTCTCCCAAGTGCGGCGCACCTAAGATGCCCTCCCTCCAATACGGCTCCCACACCATCGAATACGCCCTCACGTTTGCCCCGCGCAAAACGCTGGCGATCCACGTCTATCCCGATTTAAGCATCACCGTCAAAGCGCCCACCAACACCGCCCCGGAGGTCATCCACCAAAGAGTTCAACGCCGTGCCGCGTGGATCCTTAAGCAACAGCGTCAATTTCAACTCTATCTCCCCAATGTCCCCCCGCGCCAATATGTAAGCGGCGAGAGTCACCGGTACTTGGGGCGACAATATCGGTTGAAAATAATTGCGAAAAGCACGCCGCACCTCGAAGCAAAAAGAGACGCAACTGCCTTTGCGAGATGTAGCGCACTTATTTACCTCACACGTCAGTTTATGGTGGTTGAAATACCACACACAACTCGGGCTGAGGTGCGGGCGGTGGTGCAAGCGTGGTATCACCAACAAGCAGCAAAGATTTTCGGTGAGCGCCTCAGTGTTTGTTATGCCAAACTCAAGCGCCTCGGCCTGCCTACTCCGCGTCTCGCCCTGCGCGTGATGGCCAGCAGTTGGGGTAGTTGCAGTGCTAAAGGCACTATTTCACTCAACCCTAAACTCATCCAAGTGCCGCTCGAATACTTGGACTACGTTATCATCCACGAACTCTGCCATCTCAAACACCTGCACCACGGCCCGGAATTCTACAAACTTCTTACCCGTGCCTTGCCGGATTGGGAAAGCAAACGCGAAAAGCTGAATAGGTTTGAGTTTGGCTAAAAAAAACCTTTTTTCGACCCACCAATGAAGATCACTATCCTGACGGCTGGCTCGCGGGGGGACGTACAGCCCTACAACGCTTTGGGTGTGGGCCTAAAAAACGCCGGGCATATCGTGCGCTTCCCTGCGCCGGAAACTTTCCGGAGCCTCGTGAGTCAGGCCGGGTTGGATTTTGTCCAAACGCACAGCTTCAGCCCACAAGACTTCATCAAGCGCCCTGATCTCCAAGCGGCAGTCAAACAAGGCAATCAGCTCAAAGTGTTAAGCACCCTCCTCAAAGAAGCGGGGCCGATGATGGAGAGCCTGCTCACTGAATTCTGGCAAGCCAGTGAGGCGGCCGACTTGGTTATTACTTCGGGAGCCTTCTATCTGGCTTCGGAAGGCGCGGAGAAGCTAGGGGTTCCGTGGCTGCCCGCGCTGTTGGGGCCGTATCACCCCACGGTTGAATTCCCCTCGCCCTTCTTGTCGAACGGGCCGCGTTGGGGCGGGCGCTATTATCGGCTCACCCATCGGCTGTTTGAGCAAATGATTTGGCAGGCTGGGCGAAGAGCCATCAATACCCGGCGGGCCAAGTTAGGCTTGCGGCCGGTTTCATTTGGGGGGCCGTTTGCGGACATTCGCCAGCGGCGGATACCGCATTTGTTCGGTTTCAGCCCGAGTGTGATCCCGAAGCCAGCCGACTGGCCGGACACCCACCTCATCACTGGTTATTGGTTTCTGGATAAACCAACTGACTGGCAACCTCCCGCCGCCTTGAAGCAGTTCTTGGAGGCTGGGCCACCACCCGTGTGTATCGGCTTTGGGAGCATGGATACCGAAGACCTGGCCAGCATCATGCGCCTGACGATTGACGCTCTCAGCCTCAGCGGGCAGAGAGGCCTCTTGCTAACGGGTTGGGCTGGCACGGGTGTCAAAGATTTACCAGAGCAGGTCTATCAGACGGAGGCCGTGCCACATGATTGGCTCTTTCCCCAAGTGGCGGCCATCGTGCATCACGGTGGGGCGGGCACCACCGCGGCGGGTTTGCGCGCTGGCAAACCGGCCATCATTACCCCATTCGGGGGCGATCAGTTTTTCTGGCAAAAGATCGTCGCCCAAATAGGAGGTGGGGTGTTGGCACCGCCCTTCAAGCGGCTTACGGCCGAGAGCCTCAGTCAAGCGATCAGCGCCACTATCGCCAATCCCACTCTGCAAGCCACGGCCGCTTCTATTGGGGCGCAAATTCGTGCCGAGAATGGCGTGGCCCGTGCAGTGGAGGCGATCCACCGCTACGCGCAATGGCGCTGATAAATGAAATGGAGCCTCGGGTGACATGAATCACACCATTCACTGGACTCTCGAAAAAATCGCCCAGCACTGTGCCCTCCCTGCCATCTCTCCCAGCCACAAACCGCTATATAATAAATGCTGATCTGAACCCACTCATCTTCGAGGATGCTATGGCCGACTTCAATCTCACCCGCGATCTCTCCCTGAACGCCAAAACCAAAATCGTCTTACTCATCATGGATGGCTTGGGCGGTTTGCCCATGTCGCCTGGTGGCAAGACGGAATTGGAGAGCGCGCACAAACCCAATTTAGATCGCCTGGCCAGTGAAGGGTGTTTGGGCTTAAGCGTGCCCGTGCGCTTGGGTATCGCGCCCGGCTCAGGGCCTGCGCATCTGGGACTGTTTGGCTATGACCCGATTCACTATGACATCGGGCGCGGGGTGTTAGAGGCGTTTGGCATTGGCGTCCCAGTTGGCGCGCAAGACGTGGCGGCGCGCGGCAATTTCTGCACAGTTGACGCGAACGGTTTGATCACTGACCGCCGCGCGGGGCGCATCTCCACGGAAAAGTCTGCGCCTATCGTGGCGCGTTTGGCGGAGATCAAAATCCCCGGCGTCGAGATCGAAGTTAAACCAGTGAAGGAATATCGCTTCGTCGTCGTCTTTCGCGGTACGGGGTTATCCGCCGGCGTGAACGAGACCGACCCGCAAAAGGTCGGGGCCGCCCCGCTCCCCGCCGTAGCGCGCTCGGCGCAAGCGGAGCACACCGCGCAGATCGTCAACCAGTGGGTCGCCGCCGCGCGCGAACTCATCAAGGATGAACCACAAGCCAACGCCCTCACCCTGCGCGGCTTTTCTGCCGACCCGAACCTGCCTAAGTATCAGGATGTCTATAAGCTTAAGGCGGCCTGTGTCGCCGTCTATCCAATGTATAAAGGCGTCGCGCAACTGGTGGGGATGGAGGTGCAAAAATTTGAGGGCGACAAACCCGCCGATGAGTTCAATCACGTCAAGCGCGTCTGGAACGATTATGACTTTTTCTTTGTGCATATCAAACCCACTGACTCGCGTGGCGAAGACGGCGATTTCGATGGCAAAGTAAAAGTGATCGAAACAGTGGATGCGGCCCTGCCGATCTTGCTCGATCTCAAACCCGATGTGTTGATCGTCACCGGCGATCACTCCACACCCGCGAAACTCAAGAACCATTCGTGGCACCCGGTGCCGCTCTTACTCTGGGCCCCCGCCACCCATCTACCCGACCTCGCCACCACTTTTGGCGAACGGGCTTGTATGCAAGGCGGTCTCGGGCAGTTCTTATCTACCGACCTGATGCCATTGGCGCTAGCACATGCCCTGCGCTTTGAACGCTATGGCGCGTGAAAGACAATTATCCGGGATGGGTTATTCGTTATTGATGCGAACATAACCGATCACTTCCATCTTCATAATCTAAGGCCTCTATGTCCCTCACCGACCAACTCAACGCCGATCTCAAAGACGCCATGAAAGCGGGCGAGGATGCCCGCAAAACGGGTATCCGCATGTTGCTCGCCGCCCTCAAGCAAGCCCGCTTCGACAAGCGCGCCGTCATCGCCAAACAAAAGAGCGCCGGCGGCGAACTCACTGCCGAGCAAATGACCGAGCTTGAAAACATCGCGCTCGACGAGGCCGAGGCGATCAGCATAATTCAAAAAGAAGCCAAGGCGCGCCGCGAGGCGTTGGTGGACGCACAAAAGGCCAATCGCGCGGAAGCCATCGCCGAGAACGAAACGGCGCTCAAGATCATCGAAGCCTATCTACCGAAGCAACTTACGCGGGAAGAACTGGTGGCTTTGGCGCGCGCGGCCATCGCCGAAGCGGGCGTCAGTGATCTCAAACAAATTGGCGTAGTGATGAAGATCATCACGCCGCGCACCAAAGGGTTGGCAGATGGAAAATTAGTAAACGAAGTGGTGCGCGAGGTGTTGGGAGGCGGGTAAGCCGCACTGGAAAACTTTGCTCAACTTGCTATTCCCTATTCCATAACGCACCTAAGCCGCTCAATAATGAATTACCTTAAACAAGATCCCAAAATCAATCTAAAACTCGGCCTCGTGATCGTGGCCTGTTTTGTCTTGAGTTCCATCGTACCGCGGGATTATGCTAACGGTTTTTGGATCAGCAGCTTACTTAATAGCATAGCCTTTGCCACCTTCGGCCTGGCGGGGGTCGTCGCTATCGTCCGGAATGAAACCTTCCCTTTTATGCGCGTGCCGTTTCTGCCGCCTAGGGTCTCGGGGGCCATCATAGCGGTCATTGGGTTTGGCATGGCCCTCGCGACGTTGGGGTTGCTGGTGTTAATCCTGAGTGATGCTCCGGCCTAAGCCTGAATTTATTTTCTCCCATTGCTGTGACTTCCATTCCGCTTCGCTCGCGGCCGATTGCCCTCCGCCGCCGCCTGATCGTCTGGGGCGTCGGGTTAGCCTCCCTCACCTCATGGGCGCTCATCTTCGTCACGCCCTTCACCAGCGCCGAGAGCGCGCTTAATTTCTCGGTCGGCGAATCGGCCACAGTGGAGGTGCTCGCCCCCCGCCCGCTCTCCTTTCCTAGCCCCCTCCTAACGACCAAAGCGCGTGAACAAGCGGAAAACGCGGTGCCCACTGTCTACGACCCGCCCGATGCACGGGTGGCCCGCCAACAAGTGCTACGCCTGCGCGACATCCTCGACTTCGTAAACACCATCCGCGCCGACAGCCTCGCCTCGCCCGACCAAAAGGCCAGCGACTTACGCGCTCTCACTGAGGTCACGCTCGCGCCAGAGATCACCACCGCGATCATCACGTTCAGTGAGGCGCAATGGCAAAGCACGCAGACGGAGGCCTTGTCGGTCTTAGAACAAATTATGCGGAACGCTGTGCGAGCCGATCAAGTCGAAGAAGCGCGGCGCTTGGTGCCCGCCCGCGTGGGACTAGACTTAAACGAAGACCAAGCGCAAGTCGTAGTGGCCTTCGTACGCGAATTGATCGCGCCCAACAGTTTGTATAACGCCGAGGCCACCCAAGCCAATCGCCAAGCCGCGGCCGAGGCCATCGGGGTCGTCTATCGCACCGTGGTCACCGGGCAAGCGATCATCGAGCGGGGGCGGGTTATCACCGAAGAAGACTTAGAGACCCTCACCGCGCTGGGGCTATTACAAACGAACAACCAGTTCAATAAAACCGCCAGTGCCCTCCTGCTGGTGGTCGTCGCTTTTACGTTGCTGACAATTTATATTTTGCGTTTCAATCTTGGGATCGGCACCAGCATTAAACAAGCCGTGTTGCTCGGCATCTTGACCAATGGCTTTTTGCTGGCCGCTAAACTCATGGTGCCCGGCCACACTATTTTGCCGTTCTTGTTCCCGGCGGCGGCGTTGGCGATGTTACTCACCGTCATTGTGGATTCGCACTTCGCCGTCATCGTCGCGGTCGCCATGTCCATGCTGGTCGCGTATATCGGCGATAACGACTTAGAGTTGGCGACCTACACCGCCCTCGGTAGCATCTTCGCGGTCTTGACGTTGGGGCGGGCTGAGCGGGTGAGTCAATTTTTTTGGGCCGGGTTGGCGGGCGCAGTAGCGAACGCCAGCATTGTGGTCGCGTTTCGCTTAACGACGCCGAATATCGATTCGCTGGGGATCGCGCAATTGTTGATCGCCAGCTTGATCAACGGGGGCGTGTCCGCCTCGCTCACGTTGGGCGGGTTCTTTTTATTGGGCGGTGTGTTCGACATCACCACGCATTTGCAACTCATCGAACTGGCGCGCCCCGACCATCCGATGCTACGGTTTATCTTACGTAGCGCGCCCGGCACTTATCAACACAGTTTGCAAGTGGCTAACCTGGCCGAGCAAGCCGCTGAGCGCATCGGGGCGAATGCCTTGTTGATCCGCGTCGGGGCGTTGTATCACGACGCTGGTAAAGCGCAACACCCCGAGTACTTTGTAGAAAATCAGCTGGATGGGGTCAATCCGCATGAGGGGCTAGACCCTTACATCAGCGCCGGGATCATCATCGCCCATGTGACCGACGGGATGAAGATGGCGGCGACGCATCGCCTGCCCTCGCGCATCCGGGCGTTTATCTCCGAACATCACGGCACACTCAAGACCTCTTACCAATATCAACGGGCGGTGCAGGCCGCTGGAGGCGACTCGAGCAAAGTGGACGCGACGAAGTTTGCTTACCCGGGCCCGCGCCCTAGTTCCAAAGAGACCGCTATTCTCATGCTAGCCGATGGTTGCGAGGCCAAAGCCCGCTCTGACCGACCGCGCAGTGAAGAAGACATTGACCGCATCGTCAAATTTGTGATTGATGATCGGATGGCCAAAGCGCAACTGGATGACACCGATTTGACCTTGTATGACTTGCAGTTAATTCGCGCTTCGTTCGTCAGTACCCTCAAGGGGGTGTTTCATCCGAGGATCCAGTATCCAGAAGAGAAAGCGGAAGGCAGTAAGTAATAGACGGAAAGCAAAAGGCCGTTCAATTCTCTAAATGCTCTACACCATCACCCTCCGTGCGCCACGCTCGGCCCAAACCTACCGCGCGCTCCTCCGCCAAGCCGCGCGCGCAACCCTTCAAAACCAAAGTGTGCTTGAAGCGAGTGAGCTGACCATTGTCATCACTTCGGATGAAGCGCTACATCGCTTAAATCTTCAACATTTGGGCGAAGATCACCCAACCGATGTGCTGTCGTTTCCGTCAGATGAATTCGACTTAGAAAATGGGCGGCGCTATTGGGGCGACCTAGCCATCTCGCTCGCGCGCGCGCAGGCCCAAGCCGCCGCCGGCGGGCATCCGGTCAGCGCCGAATTGCAACTATTAGTCGTGCATGGCACATTGCATTTATTGGGACATGACCATGCCAAAAAACGTGACAAGGCGCGGATGTGGGCGGCACAGGGCGAGATACTCAAGGGGTTAGGGGTCGCCATTATTATTCCTGATTAAGCATTAGTAGGTGGTACGTTAGACGTCATTCGCCAGAGTTTTCAACTCGCTGTAAAATGTCAGCTCTATGTCTTCCTCCGCCCCCGATTCCAATCTAAATCTCCTCGGCGCTTTACGCGATCTCGAAAAACTTAAACATCAAACAGTGACTGGTGGCGGGTTAGATCCGCGCATGGCGATCTTGCGCACCTGGCAATCGGCGCGACTAACCAACACCTACGCCGATCTGCTCGACGACCAACGGTATAAGCCAGCGTGTCTTTTCTTTTTGGAAGAGCTCTACGCCCCACGCGATTTTTCACAACGCGACCACGATATTGAGCAAATGTATAGCTTCGTGCAACGGATCTTCCCCGAAGCGATGATCCGTCCGCTTCGCCTCACAGTGGAAGTTCATCGGCTGACCAATGTCTTAGACGCCCAGTTGTTAGAAGTATTAGTAACGCAACTGGCGATGACCACGACCCTCACCGAAGCGCAATATGCGGAGGCTTATCGCCGCTGTGACAACTATGTGGAGCGCGTCAAACAAATTGACCAGATTTACAAGATCGGGTATCTGCTGGAAGAGATTATGCAAAACCCCTTAACCGGAGCGGCGCTCGCCTTGGCCAAGACACCGGCGCGCAAAGCTGGGTGGGATGAGCTCACCACCTTTATGGAGAAGGGCTATGAAGCCTTTCGCCGGATGCGCGACACGGAGCATTTTCTGAAAACCATCCGCCAACGCGAAAAGAAAATTCTCGATCAAATCTACGCCGAATCCCCCCACCCCTTTGTGATTTAGAACTGGCTCGCCCAGCAAACCTCAAGGCGCACCGCCTGTCGAGTTTCATTTTAGGATTCAGTATGCCCTCTTCATCTCGCTCTCGCCCCGGCAAAACCGCGCTCGTCTTAGCGGGCGGCGGCCTCACCGGGGCCGTCTATGAAATTGGTGCCTTGCGCGCTATGAATGACCTGCTTGTAGACATGACCGTCAATGACTTTGACATTTACGTTGGCACGAGCGCCGGGGCGTTGGTGGCTTCGGTCTTAGCCAATGGCCTCAGCCCCGAAGCGATGTTGCAAGCCATTGCTGGTTCGCACCCTGAACTCCCGCCCTTAGAACAACGCGACCTGTTTCACTTTAATGTGTGGGATTGGCTTCGTTGGAGCGCGCGCTTGCCGCAAACGGCAGTGGGCGCTTGGTCACATTACTTGCGGCATCGCGCCGATATGAGCCTGCTTGATGTGGTCGTGTCACTCTCCGAAGCCTTACCAGCGGGGTTATACGACAACCTCGCGCTAGAGCGCTATATGCGGCGCGCGCTTAAACAGTATGGGCAGAGCAATCGCTTCGCGGATTTGGCCGCGGATTTGTTTATCGTCGCCACCGATCTCGACAGTGGTCAGCGGGCCGTGTTTGGGCGCGACACCGAACCGGCCGTGCCGATCTCGCTGGCGATAGCCGCCTCGACTGCCCTGCCCGTCTTTTACAAACCGGTGCGGATTCACGGCCATGATTACGTGGATGGTGGGGTGCGCGGTAATGCCAGCCTCGATGTGGCGATTGAACATGGTGCGACGTTGATCGTTTGTATCAACCCGATGGTGCCGTTCGACAATAGCGACCGGCAGGCCATCCCCTTCTTAGGACCGAACGGTGGCTTCTTGAGCGACAAGGGGATCAGCGCCATCACTTCCCAAGTGACGCGCATTCACACCAATGCCAGCCTGCATTATCATCTCAAACAACTTCGCAAGACCCACCCCGAAGTGGATGTGATCCTCATTGAACCGGATCGGTATGACTATCAGATGGCGTTCTACAACATCATGCGGTATTCAGCCCGCCTGATGATCGCGCGCAATGGGTTTGAAAAGGTGACGCTGAAACTCGCCGAAGACCACGCTCATTATGAGGCGTTATTGAACCGGCACGGCATTGCCCTCAACCGCCGCTTTGTGATGGAGGAACTTGAGGAAATTAAAGCGTCGAACTACGATCCAGAGACCATTCGCCGCATCTTGGAAGCCCGTCCGGTCGAAGCGTCTGAAGCCTCATCCCCCACGGCCAGCGTGCAAACCTTGCATTCGGCATTAGATGATTTAGAAAGTTGGTTGGGGGAGGTTCCCCCCAACACTGAAACCAAACCCAATTTTGCCGCCCGCTCTTAAGAATCTATCTCTAAACCTGTAATAAGTGACTGTCACTTCTACTTAACCGTCACCTCATACAAATACTCGTGCGTCCCGGCGGGGTAATCACCCATACCGTCATTGAGGGGCTCGTCAAATGTGATCCGCGTGGTCAACTCCGTCGCCCCCGTTGGCCAATGGGCCACGAGGATAAAAAAACCACGGCAACGTAGGCCATCTTGCCCACCCCACTCGCCAACTAAAATCTGGCTGGCGTCAATGGACTCACCATTCACAAAAAAGCCAATTTGGATGTGTTCAAAATTCTGATCCAAAATCTCTTGTGTGCTGGCACACCAGTTGGTCGCCCACACCGCTGGCTCATCTTCCGCTAACGATACAGTGAAGCGATAGGTCTGCCCGGCCTGCGACATCTCTTCGGTCGTGTAGCTTTCCGGCGCAAAGGCTTCCAGCGTTTGCGTTTGCTCGTCAATGGCCTGCGCCGTCTCGTCCAACGTCCCAAAAGTCAGCCTACCCTCGGTGGGTGCGGCAGGTGATGAGTCGCGCAGGCCCGAACGAAGCGGCGTCATCACCGTTGTACAAGCCAGTGAGGTGAGCGCGAGGAGGGAAAAGAAGAAGAGGAAGGGTTTAGAGAAGCGCATAATCGGGAGGAATACTCAATACACAACAACCAAGACACAAAACACAACTTGATTATTGAATATTGAGTATTCAGTATTGCCTATCGGCTTAGGCCATATTTAACACATTCGTAATCAAGGGGATCGCCCAATCAATCGTGGCCTTATCAATCACCAATGGCGGGGCAAAGCGAATGACATTGTCGTGGGTCTCTTTGCAAAGTAGCCCTTGCCCCTTAAGCGCCTCGCAAAAGCGGCGCGCGCCCTGCGCTTCGGGTTTCAATTCCACCCCAATGAGCAAGCCCTTGCCGCGCACTTCTTTAACGTGCGGGCTAGGGATCTCGGCGAGGCGCTCCTGAAAGTATTCGCCCATCTTCGCCGAGTTCTCGACTAATTTCTCTTCGGTTAAGACCCGGAGGGAGGCGCGCGCCACTGCGGCGGCGAGTGGATTACCACCAAACGTGGAACCATGTTCGCCGGGCGTGAACAAGCCGAGGATGTCCTTATCAGCTAAGACAGCGGACACAGGATAGACGCCCCCGCCAAGCGCCTTGCCCAAGATCACCACATCGGGGCGCACGCCTTCGTGGTCGCTCGCAAAGAGTTTGCCAGTGCGGCCCAAACCCGTCTGAATCTCATCGGCGATAAACAGGACGTTGTGCTTCTGGCACAACTCCGCGACAGTTTTGAGATAACCGTTAGTCGGCACGATCACCCCCGCCTCACCTTGGATTGGCTCGATCAGCACCGCCGCCGTGTTAGGCGTAATGGCCTTTTCCAACGCCGTCACATCACCATAGTCCACCACTGTAAAACCCGGCGTGAACGGCCCAAACGCATCGCGGTAATGCGGCTCGGTGGAAAACGACACAATGGTGATAGTGCGCCCGTGAAAGTTGTTGCCCGCGACGATGATCTCGGCCTGATGGCGCGGGATACCTTTCTTTTCGTAACCCCACTTACGGGCCAGCTTCACAGCGGTCTCTACTGCTTCGGCACCGCTGTTCATCGGCAACATCAGGCCATACCCCGTGAGTTCGCTCATCTCTTTATAGAGCGGCCCCAACTGGTCGTTGCGAAACGCGCGTGAGGTGAGCGTGACTTTCTGGGCCTGCTCGATGAGCGCGGCGATGATGCGCGGGTGGCGATGCCCCTGATTGAGCGCGGAGTAGGCCGAGAGGCAATCTAAATACTTGTTGCCTTCGACATCCCACACCCACACCCCGTCGCCCTTTTCGATGACCACATCGAGGGGATGATAGTTGTGTGCGCCATAGTTGTCTTCGAGATCAATGTAGTGTTGAGCATTCATAGTGGTAGAGGATGAGAGAATTTGAGATTAACGCTTCGACTTCTTGCGAGCGCTCGTGGAGCGTGGGGCGCGTTTCGGTTTATCCGCCAGTAGATGCACCAAGATCGCCTTCTGGGCGTGCATCCGGTTTTCGGCTTGGGGAAAGACGACCGAGTGCGGGCCGTCCATCACGTCATTGGTCAGTTCCTCGCCGCGATGCGCGGGGAGACAGTGCATGACGATCACGTCCGGCTTGGCCCCTTGGAGCAGGGCCGCGTTGACCTGATAGGGCGGAAACACTTTGCGACGTTTTTCGGTCTCGGCTTCTTGCCCCATGCTCGTCCAAGTGTCGGTGTAGATCACATCGGCGTTGCGCGTCGCTTCGTGTGGGTCGCGCAAAAAAGCCACCCGCGCGCCGGAGTCTTTGGCGAAGGCCTGCCCCATTTCGGCGGCGCGCGGGTCGAGGTCGTAGCCTTCGGGTGAGGCAAGCGTAAAGTTCGCGCCCAGTTTCGCGCAAATGTGCAAGAGCGACACGGCCACATTGTTGCCATCACCGATAAAAACGACGTTTTGGCCTTTGAGTTTTTTCTTGTGTTCGAGGATGGTCAACGCATCGGCGAGGGCTTGGCAGGGGTGGTTGTAATCGGAAAGGCCATTGATGACTGGCACCTGCGACCACTGCGCGAGGTCGAGGATGTGCTGGTGCGAAAAGGTGCGCGCCATGATGCCCTGCACATAGCCGGAGAGGACGCGCGCCACATCGCTCACCGCCTCGCGCCCGCCGAGGCCAATCTCATTCGGCGAGAGGTAGAGCGCATCACCGCCGAGATGGCGCATCGCCATATCAAACGAGACGCGGGTGCGTAGGCTGGGCTTTTGGAACACCATGCCCAACACCTTGCCCTTGAGCAAGGGTTTGTTGCCGCCCTTCTTCCATTCTTTCTTAAGAGTTACAGCGAGGTCGAGTAGCTTTTGCAGATCAGTGGGTGAGTAGTCGGAAATGTGGAGGAAATGAGTCATATTTGGAGAATGGGAGGATTAGAGGATTGGAGATTAGGACTATTATAAACGGGAAAGAGTGAAGAGGTTTTAAACCACACTGGCTCTGGGGCGAGACGCTTCCAGAGCCAGTGGGTGTGTTGGCGGAGATTGTGGGGTTGGAGAAGATGATGGCGTATTTGCAAAACGCCAAGTAACTAATAAATCCTACTTCTTCTCCCCAAACTTCGCCTTCAACAACTCCAGCAACGTCGGCTGACCAATCTCTTGCAATTCATAGCGCACCCGTTGGGCGGGTTGGTTGATCTTCAGCACGCGGCGCAAGTCAATCGGCGTGCCGATCAGGATGAGGTCGGCGGGGGTAGCGGCGATGGTGGCCTCCAACTCTTTGATCTGCGCGTCGCCGTAGCCCATCGCTGGAAGGACATTGCCGGTGGTCGGATATTTCTGATAGGTGGCGGCGATGGTGCCCACAGCATACGGGCGCGGGTCAATGATCTCCGCCGCGCCAAAGCGCCGCGCCGCGACCCAGGCCGCGCCATACGCCATTTCGCCGTGCGTCAGCGTTGGGCCGTCTTCGATCACCAGTACTTTCTTCCCTTTGATCGCGCCAGGGTCTTCCACCATGAGGGGCGACGCGGCCTCGATCACGGTCGCGTCGGGGTTGATCGCGCGTAGCGCCTCGCGCACTTTCAACACGTTAGCATAATCCGCCGTGTCGGTCTTGTTCAGTATGATCACATCCGCCATACGCGCGTTGGTCTCGCCGGGATGATAGGTCGTCTCGTGGCCGGGGCGATGCGGATCGGCGATGGCGATGTGAAAATCGGACTTATAAAAGGGGAAGTCGTTGTTACCGCCGTCCCACAAAATAATGTCCACTTCTTGCTCGGCCTGGCGGATGATCTTTTCGTAGTCTACGCCCGCAAAGACCACCACGCCGCGATCCAAGTGTGGCTCATATTCCTCGCGCTCTTCAATCGTGCATTGATACTCATCGAGGTCATCATAATCCGCGAAGCGTTGCGCCGTCTGCGCGATGAGGTTGCCATACGGCATCGGGTGGCGAATGGCGGCGACTTTGTAGCCCAAGCCGCGCAATACATCGGCCACGCGGCGCGTAGTCTGCGATTTGCCCGCGCCGGTGCGCACCGCGCCAATGGAGACAACGGGCTTAGCGGCCTTGATTTGCGTGTCGCGCGGGCCAAGCAGTTTAAAGTTCGCGCCGGCCGCTAACACTTTGGAGGCCTGATTCATCACAAAGTTATGCGGCACATCACTATACGCAAACACGACTTCATCTACTTTGAGATCGCGGATGAGTGTGACCAGATCGCTTTCGGGGTAAATCTTGATGCCTTGGGGGTAGAGTTTCCCGGCCAGCTCGGCGGGATACAGGCGGCCTTCGATGTTCGGGATTTGGGTCGCGGTGAAGGCGACCACTTCATACAGGTCATTGTCACGATAAACCGTGTTGAAGTTGTGAAAATCGCGCCCAGCGGCGCCCATGATGAGAACACGAATACGGGGCATAAGTTGAGGGTCTCCTTTGAAAGTGGCGGGAGTATAACATAGGGCACAGTAGGAAAAGTGCGTCAGATCATGGTAGGATCGCGCCCATTCCATTTTCAGGAGACACCAATATGCTAAAGACCGTGTTGAAATGGGGCGGGATCGTCGTCGGGGGGATCGTCGCTTTGGCGTTGCTCGCCGCCGGTTGGATTTATGTGAGTGCAGAGATGAAGTTGAGCCAGACCTATACTATCCCTGCCGAAAACGTAACCATCCCCACCGATGCTGAATCCCTTAAGCGCGGGGAATACATTATGGCGACCATGGGTGGGTGTCGGGATTGTCACGGTGCCAATTTGGCGGGGCAATTGTTCATCCCCGACCCCGTTGGCCCGATTTATACAGCCAACATCACCTCTGGCAAGGGCGGTATCGGCGGGATGAGCGATGCGGATCTGGTTCGCGCCCTCCGGCACGGTGTGCGCCGCGATGGAAAATCGGTGATCGTGATGCCGGCTGAGGATTTTTACAACCTAAACGACGCTGACCTCGGCGCGCTGATCGCCTACTTGCGGAGCGTGCCACCGGTGGACAATGAAATCCCAGAGCGCCAGTTGGGGCCGATTGGTAGGCTCCTAGTGGCGCAAGGGAGCGTCATCATGCCGGCCAGTGTCCTGAAACATGATCAACGCCCCCCGGCCCCGGAGCGCGGCGTCACGGCTGAATACGGAAAGTATCTCGCTTCGGTCGCGTGTATGGGGTGTCACGGTACTGGGTTGTCAGGTGGCCTGATCCCCGGCGCGCCGCCCGACTTTCCTCCGTCGCGCAATCTCACTCCAGCGGGCAATCTCAAAAACTGGACCGAGGCGCAGTTCATCAACACTATTCGCACGGGCATCACCCCCGAAAACTACAACTTGCCCAACGCCTTTATGCCCTGGGAAAACCTCGGCCAGTTGACGGATGACGACCTGAAAGCGATCTGGGCGTTCCTGCAGACCGTTCCGGCGAAGGAGACCGGTGGGAGGTAAATGACTTATTGAAGAGGTGAGGGTTAGTCCTAAAGATTCCCTCATTGCTCCTACAATATTTCTAAACAATGCTCTGGTATAACAGTGTCATTCTTTATTTCCTAAAGGAGTCTGATTATGTCCCCCCCTCTCCCTGATAATGATGACCAACCCGTTGGGCATGTGTTGAGCCGCCGCGAAGTGTTGGCGCTGTTGGGCGCGGCTGGCGCGGCCTGGTTGGCGGCCTGCGCCCCCGCCGCCACTGTGGCGCCCACGACCCGCGCCGCGCCGACTAGCGCCCCAGCCGTGAACACGCCCAGCGTGGCTTCCACCGCCCCTCTAGCGACGGCGAACACGAGCATTCTCCCTCCCGCCTGCATCGCGCGTCCTGCGATGACCGAAGGGCCTTACTTCGTAGACGAAAAACTCAATCGCTCTGACATCCGCTCTGACCCCTCGGATAATTCGGTGCGAGAAGGCGCAGAGTTCAACTTGACCTTCCATGTGTCACAAGTGAGTGGCGCGGGGTGCGTGACACTCGCCAATGCCATCGTAGACATTTGGCATTGTGACGCGGATGGCGTTTATTCCGATGTGCGCGATGGAAGCTTTGACACGCGGGGCAAACAATTTCTGCGGGGCTATCAGGTGACGGACGCGAACGGGCTGGCGAAGTTTACGACGATCTACCCCGGCTGGTACCCAGGGCGCACCGTCCACATCCACTTTAAGATCCGCGCGACCACCAACTTGGGCACCTCCTACGAATTTACGTCGCAATTGTTTTTCGACGACACCTTCACCGATCAGGTGTACACCCAAGCCCCCTACACTAACAAAGGTAATCGTGGCACGCGCAACGAAAACGACGGCATCTTCCGCGAGGGTGGCAACGAACTGACCTTAGCCGTCGCGCAAAGCGGCGCTGGCTACACTGCTGATTTTGAGATTGGACTACAGATATAGTCCCTCACCCCCGGCCCCTCTCCCGAAGCGAAAGACACGCTTTGGGAGAGGGGTGCAACCCAGTATGATTTCAATCTATTGCCATTTGCAAACGAACGAAGTTTAATGCTCCTTACTTTGTACCCGGGGCTGAGCCTATCTCTCAAGCCTCTCTTCCAACTGCTTCTGCAATTCACTCGCCTCCGTCACCGGCAGGCGGCAGGCAAAATTGAAACACACGGCGGCGGTGGCCTTCCCCCGCACCATCTCGCGCCCGGCTAAGAGTGGCACCACCGACTCGACGCCGGGCGCTTTGTGCGCCACCACTTTGAAGGGGCGATAGCGACTAAACACCTCTGCCACCAACGCTTGCAAGTCGGCCTCCGCCAAGTCGCCGATGAGTGCGATCTCTTTTGGCTGGCCAAGCACAAAACACAACGCGCCCAGCCATTGCGCGAAGGCCGCCGGGTGTTGTGCTAACACTGGTTGCACCGAGCGCAAGGCGGCCTCGGCCAACTCCGTGTAGCGCGTTTCGCCAGTGAGCGCGCTCAACTTGAGCAACGCCGTCACTAGCATCGCGTTGCCCGAGGGCGTGGCATTGTCTTGAATGTCTTTGGGGCGCGTCACGAGTGTTTCATGATCATCGCTTGTATCAAAGAAGCCACCGCGCTCATCGCTGAAGTGCGTCAGCGCCACGTCAACCAATTCGCGGGCGGCGGTGAAATAGCGCGCCTCGAATGTGGCCTCATACAAGGCCAACAAGCCCTCGGCCACGTTCGCATAATCTTCCAGATAAGCGTTGAGCCGCGCTTCCCCCGCCCGCCATGAGCGATACAAACGCCCATTGGGTTGGCGCAGGGTCGTCAAGATAAATTCGGCGTTGGCTTGCGCCGTGCGCCGATAGTCGGCGCGACCCAACACCCGCGCGGCCTCGGCGAACGCGGCGAGCATCAACCCGTTCCACGCGGCTAACACCTTGTCGTCTAAGCCGGGCTTGATCCGCTGTTCGCGTTGGGCGAATAAAATTTGACGCGCCGTTTCCAAACGCTGACGCACCTCGGCTTCGGTCAGATCATATTTTTTGGCGACCGTGTCCAGCTCGGCGATGATGGACAGAATAGTGTGCCCTTCAAAATTGCCGCGCGGCGTGACGCCATAGCGCGCCTTGAACAAGCGCGCGTCCTCGCCGAGCGCCGCGTCAATCTCCGCCTCCGTCCACACAAAGAACTTGCCCTCTTCACCTTCCGAGTCGGCGTCTTGCGAAGAATAGAAACCACCCGCTGGGTCGGTCATCTCGCGGGACACATAATCGAAAACGGCCTCAGCCACTTGGCGGAACTCAGCCTCACCCGTCACTTGCCACGCATGAAGATAAACGCGCGCCAACTGCGCGTTGTCGTAGAGCATCTTTTCAAAGTGCGGCACGAGCCACACCGTATCGGTGGCGTAGCGATGAAAGCCCCCACCCAACTGATCACACATCCCGCCGCGCGCCATCGCGCGCAAGGTCTTGGTCGCCATCTCCAGCGGCGTCGTCTCGTCGGTGAGGTGGTGATAGCGCAATAAAAATTCAATCGTCATCGGCTGTGGAAATTTGGGCGCGCCCCCCCACCCCGCATGACTCCAATCGAATTGACTCCACAGGCTCTTGACCGCCGCCTGCAATGTGTCGGTGGTCAGGTCATCCGCGCCCGGCGGGAGGCCTAGCGTCTCGGCTTGGCGGATGTGATTGAGCAAATCGCGCCCGCCGCTTTCCACTTGTTCGCGCCGCTCCCGCCACGCCTCGTGAATGCCGCGCAACACCTGCGGAAAGGAGGGTAAGCCATGTCGGGGCGACGGTGGAAAATACGTCCCACCCCAAAACGGCTCGCCGGCCGGGGTGAGGAACACGCTCATCGGCCAGCCGCCATGCCCGGTCAGCGCCACCACCGCGCTCATATAGATCGCGTCGAGGTCGGGGCGCTCCTCGCGGTCTACTTTGACATTGATGAAGAGCTCATTCATCAGCGCGGCGGTGGTCGTGTCTTCGAACGACTCGTGCGCCATGACGTGACACCAATGGCAGGCCGCGTAGCCGATGGACAAGAAGATCGGCTTATCCGCATCGCGCGCGGCGGCGAGGGCCTCTGGCCCCCAGGGATACCAATCTACAGGGTTATGTTGATGTTGTAGGAGATAGGGCGAAGTGGCGAAGGCGAGGCGGTTGGGCATGCGGGGATTATACTGCGCTCAGAGCCCGCCTAGGCCGAGAGGGTAAAGCACAATTTTTAGGGCAAGCAGCGAGTCAATTGCCTAGACCTAATAAATTTTGCATCTGACCCTGCCAAGGCTATAATCGCCCACACTTCCCCTGATCTGAAAGGATTTGTGGTTATGCCCGATTATTCGATTCTGTTGTTGCCCAAAGATGGCTATTGGAACTGGGTCGCCGCCGCGAAGGATTATGTGCTGAAGTTCAGCGCCAACCTCACGCCCGACCCGGATGCGGCCGGGCGTTACATGACCCCCCAACAAACCGTGACCATCGCGGGCGCGCCCAACGGCTACCCGGCGCAGGGCGACATTCAAGCGTGGTTCAAAAAGAACTACCCCAGCGTGCGGCTCGACTATGTCTCCGCCGCCACGCCCGCCGATTTCCAAGCGGCGCTCAAGGCGCGCGTGGACGCGAATGATCGCTATCTGCAAAAGCCGGCGACCCTACAACTCAAGTGGCCGACCGAGTTCCCCAAGATCACCCAAGCCTTTGGGATCAATCCCCAAATCTATCGCCGCTTTGGGTTGCCCGGCCACGAGGGCATTGACTTCCGCGCACCGCACGGCACCAAAATTTTTGCCTGCGCCGATGGCACGGTGAGCCGCGTGGATGTGTATGCCGGTGATCCCAACAAGCAACCCTATGGCAACAACGTGCGCATCCAACACGAGGGCGGCTATCAGACGACCTACGCGCACTTTTTAGAAACCCACGTCAAAGTGGGCGATGTGGTGAAGGCGGGGCAGGTTTTGGGCTTGTCGGATTCGACGGGCAATTCGTCCGGCGCGCACTTGCATCTCACCCTCAAGAAAGCCGGGGCCACCGACGCCGGGCTGACGAATTATCCCTACGACATCATTGACCCCACGCCCTTCTTGGTCTTCCCCGATGGCACGACGGCCGGCGGGTCTACCACGACCATCGCCTACGCTTGGCCCGCGCGCGTGTGTTTGGTGGGCGTGAATGGGCGCGCCGACGGACGGATGGAAGAAGCCGATTTCACTGTCGTCTCCCAAGCGCGCGTCGAGGCGGTGAAGCTCCTCACTACCGCCGCTCCCGAAGACGTGGATCGCCTGCGCGCCATTAACCCAAACATGTTTATCATGGTGCGCTTGTTCGCCAGTTTTCAGGGGCGCACCGTGCGTTCGGATGAATTCCCCGAATGGGTGAAGGACGATATGGCGCAGTTTTACAAACGCGGCGTGCGCTATTTTGAAGTGCACAATGAACCCAACTTGCAGATCGAAGGCTGGAGCACCAGTTGGAAAGACGGCGCGGAATTTGGGCGTTGGTTTCAAGACGTGGTCAAGCGACTGCGCCCGATGTTCCCCGAAGCGAAGTTCGGCTATCCGGGCCTCTCGCCGGGCGACAACATCTCTGGTCAACGCATGAACTCCATGGCCTTCTTGAGCGGCTCGGATGAGGCCTGCCGCAACGCCGATTGGATCGCCTTACATTGTTATTGGCAAAACGAAGCCGAGATGGAAGCGCCCAATGATGGGCGGGGCTATCTGGAATATCGGCGGCGTTTCCCCGACAAGGTGTTGTTCATCACCGAGTTCAGCAACCCTTCCCCGACGGTGAACAAGAGCCTTAAGGGCAATCAATACACCTCTTACTTGCAAAGCCTGCGGAGTGTGCCGGGCGTGGGCGCGGCGTTCTCATTTGTCCTCTCGGCCTCCTCGCAATTCCCACACGAAGCCTGGCGCGACGAAAGCGGCCAAGCCAGCGCCATCCCCAGCGCGGTAGGCGGGAGGAAGTTTTAGGTTTATAGCAAATTGCAATCGCAGTGATGGGTGGTTTTTAACCGCAAAGAACGCAAAGAAGCCAACTTTGCGCCCTTTGCGTTCTTTGCGGTGATAATGTGAACCATCCACTGATTAACAATTTGCTATAGTGATAGGCCTCACGGTTGAAACGCTGGTTGCGACTCATTCGCGGGATGATTCGTTAAATTGATCGGCTCTCCCCCACCTAGTGGCAACAAGTAAATTTCCTCGTTTCCATCCCGGTCGGTCACAAAGGCCAACTGCCGACCATTGGGCGACCATACTGGATAATGGTCGTAGTTATCCGCTTGGGTGAGACGGGTAAGACCACTGCCATCATTCTGCATCAGGAAGAGGTGGCTATAACCATCGCGATCTGAAGCGAAGGCGAGGCGGCGACCGTCCGGCGACCACGCGGGCTCGCCATCTATCGCGTCGCTATAAGTCAACCGCTGTTGCGCCGTGCCGTCGGCGTTCGCCACATACACATCCACATTATCGTGTTGATACATATAGAAGACCGCGCGTTGACCATCCATTGACCAGAGCGGCAGGCCCTGGCTCGCATCATAAAGATCTGGGTCCCACCACGCTTGTTGCAATGTACCCGTCTCCGTCATCAAATAAATTTGGGTGCCAAAATCGCCCGGATATAAAAAGGCGATGCCCCACCCCGCCACCCACGCCGCGTCGCTTCCGCTGGCGAGGCGCGTCACGTTCGCGCCATCTATATCCATTCGATAGATCGCGCTGTCGCCATCGCGGTTCGAGGTGAAGAGGAGGCCTTTGCCTTCAGGCAACCACGCCGGGTCTACATCCAGCGCCGGGTTGTGCGTCAGGTTGGTGGGACTAGAGCCATCCGAGTTCATCGCATAAATTTCTAGGTTGCCATCGCGATCCGAGGTGAAGAGGATGCGCCCGGTCGGGGCCAGCGTTGGCGCGGGCGTAGGAGTGGCCGTAGGCACGCGGGTGGGCGTTGCTGATGGAGAAACGCTAGCGATGTTGGTAGGTTGGGGTGAGGCCACCAGGGCGACGGTGGGGGGTGCGGTAACCGTCGAGGCAGGTAAGGCCGAGGGTGAAGCGGGTGCGCTACAGGCGGCGAGCAACACAATAAACAAAACGGTGGTTGGGCTGAGGCGCATAGCGAAAGACTGGCTTTAATATAGCATTCTGATTACTGACTACTGGTTACTGGCTACTCACCTGACACACCAGCCCTTTTAGATACTCCCCTTCGGGAAAATGTAACGCCACTGGATGATCAGGCGCTTGGGTCAGACGGCGGACAATATGCGCCTCGCGCCCAGCATCGAGCGCCGCGCCCGCTACAATTTTTTGGAACAAGTCGGGGGCGATCGCGCCCGAACACGAAAACGTAAACAACACACCGCCAGGCCGCAACAACTTGAACGCCAGCAAGTTGATGTCTTTATAACCGCGACTCGCGCGTTCCACTTGGCTCTGCGACTCGGCAAACTTGGGCGGGTCGAGGACGATGAGATCGAAGGCGCGGCGCGCGTCGCGAAAGGTGCGCAACACCTGAAACGCATCGCCGACGAGGTATTCCGTTTGATTCGGATCAAACTGATTGAGCGCCATGTTCTGCCGCGCTAATTCCAACGCGGGCGCGGACGAGTCGAGATTCGTCACCTGCCGCGCCCCACCGCGCAATGCCCACACGCCAAAGCCGCCCGTGTACGCAAAACAGTTCAGGACCTCCCGCCCAGCGGTATAGTGCGCGGCCAGCGCGCGGTTCTCGCGTTGGTCTAAATAAAAACCGGTCTTGTGTCCGGTGCGCACATCAACCGCAAATCGGCAAGCGGCTTCTTCGATCTCGATCTGATCGGGCGGGGGTTCACCCGCCAGCACGCCCGTGGTGGGCGTGAGGCCTTCCTTAGCGCGCACGTCTACATCGGAGCGTTCGTAGATGCCCGCATAAGGATGTAACTCACCTAACACCGTCACGATCTCACGCTTCCAAAACTCAGCTCCGGCGCTGAGGAACTGACACACGAGGAACGCGCCATAGCGATCTACCACCACACCCGGCAAGCCATCCGATTCAGCGTTCACCAGACGATAGGCGGTAGAGCCGATCTGTAAGGTGGCTCGGAAATTGAGCGCGGTGGTGAGCCGCTGGCGGAAAAAGGCCGGGTCAATGGCGGTCGTTGGGTCGAACGACCAAATCCGGACCGCGATCTGTGACTGCGGTGAATAGGCTCCCCAAGCGAGCGGCGTGCCATCGGCGGCGCGCACCAACACAGTCGCCCCTGAGGCAGGTTGACCCTCAACGCGCGCTAACGCCCCAGAAAACACCCAGGGGTGACGCCGCGACAAGGATTTTTCGCGTTGCGGTTTAAGATAAACTGTCGCTGAGACCGTTGGCATGAAATCGTTTTCTGCGCGGACCTAGGCGCGCTAATTCTCGATCTTCGTCAAAATGCGTTGCGCATCGGCACCGGTAGCGATACTGGGGAGGCCGTCTTGTAAGACCACCGGAATCCAATCAAAGTCCGCCACGCCCTGCGCGGTCAGCGTAGCCGTGAGGATGACCGAGTCATTATCAGGTGAGGCAAACCCCTCATAGATGAATTTGCCGAGGCTGTACACGATCAACTTACCCTCATTATAGTGTTCATACCCTTGTAAGCGGTCGGGATAAGTGCCTAAGACCAAACTCGCCCCGTTCTCCACAGCGGCATAGGCGGATTGACGTTGGGCGGCCAAGATCCGTTCGCCCGTCTCTAAGCCAAAATGCAATAACACGATCACGACCTCCGCCTGCGCTTTCGCCGCCAACACATCGGCGGCGATGACCTCCGGTTGGGCCCAGACCAGCCCGGCGGTGGTGTCGGTCGCTACCCAACGTCGCGCATCAAAACCGCTCCGCGCTTCGGGTGGTACATCCAAGTAGGCCAAGATCGCTACGCGCAGGCCGTTTTGTTTAATGACCACGGGTGTGCGCGCCGCAGTCGCGTCTGCGCCAAAACCTACGACTTGGATGTGCTGTTGCAATAAGCGCTCACGGGTATCAGCCAGCGCTTCCCAACCATAATCATTGGCGTGATTGTTGGCGACGCTGACGACATCTACCCCAGCGAGGGTTAATGTTTCTAGCGCGGCCAGCGGCGCACGATAGGTGAAGCGTTTAGGCTCCGGCTGACCCAGTTCAGAGATTGGGCTCTTCAGACCCGCGATGAGCAGGTCAGCGGCGCTGAGCGCAGAGGCGACACCGGATAACGGCCTCGCCGCGCCTTCTTTAAGAATGAGCTCGCCAACCGCCCCACCGCCATGAGTTTGATAAAGGGCGTGGGCGTCAAGGTAGGCGTCGGTGTTGCGGTGGGTGGCACAGGCGTCGTCGAAGCCGTGGGCGTCAAGCTTGGGGTGAGCGTCGGCGGCACGGGCGTGGGCGTTTGAGTATGCACCGACGCCACCCGTGTCACGGGTGTTGTTGTTTGGGGCACGCTGGTCGGCGCACACGCCGCGAGGCTCAAGGCGAGGAGCCAGAAGATGAGTTTGGAGGTCATAGCAACGGCATTATAAAACACCAGTCGGCATTACAATTGCAACATGCCTAGAAATAGATTGGTGTCGCTTGGCATGGGCCTTGGCGCAGTGGTGGCGCTGGGGCTATGCGCTCAACTTTATTTCAACAACGCTTCTTTAAGTTGGTTAACGGCTACCCCCCACCCCTCGCCTTTACAATCCCCCCCCACGCAGGCCTCGTCCATTCACATTTTGTTGATCGGCGTGGAGGCCATCACTGCCCAGCCCCAGCGCTTGGAGTTTTGCTGGGTCTTTCAATATCAACCGGGCGCGCAACCCTATCTCATTGGCTTTTCGCCGGAGGCGGTGTTGATTACCGACCCGGCGCAATCGCCCATTGCCCTGCGCGAAATCTATGCGCTGGGTAGGTTTCAACTTCTCATAGACGCTATTCAAAGCCACTTGCCGGGGATCGCCATTAATGACACCTTGACCTTTGAGCAAACCGAATACCAGACGCTCTTGATCAAGGCCGGTGTGCTTCAAAGCACCACCAATTTAAATGTTTTTACCGGTGAAGCCGATAACTCCCCTGCGGCGCGGTTGGCGTTTCAACAGCACCGTTTAGAAACGATCAATCAGGCTAAAAGCCCGGCCGAGTTCTTACAACTTTTTCCGCGCGCAGGCAAAGACCCGGCCTTGTGGCAAAAGCTTCTGGCTGATCTCAGAACCGCCCCGCTTAATTCGATGCTCATCCAAAGCGCGCCGCTGACGTTGACCGTCGCCAGTCGGCAGTAGCCAGAATAAGTGAGCAGTGTTCAGGGTTGGCTGATCACTGCTCACAAATACCAAATAACCAATAACGGGTTGTTACTCCCGCTCGCCCACGACGACTTTCAGATCTTTCACTTCGCCGCCGCGCACAACTTTCACCGACACGGCCTTGCCCACCGTGTCTGGGCTAAGGGCGACGTGCAAATCATCAATCTCGCTCACGGCCTCACCCGCCACGTTGACGATCACATCGCCTTGCAATAAACCACCTTTTTCGGCCGGACTGTCCTTCTCAACACCGATCAACATCAATCCAGTGCGTTGCTCAAGTTGCTTAGCTAACGCCTCGGCCAAGGCCACGGGTTGCGTGCTGACGCCCAAAAAGCCGCGCTTGATGCGCCCGTGTTGGCGAAGCGCATCGGCGACGAGGCGAGCAGTGGCCACCGGCACGGCGACGGTGACGCCCCGCGCCAAGGCGCTGGTGGCGAGGCCCACCACCCGCCCGCTGAGGTCAATCAACGCCCCGCCGGAGAAGCCGGGATACATCGTCAAATCCACTTGGATATAAGCATCGAGCTGTCGCCCGCCGCCCCGAATGGGCCCGCCGAGCGCAACAACATTGCCAAACGCGGCCTGCACCTCCTCTGGGCGACCTACCACATAGACCAAATGCCCAACCTTCACCTCGGCAAAGTCAGGCGGGGTGAGGCCGCTCGCGCCTTCCAGTTTGAGCAGGGCTAAATCGGTAGAAGGATCGCGACCTTTTAGCGTAGCGGCATAGGTTTTGCCATCGGCGAGCTTAACTTTGATCTGCTCATCACGTTGCACGACATGGTCGGCGGTGAGGATTTCACCATCCGCGCTCCAGACAATGCCGCTGGCGGGAAACCGTCCGCGGGCATCCACCAGCGCCACCGAAGCGGCGGCCTTTGCTACTGCTTGGGCTAAATCGTCTGAGAAGGATTGAAGGGAGGACATTGAGGCTCCTTTGAAAAGAGGCTTAGAGAATTGGTTATGTTGATCACTATAAGTCTTTTTGTCTCTCCACCCCTCCCCCATCTGGCCCTCGCTTACCTAGACAAATGTAGAGGGTTCACACGCCAGGCCTTTATACGGTAATCACCCCACGCCGCATGGCCAGCGCCACGGCTTCGGCCCGCGACGCCGCGCCTAGTTTGCTCATGGCTCCACCTAAATGGAACTTAACCGTATGTTCGCTAATCCCAAGTTTAAGGGAGATCATCTTGTTGGTTTGCCCAGCGGCCACATGGCGTAGCACTTCACATTCGCGCGGGGTGAGATGTTCTGGCGTGCCAGCGCCGCGTAATTGGTCGAGCAAGGCGGCGGTGGTTGCTGGATGCAAGATGGGTTCGCCCATGACCACGCGCCGAGTAGCATCAGCAAGTTCGTTACTGGTCACGGTCTTGGCAAGACATCCTCGCGCCCCGGCTTGGAGGGCAAACAACACACGCGGGTCGGCCTCGGTTTCGGAGAGCGCGATGATGGGCAAGGCGGGGAATTGGGTGCGGAGTTCCCAAATACCATTCATTTCTTCATCGGCTTCTAACGCCAAATCAAATAAAACGACCTCAGCGCGTTGCGTGCGCGCTAAGTCCAGACTCTGCTCCCACGTGTTGGCTTCCCCCACCACCACCGCCTCACGGCTGGCTTTTTCCAGCATGAAGCGCAACCCCAAACGTAGCGCCGGATAAGGTGAGGCGATTAAGACTTTGAGCATGGTGTGATTGTACTCAAAAAGCATTGGCAAAACGTTAGAAATGCTGATATAGAAACGACTATAATAGCGTCTATGCGCATCCAACAACAGCTCACTGTTTTGGAAGATTCGGGCTTGGTACGACCAGTCATCAACGCCGCAGAACTCGAATATCTTTTTCGGCACGTGCTGGTGCAAGATGCGGCGTATGCGTCTTTGCTGAGGGCGGATCGCAAAAGCTTGCACCATATCGTTGGGGAGACGCTCGAAACCCTCTATCCCGATCTGCAAGGCTCATTAATTTTGTTGCCCATCTTGGGCCACCATTATCTCCTCGCCGAAGATTACGCGCGGGCTTTCGACTATTTCATGCAATCGGGCGAAGCCGCGGCGCACGTCTACGCCAACCTAGAGGCTTTGACTCACCTTGATCAGGCGCGTGCTATCTTGGCGCATCATAGGCCCCCGTTGGATCAATTCGAACACCTTTATTTACAACGCGGCCGGGTGTTGGAGTTGATGAGTGATTATGATGCCGCCTTGCGTAATTATGAAGAACTGGAAGAGATCGCGCGGCAACGCCACGCGCCTACCTTAGAATTGGCCGCGCTCATCGCGCGCTTGCCGATCTATGTCGTGCCAACGGCGCATTTTGATGTGAGCCACGGCGAAGCATTGGCGCTGACCGCCCTCGACCTTGCGCGCGTGACGCAGAATGGCGCCGCTGAATCAAAAATTTATTGGAGCCTGATGCGCTTGCGCATCGCCCAGCTTCAGCCGGAAGATGCCCTAGAGGCCGGCGAGCGCTCCTTAGCCTTAGCCCGCGAACTGAACCTCCGCGAACAATTGGCCTTTACGCTCAACGACATTTATGAAGTCTATCTCTCCAATGGGCAAGCAGAGCGCGCGTGGGGTGCCTTAAACGAAGCGCGCAGTTTGTGGCGCGACCTCGACAACCTGCCGATGTTGGCCGACAACTTCTCGGCCAGCGCCATGTTTATGGTGTTCGCTGGGCGCTATCAACAGGCGCTCATGTTCTCCCGCGAGTCGCAAAAAATTAGTGAGCGGATTGGCAACCTCTGGAATCAATCATACAGTCGGCTGATGCTCTGGATGATCTATTTTGACTGGGGCGACTGTGCCGAGGCGATCCGCTCATGCGAGTTGTGTCAAGACTATGGGAGCGCCGCCGGCTTCATGGTGGGCGAGACTCAGGCGATGGCGAATCTCGGTTTGATCTATGCCTGGTTGGGGGATGATGAACGTGGGCTCGAACTCGTGCAGGCCAGCCTAAAGCGAGCGCACGCTTTAGCGCCCGATCTGCTCCTCGATTATCCCCTCGCTTTGCTGGCATATTTGGAGATCGGGCGTGGTCAGTATGAACCAGCCCGTGAGATCGTGCAACGCTTAGAGCAAACCCAAAGCCCACATCAGTTAACGTTGCTCAATCCTTATTTTCTTTTACTCAAAGTGCAGTTAGCTTGGTTTGATCAGAATTTGGAACTCGTTGCTCAACTCTTAGAGTCGGGCTTAAATTTGGTGCAAACCATGGGGGTGCGCCCGCTGGTGCCGATGGTGTTGTTTTATTTAGGCCGCCTGCACCACAAACAAGGTCAAATTGAAATGGCACGCACCGCGCTCCAACAGGCGCGCGCCGAAGCCGAGGCGCTTGAACAGCGGCGCGTGTTGTGGGAAATTTTAGCCTTGCAAGGTCAAATCGCGGCTGAACAAGGACAACCCGCCGAAGCCGAACAACTACGCCAACAAGCGCGGGCGATTCTGCAATTTATCATTGACCACTGCCCAACTGATTTGCGCCCAAGGTTGCTTAACTTGCCGAATGTGCGTAGCGTGTTAAACTAGAAGTCAGACTCCAAGAGTCAGAATTCGAGAACCAGGAGCAGAATGTCACATTCTGAACTCCTGACTTCTGAGTTCTGAATGCTTAATCCACTATGAACTGTCCTAACTGCCAAACCGACAACCCCGCCAATGCTAAGTTCTGCCTCAATTGTGGCACGGCGCTCGCCTCGCGGTGCGCTAACTGCCAAGCGGAACTGCCCTCCGGCGCGAAGTTTTGCATGAACTGTGGTCAGCCAGTCAAGGCCGCCATCACTGTTTCGGATGACGTGCGCCACACCCGGTTGGCCGCCGCCGCCCCGGCCCCGCTCGTAGAGAAAATGCGTGCCGCGCGGATTGCGGGTGAGCGCAAAGTCGTGACGGCCCTCTTCGCGGATGTCGTTGGGTCTACCACCCTCGCTGAACAAATGGACGCCGAGGACTGGACCGAGATCATGAATCACGCATTTGATCGCATCTCGCCTTCGATCTATCACTATGAAGGCACGATTGCGCGCTTGTTGGGCGACGCGATGTTGGCCTTCTTTGGCGCACCGGTGGCGCATGAGGATGATCCTTTGCGGGCCAGCCACGCCGCGCTGGAGATCATCGCGGCCGTAAAAATCTATGCTGAAGAAGTCCGCCGCAAACACGGCATTGATTTTGCGATGCGCGTTGGCCTCAACACCGGGCCGGTCGTGGTGGGCGATGTAGGCAGTGATCTCAAATACGAATTCACCGCCATGGGCGACGCGGTCAATCTCGCCGCGCGGATGCAATCGGCGGCACGCCCGATGTCTGTGTTGATCTCCGAAAACACATATCGCTTTATGGCCCCCGCTTTTGAATGTACTGACCTCGGACAGATTGAAGTGAAGGGCAAAGCCGAACCGGTGCGCGTCTACGAAGTGTTGGCGGCGAAGGCCCAACCGGGGCGCTTGCGGGGTTTGGCCGGGCTCGAAAGCCCGATGGTCGGACGCGATGCCGAGTTACAGACTTTGGTGAAGTTGACCGCCGCGACCAAGGCCGGTCTGGGGCGGATCGCGGTCATCGTGGGCGAGCCGGGTTTAGGCAAGAGCCGCCTCATCTCCGAATGGAAAACTGCGACTGGCACCAACGGTTTGCAATGGGCTGAAGGGCATTGTCTCTCCTATGGCGCAGGTTTGGCCTATCACTTGTTGCTCGACCTGTTGCGCTCGTTGATTGAGGTGCCAGCGGCGGCGAGCGAGGAAGAAACACGCGCGGGCTTACAAAAACTCACTCAGGAACTCTTCGGCGAACAAGCGATTGAAGTGTATCCGTATCTCGGTCACTTGCTCTCTTTGGAATTAGAAGGAGCCGCCCTCGAACGGGTGAAGGCGCTCGACCCACAAGCATTGCAAGCACAATATCTCGCGGCGCTCCGCCGTTTGCTCCAAACCCTCGCCGCCCGCGATCCATTGGTGTTGATCTTTGACGACATTCACTGGGCGGATCCGTCCTCGACGGAACTGCTGACCAAACTCTTGCCACTCACTGCTGAAGCGCGCTTGCTCTTCTGTTTCATCACGCGTCCCGACCACGAAGCCCATGGCTGGAAGCTGGTCAACACCGCCCGCGAAAACTTTGGCGCGAGCCTGACGGTTCTCAACCTCTCGCCCCTCTCCGAGGCCGACAGCCGACAATTGGTGTCGAACTTGTTGGAGATCGAATCGATCCCCGAACATATCCGCGCGATCATCCTCAAGAAGGCCGAGGGCAACCCGTTCTTTGTGGAAGAAGTGATCCGGATGTTGATTGATCGCGGGGCGATTGTGAAGCAAGGTGAGAGCTGGGCGGCGGGCAAAGAGATCGAAACGGTTGAAATCCCCGACAATTTGCAAGGCCTGCTGTTGGCGCGGATTGACCGCTTGCCCGACGATGTCAAACGCACCTTGCGCGTCGCCTCGGTTATCGGGCGGCAGTTTGCGGTGCGGGTGTTGGAGCAAGTGTTAAGCCGAAGTTGAATTTAGTTTTTCATTAGGCAAATCGCAATCTCAAACCTCGCGGGGCCTTGCCAAACAGACCCGCGAGGTTTTTGTTAATCACTTACCGGCTTGGCCGCTGACCAACGCGCTGGCAGTGACAAACCGAGAGTATCCCACTCAAAAATTTAAACCTGAACATGTCAAAGTTTTCAGGCCCATCACTCCGCTATGTCTGGCTTTTACCTAAATCAATTTGCCCTTAACTATTTGGCGCAGTTGATTCTGACCGCCAGCCTCACGGTGTATCTCCTCAACCTGCGGGGTAAGTCACGCGCCACTTGGTTGTTCACTTTGTTCTTTGTCAGCATGACATTTTATGCGGGGACCGGTTTAGTGGCCACCAGTTCGGTTTGGTCACGCTATTTTTATGCGATCCATTTGCAACTCGTGATGGTGTGTGTCGCCCTCCTGCCTTTGTTGCAATTTGCGTATTGCTTCCCCGCCGAGCCGCAACCGGGCGTGGGGCGCATTCCCCGCTGGGAACCGCGCCTCGGCTTAGCGGCCACTAGCCTCGCGTTGTTGTGGGCAGTGGGATGGGTGGCTTACCAAAGCTTTCTCTTTGTGCAAGATGGGTCGGGGGGCACCAACACAACAGTGACTTCAGCTTTAATCGCGGTGGGTTTTACCTGGGTGCCGCTCGTGTTTTGGCGGCGGGCGGCGGCCTTCTCGCGTTTTGAAGCGCCACACCGACCGTTTTGGGGACATTGGTTACGCCCGATTGGCAAGCCGGCCCAAGCCGCTTTTGATTTAATGCTCGTCTTCGTCGTGGCCATGTTGGTTAGTGTGTTCATGTTTAGCTGGGATAGCTTGGCTCCGATCAATTCCTTTTTAACAAAATTATTGCCACTGGCCGGGCCCCTATCCGATTTATTACCCTCAGCGGGGGTGCTCCTCGACCTGTTCCTCATCGCCGCTGTTTATTTCAATGTCGCGCCGGAACGCACTTCGCTCCTGGTGCGGTTGGTGGGGGTGGCTTTGACATTTATGCTACTCATCTTGGGACTCATCGCAGAACTGATCACACCCGTCTATTTGGAAAAGGTCACGCCCCAGTGGGCTGGCTTGCCGCCCCGCACGTTGCGGTTTGAGCCGTTGCCCACTGGCGGGTATGCGGTGTCAACCCTCCCCTTGCAATTTGTGGAAGAGCGCGGTCAACCACAGGAGTCTGGCTATCACCTCTTGCCATTTGTGTTCCCGTTTTGGGGGGAACGTTGGGAAGGGGTCAGGGTGCAAGACCGGTTTTACCTTTCGCCCAATGACACCGCCGGACGCAAGTATTTATACAATCGGTTATCAGAGATCAACGTCTGGTTTTCGACGGGCTTTGAGACCCAGACTTGGATCAACCCAGAGGCCGAGCGGTATGTAGTCACTTGGGAGTCGGTGGCCGTGCCGCCCACCATCGCGCAAGCCGTGTTGTATCCCGACGGGCGGTTTGATCTGAATTATCGTCAGATTGGCGCTGACCCGATCCGGCGGGTGGGGATTCAATCCGGCAATTGGGGGGACAATGTGACGCCGATTGATCTGGCCGCCGCTTATGACCATTTTCCGATCACGGGCGATGCCTTTTTTGTAGATGTGCGGATGAACCCGCAACAGGCGCTCCACCCCTATCTCGCGCCGTTAGCGTGGCTGATCGTATTGTCGAGCATAGCGCTGTTGATCTTGTTGCCCGTCTTCTATCACCGCATCTTGGTTGAACCATTACGCGCCCTCGAACGTGGTGCGCGCGCCGTGGATCAAGGTCATTTCCAAACGCAGATCCCGGTGCAGGCTCAAGACGAGTTGGGTTATTTGACCCAAGTCTTCAACCAGATGGTCGCCTCCATTTATAAACTCGATCAGCACTTGGAAGAACAAGTTGCCACGCGCACCCAACAACTGGCGGATAGCGAAGCGCGCTACCACGAACTGTTTGACACCTTGACGCGCAGTGTGTTCGTATGGAAGGCCGTCGCTGAAGGTGCAGATTTTCAATTACTTGAGATGAATCGCGCCGCCGAAAAGATCGAGGGTCTAGAACGTGAAACTGCGTTGGGGCAACGGGTGACAGCCCTCGCCCATCAACTGGAATGGCCGGAGGTGCTGACTTTTTTACAAAATTTATGGAACAGCCCCCTACCCTTGCGCCCCACGCCGGTGCGTTACCAAAAGGCGGATGGTCAATGGCGCGAGGTGTCCGCCTATAAATTGCCGACGGGCGAACTGGTGATGTTATGCGAAGACCTGACCGAGCGCCTCGCCGCCGAGAGCCAAAAAGAAAAACTCGCCACGCTGGAAGAACGCGAACGCATTGGGCGGGAACTGCATGATAACTTGGGGCAGGTATTGGGATATGTGAATACGCAATCGCAAGCGGCGTTGGCGCAGTTAGAGCAAGGTCAGGCCGCACAAACGCGCGCCGCGCTCGCTCAGTTGGCGCGGGTGGCGCAGACCGCGCACACCGATGTGCGGCAATATATTTTGGGCATCCGCACTACCCACGTCACGCCCCTTAACTTCTTCGCCGAGCTCGATGAATATCTCAGTTCGTTGCGTGCACTGTATAGTTTCAATGTTCAGTTGAGCCTGCCCGAGGATTGGGTGGCGAGCCCGTTTGCGCCCGAAGTCGAGACCCAACTTTTGCGCATCCTACAAGAAGCGCTTACCAACTGCCGCAAGCACGCGCACCCGGCCGAAGCGCGCGTGCGCTTTACCTTACAGGCTGGCCAAGCGGAGGTCATGATCGAAGACAACGGGCCGGGTTTCGACCTCGACCAAGTCGAGCCGAACACACACTTCGGATTGGGGATTATGCGCGAACGGGCGGCGGGGGTGGGCGGGAGCGTAGCGATTGACTCGCGCCCCAACTCTCCAACGCGCGTGGTAGTGCGGATGCCATGCGCCTTGCCCACTGCGCTCACGTCACCCACTGGCGTGCGGGTGTTAATCGCTGATGATCATCTTTTGTATCTGGAAGGCCTGAGCAACCTACTGGCAACGCGCGGGGTGCAGGTGGTGGGCAAAGCCCACGATGGCTTAGAAGCGCAAGAACTGGCGCGTACGTTATTGCCAGATTTGATCCTGATGGACGTGCAAATGCCCAACTGTGATGGACTGGAGGCGACCCGGCGCATTAAGGCCGAACGACCAGAAATCAAAGTGGTGATGCTCACCATGTCCGCCAGTGGTGAAACGTTGTTTGGGGCGCTCAAGGCTGGGGCGAGCGGGTATCTGCTTAAGAATATGGAAGGCGAACAATTTTTCCGCGAGTTACAACAGGTGTTGGTCGGCCAAATGGCGCTCTCGCCCGAACTGGCCCAACGTTTGTTAGAAGAGTTCCCATCTACCGATTCGGCGCCGGTCGTTGACCTAACGGCGGATATCCTGCCCTCGGCGGAGGCGTTGATGGGCCTCACCACGCGCCAGCGAGAAGTCTTACATTTAATTGTGGCTGAGAAATCCAACAAAGAAATTGCCGTCGAGTTGTTTGTCAGCGAAAACACCGTTAAGTTTCATGTGCGCGAGATCCTCAACCGGCTACGCCTCCGCAGTCGCCACGAACTCACGCATTATCTACGGCAAGTCAACCTCCCTTCTGTTTGACATAACTCACATTGCACAGTCAAACCTATTTCACAAGCGTAATCGCGGGTCGCGCTCGTTAGCGGCGACTGTGCATAAATACGTGACATAACACCTCAACCCAATAAAGACTATCCCTCGGATAGTAGATTTTAACCACCGTCTAACTTACTATGAACAACACGGTTCCTAGGTTAAGACTAGGATTTTATGTTTTTTGGAGAACAGGATGGTTCAACCAGCATGCGTGGGGTTATGCGGCGACTCTATTTTTATGTATGGATTAGAAACTGGGTTAGCGTTACTGCCCAACTTATCAGTGACACGCTTCAGCCCTTACGAACCTGAGTTAATAGAAGCCTTAGAGCGGTTCAAGCCTGATATGTTGATTATTGAAACCGACCCACCTCATACCACCCTAGTTAGCCAATGTGTTGAACGTGGTTGGCGCATTTTGCTGGTCAGCGCCGCCTCCACGCAAACCTTGTTTGTTCAAAGCCAGTCTATTGAACTCAGTGATTTTGACGCGTTGGTTCGCCTTGTGCGACCCTCAGATTGATAGGCCATTATGCCTATTATGTTGACAAATACGGTGGAGTTTAGTTTGATCAAGGTTAGCCTGGCACGAGATGACAACGATATTTCCAACCACTGTTGTCATTTTGTCTGTCCAGAGTGACAAAACTGTCTATCACAGACGACAGACAAGCCACCTAAAGTGATTTAAACTGATTTCTAAGGAAAGGCACACCTTGAACTCAGTCATTTTGTCTGAGAGCAAACTGCCATGGTGTTATAAGCCAGTTTATTTGGTTTTTTATTGAGGCCTGTATGTTTACTACCCCTTCCCGCAAGTTTATCCTCCCCGGCCTGATCGGCGGCCTGACACTCGTGGCCTTGTTCGCGTCGCAACTCGTCGCGCCGATCTCGGCTGAACTGGGCTCGCTTTCACCGCAACAGACCATCGAACAGGCCTGGCAACTCGCCCAAGTCAGTGGTCACTATCGTTATCGGGCCGATCTCCAACAAACCACCTTTCCTAAACCAAGCGTCGCCAATGCGGGACGCTCGCCCAAGACTGATCATGTCGCGTTGGAAGGCATGGTCAACCATCCGGCTGAGACTTTAGAGATGACCGTGTGGCGTGACGCCAGTTTTACACCGGGGAAAGGGGTACAGCTTCGCGTTGCGGATGGCAAGACCTATCAGCGTGCCAGTAACGGTATTTGGAAGGAAACCGATGGCTTCGCTGACGCCTTCGCGCCCGGCAACGACCCGCTGGGCTTTCTCGCTGGAGTGACCAACCTCCAAGTGGGTGAGACCAAGACTTACGCCTCGCCTTTCACCGATGTTCCCACCTCCGAGTTCCAATTTTCTTCCTATACATTTGATTTTAACGGCCCCGCCTTCGCCGATTACATGCGCCAAAAGTTGACGAAGCAGTTGGCGGATAAAGGCGAACTCCCGGCTCAGATTAATTTATCCACACCAGAGATGTACCGCGATATGACGGGGAGTGGCGAAATCTGGCTCTCCGCCGATGGCCTGCCCGCCCGCCTCAGCGTGAACTTAACCTATGTTGACCCCAAGACCAAACAGCGGGTGGAAGCGCGCGTTCAAAATGATTATTTTGACTTTGACCACCAACGCCTAGGGCAAGCTGGCGCGGGTTTGCTCACTGACCCGGCCGGTTGGGCGCGTTACCAGCTCGGGCAGATCGTCGAGCGCAAAGATTGGCAAGCCTCCGCCATTAACCTCGCCTTGATGCTATTCGCGTTGGCTTTCGCAGTGTGGGTCAGCTCGATTCGATTGCGCTCGCAAGCGGCCTACTCAAAACAACTTGGGCTAGCCAACAGGAGCCGCCTCTCGGCCTGGCAACAGCTCAAACTCTATTGGCGCGCACATGGCTTCCATGCGACCATCGTTGGCCTCGCGCTGGTCGCGCTGATCATTGGCCCGTTGTTGCAAGCCGAGCAAGTCTTTGCGTTTAGCGAACGCCAAAACACGCGCGCCGAGGAACAGCAGGTGCGCCAAGAAAAAAGCGAACGCCAAGCACAAGCTATAGAAGCCGCCAACCACAAAAGCTGGGACGCTCATCAGAACCCCTTTGAAAAAGTGAGCGGCAAACAACTTTCGCTTGCCCGCACTGCTAAACAAAAAGAAGGTGTCTTCGCGCCCAACGCCGCGAGTGCGACGGCCGCGAACACCGACAGCGACAAAGACGGCTTGAGCGATGCCGAAGAAGCGGTGTGGCTCACCTGTGCCGACCCCAGTGAGGTTGGCAATTACTGCGCTGGCGTGGCGAATTCATATGACAGCGACGGAGATGGCTTGAAAGACGGGGTGGAAGTGAACACGCTCGGCTCGATGCCCGACCAGTGGGATTCGGATGGCGACACGATCTCCGATACCGTCGAGGTTAAAGGCTTCTCCTATAACAGCCAAACCTGGTATCTCGACCCCAGCTCCGAGGACACGAACGGCGACGGGGTCAACGACAGTGCCGAGTGCCCGGCTTGGTCAAACACCTCGACCTCTTATAACTTAAACGGTATTTGCCCCGACACGGACAAAGACGGTACGCCGAATGTCTTTGACTTTGATAACGACGGGGACGGGGTCGTGGATGGCGACGATACCTCGCCGCTCACCAAGAGTTCGGTGACCTATAGCAATAATAATCCGCTCCTCTTCTCGGTCTCTAATTTTGAAACGAACTACCCCCTCTTAGTGGACTTGCAGTTGCGCCCAACGAACGCCAAACACTTGATGTACACCACCCGTATCCTCGACTGGCCGACGGGCGACACTGACGGGCAGATCGTCCGCCGCAAAAACACGACGTTTGCCACGACCACCAATAGCAGTTTGCAAAGCGACACCACCAACTCCGAAAACGGCGATGTGCGGTTGCTCCCGATGTTGGAGATCACCATCCCCTATTCTGACACTCATTTTGGTAGCTTACCGGTCAATGCAACCTATTCCGGCACTAACCGGTCCCTCAGCAATACCGTAGAGGATTGGCTCGACGACGATGAAACCGATGCCTATAGCATGATCGTGCGCGACGAAGACGATGGCTCCGGCGACCTCTTGGTCTACGTCCCGCTCAGTGTCGTTAACAACTCGACTGGCGACGCGCCCGAAGCCCTGGGAGCCTCATTGGTCTATCGTCCCAACCAAAGCATGTGGGGCAATGCACATGAATATCGCGTGGTGTGGATGGTGCAGATGATCACCGATGAATGTGTGGATGCTTCGGCTGATGAAGACACCTGCACCCGACAAGACACCAGCTCCATCATCAATGTCTATCACGATGAAACATGGACACTGACGGGCCTGACTGTCAGCGAAGAACACGGCCTTGATGTAGCGGTGGTGTACGAAGACCCTACGCGCGATGACAACCTCAGACAAGACGACGATTTGTGGTCGGCCAGTTGGAACATGAGTAACACCTTCCTCACTGGGCGCGACTG
>Ga0315912_10000825_pt1 | contig 45694 bp, 39 predicted proteins | sample VfabasoilMG_FD_204469 | JGI IMG/M metagenome (GOLD analysis project Ga0315912, IMG submission 204469) | Garden soil microbial communities collected in Santa Monica, California, United States - V. faba soil | ecosystem: Environmental > Terrestrial > Soil > Garden | place: USA: California... | reverse complement strand
GATTTCCTCACCACCGATGAAGGTGGCGTCCGCGCCGAAGCTCACCCCGAGCCAGTGCTTCTTGTGGGGCCCGAGCGTGGAGGACCCGCCTGCCACGCCGCAGAAGCCGTCGAAGCAGGCTTCGCCCCCGGCGCAGTCGGAGTCACCGGTGCAGCTGGCAGCCTGCACGCAGGTCCCCGCGTCACAGGTGAGGCCGCATTTGCACTCGGTCGAGTTCTTGCAGCTGGCGCCCCAGTCGAGCTCGCCGCATTCGCGGGCCGGACCCGAGCCGCAGCCCGGGAAGTCGGGCGGGCAGTCGTCACTGGAGGCGCAGCGCGTCATCATCGTGCCGTCGGGGAACGAGAGGTCCGTGGCGCCGGTCTCCGACAGATTGAAGTGCGCGGGCTGCTTCTTGCTCCCGTACTGGTCGATGTACTCGTCGTTCTTGTCCTTGGCGCCGACGTACCATTCCAGCGGGCCGGCAACTCCGGTCATGTCGCAGGGGATCTCGACCTGGAAGGCGTCGCCCACCTTCTGCATGTCGAGCTTCTTCCAGGCGCTCGAGCCGTACTCCTTGAACTTGAGCACCGCCGACACGGGATCCAGCTGAGATTGGCAGCTGATCGGGATCGGCATGCGCGTCGCAATGTCGATGGTTTCCGGGGTGCAGAGCATGTCGCCCGGAACGTCGCCGAGGGGCATGGCCGGCGGCGGCGGGGCCGCGGCGGCAGGAGCAGCGGCTGCCGCGCCCGAGCCACCCGGCGTGCTGTCGAAGGCTGCCTTGGTCTCGGGCGTTGCGAGACCCTCGTCCAATTTTACGTTAGGATCGATGCCCTTGGCCGTCGCGAAGGCCTCGGTTGCGCCCGCCATGTCGTTCTTGCCGCTTCCGCGGACGAGTCCCACGTACATCCAGGCTTTGGCCTTGGTGGCCGCGCTGCACTGGTCCTCGCAGGCGCTGACGATGTCCTTGAGCATCGCCTCGGCCTTGTCGAGCTCCATCATCAGGTAGTGGGTATTGATCGCCTCGTCGATTTTCTGGTTTGCATTCGCGTCACGCTTGAATTGAGCGAGCGCGGGGAGCGAGAGCGCGAGTACCAACAAGAAGGAAAGCAATCGATTGAGCACGCGACTAGGCACTGGGGGTCTCCGAAAAAACGATAGGGACTTCTGGTTGCCCTCGGGACTCGGGGCACAGGGCTACAAATGGTCCGCTTCCACCAGCGGACTTCAGGGCGAGCCGCTGGGGGTGCTGGGAGAAGTAGCAGATTCCGCTCCTGTTTTCGCCTCCCCGCAGCCCTCCTTGTGCCCCTCGGTGCGCATGAACTGGACGCGCCGGTTCAGCGCTCGGTTCTCTGTGGAATTGTTCTCCACCAGCGGCACTTCCTCCCCGAAGCCCTTGGATTGGAGGCGCTCCACGGAAATCCCGTGCGAGACGAGATATTTGCGCACGGACCCGGCGCGCCGGTCGCTGAGGTCGAGATTGTACTTGTTGGTGCCTACATCGTCGGTGTGGCCCTGGACCTGCAGTTTGATGGCGCTGTTGTTTTCTAGCACTTCCACAACGGCATCCAGGATGGGGAAGCTCTCGGGGCGGATCTTGTCCTTCGCCGTCTCGAAGTGGATCTGCTGAGTAATCTTCACTTCGCAGTCGGTCACCACCACGAGTGCGGGCTTGATCGGGCAGCCGAGGGGCGCCTTCTCCTTCTGGCCCGGCGTGTTGGGGCACTCGTCGGTCAGGTCCGGGACTTCGTCGAGGTCGTTGTCCAGGTCGGGGCAGCCGTTGGTGTCCTCGTAGCCTTCGGGATCCTCGGCCTCGTTCGGGCACTCGTCCTTGGTGTCTTCGAGCCCGTCGAGATCGTTGTCGAGCTCCGGACAGCCGTCGCCATCCAGGAACTGGTCCATGTCCTCCGCCAGGGTCGGGCAGGGATCCTTGCTGTCCGTCAGCCCGTCGCCGTCGGTGTCGGGATCGTCCGGACAGCCGTCGGTGTCTTGATAGCCGTTGTACGTCTCCGCCTTGTCGGGGCAGCGATCGTCGGGATCGCGGTAGCCATCTCCGTCGCGATCGCCCGGTGCCGGCGCCGCGTCGGTGCAGAACTCAGGCGGCGACTGGCCAAGCGCCGCTTTCGCGTTGGCTTCTGCCGTGTCGAGCTGCGCTTGCGCCCGGGTCAACGAGCCTTCCGCCAGCGCCAACTCCGAAAACTCCAGGTGGGCCCGCGCCATGGCCAGCTCACGAGGCGCGCATTTCATCGCGCCGTTCTTGGCCGCCAGGTCAGCCATGTTTCGCACGCCTGCGATGCGGCCGCGCAGCTGCGGCGCTGCTCCGCAGCCGACCAGCCCGGTCAGCAACGTCGAGAGGACGAGACCCGACAGCGCGAGGCGCAGCCGCCGTGCGCTCACGGAGCGCCCCCGGCCTTGGCATTTCGCGTCTTGGTGATCGCCTTGGCGGCGTAGCGTTCGGCTTCTTGCGCCAGGCTTGCGGCGTTCCCGTATTCCGCGCGAGCCGCCTGGCGCCGCGCCTCTTCGAGCCGAGCTTCGGCGGAGTAGTATTCGTACGGCGCTACCTGTTCGGCACCCATGGTCCGCGCCTCTTCGAAGCGGCCCGAAGCGGCGTTGATGCGCAGCGCGTACAAGCCGTTGCCGCACCCGACCAGGAGCCACAGGGCCAAGGCGCACACCATGGTCTGGCGCCACTGCTTTCTGGGGGTCGAAGCAAGCATCGAATCGGCCTCGAAATCGTAGCCACCCGTGTGCGGCGCCGTCAACGCCGTCCGCCCGATGCCCGCCGGGCCCGTGCGGGCGCCTCGGGCAGCCGAGCGCCGAGTGGTTGCGGGTCACACAATGTGCGGGTCACACAACGTGCGGGTCACAGGAAGCGCCGGCCATACGGTCGCCGAGGCCGCGCGAAGGCCTGGACGGCGGCACGGCCGTGTAAAGGCCTGGACCGCGGCACGGCCGCGCAATGAGCACAGCCGCGCAATGAGCACAGCCGTGCAATGAGCACAGCCGCGCAATGAGCACAGCCGCGCAATGAGCACAGCCGCGAGCACTTCAGAGCTTGCGGTAGACGCCGACGACCTTGCCGAGCAGCATGGTCGACTTGAAGTCGGTTGCCCGCACCAAGATCGGCGCCATCTGCGCGTTGGCAGGCTGGAAGCGCACGTAATCGCGTTCGGGGTAATAGTACTTCACCGTGGCATCGTCCCCGATTAGGGCCACCACGATGTCGCCGCGTTCTGCCGTGCTCTGCTTGCGCACGAAGATGTAGTCCCCGCTGAGGATGCCAGCCTCGATCATCGAGTCGCCCTGCACCCTGAGGCCGAACACGTCCTGACTGCCTTTGACCAGCATGCGGTCGATGCGAACGCTGTCGACCACGTTCTCTTCCGCCAGAATGGGGAGGCCTGCTGCCACCCGGCCCAGCACCTGCACCTCGATCACGTCATCGTCCGAGCCGCCTCCGCCCGAACCACCGGCAGAGCTGCCGTTCCCGTCTTCCTCGCGGCCAACCACGCGGAGCGCCCGGCTCTTCATGTCTTCCCGCCGGAGGTAGCCCTTGCGCTCGAGCGCACGCAGGTGGTCGTTGACCCCGTTGGTCGAACGAATGCCCATGTGCTCGCCAATTTCGCGCAGCGTCGGGGGATAGCCGCGCTCGCGAATCGAGCTGCGGATGAAGTCGAGGGTCTGCTCCTGACGCTTGGTGAGGCCTTGCATGACGCCGGCAATCCTACTGAACGGGTGTCAGCCGGTCAAACTTTTGCAAGGTTCGCACGCTTCCGTCCGAGCCCCGCTGCGTAGCGCCGCGCCGCCCCGCCCCGCGCCGGCCGGCCGCTACCGTTTGGACCCGGCTCATCCCGCTGCTTGGGGGCGCTTCCGGCGGGCTATTCCGGGCGTGTCAGAACTTGTTCGTCGTCGACAGGAAGGTGAGCTTGTCGTTCGTCTCGCGCAGCCGGCGGAGCAGCATCTTCACGATGCTCCAGAGCACCTCGTACGCTAAGTCCTTGTTGAGAAACAGCAAATCGTCGAAGCCGTCGCGCGGGACCGCCAGCAGCCGGCAGGTCTCGTGCACGTTCGCGTCGGCGGAGCGAGGCGACTCGTCCAAGAGGGCCATCTCGCCGAACAGCTGCCCCGGCCCGAGCACGGCGAGGGCTTCTTCGCCCATGCCGGGGACCTCGCGGCTGATCCGCACCTTGCCCTCCAGGATCAGGTAGAGCTTCTCGCCCGGGTCGCCGTGCCGAAAGATCTTCTCGCCGCGCTTGAAGGTCTCTTCGGTCGCAATGCGCGACACGAGATCCAGCGCGACCGGTTTGAGGCCTGAAAAGAGCTCAATCCCCGAAAGCTGAGCCAGACGATCCGTCGTCACGCCGCCAATCTACAGCGGTGATCCCCTGCGCTCTAGGCCCCTCCGCCGATTTCGCCGGTTCGGCTTAGCGCTGGAAGCGCACGCGACTGTGCTTGCTGCTTTCGCTTAGCGCTGGAAGCGCACGCGAAAGGGGGGCGTCGATTTGGTGACGGGCTTGCCGGCGGCGTCCTTGCCCGGGGTGTAGCGCTTGCGCAGGGCGCACTGGCGCGCCGCCTGGCCGAAGCCGTAGCCCGGGTCGCTCAGCACGTTGACCTGGCTCGGTCGGCCGTCGGGACCGACGACGATGACCAAGCGCACGACCGCCTGGTTCTGCTGCTCGGCGTCCGCTTCCGCGGGGAACGGACAGGAGCTCCAGTCGTCCCCCAGCACCAAGCCCGCGGGCTCGGAGCGGTCGATCGGCGGGGGCGCGGCAGCGATGGGCGCGGTGCCGCGGCCGCCGGGCGTGCCCTGGCCGCTCACGGCAACCTTGCGCACGGCCGTCTTCGAAGTGCCGTCGGCGGTGGTCGTACCGCCGGAGAAGCGCGTCCCGGTCGAGGAGATGGTGCCTTCGTCGAGGAGGTTCAGCGGCTCCTCCGGAGGAGCGGTGAGGATCTCGGCCGCCTCGGCGGCTGCCGGGGCTGGAGCTTCCGTGGGCTCGGGGGCGTCGGTCGGGAGCTGCTCCTTGGGGGGCTCGGGTTCCGGCTCGGGTGGCATCTCCTCCGGTTCGGGCTCGGGCTCGTCCACCGTGATGTCGATCGTGGATTCGAAGCGAGCCAGGGCGGCATCCTGCGCCAAGCCGGCGAACGCGCGTAGCTCGAACAGGCTGGTCAGGCCGTAGAGCGCGACCAGGGCGTGCAGCGCCGTTGCCAGCACGATGCCGGCGTTCCCTCCGGTGCGCTCGGCGTCGCGGCCGAAGTCGAGCGTCCTTTCGAGCGGACCGGGCGTGGACGGCGACGCTGCGCGGGTCACGAAGGAATCCGGCGGTTCTTCCAGGGCGCTCGTCGTCATCCGCGCCTCGTCGGCTACTTTCTCTCCGCTTCGACTGGCGTCGTAGCGCCCTGGCGGTCTGGGGTCGGGGTGGTGGCGAAGGCAATCTTGCCGATGCCGGCGCGCTTGAGCAGATCGAGCACGTGGATCACGCGGCCATGCTCGACCTTGTGGTCGGCGCGGATGACCGCCCTGAGGTCGGGATTCTTGCCCCGTGCAGCGGCCGCGAGCGGCGAGATGGCGTCGTCCCGCGCGACCTTCTCGGAGTCGACCATGGTGGTGCCGTCGGCCCCGAGCTCGACCGAGAAGATGGTTTGAATGGCCTCGCCGCTGGCTGCCTTGGGCAAGTCCATCGGCATGCCCTGAGCGTGGATGATGCGGGCGGTCACCATGAAGATGATCAGAAGCACGAGCACGACGTCCACCAGGGGCGTCACGTTGATGGCCGTGATCAGCCCGTCGTCGTCGTCACTGGAGCTCGAGGCCATTTCAGTCGTCCTGCCCGGAAGAAGCACCCTGCTCGGAGGAGCCCTCGGAAGAAGGCGGTCCGGCGTCGGTACTCTGTCCCGAGCCGCTGCGGCCCGCACGGACGGACGCCCGGGCAGCCAGAGCCGGCTGGGGCGCCCCGTCGACTTGACCGACGAGGTGCGCCATGAGCACGCGGCTGAGCGCCTCGGTGTTGGCCAGGATGGCCTTCGAGTGGCGGGAGAAGACGTTGAACGCCACGACCGCCGGGATGGCCACGGCCAGGCCGACCGCGGTGGCGACGAGCGCCTCGGCGATGGCCGCCATCACTTCCTGAGGCGCGGCGGTGGACCCCTGCGCCTGCGAGCTACTCTCGTTGGCCAGGCCCTCGAACGCCTTCACCACGCCGACGACGGTGCCGAAGAGGCCAATGAAGGGAGCGTTGTTGCCCAGGGTACCCAGGTAGGCGAGGCGACGCTCCAGACGGATCTTCTGCAGCGCCTTGGCGCCTTCCATCGCTTCCTCGGCGGACTGCGCGCCTCGATCGGCCTCCTGCAGGCCAGCGACCACGACGGCCGCTTCCGCGCTCGGCGACGCTTCCAGCTGTTTTTGCGCCTGACCGAGGTCGCCCTTGCGCAGGGTGTCGCGCAAACGAGCCGCGAGCTCCGGCAGGTCGTCTCGCAGGGAGACGTAAAACCAAGCGCGTTCCAGCATGATGGCCACCGAGATGACGCTGAGGCCGATGAGCATCCACATGACCCATTCTGCGCCGAAGCTGGTCATCAGGCGCTGGAGCCATTCTACGAGATTCATGAAGATTCCTGTGTCGTCGCGGCACCGCGGGGGGCAGCTTTGGCTGAGTCGAGCCTGGGGGCGGACGGGGTTACCGCGAGCCGCGCCGAGGCCGGGGAGCGGTAGCACAAAAGGAAAACCAGGGGCACGGTCGCAGCAAAAATGCGAATCGACCGCAATTTGATGGATGGCCGGCGGACGGGGTCGCTCGGCCCCGTGCCGGGGAGGGCAGCCTCGGAGGGCAGCCCGGGGAGCCACCTCCGGGCGCCACGACCGCCGGCTCAGATCTCGTGGGGCATGAGGTCGTGCGGGGAGCGGAAGAACTGGGTTGGTGAATATTCACCCAGGCAGCTCACCCGCCGCATGTAGACGTCCGCATAGAGGTCCACCTGCTGACCGAAGATGCTGAGGCCGTTCAGCTCCTTCAAGAGCGAGCCGAAGTAGGGGTGGAATGCCTGGTCGATTTCGTGCTCGACCTGCTCGTACTCGCGCTCGAGGTGAGCGACCTGTGACCGCCTGAGCTCGAGCCCGTGCTTCGCGTCATCGATGCTGCGCTCGCGCGGCGGGTCGGCCCGGTAGGCCGCCTTCAATTGGGCCGCGAAGTAGCGCAGCTCGTCCTCGAGCAGCGGATGCGCCTCGTAGAGCTGGCGCCGCCGCATGCGAGCCAAAGCGGTCTTTTCGAGCGCTTCGATTTCGCGATCCAGCTCTTGGATGATCATCGCCGTGCGCCAGGTCGAGTCTTTCTTGCTGCGCAGGATGTCGCCGTAGATGTGGTCACCGACGTACAGCACGCGCGCGCCCTGAATCTTCAGGCGCTCTTCGAAGTCCTTCAGGCCCCCGCCTTCGTACACCTTCCCCTTTTCCAAGGGGCCGTCGTGGCTCTGCGTCGCCGGCGCCTCGCGCGCCTGGCCGGACGTCCTCACCTTGAGCTCGGTGCCTTCCGCGAACCAGGCCGGCTTCTTGGCAGCGCAGATCACGACGTCGAAGTACTGGCGCCACTTGGGGTACTGCCCGTCCTTCTGGTCGAGCAGATACGACATCACCGTGTCCGTGTAGTGGAACGGGGAGTTGGTCAGGACGAAGAGACGCTTGCCGGACGAGCGCAGCTTGTGCAGGGTCTTCGGCAGGGCCGGGTCTGGCTCGATGAACTTGTCGAGGTTCTGGGTGACGGCGCGATAGACGGAGCCGTCTGCGTGGGCCAGATCGATGGCCTTGCGTACGTCTTCGAAGAGCTTGCGCGGATCGAAGGCCACTTGCCGCTCCTCGAGCGCAGTGACCAGGGCGGCGTAGGCGGTCACCTCGCACAGCGCAAAAAGCGTGTCGATCCAGTGGTACCGTCGTGTGTGCGCTTGCACCTTGCGGTGCAGGTAGAGATGCTCCGTGTCCTCCCGGCTCAGCACCTTGGTGCCGTGGTAGACCTTGGACACCAGCTTGTGGCGGTCCATTTTCAGGATGTTTCCGAACTTCGTGTCCACGATCAGGCCACGAATCGGAAACGCGGTGTCGAACTGGAGCTCGCGCAGGAACTCCGGGTAGCCGAGCTCGACCAGACGCTCCGCCATCAGCTGGATGCTGAGCGCATCCATCGCTGCCTGGCGATAGATGGCCAGCGTGTAGTCCATGTCGAAGCCGACCCAATCGATGGTTCCCATCCGCAAGTTGCGGTTGGCGAACACCCGATCGGCGCGGGGGATGGTCAGGCTCGTCGGCGGGTGCTCGTGGATCCCCGGCAGGGGGAGCAGGAGCTGGGCCAGGCCGTCCTCGCCGAGCCCGGGCGGCTCGGGGCGGTTGTGTAGGTTCACTGCCGTCAGGCTATCATGGTTCCCGGTGGCACTCCCGCTCGCCATTCTGACCACTGGACTGCCAGTCCCGCGCGCCCGGGAGCGTCGCGGCCTGTTTTTCGACATGATTCGCGGCACGCTGGGCGACGCGGCACCCGAAACGATGCTGGATCACGACGCCACGACCGACGCGCCGCTGCCCGAGCCGGACGCCGTCAGCGGAGTCATCGTCACCGGCTCTCCGGCGCGCGTGGCGACGCGCGATCCGTGGATGCTACGCATCGAGGAGCAACTGCGGCGTTATACGGCCGCGGGGACTCCGGTGTTTGGCATTTGCTTTGGTCATCAGCTGCTGGGCAATGCGCTCGGTGGGAAGTCTGGCCCGAACCCGAAGGGTCGCGAAATTGGCACGCCGCGGCTCGAGCTCGTCGAATCAGACGAGCTCATGCAGGACCTCGACGCAGCCCCTGTGGTGATGATGACGCACCTCGATTCGGTCAACGTGCTCCCTCCGGGCGCGCGCACGCTGGCCCGCACCACACTCGACCAGAACGCTGCCATCCGCTTCGCCCCCCGCGTCTGGGGCGTGCAGTTCCACCCAGAAATGGATGCCGCCGTCATCGGCGACTACATCGAAGATCGACGTGAGGTTCTGCGCACGGAGGGGCTCGACCCGGACGAGCTTCTGCAGAGCCGCGTCGAGTCCGCGTTTGGCAAGCAAATGCTGCGGCGGTTCGTGACCGAGCAACTGCGGAGGTAGGGGTGTTGCTCGGCCGTGGGCGCTTTGTTGGGAGTCCAAATCACGGAGGAGGGAGTCCGTTCGCTCGCGTCAGACCTACAGCGGGCTACGACGAGCGAGCTTTCGTGGCGATGGGCAGCCGCAAGGGCTAGAGCCGACCCGAATAGAGTCTCTTCAGAAGCGCGCCCTCGGCGGGCGTGGGCGTCAGGCGTAGACGCCGCCCGATTTCGATCGGCACTGGGTACATGACCTCATCGTTGGTGTTCGTGTGTTCGAGTCCCAAGAAATGCCCCATTTCGTGTAGCACTAGGGCGTCCAAGGCGCGCGTCGCGTCGTTCCCGGTCAGACGCGGGTCGTGACCATTGATCCTCATGTCCGCCTCACGGATCCCGGGTGTCTGACTCACGTCGCGCTCGTAGATCTCCGTCCGTGCCAGGATCTCTTCCGGTCCGCACGGCCTGAGCGCGCTCTCCTCCTTGTTCGCGCACCAGCGCCCGGTCTCGACCCGCACCACGTTCCTGCCGTCCGCCTCTGCTGCAAGCCGCCCACCCTCGCTGGTGAAACGAAAAGCAGGCAAGGGGCAGCCCCCACAGGCCTTGCGCCACACGTTCACCGAGTGCTCCAGGCTGTTGGTCACCTCACGATCGCTCGGCCACCCGTAAGGCGCCCCGACGACGGATACGGACACCTCTGTCTGTCGCCACCGAAGGACGCCTGCCGGCGCTTGCTCCGCGCGAGCGCAGCCCGCGAGCAGACAGACCAGGACCAGCGGGTTTCCCAGCAGGGCCCACCCCCGTCCGGCCAGCGGCGCAAGCCGCCCTCTCGCGCCGCCCTGCACTGCTCGACTCACGAACCCTGACGCTCGTTCACGCAGGCGCGCATCGTCGTGACGAGCGGGATGCAGCTGTCGTCCTCCGAAACGAGCTCCGTACCGTTACAAGAGTAGTCTTGCGCGCCAGGGTGATCCTCGGCGCACTCAAGCATCGCGATGAACTCCTCGGGACACAACGCGTAGTGGGTGAAGCGTGCCCCAGAATAGCACCTCGTACTGCATTCCTCCTCGCTGCTGCCCTGTGAGGAGTAGCAAGCTTGGAGCTCCTCGTAGTTCGCACAGTCCGCCTCGCAGAGAGCCTGAATGCGCTGGTCGAGAACCGGGTCGATGCCAGGCGAGCCGCCGCCCCCCGTCGTGGATGTTCCACCGCTGGCCACTGTACCGCCGGCGCCTGTTCCTGAGCTTCCCCCGCTCGCGCTCACGACTTCGCCTCCAATGCCCGCGCTGCCGCCGCCCGAGGTGGAACCACCAGCGCTCGCGCTGCCGCCACCGCTTCCGGCGGAGCCACCGCTTCCCCCTCCCCTCGAGATCTCGACGGTGACGACGTGCTGACTGGAGCATTCTTCCGGGCAGGAAGGGCCCGCCTCCGGAGTGAAACTCACCCAGAGGTGGTCCTGATCCGCTTCATCGACATGCAGCTGGACGATGCCCGTACACTGCTCGCCAAGCTGCGCGGTAAAGACGCCACCCCAAATGCCGGCTCCTCTGCTTTCCGCCGGCTCGAAGGTCCAGCCGCTCGCCACGCTCACCGGCCCCGTGAACAGGTAGCCTGGGCACGCTTGCGCCCATGGCGGTGCATCGACAGACGACCAAGTCCCCGTCTCGAGTACGTCGCCCGTGAACGTCGCGCCGACTCCGAATCCAAGAGCATCGCAGGGCACATCCCCCGATCCCACGGACGCTCCAATGGTCACCGTCACTCGGTCCCCCACCTGTAGATCCGGCGGAGGACACGACTGACACGAAACGAGAGATGCCGCCGCCTGGCTCAGCCCTGCAAGCAGGACGCGACGTCTCACGGAACCACCGGTTGTATGTTGAGAACGAGCGACGCGCCCGCCAGCGCTTCGAACTCAACGGTGTGTCCCGAGGTCGGCCCGTAGGTCACCGACGGCAGGACGCTGCAGCCCTCGGTGCAACCAATGCTCCCGCCGGGGCAGGTAATGAAGGTTCCCTGACCGGGAACGATGAACGGATTTTGGGTCGTCGTCGTCGTCCCCGCCGTCGATCGCGCCGTGAGCGAGTAGCCGAGAGCGCAGCTGGCGGCATCCGGTACCGCCGGGCCCAATTGGGCGACCATGCTGGCCATGGTGGCGGAGCCGAAATTGTCGATACGCAGAATGAAGACCTCCGGGCACAGGTCTCCGGCCGGACTGGTGTTCGTATCGAAAGGCATGCGCACCACAGACGCGGTGGCCATGATCGTCGCCCCGTCCAACACTACGTCCGGCGGGCACCCCGGCACGCAGGTCCCATCATCGGCTGTGATGAGCCCAGCCGGGCAGGGCTGGCAGTCTGCTGCGTTGAGTCGTCGCGCCTCCGTGGGCGGGGGCCCAAGGATCCCAGCCAGGAACGGGTCGAACTGGCCAACCCGGAGTAGCTCCGCCACCGTCGGCGCGAGTGAGAGGGTGTTCGTCGGCTGGTGGAGCGCCAGAACGCGGCTGCGGTCGCACCACGTATTCCCCGCTTCCAGCATTGTTTCATTCACGGCTCGGTAGATCTTGGCCTCATCCACCGTGGCAGGCAAGGGAAGCGACGCTACGCCGAAGTCGATCCGGTGTAGGTCTGTCGCCAAGTGCTCCGCGAAGCGCCGAATGGAGGGGCCCGGAAGCACCACGCGCTCGAGGTGCGCGTCGGTGTTGTTGTAGCCGCTACTCGCGAGCACCAAGGGCAGGTTCCCCGTCGGTGGCACGCCAGTGGCACTCGTGAACGCCCAGTGGTCTGCGTTGTTGGGGAATGCCGTCGTGAGCGGTAGCCCGCTGCCGTCGAAGGCGTCGTGGAACATCGTCGCCATGCGTCCCATGTTGAGGAAGATCGATGGGTGGTCGTTTGCAGTGCCCGGAGGCGTCGACCCACGCAAGTTCGTGTCCCAACACCACGGATCGCTGCTCGGGGCGAGCGGTGGCGTGCAGAAGCCGCCCGGGAGAAGGGGTCGCCTGGTGGCGCCTTTGACGAAATAGGGGGTGTCAGCTTCAAACCAATGGTACACTGAAGCCCCGACCACCTGGCCGGTGATGAAGTCTGCGAAAGCCTCGTTGAGATTGACCAACGGATGGGAGTAGTTCGCCCCCGCGAAGATCGTGCCCCAGATGAGGTGGTCGATCGAGGCCTCGTTGTAGCTCTGCATCATCGAGCAAAGAAGGTAGTGCCCGTACTCATGGGTCGCGACGTACCGCGTCGCCAGCGTAGCTGAACTATCTGGCATGACGATGTCCGTGTTCAGGATCACCGAGGCACCCACGAGAGTGACCCCAGCAGCTACTGCGGCTGCAACTCCGTTGCCAAGGGCCGGGATGAACGAACCAGCTACCGCTCCGGCGTTGGCCGCGCCGAGCGCAGCCGCCAAGGCCATGTGGTCGGAGAACGTATTCCCATAGTTCAAGCACGGTGCGAACGGTTGTCTTCCGTACGAAGCGCTTGGGGTGAACGTCTCGGCCCAGGCTCCGCTCATGATCCGCGCTTGTTTTGGTGTGAAGCCGATCACCTGTTTGCTGTACTGATACACGTCATCGGACTGGTAGAGCGTGTTCACACGCGGGTGCTCACTCCTCACCAGGTGCTCCGGTTGCGCAATCACGTGATACAGCCAGTTGAACGGCAATCCTTGCTGCCCCGTCGTGGGGTCCCAGCTCCGGAAATCGCACATACCGGTCGGCACCAAGAAGTCCGTGATCAGGGCCGCGGGTGAGCCGAGCTCCATGCACAGCCCGTTGCCGCGAATCCCGTTCATCGCGATGTCCAGCGTCACCTTCCCCGTCATGTTCGTTCGCGCCATCACCTCCGCTGGGATCATCGGCCCGAACCACTGGAGCATGGTCACCTCCACGCCCTCCGCGGCCAGGGGCGTGCCCCGCCAGCCGCCCCAAGACCGGATGACTTCGTTCCGAGCGAATTCGGCGTCAAGGTTGAGGGCGTGCATGTGGAAGACCATGGTCTTGCGGCCGGTCAGCTCCATGCTGAGATCGCCAAACGCCTGCCCGAACCAAGCCGCCGCGTCCTGCGCAGCCTGTCCGATCCACGACAGCACGTCCGTGATGATCTTCGCGATGAATCCGTTCTGTACGATTGCGCTCTGCGGCGCGAACGGATCGGCTTCGTAGCCGAGATAGCGAAAGCCGGATGCTTTCAGCTGGTTCAAGTCCACCGAACCCTGAGGCGTGCGCGCCGAGACAGGCGGCTGGCGCAGGATGACCGCTTCGAACACCTCGCGGTCGGCGTCGATGTCGGGGCTCGTGAGCGCGTCGATCATCTTGTTGTACGTGACGCCAGGGATGAGCGCCGGCACGAACTGGCCGCGTCCGTCACCGGGGTTGGTGAGCGCGCCACAGCGGTCATCGAACTTCGAGAGCTCGTCGGCGAAGAGCGGCCGGGACAGCCGGTGAATGTAGAGGGCACGCAACGCGTGCAAGTCGTCCTCGCTCGCGATGTAGATCCACGCGTAGTAGAGCGTCAGCCGGTCCTGCGCGTCCTTCTCGGCCACCTTGGGCCGAGTCGACCAATCGAAGGTCGAGACCATCGAGTACGTCTCGGCCGGCGAAAGCAATTCGAGCATTTCGCCACAGCTACCGTCCTTGGTGATCGGCGCGACTACGCTCACGGGGTACCCGGGGCTTGGCGTTACGGTGACCTCAAGTGCGTCCGCACGCCGGTTCGTGCCCGCAGGCAGCCCGTCCGAGCAGCTCTGGAAGTGCATCGTCCGACCGAGGTTCAGGTCGAGTTCGCTGATCGGCTGCGCAGTGGGCGAACCGCCCTTGTAGGTGCACGTGACGGCAGTGCCGCCCGCCTCCGAGAAGGTCAGGATCACGGTTCCGTTGCCGAGGGTACCACCAGCTACGGGATAGGTCGCCGGCAACTGGAACGTCACCGCCGTGCCAGTCGTCTGCGTCGTGCTCAGCGATCCCGTCGCATCACCAGGCACGTCCACGTACGAACTCGATAGCGTTGGCTTGGGCAAATCGAGCGCCGGCGTGTCGGCAGGCGGCGGCTTGTACGCCGAAGGCCCAAGGACAGCCGTCCAGTCGAACGGATACTTGTGGATGATGGCATCGGGCTCGAAGGTGACGTTCTTACCTTGGACGAAGGCGCGATGTCCCTGGGGCTGAGCGGCACTAAATAGCAGATCGGCATTCGGGGCGATGAGGACGCCATTGAAGCTCGACTCGATGCGCCCGAGGGTCGTCCCCAGGTAGCCTACGACGAGCTGCGGGATGCCCGGCGTTGCAGAACCGATGGATCCGCGATGTGTGAACGACTGCTTGACGAACACCTGTGCGGGACCCGTCGTAGTCGCGATGCGCAGTTGAGACTGGGGCTCGAGTAGGACGCTCTGGAACACATAAACCCCGGACTCGAGCGTCAGCGTACCTCGGGCACGCACGATGAGGGCCCCGTACGTCCCCGGCGGCAGCAGCTTGCGCTTGTCGTTCTCGACGGTAATCGGCCCCTGGCTCGCGCCCGGCGCTGTAACACTCCAACTCGTGCTTACCCGGGTGATAGGCTTGTTCTGTTGAACGGTCCCGGTGACGACGGTGTTGGCCCCACGCACCACGGCTCCGCCGGCGATGGCGTCGCCGGTCACGCGTGCGCGATCTCTCAGCCGCAGTGTCGTCGCGGCGCGAACCGTGCCGACCTTGGCATCCATGCCAACGATGAGCTCCCCTCGGTTCGCAGCCGAAGCGTCGGCGATCTGAGCTCGATCTCCGAGCGTGAGCTTGTTGAGCGAGACGACGGACGCGCTCTCTCGCAAGACCTCTGACGGAACCTCGACGCTCAGCGTGAGCGTTTGGTCGGGGACTGGGGTCGCGGCCTGCTCGGTCTGACGCAGAAGCCCGTTTGGGTCGTCCTCAGGGAGGTCGCTTTCCGAGCTGCACCCCAGAAGAAGCGCAAGACCGACCGACAACAGGGCAGCACACCGAATAGCTGCCCACGACCCACTCAGCTTAGCCGTGATCGACATAGCGCCCTACGTATGATCACACGAACGTTATAACAAGATGAGATCGACCGGTCGGCCGAAGTATGTCGCTACGTCACATGTCGCTTGCCCACATGCCCCATTATTTCATCCTATTTCACTTGACTTCACTCGCTACGTCGAGGTCCAGCACGGCCGATGGTTTCGCGCGACCCAAGCCGTGACCGCGGAGCATCGAGGCACGGCCCTGCTCGCGAGCGAGGCAACGACAGCCGACTCCACTCCGCGGTCAGAGATCCTTGCAGGCGCAGCTGGCCATTGTGCGAGACTCGCGGGGAACCCTGAGCTCGGCACGCCGCCCAGCCTGAGCGCCGCTCCCGCGTCACTGCGTATGGTGCAACTCCCCTGCAGCATTGCCCCGCGCCCGTTCGTCGATTAGAGCGCGCCCATGGGTTTTTCCTGTGGTGTCGTCGGCCTACCGAACGTGGGCAAGAGCACGCTGTTCAATGCGCTGTCGAGCGCGCGGGCGGAGGCGCAGAACTTTCCGTTTTGCACCATCGAGCCGAACGTCGGCATCGTGCCGGTGCCCGATCCGCGGCTGGAGAAGCTGCACGCGCTCTATCAATCCGACAGCATCGTGCCGACCTCGATTCGCTTCGTGGACATCGCCGGCCTGGTGAAGGGCGCGTCGAAGGGCGAGGGGCTCGGGAACCAGTTTCTGGCCCACATCCGCGAGGTGGATGCCATCCTGCATGTCGTTCGCTGTTTCGAGGACGAGAACGTCACCCACGTCGAGGGCAAGGTCGATCCGGTGGCCGACGTCGGCACCATCAACACGGAGCTCTGCCTCAAGGATCTCGACACGGCGCAGAAGCGCCTCGACAAGGCGCAGAAGCAGAGCAAGGGCGGCGACCAAAAAGAGAAGGCAGCCGTCGGCCTCTGCACGCGCCTGGTTGCGCACCTCGACCAAGGCAAGCCGGCGCGCAGCTTGGAGCTCACCTCGGACACCGAGCACGAGGTCTTGCGCGATCTCGCGCTCTTGACCGCCAAGCCCACCTTCTACGTGGCCAACGTGGACGAGGCCACGGTCACCAAAGTCGACGAGAACCCCCACTACCGCGCCCTCGTGGCCATGGCGGCCGCCGAAGGCGCCGAGGTGGTGCCCATTTGCGCGGCACTCGAGGCGCAGATCGCCGAGCTGGATCCCGGCGACCGGCCTGAATTTCTCGAGAGCGCGGGCCTATCCGAAGCCGGCCTGCACCGCGTCATCCGCAGTGGGTACTCGATCCTCGGCCTGCTCACCTTCCTCACCGCAGGCAAGAAAGAGTGCCGCGCCTGGACCGTGCGTAAGGGCGCGACGGCCCCGCAGGCGGCGGGGGTGATCCACACCGACTTCGAGCGCGGCTTCATCAAGGCGGAAGTGATCTGGTGGGAGGACCTGCTCCACTACGGCAGCGAGGCCAAGTGCAAAGAGGCAGGCAAGCTGGCCATCGAAGGCAAAGAGTACGTCGTCCGTGACGGCGACGTGATCCACTTCCGCTTCAACGTCTGAGCGCACGAGGCCCGCGCGCCGCTCTCGAGCGAGCGCTCAGGGTGCGGCCGGCGCGGGAGTCTTTTCAGCTGCGTCCGGCGCCTTGGGCCGATTCAAGAGCGCGATGCCGATCAGGATCGCGACGACGAGGAGCGCTACGCCGAGGAGCACCACGGGAAGCGCGCTCGACTTTTGAGCCCGAGCGGGCCCAACGCCCTGGCCTTGCGCAGCGGAACGAAGGGCAGCCGGGCTTTGTGCACCGGTCGGTATGTCGCGACCCGTGGGCGGTTTGGGAGCGGCCTCGGCCTCGGCCAGTGCGCGCTGGAGGTTCTCGCGCGCGGCTGCGATCTCCGCGACTGCCGAGAGGGAGGTGCTGGCGAACGCCGCTGGGTGGTCGCTGTTGCCGGCGGCGCGGCTGTCCGGCGCGTCGCCATCGGACTGCACCAGGGGCGAGGTGGCACCGGACATGGTGCCTTTGAACTCACCACTCGGCGGACGCTCCGACGTGCGCGCAGGTCGCAGCGATTCCGCGATGGGAGCAGCCGTGCCGACCATCGTGGCTCCGAGATCCGGATTGGGCATCGGACGGCCTGCGGCTGCCACGCCGTCTCTCGGCGTTGCAGCGGAAGCTTTTGCTTCGGCGAGCCTTGCCTCGGCCAGCTTTTCGCTCGCTTTGGTGTCCGCGACGGCTTTGGCGCCGGCGATTGCCTGCGAGACGTCCGGCGGTGCGACACCAATCATGGTGCCCTTCAGCTTGGAATTCGGCGAACGCGCCAGCGGGCTCGACGTCTTTGGGGCGTCCGGTGCAGCGGCTGGGGCTGGGGGTGCAGCAGGTTGGGCCGCGGCTGCCGCGCGCTTCTCCAGCTCCGCCTTGTGCGCCGCCATGGCCGCCGCCATGTCGGGGGGGGCGACACCGATCATGGTGCCCTTGATACTGGGCTTGGTTGTTGCCGGAGCTGCCGCTATCGGAGCTGCTGTCGCCGGAGCTGCCGTCGCCGGTCCGCCCGCGCTCGCGGCAGGCCCCGAGGTGGAGGGGGCCGCGTCGCCACCCGCCACTTTGGCCTTGGCCGCTGCAATCGCAGCCTGCATGTCGGGGGGTGCGACGCCGATCATGGTGCCCTTGAGAGAAGGCTTGGGTGTCACGGCCGCGGGGATCGCGGGGGCCGCCGTTCCGGTAGCCGCTGTTCCGGTAGCCGGTGCTGACGCTGCCAGGGACGCCGCCTTGGCCTTCGCCTCTTCGAGCGCGCGCTGCATCTCGGGCGGAGCCATTCCGATCATGGTGCCCTTGAGGGAACTCTTGCTCGCCGCCGCGGCTGCTCCGGCCCCGGGGATGGCAGGACCCTTCGCGGGAGCAGCGGGGACAGCAGCTGGCGCTGCAGGGGGCTGCCCGGGACTACCCTGGCTGGAGGAACCCTGCGCCAACGGATTGGCCCCGGGGTTCATGACCATCGTGCCCTTGAAGCGCGCTTGGGGTGCCTTTGCCTGAAGGTCGAAGCCGCATTGAGCGCACTTCGCCTCGGTGTCCGCGTTCTTGGTGCCGCAATTCGGGCAAAACACGTGAGATGGTCCTCCTCCCCGCGCGCTGGGCTCGGGCGGGCCAGCCTACATGCGCGGGCCCGCAGGAAACAAGCCGTGCTCGCTCCTCCGGCCCTCGAGCCACCGCGAGGCGGCCTTTTTGCCCGTCGATGCTCCGTCTTCAGAATTTTTCGGTGACGCTCTCTCCTCGGTCTCGGCAGCACGCGCGGCCGACCCATGGCATCTGCTTGGCGGTTCGAGAGGAGCCTTTCGGCTCGAGGGTCGAGCAACCGAAGTCATCGAATTCATGCCAAAAGGCGCAGGAAGGCAGACGAGGCTCCGGACCGCTACCGCCCTTGACACTCCGAAGCCCGGCTCACTACCGTGCGGCCCGCTCGGCGCCCCCCAAAGGCGATTTTGCCCGACCCGTCGCCGAGGAACGGAACCAGGAAGAGACATGGCATTCGCCCTGAGTGCAGAGGACGAGCGCAAGTTCGCGGACATCCTCTCCCGCTATCCCAACAAGATGGCCGCCTGCATTCCGGTGCTGCACCTGTGCCAAGAGGCCAACCAGAACTGGGTGAACGACGAGGTGATTCACTTCGTGGCCCAGCGGCTGGACCTCACGACAGCCCACGTCTTGGGCGTGGCTACCTTCTATCACCTGTTCAATCGCGAGAAGCCCGGCCGGCATCAGGTTTGGGTGTGCCGCACCCTTTCCTGCGCTTTGCGCGGCGGCGAAGAGCTCCTGTCGCACTGCGAAAAGCGCCTCAAAGTCCACGCGGGGCAGACCACCGCTGACGGCAAGGTCACTCTGCGCTCGGCGGAATGCCTGGCCTCGTGTGGTTCGGCGCCCATGATGCAGGTCGACAAGCGCTACCACGAGAACCTCAGCGTGGCCGAGGTCGACCGCATTCTCGACGGTCTTCTGGCCGACTGACCCTTCCCAACCGCCCCTTTCACGCACCCCAAGCCAGCAGACGAACCAGGGCACCGAGGCGACTGTCATGCTCAAGCGCACCAGCTATCTCACCCACGGTTACGACAAGCCGGACGGCCACACGCTCGGCTACTACGAGCAGTCGGGCGGCTACCTGTCGGCCAAGAAGGTCCTGCGCGGGATGTCGCGGGACGACGTCGTCAGCGAAATGAAAGCGGCCCACATTCGGGGTCGCGGCGGCGCGGGCTTCGATTGCGGCACGAAGTGGAGCTTCATGCCCAAGGAGAGCAAGAAGCCGCACTACCTCGTCGTCAACGCCGACGAAGGGGAGCCGGGGACCTTCAAGGATCGCACGATCATGGAGCAGAACCCGCACTCCCTGGTCGAAGGCTGCATCATCGGCGCGTACGCGATTGGCGCCCACGCAGCGTACATCTACGTGCGGGACGAGCTGCACCTGGCCAAAGAGCGTCTGTGGGGCGCGATCGCGGAAGCGAAGGCCAAGGGGTACCTCGGGGCCTCTCCGTTCGGCTCCAGTCACGCGGTGGAAGTCTACGTGCACACCGGGGCAGGCGCGTACATCTGTGGCGAGGAGACCTCGCTCCTGAACTCGCTCGAGGGTCGGCGGGGCGAGCCGCGCCTCAAGCCACCCTTCCCAGCCCAGGTGGGCGCGTTCGGCTGTCCGAGCACGGTCAACAACGTGGAGACGATCGCCATCGTGCCCACCGTGATCGGCGTGGGTGGCGACGCCTTCAGCCAGGTCAGCAGTCTGCACTCCTGGAACGACGGTGGAGCCCGCCTCTTCGGCGTGAGCGGTCACGTCGAGAAGCCGGGCGTCTACGAGTGCGCGGTCGGGCTCACGCTGCGCGAGCTCATCTACGATTTGGGCGGCGGCATTCTCGGCGGCGCCAAGCTGCTCGCGGTGATTCCGGGCGGATCGTCCTGCCCCGTGCACCTGGCCGACGAAACGGTCGACGTGCCGGGTAACCCGCGCTTCGCGGAGTACCAGGGCAAGAGCCTGCTCGACCTGCCGCTGGGCGTCGATGCGTTCCGCGGTGTGGGCAGCATGCTCGGCACCTGCTGCGCCATCGTCTTGTCCGACAAGGCCGACCCAGTGCTCGCGCTGCACAACGTGATGCGCTTCTACCGCCACGAATCTTGTGGCCAGTGCACGCCGTGCCGTGAAGGCTGCGGCTGGATCGAGCGCATCTTGGACAAGATCGTGGACGGCAACGGCAGCATCGAAGAGCTGAACCAGCTTCACGAGATTGCCTCGAACATCACGGGCAACACCATCTGCGCCTTCGGCGATGGCGCGGCCCAGCCAGCGCTCAGCTTCGTGCGCAAGTTCCGCCCCCAGCTCGTCGACTACATCCAGTCGGGTGGCAAGGGCCAGACCAGGAGTCTCCTCGTATGACCGCGGGAAGTTTGCTGTTCGCCGTTTGCGCGGCGCTTTGCCTTTCAGGCGCGCTCCTTGTGGTCACGGCCCGTAACCCGATCCGCGGGGCCATGGGCCTCTTGACCACGATCGTCGGCATCGCCGGACTCTTCCTGCGCCTCAACGCGCAGTTTTTGGCGGCCATGCAGATCTTGGTTTACGCGGGCGCCATCGTCATCCTGTTCGTGTTCGTGATCATGCTGCTCGGTCCGGCAGCGGGAACCGGCGCTCCTGCCCTACAGCGGCCCAGCATCTCGCAGATCATCGCGGGCAGCATGGTCGCGACCCTGGGGGTGCTCGCCGTCATGCTCATCGGCTACGGCGACGCGCATTCCTTCCAGCTCGCTCCGCAAAGCCACGGCACGGTGGCAGCGGTCGGCAAGCGCATCTTCAACGAGGGCTTGGTGCCCTTCGAGCTCGCCACGGCGCTGCTCTTGGTGGCGGTCGTCGGCGCAATTGCGATTGCCCGTTCCAAACCGTCGGGCACCAAGGTCAAGCCCGCCAAGCAGGAAAACCCCACCTTGCGCATGTTTGGCGGTCCAGTGAAACGGCCGGGCGCCGCAGACGCCGTGCAGGAGAACGCGTGATGGAACTCGGACTGGTCGTCGAACACTACGTGCTCTTGGCTGCCGCGATCTTCAGCATCGGCGCCATCGGCTTTCTCATGCGCAAGAACGTGCTGGTGCAGCTGATGTCGGTCGAGCTGATGCTGAACAGCGTGAACCTGACCCTGGTCGCGTTCAATCGGCGCTGGCTGGACGACATGAACGGCCAGGTGTTCGCGTTCTTCATCATCGCCGTCGCCGCGGCCGAGCTCGCGGTTGGTCTTGCGATTGTTTTGCAATTCTATCGCTTGCGCGGCTCGGTCCACAGCGACGAAGCCTCGAGCTTGCGGCACTGAGCCGGCCCTAGGACCACCCATGGAAGCTCTCCGTCACCTCTTCCCAGCCCAGGACTACGCCCTCCTCGGCATCATTTTGGCCCTGCCGCTGCTCGGAGCGATCGGCAACGGCATCTTCGGCAAGCGGGTCGGCAAGGAAGCCGTCACGCTCATGGGCCTGTCGTCGGTCGGCATCGCCTTCCTGTTCTGCCTGTTTTCCTTTTCCCTGCTCACGGGCCACGAGCACGCCGCCCCGGCGCTGCAGTGGAAGGCCTGGACCTGGCTCGAGCTCGCCGGCTCGGGCGCCGGCATCGCCAACTTCCGCAGCATCACGCTCGACGTCGCGTTCCGCCTGGATCCGCTGAGCGGAGTGATGTCGCTCGTCATCACCGGCATCGGCTTTTTGATCCACCTCTACTCCTCCAAGTACATGGAGGAAGATCCCGGCTACCACCGGTTCTTCGCCTACCTGAACCTGTTCATCTTCTCGATGCTGGTCCTCGTGCTCGGCGACAGCCTGCCGATCCTGTTCGTGGGTTGGGAAGGCGTGGGCCTGTGCAGCTACCTCTTGATCGGCTTCTGGTTCACGGACGCTGCCAACGCCAGTGCCGGCAAGAAGGCATTCATCACCAACCGCGTCGGTGATTTCGGGCTGCTCGTCGCCATGGGCCTCTTGGCTTGTTACGTCGGGGCGCTCGACTGGACGGGGATCGAGGCAGGCCGCGACGCCTTGCTCGCCCCGGTGAAGGTGTGGCCCGTTTCCGAGACGGTCCCCATCGCCAACATCCTGCCGTCGGGCATGGCCGAGTTTCTCAATGCGCCGCGCTACCTCGACGTGGCGACGCTGGTGTGTCTGGCGCTGTTCTTGGGCGCGATGGGCAAGAGCGCCCAGCTGGGCCTCCACGTCTGGCTGCCGGACGCGATGGCGGGTCCCACGCCGGTCTCCGCCCTCATCCACGCGGCCACCATGGTCACCGCGGGCGTGTACTTGCTCTGCCGGCTTTCGCCCGTCTTCGTGCTGAGCCCGCTCGCGATGTTCATCGTGGCGCTGTTCGGCGCCTTGACCGCTCTTTTCGCCGCCACGATTGCCCTGGTCCAGAACGACATCAAGAAGGTGCTGGCCTACTCCACCGTGAGCCAGCTCGGCTTCATGTTCCTCGGTGTAGGCGTGGGCGCTTTCGAGGCCGGCTTCTTCCACGTGCTCACGCATGCCTTCTTCAAGGCGTGTCTCTTCCTCGGCGCAGGCTCGGTCATCCACGCGATGCACGCCCGCATCCACGACACGAACGCGTCGCAGGACATGCGCAACATGGGCGGCCTGCGCGCGTTCATGCCGGCGACGTTCATGACCTTCGTCGCCGCCTGGGCAGCCATCGTGGGCCTACCGCTGACCAGCGGCTTCTGGTCGAAGGACGAAATCCTGTTCAAGGCCAAGACGTCCTTCATTGCCGGACCCGCTGAAATCCGGGGCACCTCGCCGACGTCGCCGACGGGCTCCGTCACGCTGGATGCCTTCCAGTGGACGGAAGGCATGGGCACGATGCTGTACTTGATCGGGCTTTGCGCGGCGATCCTGACGGCGTTCTACATGACGCGTCTCTTGATCGGCACCTTCTTCGGCGAGTTCAAGGGCTGGACCATCACCCCAGGCTGGACCGATCCGCACGCGGCGCATGCCCACGGCGACGATGAGCACGACCACGGGCACGACGAACCCGCCCACGCAGTGCACGCTCACGAGGAGCCCGGTCCCAACATGCAGGGCCCGACGCCCCATGAGTCGCCCTGGCAGATGACCTGGCCGCTCTGGATCCTGGGTGGGCTTGCCGTGGTCGCTGGTTTCTTGGATGCACACCCCCTCCACATCGCGCCACTGGGTCACTTCCTCGAACCGGTGTTCGCCACGGCGCAGAAGAGCGTGCAGAGCCACGAGGGGGCAGAGGGTTTCCTCATCCCGGGCATGGCGATCGCGGTCTTCGTCGCCTTCGGCGGCGGCGTCGGCTTCGCCTACTGGGTCTACGTGCAGATGAAGGGCGCCCCGGCTGCCGAATGGACCAGTAAGTTCCCGGCGCTGCATGCCTTCTTGCGCGACAAGTGGCGCGTCGATGAACTCTATCAGGAGACCATCATCGGCGCGGTGGATTCGCTGGCCGAGATGTGCGTCTGGGCCGACAAGTACATCGTCGACGGCATCCTGGCTCGCTTCACGGCCGGTTTGACTCAGGTGCTCGGCACCATCTTGCGTCAGTTCCAGACCGGACGCGTGCAAGCGTACTCGGCTGTGATGACGCTCGGCATGTTCGGCGTGGCCGCCTACCTGTGGGCTCCGCAAGCGAGCATCCGCGAGAAAGTGGACGAGCGCGCCGGCACCTACGCCCTGGCCGCCGCACCCGGAATCGGCTTCGAGTACCGCTGGGACGTGGACGGCAAGGAAGGCTGGGATGGCGACTTCGGCGAAGGCAAGGCGGCCAGCTTCACGCTCGACCCCGCCGAGGAGCGCACGGTCAAGGTCGAGGTGAAGAACGCCTTCGGCGTCACGGCTGCCAAGGCGCTGACCTACGTGCGCCCCCGCCCCGACATGTCGCGACCGGCCGGCTCCAGCGAAACTGCGGTCAAGCTGATCAAGGGTGAGGACGGCAAGCTGCGCTCGAGCGGCAAGGGGACCGTGGCACCCGGAGCGGCCCCCGCCGGTACTCGTCCGGCTGGTACTCGTCCGGAGATGGACGCGCTCAAACGCGCGCTGCAGAAGAAAGAGGACGAATAAGTCATGCCCGCACTCGCCCAACCTTTCTTCGAGCTTGCGCCCTACCTGATCGCGTTTGCCCTCGGCGCTCTGATCCCGTCGGGACGCAGCGTGCTCGAGCGCGTGACGGTCGGCACCGTCGTCGCGCTGGCATTCCTCTTCGTGCGCGGCATGTGGCCGGACGGCGCTGCGCCCACGACCGACCTCGCCAGCGAGTGGAAGCACCTGCTCAGCGCCATCGTCTTCTTGCCGATGGTCGGCGGCGTCCTGCTCATGTTCTTGCCCAGGCAGGCCCCCAAGTTCCTGCAGCGCTTCACGCTCTGGGTGATGGCAGCCGACTTCGCGCTGTCGCTCACCTTGCTCGGCATCACTTGGACCCGCGGCTGGCACTTCCAGTACATCGCGGAATGGATCCCGTCGCTCGGCATTCGCTACCACGTGGCCGCCGACGGCCTGTCCTTGTGGATGATCCTGCTCAGCACCTTCACCATGCCGATTGCGGCCCTGGTGTCGTTCGGCTCGATTCAGAAGCGCATCAAGGACCTGTGTTTCGCCCTTCTGATGCTGCAGGGAGCGATGATCGGCGCTTTCGTCTCGCTCGACCTGTTCCTGTTCTTCGTCTTCTGGGAGCTGATGCTCCTGCCGATGCTGATCTTGATCGGTGTGTACGGCGGGGTCGACCGCATCAAGGCCGCCTACAAGTTCTTCCTCTACACCATGGTCGGCTCGATGATGATGCTGGCCGCCATCCTGTACTTGGTGTGGACGCATCGCCACCTGGCCGGCTTCTGGAGCTTCGACTACCTGGCCTTGTCCAAGGTCGTCTTGCCCGAGGGCGCCGCCTGGCTTTGCTTCATGGCGTTCTCGCTGGCGTTCCTGATCAAGGTCCCGGTGTTTCCGTTCCACACCTGGCTTCCCGACGCACACGTGCAGGCGCCGACGGGTGGCTCCGTCATTCTGGCGGCCGTTCTGCTCAAGCTCGGCACCTACGGCTACATCCGCTTCTGCATGGGCATGCTGGGTGGGCCGGCGGGCACCGCTGGAGCCTTTTTGGCCAGCATCGTGATCGTGCTCGGCATCATCTACGGCGCGCTCGTGGCCTGGAAGCAGGACGACGTGAAGCGGCTAGTCGCCTATTCGTCGGTCGCCCACATGGGCTTCGTCATGCTGGGCATCTTCGCGGCGACGCCGGCAGGGCTCGCTGGCGCCATCCTGCAGATGATCAACCACGGTATCTCTACCGGTGCGCTCTTCCTCTTGGTCGGCGTCATCTACGATCGCCGCCACACGCGCATGGTCGAGGAGTTTGGGGGCTTGGCCAAGGTGATGCCGGTCTACGCCACCCTGTTCGTGATCGTCACCATGTCGAGCATCGGCGTGCCTGGCACGAACGGCTTCGTCGGCGAGTTCATGGTCATCATGGGGACCTTCCTCTCCGAGTACCTGCGACCCTTCTACCACTTGCAGGCGATTTTGGCCTCGTTGGGCGTGATCTTGGCCGCCGTATACATGCTCTCCGTGGTGCAGAAGATGTTCTTCGGCCCGCTGTCGAACGAGAAGAACCGGCACCTTCCCGACATGAACGTGCGCGAGGTGATGGCGATCTCGCCGCTCATCGCCATGATCTTCGTCATCGGTCTCTTCCCGAACGTCTTCTTGGACCCCATGCAGGAGACGGTGGAGGCCACGCTCGACCGCTACCGCGAGCAGCGCGTAGAGTTCACCGAGCAAGAGGTCGGCGCGCCGGCCCGTCTGGCCTCGCGCCGCGGCGGTCCGCTCGAGGTCGGCTACCCCGAGGATCCCAACGCCAAGCCGGTGCCCAAGGCGTCGGAAGTGCTCGGCGCGGAGGGTGCCGGAGCGCCCGAGGGCGCAGGTGACGGCGAGCGGCCAGGGCGACCAGAAATGCCCAGCGCGGGCTTGCCGCCTGGCCACCCCGGCGCGCCGCCGACCGCTGACGGAGCCGCCCCGCCCCGGCCCGGCCAGCCTGGAACTGGCCAGCCCGGCGCAAGCCCGCCCGGAGCGGCAGAGCCTCGGCCCGCGCGTCGCGTTCGGCCACCCCGTCCCGGCGGCCCCGATGAAGCGGCTCCGGGCGCGCCCGCCCCACGACCCCAGCCAGCCGCTGGCGAGGAGGCCAAGTGATGCAGACCTACTTCGGACTTTCGCCGCTCTTGGCGGTCTCGCTCGGCGGCCTGCTCCTGATGCTGGCCGAAGCCTTTGGCAAGCCTGCCGCGGGCGAGGGCTTGGATGCCAAGGGTGAGGTGGTCGACGCGGGCGCCGGGCGCGGCGCCGAGCTGGGGCTCATCGCTGCGGTGGTCCTGCTCGCTGGCGCCATCTTTCAGGCCTCGGTGTGGATGGTCGGCCCGGAGAACCTACCCGGTCTGGACAAGGTCGCCCCCTACCTGATCATCGACCGCTTCTCGGTCTTCTTCGGTTTCGTCATCTGCCTGGCCAGTGCGCTGGTCGCGCTGCTCGCCGGTGCGTACCTACCCGAGCACCGCATCGACCGCAGCGAGTTCTTCCCGCTGCTGATCTTTTCGACCGTAGGCGCCATGGCGCTGGCTGCGGCCGGCGATCTGCTCACGCTCTTCGTCGCCCTGGAGACGATGTCCCTCGGCGTCTACTCGATGATTGGCCTCCGCCGGACCAGCCATCGCTCCCTCGAAGCCGCGCTCAAGTACTTCCTACTCGGCTCGTTTGCGGCGGCGCTCATGCTCTTCGCCGGAGCGCTGCTCTACGGAATCACCGGTCACACCGACCTCGTGGGCATCGGTAAGGCGCTGTCCTCGCTCCAGGGAGATGCCGTCGGCGGGCAAACCGGGATCCTGATCGTCGCCCTGGCGCTGATGCTGGTGGGCCTCTTATTCAAGATCAGCGCCGTGCCCTTCCACATGTGGGCGCCCGACGCCTACGAGGGTGCGCCCACGCCGACCAGCGGCTACATGGCCGCGATCGTGAAGAGCGCCGCGTTTGCGCTGCTCTTGCGCGTGCTGTTCTCGGCTTTCGCCGACGAGCGCATCGCCAGCTGGGGTGCGGGCTGGCCGCCCATCTTGCTGCTCCTCGCCGTGGCCAGCATGTTCGTCGGCAACCTGATCGCGGGCCGTCAGGCCTCGATCAAGCGCATGCTGGCGTACTCGTCCATCGCGCACGCGGGCTATGCGTTGGTCGGCGTCGTGGCCGCGAGCCGCGGCGCCGAGGCTCAGGCATCGGTCTTGTTCTACCTCTTGGCCTACGGCGTTTCGACGGTGGGCGCGTTCGGGGCGCTGATCCTGATCGGCAGTTACGGCAAGGAGGCGGTGAGCTACGAGGATCTGGCAGGCCTCGGTCGCCGGCACCCTGCTCCAGCGCTGGCCATGGTGCTCTTCTTGGTGTCCTTGGCCGGCATGCCTCCAACGGGTGGCTTCTTCGGCAAGCTGTACGTGTTTCAGGCAGCGGTCGATCACGAGCTCTACCTGCTCGCGGTGCTCGGCCTGCTCAACAGCGTGATCGGCGCCTACTACTACCTGAAGGTGCTCGTCTTCATGTACATGCGCGAGCCCAAGGTCGATGCCCCCATCGCCGTGCCCATGAAGTCCGGTATGGCCGTGGCGGCGCTCCTCATTGCGGGCATCTTCGTCCTCGTGCTCGGTTGCTTCCCCGATCGCTTCCTCGCCATCGCGCAAGCAGCGATCCTGCACTGAGGCCGGCAGTTTCGCTATTTGGTCTCGTCCGGCGACGTCGCCGCGCGCCGCTCCTCGGCTTCCGTCGTCTCGCCGGAGGGGCGGCTGGGCACGAGCACGAGGGCATGCACCTCTTTGCGCCCGATCAGGAATGGGTCGAAGCCGAGCTCCAGATCGCGGGCGCCGACGGCTACGTCGAACGCGACGTCTCCCTCGACGGACTGGCCTTCTTCGAGGCGCACGTTCTTGAGCGCTGGTTGGCATCCAGCCAAGGTCGGACCGTAGCGTCGACCCTCGCTGTCCGTGAGCTGGAAGGAGAGGGGACTGATCGGGATCAAGCGCCGGGTTTTGGCGCGCACCACGACGGGGATGGACAGGCGCAGAAGTCCGGGCTCCGGCAAGAACGGTGCGGTCTTGTTGCACACGCGGGGTAGGCCCGCCTCGAGCCGGAAGTCGTCGTCGTCGTAGACGGGGCCCTCGGGCCGAGGGTGCGGCTCGGCTCTGCGCTCGCTCGGCCGCTCGTGGGAAAGGGCACGGCTCTCCGTGTCGGTTCGGTTCGGTGCGCGGTCGCAGCCGGCCAGGAGAACCGTCCACAAGACGGCCGCCGCCGGCAGGCGTGTCGAATGAGCCGCGCAGGCAGCGCTCATGGCAGGGCGACCTCGACAGTCAGCTGATTGCGGGCCAGCTGGTCCAGTCCGCGCGTGTGCTCCAGGTTCGGGGCGTAGGCCAGGCGATGAGCACCCTTCTTCGCCGACAAGGGGAAGTTCGCGTACCCCTCGCGCGTCTCGCCCGGGAGGAGGGGGGGCCCGGTCAGAAGGGGACGGCAGCCCTCTGGCGCCGGCAGGTACCGCGTGCCATCGCGGCTGAGCAGCGAGGCATAGAAGTAGTTGGCAGGGATCCGACCCTCGTAGCGACCGGTGAGGCGCACCTTCACCCCCAGGGTGGCGCCGCTGCCCTCGGGGGCCTTCGGAGCTGGGGCCGTTTGGGCAGAAGCACCCGTCTCGCAGACGGTGACCGAGGTCACCTCCACCTCGAACGGGGGTGCCGCGCTCGGATCGGAGCCGGCTGCAGCCTGACAGCTCAGGCAGCACAGGCAGAGCCAACTGGCGGGACCACCGATCTGCCTCGGCACCCCGCGACCCTACCACAGCGGGGCTCCCCAGATCTCGCCACCGTCGCTCCCGGGCTTGTCTTGGGAGGTTCAATGCGATTGAACAAGCCAAGCATCCCGATGAGCCGAGCCACCCTTCGCTTTCCGCACGTCCTTCTGTTCTGCGCGGCGGTCGCCTGCCAGCCCGGCGAGAAGAAGGCAGCGCCGGGGGAAACTCCCGCGCCAGCATCGACCTCCGACCCGGCGGCCGCGAGTCCCAGCGCTGCGCCGTCTGCTCAAGCGTCAGCCACCGCTGGCGAGAAGCCGACGGCCAAGGAAGTGCGCGGAGTCCTGGCGACACCGGTGCCGCAGCCCGAGATCGACAAGATCGTCAACCCCAAGAACCTTGCGCCCTACTCCGGCCCGACGGGCGGCGTGCGCGGCATCGTCCGCATCACGGGCGACCCCCCGCTCGCACATGCCGATGTGGTGCGCGCCATTGCTCCGGATTGCACGCGGGGCAAGGGAACCTACGGCAAGACACCCCGGGAGGGTGAGGGGCGCGCCGTTGCCGATGTGCTGGTGGCGGTGACTGGGTACGAGGGCTTCGTGCCGCAAAAGGAGGCGACCCGGATCGTGCGCGGCGTTGGCTGCGCCTGGGAGGCCCGCACCATCGCGCTCACATTTGGCCAGACGTTGCGCATCGCTGCAGGCGACAACCGCGCCTACGTGCCCGACCTGCTAGGGCAGAAGATGGCAGCGCAGCTTTTCGCCATGCCTGGAGCCGAGCCGGTGAGCTTGCCGCCGCGCAAGCCTGGCCGCTACACGCTGATCGACGCCATGCGGCTCTACAGCGCCGCCGACGTGTTCGTGGTCCCCTATCCGACCTTCGCCGTCACCGGCTTGGACGGGAAATTCGAGGTTTCCGGCGTGCCTGTCGGCAAGGTGAAAGTGAATGCCCTGCTGCCGGCGACGATGGCGGTGGTCGAGCGTGAGGTCGAGATCAAGGCCGGCGAGACGATTGACCTCGAGCTCAGCCTGAGCTTCGACGCCAAGGCCTACAAGGCGCTCAAAGTCGAGTAGGGCCGATCGACGCCGCGACCTCGGGCGACACCGAACGCGGGAGGCCGGCTTGGATCAGGCGCTGGCTGCAGGCCTCGAGCAGCGCGTCGCCGGCCTCTTGCCAACTCCGCGGCACCGCCGCGGTTCCGGCGGCGCTGGCCGCTTTCAGGTAGGCCGCGGCCGAAGGCAGCCCGACGTCGCTGCGCAGCCTTTCGGCCCACAAGCACGTGGCGAGGGGGCTCGGCCCAGCGTGGTCGTGCTCGAGCTCGACGGGCCCGCCACGGGTCAGGGCAAGCACCGTCCAGGCCGTGGCGTCGTCCGGAGACGCAGCCGTCACCAGTGCGGCCAATTCTTCCGCGTAGCCACGCCGGCCGAGTGCCAGCGCTCGCGCAGCCAGCACGCTCTGGGGCATGACTTCGAGTGACAGCGCCTCGGCCAAGGCAAAATCACCCTGGACGAGCGCGCGGTCGATGGCCACCTCGCTTGGGGCGCCTGGGGGCGGTGGCGGGAGGGCGCGCGCGTAGAGCCTGTGCCCCCGTGCTACGCGCGCTGCCTCCGCAGTTTGGCCGGCTGCTGTCAGCGCGTCTACCAGGAGCACACTGGCTTCGGGGCTGGATGGATCGCGCTCGAAGGCCTGACGCGCAGAGGCGACTGCGAGCTTCGCCTCGCCCCAGCCGAGTTGGCAGCGGCCGTGCTCGAGGTGGATCGGGACCCGTTCATCCGCGCGTCTGAGCCCACGCGAGAACGTCCTTTCGGCCAGGTCGCGGTCGCTCGAGCAGTAGGTGGAGCCGAGTCCGGCGTAGGCGGCGCCGCTCCGCGGATCGGCGTCGAGCACGGCGAGGTAAGCCTCGCGGGCCAAGTCGATTTCCCCGAGCCGGTGCAGGTAGCGCGCTCGCGCATACCAGGCGTAGGCCCGTGGTGGCACGCTGCGCGCAACTTCGACGTGGTCGCCGTTGCGCCGCTCGACCTTCTGCAGGCCGCCACAACCGAGGCAGAGCGCGCTCCAAGCAAGCACAGGCAGCAGAGCGAGAGAGAGGAGCCCAGGTCGAGCTCGCCGGCTCTCTCGCCGCGGCTCAGAGCACCTGGCGGAATGCTTCCAGAAAGCGGTCATTCTCCGGTCTCGTGCCCACGGTCACTCGCACGTACTGTTCCATCCGACCACCTCGACCGTGGAAGCTGCGCACCAGGATCCCCTTCTTCTTGAGCTCCGAGAACACCTCCTCGGCGGGCTTCGGCAGGCCGATCCAGAGGAAGTTGGCCTCACTCGGCGGCAAGAGCACGCCCTCGATCTCCGCTAGCTCCCCGCGCAGTCGTTCCCGTTCGGCGAGCACGGTCGTGCGTGTGGCTTCGATCTCGCTGCCCAGCTCGGAGATGACGAGGGTGGCCAGGCCCTGGCACACGGTGGGAAGGTTGTAGGGCAGGCGCGCCTTGTCGAGCTCGGCGATCAGGTTGGGTTGGCCGACGATCCAGCCGACCCTGAGTGCGGCGAAGCCGACCTTGGACAGCGTACGCAGGATGGCGACGTTCTCGTACGACTCGAGCAAATCGAGCTGCTGCCTGCTGGCGTAGTCGATGTAAGCCTCGTCGACGACGACCAGAGCGTCCTTCGCTGCCACCAGGATGGCTTCCAGGCGATCGCGGCTGACCATGGTTCCAGTGGGATTGTTGGGACTGGCGATGAACACCAGGTTGGGCGTGGCCATCTCGATGGCGCGCAGCATCGAGGTCACCGGCAGGTCCCAGTCATCGTCCAGGGGCACTTCGAGCACACGCTGGCCGCGGATGCGCGCGCTCAAGCGATACATGACGAACGTGGGCGTCGTGGTGACGATGGTGGGTGCCTGAGCCCGGCGTTTTGCCCGGGTAGCCACGGTCAAGAGCAAGGTGATGATCTCGTCCGAGCCGACGCCGCACAGCACTTGGCTCTGACGCACGCCCAGCTTGGTGGCGATGGCCTTGCGCAGGTCTTTTTGGCCCGCGTCGGGATAGCGTTCGAGCAGGACTTTCTGTGACACTTCGGCCAAGCGCTTCTTGGCCGTGGCGCTGAGCAGAGGGGGCGCCTCGTTGGCGTCGAGTCGGACTTCGAACTGCCCCGGTGTCGGGCTGTACGCCTTGAGCTCGCCGAGCTCGTCGCGAAGAATGAGGTGGGGATCGAACGTTTGCACGGGCTCCTTGGATGACTGCTTAGCAAAGTTGGAAAGCTGCTTTCAGCTCTGGCCCCCGCGCAGCCGCCCGAGCGCTGCTTCGGCAGCCGCGAGGTCGATTGGCCCCCCTGCGGCGATGGACAACGCCACCTGGTCGACCTCTTCCGCCATCGCACCGGCGGCGACTGCGACCGAACGCGCATGCAGCGCCATGTGACCGCGCTGGATGCCTTCACTCGAAAGGGCGCGCAGAGCAGCCAGGTTCGAGGCCAGGCCGCCGGCCGCCGCCAGGTTACCGAGGTCCGTGGGGCCGCGCACGCCGGCCAGACGGAGCGCGAGCTGGGCTGCTCGGTGTGTGCGCAGGGTTCCGCCCACCGTTCCGAGCGCGAGCGGCAAGGTGAGCTCTCCCTTCAGGCGATCGCCGTCTCGCTTCCAGGTCGAGAGGGGCCGGTAGCTGCCCGAGCGTGCTGCGTAGGCGTGCGCCCCCGCCTCCACGGAGCGGAAGTCGTTGCCACAGGCCAGGACCACGCTGTCGATCCCGTTCATGATGCCCTTGTTGTGGGTCGCCGCACGGTACGGGTCGCGCTCGGCGAAGAGCGAGGCTGCCTCGATGTCGTCGAGCAGTCGAGCGACGTCGATGTCGAGCCCCCGGGCCAAGTCGGCACCTGGTACCTCGCAGCGCACGGTGATCAGCCGCTCGTCCGCCAGGTTGGACAAGATGCGCAGCCCCACTCGGCCCCCGCTCAGCCGCTCGAGCTCGGGCGCCACCGCCTCCGCAGCCCCGTTGACCAAGTTGGCGCCCATGGCGTGTGCGCAGTCGACCAGGAGATGGACCACGAGGTGTCCGTCGCCGATGCGCCGCACCGAAAGGCGCCTGGGTCCGCCGCCGCGCCGGACTAGGCCCGGCACTGCCTGCGCCGCCCGAGCCAAGAGAGCAGGCTGCTCGGCGAGCAGTCGGCGCTCGGCCGCGGACTCGTCGGGTACGGCGCGGAGCTCTATCTGGCCGATCATCAGCGCCGGGTGCGCTTCGCTCACGAAGCCCCCACCCGCGCGCACCATGTTCGCCGCGTTCGATGCGGCGGCGACCACGGAGGGTTCTTCCACGACCATGGGTAGAAGGCGCTCCTCGCCGTCGACCACGAAATTCAGGCCGAGGCAAAAGGGCAGCGCGTAGGTGCCCACCACGTTCTCGACGATCTGGTCGGCGCGCTCGGATTCCAGCCCGCCCTGCGCGAGCTCGCGCTCGAGCTCGCCTGGTCCCAAGCCCAGCTGCTGCGTGAGCCAGGCCCGCCGCTCCGAGAGCGGCAAGCGGTAGAAACCTGGGACGCGAGACGTCTTCTTCACCGAACTCATCTCCTAGCAGGACGACGGAAAAAGCACCCGAGCGGACGCACCTCTGGGCGCGCGGGGCTCAAAGTACGGGGCCGGAGCCTGCGGCATCCAAGCCGAGCGACAGGCGGTGGAGGCCAAGCTTGCGGGCTTCGTCTCGGAAATGGGGCGGGGATCCATCGCGGCCTACGTAAAGACTCACGTCGCCGCCGCCTGCGCCCGACGGCAGGAAGCACGCATCGCTTCCGAGCAAGGCATGGAGTCGCTCCACGCTCGCGAGCACGATGGGCAGGCCAGCCTGCTGCCCGAGCGCCAAGAGCGCTTCGTGCTGAGCGCGCAGTCCATCGAGGAATCGAGCGCCGTCCTCTTGGCGGAGCGCGTCGGCCGCCTGATGGCTGGCGGCGACTTGCGCCCCGAAGGTGGCATCGAAGCCGGCCGCATCGCGCTCCGCGAGCGCGAGCACGCGGGCGACGAACTCGCTGGTCGATGCGGACTCGGGCATGGCGTAGACCTCGATCACCAGATCGGGCGGCAATTGCGTTGCTTCGAGGTACAGCTCGTCCCGGCTGCGTTTGACGACCATGGTGCCCCCGTAGGTCGATGCCGCGACGTCGACCCCGCTGCCCCCGCCCTGGGCCTGACGATGGGCCTTGAGCGCCCGCTCGAAGATGAGGTCGCGCAGGTCGAGTGAGGTGCGCGCGCCGAATTCGGGCAGGTTCAACATGGCCTCCCACAGGGAGGCGACGAGGATGGCAGCGCTCGAGCCGAGGCCGAGCTTTCGTCCCTGCTCCCGCAAGGACGCGGCGTCGAACCAGGGCGCTTCGAGCGGCTCCTTGGTGAGGCCATCGCGCTGCAAGCTGGCCAGGGCGGCCTTCACCTCGGGCGTGACCAGGGCCGGTGGCGACGTAGCGTCGGCGACGGCGTAGCGCTGCACTGCAGTGACCACGGCTGGCGCGCCGCGCAGGACGGCGTAGGCGCCCGAAAGCAGCAGCTTGCCGGGGGCGCGCGAGGTCATACTGGCCGCTCCCGGGCGGCGCTCTCCAGGTCACCGTCGAGCGACAGCAGGCAGGCGTCGGGACCGGGCCGGCAAGGCAGGACGCCGAGCACCCCGGGGAACTCGCGCAAGAAGCGCTCTGCGCGCTCGGCATGACTGGCTTCGGTCAGGACCTTGACGTTGGGTCCTGCGTCCATGGTGTAAGCCTCGGGGCAGCCGCGACTGCGTCGATCCGTAATTTCGTGCATGAGCTCGATCGTGGGCCCGCGCAGGTAGAGCACCGCTGGGTCCGACGTCATCATGGTGGCGTGCATCAACCGTGCGCCGTGCTCCATCTGCCCTGCGACTCGCTGGAAGTCCCGCTGGAGGACGCCTTGCCGAATCTCCTGGTGCACCTTGGGCGCGGCCTCCAGCCAGCCGGCGTAGAGCGGACTCGTGCGCTGCGTGTGCAGCATGCCGAGCGTGGAGCCGACCGGCTTCTTGGCTGCATCCACGATGGCAACGAGCATCATGACGTCCCAATGGTTCGGTGGGGCCAGCGGTGTGGCCGCATTGGCCTCGGCTGCGAGCTCGACGAAGCCTCCGAAGAGCGAACGCCCGGCTGACGCAGAGCTCCTGCGTGCCTCGGCCGAGAGCTCGGGCGGCGGAAGCGAAAGGCCGAGCGCCGAGCTCGTGGCCAGGGCCAGGGCGGCGAAGCCGGAGGCGCTCGAGGCCAGCCCCGCGGCGGTCGGAAAATCGTTGGTGCTCTCGACCTTCACCCGAAGGTCCGTCCCGGCCCGCGCTCGCATCCGATCCACCAGCGCGATCACGCGCACGGCGTCGTCCGGGTCGAGCTCGGTGCCGTTCAGCCACACCTCGTCCTTGGCCAGTTCCCCGTCGAAGCGCACCTCGGTGCGCGTGCGCAGGCCGTCGAGCGTCATCGAAAGGCTGGGCACCGCGGTGAGGTTGTCCCCGCGCGGGGACTTCCCCCAGTACTTCGAGAGCGCGATGTTGGCGCAGGCCTCAGCGCGAGCTCGCCCGGACGCAGACGCCTGGGACTCAGCCATGGGCGTGTCCCCCCTCCGGGCCGCGGCACTCGGGATCCGCGCCCACGTGGCAATGGAAGGCCGGAAAGCCTCGGCTAGACAGGGCGTCTTTCACGCGCCCCGCGATAGCAGGGTCCGCGGCCAGCGCCACGATCGCGCCGCCGCCGCCGGATCCAGTCAGCTTCGCCCCCAAGGCGCCCGCCCGCCGGGCTTCGGCGCAGGCGATCTCCAGGCTCTCGGTAGACAGCATCCAGCCGGCGAGGACCATCTGGCAGAGGTCCATCAGCTTGCCGAGCGAGACCAGGTCCCCGGCCCGCAGGCACATGGCGGCATTTTCGCCGAGTGAGCGGATGGCAGCTAGGTTCTTTTCGAACTGACTGGGGTTCGAGCGCTGAAGCTCGGCCACCATTTGCACCATCTCCTTGGTACTGGCCGGCGGCGCCGCCACCGCACAGACCAGGTGCAGCGGGTGGCGCAGGGGCACTACGTCGACGGCCCCACCTTTGACGAACGAGAGCACTCCTCCGCGCTGCGCTGCGGTGCGGTCCACCCCTGACGGATTGCCGTGCAGCACGGCTTCCCAGGCGTCGGCAGCGGCGGTGACCCGCTGCTCGTCGGCGACCGCGTCGCCCCCCAGAAGGGCCCGCGCGCTGGCCACGCCGAGCGCGGCGGAAGCTCCCAGACCGGCGCCCAGCGGGATGTCGACCTCCAGCGTGAGGCGTACGGGCGATGCACCGAGGATTTGCCGGGCGGCGCTGAGCGCGACGAGGAGATCGTGCTCGGGCGCGACCGCTGCTCCTCCGAGCAGGATCTGATCCCGGTCCGCCGGCTCCACCTCTGCCGTGGCGCCACGGTCGAGACCGACCACCAGGGCCGGCACGCCGTAGACGACGGCGTGCTCGCCGAGCAGGATCACCTTGCCCCGACCGCTCCCCCGCGCACTAGGCATGACGCTCGAGCAGGCGGTCGAGGGCCCCACGCAGGAGCTCACGGCCGCCGGGCGTGAGGCTCCCGCTCTCGAGCTTTTGCTCTGCTTCGGCGCGCAGCCGCTCGATTCTTCGTTCGACTACGGCACGGGCGCCAGAGCGCTCGAGCGCCGCCAGCGCCAGCTCGATGTCTTCACGACTGGCCTGCCTGTTGCCGACGACGCGCTCGAGGCGTTTCTGCTGCGAAGGCCCCAGCAGGCGTCGTGCGTGCCGCAAGAGTGGAGTGGATTTGCCCGCCACGAGATCGGCCCCCCGCGGCTTGCCGGTGACCTTCGGATCGCCGAATGCGCCGATCAGGTCGTCCCTCAGCTGAAAGGCGATCCCTGCAGGCTGGCCGAAGGAGCGGAGCGCGGCCAGGGTCGGAGCGCGCGCCCCCGCCAGCTGGGCTCCGAGGGTCAGTGGCCCAATCACGGTGTAGCTAGCGGTCTTCAGCTGGTAGGTGAGCTCGGCGCTCGAAGCGCGGCCGATCAGATCCCGTTGCTGGCCTGCCACCGCATCGACCTGCATTTCCGCGAAGGTGCGAAGCGCCTTCACCATGCGCTCGGCACGCACCGACACCTTCGACAGCTCGAGCTGCGCGAGTGCCATCGCGTGGTCCCCCGCCAGCACTGCTGCGCGTTCGCCCACGTGCGTTCCGCCAAAACGCGCCGAAAGTGCGACGTGCGCGGTCGGCCCACCCCGGCGCAGGGGGTCGCCATCCATCCAGTCGTCGTGGATCAGGAAATAGCTTTGGAGCAGCTCGAGCGCGACGCCGGCCTCGAGCAACGGTTCCCTCGGAGCTCGCGCGCTCGTCGAAAGGCCACCCAGCACGCACAGTGCCGCGCGCAGGCGCTTGCCGCCGCGCAACGTGAGCGCGGACACGGCGCTCTGCATGCTCCGCACCTCCGGGCCTCGAGTGGCTGCCCGGCGCTGCTCTTCGGCCAGAACGGTGCGCAAGCGCCGCGAAACTTCGGTCCCGACCTCCGAGAGGAGCGCGCCAAAGCCGCGACTGTCCTTCGTGCTCCGCTTCTTCATCGGGGGGTGGACGGTAGGGGGGCCGTAGGCCCTGTCAAACTTCGGACCAGCCGCGGAGCGTAGCGCCGAGCAGACGCGGAGCCTGACGCAGCGCTGCCAGATCCGCGCTCCCGGTGAGCAGCATCGCCGCTCGCAAGTCAGCGTCGATTTCCGCCAGGCGCGCCAGGGCGCCTTCGACCCCTCCCTTGTCCAGCGCCTGCAGGATCGGTCGGGCCATGCCGCAGGCGCTCGCACCGAGCGCGATGGCGCGCGCCACGTCGAGCCCCGTTTGGATGCCGCCCGTTGCGATGACCGTACGGAAGCGGGCCGCCTCCACTTGCAAGAGCGAGGCAGCCGTGGGGATGCCCCAATCCCAGAACTCCTGCCCTTGCCGGACTGCGTCCCCCGCGGCGCGCCGAGTTTCCACGCCCACCCAAGAGGTGCCGCCGGCGCCCGAGACGTCGACGTTTTGGATACCGGCGGCCGCCAAGGCCAGTGCCGCTCGGCGTGACATGCCGCAGCCGGTTTCCTTGGCGATGACGGGGAAGGGCAATTCGCTCGCCAGACGGCGAAAGGTGTCGACTGCGCCGCGGAAGTCGCGATCCCCGCCCGGCTGGATCAGCTCTTGAGCGACGTTCATGTGCAGACAGAGCGCGTCGGCGCCTACCGCGCCCACCAGCTCTTCGATCAGTGCGGTGGGGTAGGTCCCTGCCTGAATCACCCCCAAATTGGCCAAGAGGGGGATGGTGGGGGCGAGGTCTCGCACCTGGTAGGTGCGCAGGACCTGGGCGTCGATGCGGCCACTTCGCAGGATGGGTCGCTGTGAGCCCAGCCCGAGCGCGTGCCCCCCACGCTCGGCCACCTCGGCCAAGCCGCGATTGATCTGCTCGGCGCGCTCGGTTCCGCCCGTCATCGAAGCAATCACCACCGGGCTCAGCGCTCGCTTGCCGAAGAGCCGCACGGTGGTGTCCAGGTCCGCGAGCGCAAGCTCCGGCAGGGCCTGGTGTACGAGCGTGACCTCCTCCAAGAGGGTTGTCCGACGGAAACCCACATCACCGGAGATGGTGAGATCGAGATGGTCGGCCTTCCGCTGATCGGACTGCCGCTGAGCGTGGTCGGACATGTGCCTCGAAGTGGGCCCGATTGCAGGCGCAAAAGCAAGGCGCATCGGCCATGCGGCCGCAGTGCCCGAGGGGCGTACCCTTCAAACGGCGTGGCCTTTGGTGTTACTCTCGTACGGACATGGGTGAGGCAACCAAGAGGAACAGCGCGCCGCCGCCGGATCTGATGCGTGAGCGCGACGAGGTCCTGCAAAGCTTCTCGCGTGGTGCCAAGCTCACCGAGCACTTCATCCAGGAATACTCACGCATCCGCGAGCACGCCATCGAGCTCGAGGAGTCGAACGCCCGGCTGCGTGCGCAGCTCGAGGCCGACGACGCCCTGGCCAAGCTGCTCGGCAAGGTCGAGCGGCTCGAGCAGGAGCGGCAAGATCTACTCAAGCGCACCGAGCGAGCGGAGAAGGAGAAAGTCTCGTTCGACGCGCGCTTCGGTGAGGTGGAGAACGAGTTCGCCTCGCTGGCGAACCTATTCGTGGCCTCGAACCAGCTGCACGCCAGCCTCACCCCGCGCGGCGTGGTCCGGCGGATCAAGGAGATCCTGGCGCAACTCGTGGGCGCCGAGGCGTACGCCATGTACATCACCTCCGCTGATGGCAAGGATCTGGTGCCGGTCGCCTCGGAGGGCGTTCCGGGTGAGGTGCTCGTTTCGTTGCCGCTCGAAGGGTCTTCGGTGGGTGCCGTCGTTCACAGCCGCCAGGCCGTGATCGAAGAAGATCGCGAGACGAATCGCATCGATTTCCAGCGTCCCCCCGTGATCATCCCACTCGGCGTGGATGAAACGGCGGTGGGCGCCATCGTGATTTACGGCACGCTCGAGCAGAAACCGCGCTTTTCGCACACCGATTTCGAGCTGTTCAAGCTCCTCGGCCAGCATGCCGCCGCGGCCCTCGTCGGGGCTGCCCTTTTCGAACAAGCCGCGCGGCGACTTCCCGGCGCGGAGGCCTTCCGCGACGTCAGCGTTTGATCGGCCCTTGCCAAGTTCACCAGAGTACGATTCGAACACGTCCCGAGCGACCACGCCCTTAGCGAACCATGTCGGAATACTCCTGCCTCGTCGTCGAAGACTCCCCCATGATGCGCCAGCTTCTGGTCTTCGCGCTTGCGCGCCTGAAGAACCTGCGTGTTACCGAGGCCGACGATGGCGTCGATGGCCTCAAGAAGCTGGCGTCGGCCAAGTTCGACATCATCCTGACCGACATCAACATGCCCATCATGGACGGGCTCAAGCTGGTCAAGCGTGTGCGCAGCGATCCGACGCACAAGGACACGCCCATCGTCATCATCACCACCGAGGGCGCCAACGAGGATCGGCAGCGTGCCCTTCAGCTCGGTGCCAACGCCTACATCACCAAGCCCATCCAGGCGCCTCAGGTGATCGCGACCGTCAAAGAGCTGCTGCGTATCGAATGAGCGCGTGCATCGAATGAGCGCGTGAACCAGTGAGCTCCAGTGAGTCAGGTCTCTGGATCAAGATCTGCGGCGTGACCAATGGCCCCGACGCGGCCATGGTCCTCGAAGCGGGGGCGGACGCGATTGGGCTCAATTTCGTAGCCAGCTCACCACGCCTGGTGACGATCGAGCGCGCGCGGCAGATTGCCGAGCTGGTGCGAGGCCGGATCGAGCTGGTGGGCGTGTTTGCCGACGCTGCCCCGGCGGACATGCTGCGGGTTCGGGACGAGGTCGGGCTCGACTGGATTCAGCTGCATGGCAGCGAGTCCCCCGCGGACCTGGCGGCGGCAGGTCCGACCGCGATGAAGGCAGTGCGCATCGGGCGGGCGGCAGACGTAGAAGCTGCACGCGGCTACGGGGGCGAGCGTCTGCTCGTCGACGCGCTCGTGCGGGGTGCCCTCGGCGGAACGGGGCACGCCTTCGATTGGTCCCTGGTCGAGGGCCTTTCGCGCGAGCGCAAGCTCGTCCTCGCGGGCGGCCTCCGGCCGGACAACGTGGAGAGCGCGATTCGCCAGATTCGGCCCTTCGGCATCGATACGGCCAGTGGGGTGGAGCACGCCCCGGGGCAGAAGTCGGCCGAAGCCACCCGCGCGTTCGTCGCGGGTGCGCGGGCCGCTCAGGCGGCGTTGCGGGACTCGGGCTGACGGGCTACGCCTCGGTCCGCAGCCATGTCCAAGCTCGGCTATTTCGGGCCCTTCGGCGGTCGGTTCGTAGCCGAAACGCTGATCCCAGCACTCGAGGAGCTCGATCGCGCCTACGTCGAGATCGTGCCTAGCGCCGAGTTTCAAGCGGAGTGGCGGCACCTGCTCAGTTGCTACGTCGGGCGCCCGACCCCGCTCACTCCCGCGCCACGCTTGGCGCGGTCCCTGGACCCCGCCGGCACCCACATCGCCGAGCTCTGGCTCAAGCGCGAGGACCTCTGCCACACCGGCGCCCACAAGATCAACAACGCGCTCGGGCAGGTGCTTCTGGCCAAGAAGCTCGGCAAGACTCGGATCATCGCCGAAACAGGCGCTGGCCAGCACGGTGTCGCAACGGCCACCGCATGCGCCGTCCTCGGCTTGCCGTGTGAAATCTACATGGGCGCGGTGGACGTGGTGCGCCAGGCGCCCAACGTCGCGCGCATGCAGCTGCTCGGCGCACGGGTGGTCCCTGTCGAGTCGGGCTCGCGGACGCTCAAGGACGCCATGAACGACGCCCTGCGCGATTGGGTGACCAACGTTCGCACGACGCACTACTGCGTCGGGTCGGCGGCTGGCCCGCATCCCTATCCGTCGCTGGTGCGGGACCTGCAACGTGTGATCGGGGACGAGGCCCGGGCGCAGATGCTTTCGCTCGGTGGTGGACTACCGCATGCGGTGGTGGCGTGCGTCGGCGGTGGCTCGAATGCCATCGGTATCTTCGCTGCCTTTCTGGATGACAGGGACGTGAGTCTGGTCGGGGTCGAAGCGGCTGGCGAAGGCATCGCCAGCGGTCGCCACGCTGCGCCGCTGAACGCCGGACGCACGGGAGTCTTGCATGGAGCCAAGACACGCATCATGTCCGACGACGACGGTCAGATCATCGAGGCGCATTCGATCAGCGCTGGCCTCGACTACCCCGGTGTGGGTCCGGAGCACGCCGAGCTTCAGGCCAGCGGGCGCGCGACCTACTTGGCGGCCGAGGACGACGAAGCTCTCGCGGCGGCATATCGGCTGACCAGGACCGAAGGCATCATTCCGGCCCTGGAGAGCTCCCACGCGCTGGCCAAGCTGCTCGCCGTTGCCGAGCTGGAAGTGGCGCGCCGCGGCGTGCCTGCACGCATCCTGGTCTGCTTGTCCGGCCGCGGCGACAAGGATCTCGACACCTTGCTGGCCAGGCGCCCGGATGGAGGGCAGAGCGCGTGACTTTGGCAGTGATCGACGCCTGTTTCGCGAATGCCAAGCGCGAGGGCAGACCAGTCCTGGTGGCCTACCTGCCCGTTGGCTTTCGCAGCGTGGAGGAGAGTCTGCGTGCGGCCAAGGCGGCGCTCGATGCAGGCGCGGATCTGCTCGAGCTCGGTGTGCCCTTCAGCGATCCTTCGGCGGACGGCCCCGTCATCGCCAAAGCGAGCTACGAGGCCATTGCTGCAGGTGGCTCACTTCGGGCAGCGCTCGAGCTCGCCCGATCCCTGCGCCGGGAGCACACCCAGCCCATCGTGCTCTTCAGCTACTACAATCCCGTGCTGGCATTCGGCGAAGACCGGCTGCCGCGGGCGATGGTCGAGGCCGGGGTCGATGGAATTTTGATCGTCGACTTGCCCCCCGACGAGGGCGAGGTTCTCAGGCGCGGTGCGGCGGCCGAGCAGCTCGCGGTGGTGCCGCTCCTGGCTCCCACCTCGGGAGCCGAACGCGAGGCAGCCATTCTGCAGAGCGCCTCCGGGTTCATCTACTACGTCTCGGTGACGGGCGTGACCGGCAGTGCGGCGGCGCCGCTCGAGGAAGCCGGGCGCCACGCGGCGGAGCTGACTGCACGCTCTGGGCTGCCGGTCGTCGTCGGTTTCGGCATCGATTCGGTGGAGAAAGCCCAGAAGGTGGCGACGGTCGGGGCGCGCGGCTTGGTGGTGGGCACGGCGCTGGTGCGGGCGCTTGCGGCTGCCAAGGACGGTGACGGACCGGCGGCCGTGGGGCGCTTGGTGGCGGAGCTCCGTCAAGGGCTGCGCTCTTCGGTTCCGGGCAGCAGCTAACCGCAGCGAAGCATGAACGCCTCGAGCGCCCGCCTGCTGTCGCTCTGCGTCGCCATCTGGGGCACCACCTGGCTGGCGATCCGCTACCAGCTGGGCGAGATCGCGCCCGAGCTCAGCGTCGCCTATCGCTTCCTCCTGGCTGGCGCCCTTGCGGCCGCGATCGCGCGGCTGCGCGGTCAGGCGCGGCGCGTGGACGCGGCGGCCCACGGCCTACTCCTGCTCTTCGGCCTGAGCACGTTCACGGCCGGCTACACCTTGGTCTACTACGCCGAGACGCGCATCACTTCGGGGCTGGTCGCGGTGCTCTACTCGCTCAGCCCTCTGTTGAACTACGCGGCCGCCCGCCTCGCCTTGGGGGTAAGACCGAGCGCGCCGAGTCGGCTCGGAGGTTTGCTCGGAGTGGCTGGAGTGTCTTTGGTCTTCGGGCCCGAGCTGCTCGGTGTCCAGCTGTCGGGAGATCTCTGGGTTGGCGGCACGCTCGCCTTTCTGGCCGTGCTCTGCTCCACGGTCGGCACCGTGCTCGCCTCGATGCTGGAGCGGCGGGGTGTGGGCGTTTGGCACAAGCTGTCCTGGGGCATGGCCTACGGTGGGGCTGGCTGCCTCTTGCTTGCGCTCGCACGCGGTCAGCCGCTCGCGTTCTCTTGGGCGCCGACGTACTTGGCGTCACTCGGCTACCTGGTGGTGTTCGGCTCGGTCGCTGCATTCGCCGCCTACCTGACCTTGCTCGAAACGATTGGCGCGGCGCGAGCCGGCTACGTGGGCGTCCTGGTGCCGCTCGTGGCACTGGTCCTTTCTGCGCTCTTCGAGGGCTACCGCCCGAGCGCATGGACGGCGCTCGGCCTTGCCTGCGTCGTCCTGGGCCAGCTAGCGATGTCGCGAAGGGATCGGGCGCCCGCTCCAGCAGAGGACTGACGCTACGGCAGCGTGGTCAGGAAGTTCCACAGGCCGGCGGCGACGAAATCCGGCCAGCCGTGGGCATTTTCGGCTGGAGTGTCGTGCTCGCACCACACGACGGGCGTGTCCACGGCGCAGCCCTCGTACGCCACGCAGGGGGATGGTTCGACCGCCGCCGAGGTCATCGTGCAGCCGGCTCGCTCGAGGTAACCGTCACGCGCGGCAATTCCTTGCTCGATCTCGACCGTCTCGTCGAAGGTGCCATGGGTCATGAACGCAGCCATCGAGCCCGTGCATGGGCTCTGCCCGCCGCCGAAGGGAGGGCCGCCGGCGACCGGGCCGACTCCCCGCAGCACGTCGGCACGGGAGCAGCCTAGGCGGTTCGTCATGTAGCCACCGTAGCTGTGACCGATGCTGAAGACCTGTTCGCCATCGACGCAGTACGCGGCGGAGAGCTCGGCCAAGAGCTGGTCGAAGAAGGCCACGTCGATGCCGTCCGCGCTCAAGTCCCACCCGGGCTCGCCACCCTGGTTCTCGATCGGGAGGCCGTCGGGATAGGCGAAAATGGCTCCACCGTCCGCTTCCTGCTCCACACCGAAGTAGAGCCGAGCCAAGGCGCCATCGCCGCCTAGGCCGTGCCAGGCGAAGACGAGCGGCATGGCCGTCGACCCATCGTAGCCTTGGGGCACCGAGAGCACGTACGTACGCGTCAGGCCGTCCACGTCCAAGCTCAGCTCCTGCTGGCCCGTCGTGCCGACCGGTCCTTCGCAACCCGACGTGGGCCCCGCGCCGCCGTCGCCTCCGCTGGCGGGGCTGCCCCCGGTCGCGCTGCTCCCGCCGCTGCTGCTCCCGCCGCTGCTCGTCCCGCCGCCAGTGCTAGGAGCTGCGCCCGACCCATCGGTCGTCGTACCGCCGCTGGAGGTCGACGAGCCACCACTGCCACCCGCACTGGCTGCATCGCTCCCGCCCCCTTCGCCACAGGCCGAGAGGAATCCAGCGGTCAAAATGGCCGCGCCCACCATTTCCCTTGCTCGCATGACGCCCAGTCTCGCGCGCACGCGCGGCGAAGGCGAGGGCTCAGTTCGCCTGAGTGAGCGACGCGGTGCCGATCTCGACCAGCTCATCGCCGCTGCATCCAGGTGCGACACCACCGCCGTCGGTAGGTTCTTCGGGGGGCAGGTCGCAGACGGCAGGATGGCTTTCGAGGACCGTGAGTGTTCCGGAAGCCGGGAGCTCGTCGTCCAGCTGATCCGAGAGCTGGAAGGAGAATGTGGCGGGCATTTCGGGATCGACGTCGAGGCCCGTGATGCCCGTGCTGGTCACGAACTCTCCGGGCTCGATGACCCCGACGTCGGCTCGCGCGACGTCGACCCACTGCGCCTCGCCAGCGTCGTCGAAGGTCACGGAGGCGGTGAGACTCCACCGTCCGTCGATGCCGCCATCCGCCGTCGAGACTGAGCTCGCCAGCGGCAGCACCACGCCCGTCGTCGTGCCCCAGGGCACCATGCAGGCCTGGTTGTACTCGTGAGCGAGGGACAGCTCCGTGAGCGCGCCATCGGGCCAGGTGAGCTCGAGCTCCGTCATGGCCGAGACCGCTGCCTGCGCGCGCGCAGCAAAGTCGGAGCTGCTGGCGAGATCGTGACCTTCGTCGCAGCCGCCGCTCGGAAAGCGTCCGATCTCGAGCGTCGTGACGATCTCGCTCGCCTCTTCATTGGCCGAGATACGACCGCTGAGCGTCCCGTCGGCGCAGGCAAGGTCGATGCGCGCTCGATCGAGCAGCTCGTCGCTCTCGCCCTCTAGATCGAAGGTGAGGTCGCCCTCGAACTCACCGGGCACGAGATCGAAGGCCGCCGTCGCCAGGTGCGCCGAGTGCGCGATGAACGTGGCCTGGAAGGTGTCCGTGATCGCTCCGGAGTCCGTGATCACCGTGATTTCCGCGCCGAAGGACAGAAGCGGCGGGCAGACGACTTCGGAGTTGTCCCCGCTGGCGCCAGCGGAGGCGGGTTCGGCGCCGCCGGCCTCCGGCACCTCGAGCTCGACTCGCTCTGCGCTGCCTTCGACGTAGCGGATCTCGATCTCGATCGAGTGAAGGCCGGGGTCGGGCGTCAAGCTGTTGCCCTCCGACAAGAGCGCGCCCCAGTCCAGCGTCTGGGTG